>Ga0209273_10000286_pt1 | contig 76518 bp, 63 predicted proteins | sample tdAd471_FD_187126 | JGI IMG/M metagenome (GOLD analysis project Ga0209273, IMG submission 187126) | Marine sediment microbial communities from the Atlantic coast under amendment with organic carbon and nitrate - tdAd47.1 (SPAdes)... | ecosystem: Environmental > Aquatic > Marine > Coastal >...
CGCTGCGTCGCCGCCTACCTGCTCGAGGACGTCGCGGCCGGCCAGGAATACGAGAACGGAATCCCCAAACCCATGCCCCGGAGCGAGGTCGCCTGATCCGAGTTTCCACACCTGTTGACACGAGCTCTTGCGATTCGGCCCTATTCAAGCTTCCTGGTTTCCTGCCCTTCCTGGTTTCCTGTTTCTCGTCTGGGAACACGCCGGCCCCTTCAGCTCGACGCCCCCACCCGCGGCGACTGACCGCGCAGGACGGAGTTGTCGAGGAATGTCTTGCGCTGGTCGACCTCGGCGTCGGAGAGCAGGGCCTCCACGTCGATCTGCCCCGACTGGGCGTAGGCGTCGAGGGCGTTCTGCCAGGTCGTGAGACGGATCGCCTCCTCGTCGATGCCGCGCTCCTTCATGAGGGCCGCGGTCTTGGGAACGGAGAGGGGGTCGCTGATGCCCCAGTCGGCGGAGGAGTCGACGATCAGGCGCTCGGGGCCGTACTCCTCGACGACGGCGACCATACGCTCCGAATCCATCTTGGTGTGGGGGTAGATGGTGAAGGCCGCCCAGGCGCCGGCCTGGAGCACGTCCTCCACCGTCTCCTCGTTGTTGTGGTCGATGATCAGCTTGTTCATCGGGAGGCCGACCTCCTGCGCGATCTCGATCGAGCGCACGATGCCGCGCTTCTTGTCCCGGTGGGGCGAGTGGACCATGACGACCATGTCGTTCTCCACCGCGAGCTCGAGCTGCCAGCGGTAGGCGTACTCCTCGGCGTCGGTGATCTCGTCGAAGCCGATCTCGCCGATCGCCACCACGCCTTCCTTGAAGGCATAGCGCGGCACCAGCTCGAGGACCTCCTTGGCCAGGGCCCGGTCGTTGGCTTCCTTCGAGTTCAAGCCGATGGCGCAGTGGTGCGCGATCCCGAACTGCCCCGCCCGAAAGCGCTCCCAGCCCGTCAGGCTCGCGAAGTAGTCGATGAAGGAGCCCACTTGAGTCCGCGGCTGTCCGATCCAGAAGGCCGGCTCGATCACGGCCCGCACGCCGGCGGCGGCCATGGCCTCGAGGTCGTCGGTCGTGCGGCTCGTGAGGTGGATGTGGGGGTCGAAGAAGCGCATGTCGGCGGAATCGGAGACGGGGGAAGGATTCAATCGTCGGGGTGGAGCGCGCGGAACTCGAGCTGGGAGACCTGGCCTTCGAGGGCGCGGTCGATGGTCGCCAGCACGAGGGGTGATTGCTCGCGCTCGCGGACGTCGGTCAGGAGGTCACCGCGCCCGGCGCGGGCGAGGCCCAGGGCAGCGCCGGCGCGCCCCGCCTCGACCTCGGCGCTCGTCTCGAGCAGGAGGGAGTCGATGGCGCGCTGGCCACCGAAGGTCCCGAGCGCCAACCACAGCTCGGGGGGCACCGGGCGCCCCGCGCTGCGCCGTTCGTCGGCCAGGTCGAGCGCCACGTGGGCCAGCTCCTCGGAGAGGCGCGCGTCCAGGCCCTCGACGCGCCAGAGGGGCGCGCCGATGAAGATCGACTTGACGACCAGCGCCCGCCAGGCGACGTCGTCGAAGTGCCGGACGGGATAGGGGTTGTCGCAGGCCATCGCCTCGAAGACGGCGTTCATGTTCGTGCGGCAGCCCTCGCCCGCCTGCCAGGCGTAGTCATCGGGCCGGGGCAACAGACAGAAGGAACGGTAGAGGGCGCACAGCTCCCCCATGTCGGCGAACTTCGCCATCCCGCACAGGGCCGGCGCCGTCGTCTCGCGCTCGAGGTCGGGGCGGCTCAGGATCAGCCCCACGCGCAGGAGGTCGAGACGCGTCCAGCGCTCCGGATTCCAGCCCGAGACGAGGCGCGCCGCGCTCTCGTGCTCGGCCGCCGTGAGCTCCACCGGGCGCCCGCGCGCGTGGCGGCTCGCCATCGAGAAGAGGCGCGAGAAGCGCTCGTCGGCGCAGCCCCCCCCGATCTCCGCGCAGGCCTCCTCGTACCACGCGAGGGCCGGGGCCTCGAGGCGCTCCTCGAGGGCCGCCCGCATCCAGCCGCGCAGGTCGGAGATCACTGGAGGACCTCCGGCTGCGGCGGGAGGCCGGCCACCAGGGCCAGGGCGGCGAAGCTGGTCGAGGCGTGGGTCATGAAGCTCGAGGAGGGGAAGTCGTTGCAGGAGCCGTCGGCGGTGATCGTCTTGGCCACGTGGTGGCGGAGCTGGCGGCGCCAGGGCTCGCGCTCCGCCGCGGGCAAGAGCTCGATGGCCAGCGCCGCGTAGTAGTGCCCGAAGAAGTAGAAGTAGCCCGCGTTCGCGAACCAACCCTCGTGCGGAAGCGGGCGCAAGCGCACCAGGTCGAGATAGGCGTGCTGGTCGAAGAAACGCTCGAGCCCCGCGCGCAGATCCTCGATAGCGACGCGCGGGTCCCCGGCGCGAGCCAGGGCCCACTGGCAGACCTGGATGCGGCCGAGGCTCCCGGGCACCTGGTCGATGCTCTCGCCTCCGTGCCCGCTGGCCAGGTGCCCGAAGCTGTAGGCGTAGGCCCCGTTGGGCAGGGCGCAGCGCCGCACGAGTCGCCGCGCTCGGCGGGCGACCCCCGTGTCCACGGCCCAGCCGCGGGCCTCGGCCTCGAGCAGCGCCGGAAGGACGAGGGCGGTGCAGAAGCTCGTGGCCCACTTGGGCCGCTCGCTGTAGGGACGGTCGTCGTAGTAGGCCCAGCCCCCGTCGGGGGTCTGGCGGCGCTCGAGGTCCGCGTAGAAGCGCAGGCCGGCGCGCTCCAGCTGGCCCTGGCTCGAGGCACCCTGGAAGCGCGGGTCGGCGGCGGCGCGCACGCAGGCGACGAAGCCGTAGAGGGAGCCCCAGGTCGAGTCCACGTCCCAGTCCGACGCACGAACGGCGGGGGTCGAGCGGCAGAGCCAGTCGAGCCCCGCCTCGAGGGCCGCCTCGCGCTCGGCGCGGGGCGGCGCCTCCATCAGCGCCAAGAGGCCGACGGCGTGGGCGGCCTGCTGGTAGGCGGCGTAGGCCGGGAGCGGAAAGCCGCTGTCGAAGAGGTTGTCGGGGACAGGCGCGCACCAAGAACCGTCCGGGCGCTGGCTGGAGACGAGGTGGCAGAGCAGCTGGTCGAGGGCCCGCTCGGCCGCGGCCCGGTCGAGCCCTCGCGCTTCGGGGCTCCGGGACCCGGACTCGCGCGCCTCGACCTCATTCGGCGCAGCCCGCCCTGCTTCGCCGGCGGCCTCCTGCGGCGTGACGAGGGCTCCGAGGAGCGCGACCAGGAAGGCGGCGGAGGGCTCGAACATCCGCGTCCTCCGGCCCCTCAGGAAGCTCCCGTCCCGGCGTCCATGCGCTCGAGCTCGAGGCGCAGGAGCGACAGGGCATCCTTGGCCTCGCGCAGCTCGAGCTGGACCTCGAGCTCGAGCTGCAGCTCCTCCGCACGCAGGAGGTCGACGGCGCGCTGCGCACGCGTCACCTCGAGCTGCAGCTCGCGTTTGCGGCGCGGGATCGTGAACTCCTGGAGGGTCTTCTTGCGCGAGACCTCGAGGGCGCGCCGCCGCGTGGCGTGCTTGACGTCCTGGGTCGAGCGCCAGATGACGATCTCGCCCGTCTCGGCAGCCGGGGAGCCCTCTTCGAAGCCGGCGTACTCGCGCTCCATCTGCTCGAGCTCGCGCTGCTCCTTCTCGAGGGCGAACTCCAGCTCGGCGATGCGCAGGTCGGCCGCCCCCAACAGCCGCGGCGCCTCGACGCGCTCATACTCCTCTTGGGCCTCGGTGGCCGCGTCGAGCGCGACGCCGGCGTCTTCGATGCGCCCGCGCAGGCTCGCCTCCTTCCCGCGCGCTCGCTGCTCCGCGATCTCGAGGCGCAGCTCCGCGAGGAAGAGCTCGCGTCGTTTCTTCTCGAGACTCAGCGCCTGCTCCTCGCTCGCGGGCCGGGCGGTCGCCGCGGAACGCGACGACTCCCCCGCGGGCGCCTCCGCTCCTTCGACGGCCGCCACCTCGGCAGCCGCCGGCTGGGCCTCCACCTCGACCGCGCCGGCGGTCGCCGGCTCGTCGACCGGGGCCGACTCCACGGGCTGCGGCGCGGAGGTGACCGGGTCCAGGGACAAGCCCTTCCAGCGCGACTCCTCGCTCGAGCGACAGCCGGCGAGGAGCGGGAGCAGGAGCCACGCGGCGTGGCGGAGCGTTCGGGAGAGGTCGAGCATCGCGGTGGGTCCGGGGCTTGCGCGAGCCCCGGCGAGCAAGCCCCCATTCTGCCGGCTGGGCCGGCCCCTGGGAACGGGGCACGCCTCGACAAGCCCCGGCGAGGCCACCATACTGCCGCCGCGGCCCGCGATCGGGGCCGCGCGCATCGCCCCTCCCGAGCCCCCTCTCGCGCCATGACCCACGGAGTCTTCCAGGTCCCCGAGCCCAAGAACGAGCCCATCCGCGGCTACGCCCCCGGCAGTCCCGAGCGCGCCTCGCTCAAGGCCAAGCTCGACGAGCTCGCCAACGGCGAGGTCGAGGTCCCCCTGGTCATCGGCGGCGAGGAGGTTCGCACCGGGAACCTCGGCAAGATGGTCATGCCCCACGACCACGGCCACGTCCTCGGCCAGTTCCACAAGGCCGGCACCGCCGAGGTGCAAGCCGCGATCGACGCCGCCGAAGCCGCGCGGCCGGAGTGGGACGCCCTGCCCTGGCAGGAGCGCGCGGCGATCTTCCTGCGGGCCGCCGAGCTGCTCGCGACGACTCACCGCGACGTGGTCAACGCCTCGACCATGCTCGGCCAGTCGAAGACGGCCTTCCAGGCGGAGATCGACTCGGCCTGCGAGCTGATCGACTTCTACCGCTTCAACGTCGGCTTCGCCCAGGAGCTCTACCAGTCCCAGCCGATCTCCAGCCCCGGTTGCTGGAACCGGGTCGAGCACCGCCCCCTGGACGGCTTCGTGTTCGCCGTCACGCCCTTCAACTTCACCTCCATCGCCGGCAACCTCCCGACGGCGCCCGCCCTGCTGGGCAACACCAGCGTCTGGAAGCCCGCCTCGACCTCGGTCTTCTCGAACTGGTACGTGATGCAGCTCCTAATCGAGGCGGGCCTGCCGCCCGGGGTCATCAACTTCGTCCCCGGTTCCGGGGCCCAGGTGGGCGACCCGGTGGTGGCCGACCCGCGCCTGGCGGGCGTGCACTTCACGGGCTCGACGGGCACTTTCCAGGGGATCTGGCGCAAGATCGGCGAGAACATCGCGGGCTACAAGCAGTACCCGCGCCTCGTGGGCGAGACAGGGGGCAAGGACTTCGTCTTCGCCCACCCTTCGGCGAATCTCGAGGGGCTCGTGACGGCCCTCGTACGCGGCGCCTTCGAGTACCAGGGGCAGAAGTGCTCCGCCGCCAGCCGCGCCTACGTGCCGAAGAGCCTCTGGCCCGAGCTCAAGGAGCGCCTCGCCGCCGAGATCGGTCAGATCGAGATGGGCGACGTGAAGGACTTCCGCAACTTCATGGGCGCGGTCATCGACCAGAGCTCCTTCGACACCCTGAAGGGCGCCATCGAGCGGGCCAAGGCCGACCCCGGCTGCACCCTCGTCGCCGGCGGCGAGTGCGACGACTCCCAGGGCTGGTTCGTGGCCCCGACCGTGGTCGAGGTCACGGACCCCATGCACGAGTCGATGAAGACCGAGTACTTCGGCCCCTTGCTCGCGATCCACGTCTACGAGGACGCGAAGTTCGCCGAGACCCTGGCCCTCTGCGACGGGACGGCGGAGTACGCCCTGACCGGCGCCATCTTCGCCGACGATCGCCGCGCCGTGGTCGAGGCGGCGAAGGCCCTGCGCTACACCGCTGGCAACTTCTACGTCAACGACAAGCCCACGGGCGCCGTCGTCGGCCAGCAGCCCTTCGGCGGCTCGCGCGCCTCGGGCACCAACGACAAGGCCGGCTCGATCCTGAACCTCCTGCGCTGGACGAGCCAGCGCACGATGAAGGAGACCTTCGTGCCGCCGACCGACTGGCGCTACCCCTTCATGGGGGCCGAGTAGTCGGCGGAGGGCACGGGCGCCACGACAGCCGTGCCTCCAGCGATCACTCCAGCTTCAAGGGGCCGCTGATGATCTCCTCGATCCGGCCGTCGGCGTCGAGGACGACGGTCGAGGGGATCGGCAGGCGCTCGATGTCGATCACCTCCTCGACCCGGCCCAGCGGCGAGTCGTCGCCGGGCTCGGAGCCCAGGTAGAAGGCCGGGAAGCTCGCCTCCCGCCGCTTCAAGAGTTCGCCGGCGAGCTCGCGGTCCGCCTCCACGTCCATCGAGATGGCGACCACCCGCGTGCCGTCGGCCTCGTGGAGCGCCTGCAGGTCGGGCAGCTCGAGGACGCAGGACTGGCAGTAGCTGGCCCAGAAGTTCAGGTAGAGCCGCTCGCCCGCGGAGCCGCCGGCGAGGTCGAGCACGGCCTCCTCGCCGCGCGCGTCGAGCACGGCGAGCTTGCCGAGCTTGTCGCCGCGACGCACGCGGAAGCCCTTCGGCAGGGGATCCGGGAGCCGGGTCGTGCGCGCCTGGAGCGCCTGTGCGCTCCCGCTGCCCTCGACGAGCAGGGCTCGCGAGCCCGCCTCCAGCGCCCCGAAGGACTCGACGGCCCCGGAGGGCCAGCGCACCGAGAGCTCGCCCGCGACCTCGCCGCCCAGGCCGAACACCAGCTCGGGCGCCTGGCAGGAGACGAAGCCCGCCCCGCGAGTGAGGACCTGCGCGGTCCGGCGCCCCCCCGCGGCGAGGGTGACCGTCGCGCCGATCGCCTCCGCGTTCGAGCGGGTGGCCCGCAGCTGGACCTTGACGAAGCCCGCGGCGGTCCCGATGTCGTTCCGGTAGAGGCTGTGCCGCTCGCGCTGCAGGTTGTGGACGAAGACGTCCACGTCCCCGTCGTCGTCGAAGTCCGTGGCCAGCACCGCGCGGCCGTCGTTCGGGGAGTCGGCCCCCGAGAGGTCGGAGAGGTCAGCGTGACGCTCCCCGCCGACGTTGAGCCAGACCTTGTTGCGCTCGTTCCCGCTGAAGGAGCGACCGGCCTCGAACATCTCGGTGTTGTGCCGGTTCAGGTAGGCCTGGTTGCCGACGCTCTGCTCCTTGAAGCCGCGCGCCTTGTCGTCGGTCGCTTCATCGGTGGACTCGCAAGCGGAGGACGCCACCACGTGGCGCCAGTAGGTGCTTCATGTGTCGAAGGCCTGGTCCCCCGTCACGAAGCCGTTGGCGCAGTAGACGTCCAGGTAGCCGTCGAGGTCCAGGTCGCAGAGCGCGGGGCTCCAGGCCCAGCTCCCGCCGAGGCCGCCCGCGGATTTGGGCCGGCGCGCGAAGCTCCCGTCGGGCTGGGCGACGAAGATCGAGTTGCCAGCGGCGAGCTTCTTCAGCAGGGCGTGGGTCTCCGGGTCGATCGTCCCTTCCAGGCGCCCGAGGATGCGGCTGCCCGCCGTGGAGGACATGTTCGAGACGTAGAGGTCGAGCCGGCCGTCCGAGTTCAGGTCCCCCCAGGAGACGCCCATTCCGTTCCCGACGTCCCCCAGGACGTCGTCCTCGGCGACCTCCGTGAAGGAGCCGTCCCCCTCGTTTCGGTAGAGCCGGTTCGTTCCGTAGTCGTTGGCGACGTAGAGGTCGACGTCCCCGTCGCGGTCGTAGTCGGCGGCCGCCGAGGCGTAGGACCAGCTCGAGCCCTGCAGGCCGAGCTCGGGAGCGACGTCCTCGAAGCCCCTCCCCTCGACGTTCCTCAGGAGCCCGTTGGGCGCGCCGTTCATGGCCTCGATCCAGGAGTCGTTGTGCTCGGCCTCGAGGCGCCCGTAGCCGCAGACGAAGACGTCGAGCCAGCCGTCCGCGTCGTAGTCGAAGACGCTCAGGGAGTAGGCGACGAAGCGCTGCTGGTCGAGGCCGAAGTCCTGGGTACCCGTGGAGAAGCGGCCCTCGCCGTCGTTGAGGTACAGCTGGAGGGAGCGACCCCCGAGCTCGTCCGAGCCCCGGGTCCAGCCCACGTGGCCGACCATCAGGTCCTGGTCCCCGTCGTTGTCGACGTCGAAGAAGACCGCCCCGGTGCCGGCGTCGGGCTGTGCCAGGCCGCGCGCCTCGGCCTCCTCGGCGAAGGTGCCGTTCTCCCGCGCCCGGTAGAGGTAGTTCCGCCCGTCGCTCGGGACGAAGATGTCCCAGCGGCCGTCGCCGTCGACGTCGGCCGCGGCGGCCCCGTTGAAGGCATAGCTCGTGTTGCCCGGCTTCCCGAAGCGGATCCCGGTGTGGGCGACGCCCGTCGAGGTCGAGACGTCCGTGAACATCGTGCCCGCTCGTCCTGTGATCGCCAGGGAGCTCAAGTCGAAGCGGTCCAGGACCCAGAAGCCCTTCTCGCGTACGACGCGGGAGTAGCCCCAGGCCTCGATGGAGGTCCAGCCGCCGTCGGCCCGCTGGCCCGTCATGTGGACGAAGAGCTTCAGCTTGCCCCAGGTGCTGCGGGTGGTCTCGAATTCGCCGCCCTTGACCTTCCAGATCACGGACTCCACGCGCGACCAGGGACCGATGTGGGCCTTCAAGCCGTCGAGGAAGTCCGAGCGGCCGACGATCGCCGCCGAGGCGGGGTCGTAGCTCGTCTCTTCAGCGCCGAGGTGCAGCTCCTCGGTGCCCGCGACGGACATCCCGTCGAAGCTCTCGCCGGCGAAGCTCGGGGACAGGAACGCCTCGGCGGCGCCGAAGTCACGGCGCCGCAACTTGTCGGAGAAGGTCAGGAGCCGGTCGGCCGCCTCCTCGGTCAGGTCCTCGACGAACTCGAGGTCCGTGATCGGCTTGACGGGGTCGGCGATCTCGATGCTGTCCGGCAGCTCGTCGCGCAGGGACTCTTCGGTGAACGAGGGCCCTTCCTCCGAGCCGCCAGAGCAGGCCGCGAGCAAGAGGCCCAGGCCGCAGGCGAGGACGGCGCACCGTGCGGCGGAGACACGGCCCTTCGTGGGCGGGACAGTCGGAGGAGCGTTGCCAGGAGTGCGCATGGTCGCCGGTAGCCGGGGAGGACTCGGAGCCGGGAGATCGTACACGGCTCGAGTCGATCGCCGGGCGCGGAACTCCTGGCGATGATCCGCTCAGGAGCCCGGCGGCTCGCGCAGCTCGAGGCTGAGCACCGCAGCCCCGTCGATCTGGAAATACTCCAGCACGACGCGGTGGCGCCCCGGGCTCAGCTCGACCTCCCGGCTGCGCTGGCGCTCGGGGTGCCAGCTCCAGTCTTCGAGCACGACCTCGCCGTCGATGGCGATGCGCACGCCGTCGTCGGAGACTTCGCTCAAGAGGTAGGTCCCGCCGCGCTCGACTTCGAAGTGCGCGCTCGCGATCAGGCCGAAGTCGCGCTCGGGCACGAGGCGCCGGGTCTCCGCGGAGCCGCCCCAGGGGTCCGACCACACGTCGACCACGGCGCGCGTGAGCGGATCGAAGCGGCCCGCGCGCCAGCGCTCGAGGTCGCCGCGCGGGTCGCTCTCGGTGTTCCAGCGGAACCAGGTCGCGTCCCAGTCGACCCCCGCCAGGAGCCCGCGCAATCGCGCCGGTCGCGGGCGGGGCGCGCCGCCGTCGGGGTCCCAGGGACCGAAGTCCCCGAGCCAGGTGCGATCCGCGGCGTCGCGGCGCGCGACCGGGATCGGAACGCGGTCATAGGGGGCCGGGGGCGCCGCAGCGCCCAGGCGCTCGAGGACCTCCGGCTGGAGGCCGTCGGGGCGGCGCAAGCTGGAGCGCACCCCGCGCCCGCTCGGGCGCTGCCCCTCGTGGTCCGCCATCCAGGCCCAGACCTCGCCCGGGCCGAGCTCGGCTTCTCCGGCGCCGCGCAGCCCGTCCAGGTGGACGCGCGGCGAGCGGCTCTCGAAGTCGTTGCCGCCGATCTCGATTCCCACGCTGTCGACCAGCACGAGGTCCTGGATGTTCTCGCGGAAGCGGTTGTCGCCGATCCAGTGGTCGAGCTCCGCCGCGTCGCCCGCGGTCGAGCCGAGGAGCTCGAGCCCGAGGTCGCAGTCCACGAGGTCGTTGTCGTAGAGACAGGCGCGCCGGCCGCCTTCCAGCGAGATCCCCGCGCCGTGCACCCTCTCGATGCGGTTGTGAGCGGCGAGCAGGCCCTCGGCCCCGCGCGCCCGCAGCCCCGCGCCGCGGCTGCCGTCGATGCGGTTGCCGACGAACCAGCAGTCCTGCGAGCGGTCGAGGTCGAAGGCCACGCACTCCGCCCCCGAGAAGTCGTTGAAGAACCAGCGGTTGCCGCGCCCGCTGGCCCGACCGCCGAAGAGCTCGCGCCCCCCCGCCGAGCCCCGGCGCGCGGAGTTGGCGTAGACGCGGTTCTCCGAGGAGCCCTCGGTGAGCAGGATCCCCGCGGCCCCGTGGTCGGGCTCGGCGCGCCCCCCGGTGCCGCGACGCGTGATCGAGTCGCAGCGGTTCTGCGCCACGAGGTTCTGGTCACAGCCCGCGAGGGCGATGCCCCAACCGGAGAGGTAGGAGAAGTCGTTCTCGAGGAAGCGGCAGCCCTCCGAGCCCAGGGCCAGGAGACCGTTCTGTCCGCCGCGCGTGCGGCAGCCGCGCACCTCGACCCGCGAGCTGTCCACCACGAGGATCGCGGCGCCGTAGCGCTCGGCCCAACGCTCGGGGCCCTCGACCTCGATGTTCAAGCGATCGTTGGGGTCGGGCAGGGTCGTGGTGCCGACCAGTCGCTTGCCGAAAGCGGGCTCGACGACGAGGCCCTCGAGCTGCACGTCGTCGCTGTCCTCGACGCGCACGGCGACGCGGTAGCCGCCGAAGTTCCCGCCGCGGACGCGCACGCCCTGGCAGTCGCGGATCCAGAGCCCGATGCCGGCGCCGGCGTCGGGCGCGCTTCCCGCGGGCGCGCCCAGGAGGGTCACGCCCTCGAGGTCGAGCTCGAGGTCCCGGCGGCCCTCGACGAGGAGCACCGCCGAGTCGCCGTCGGGCGCGGGCCGCAGGTAGACACCCTCCGCGAGCTCGAGCTCCCGCTCGACGGTCAGGGTGACCCCGGACGGGAGCGCCAGCTCCGCCTCGCTCCGCGGCGCCTCGGGGTCGAGGACGGCCACCTCCCCCGGTCCCTGGCAGGCCGGGACGGCGAGGAAGGCGGCCAGCACGGAGAGCTGGAATCGACGTTCGAACATGGAGACGCGGGGTCGTGGGGCGCGACGGGACGGGCTCTCCCGCGCCGGGGCGGCGGGGAGGCCGTTCCCTCCTCGGCCGGAGGGCCGTCCGATCTCGAGGGCGGCCTCGGAAAAGCCGTCCCGCCCCTCCCGGCGCCGCTATCCTCTGCCGCCGTGAACGCTCGAGACACCCTCCAGGACGGCCCCCCCGCCGCGAGCGGGCTGCGCCTCGACCCCGACCTCCCCATCTGCCAGACGGACCTCCCCCTGGGGTGGTACCAGGAGGAGCTGCGCCCCTACGCCGAGGAGTACCTGGCCCTCCCCGACCGCAAGCCCGCCACGGTCCTCGCCTGGCTGGACCGCTACGTGCGCCCGGCCCAGGAGCACTTCGGCGACTCGCTGCTGCTCCTGGCCCACTTCTACATGGGCGGGGAGATCGTCAAGGTCGTCGAGGGCTACGGCGGCGCGGTCGCGGACAGCTACAAGCTCGCCCTGCAGGCCGCCCGGAACCCGGAGAAGAAGGTCATCGTCGAGTCGGCGGTGCACTTCATGGCCGAGGCGATCGCGATCCTCGCGGCGGACGACCAAGAGGTCTGGATCACGAACCCCAAGGCCGGCTGCACGATGGAGATGCTGGCCAAGGACTACATGGTCCTGCCGGTCGTCGACCAGCTGCTCGAGCGCTACGGCGACGAGCTCGTCGTCGTCGCCTACATGAACACTTCGGGCCGCCTCAAGGCCCTGGCGGGTCGCACCGGCGGCGCGGTCTGCACCAGCTCGAATGCCCACAAGGTGGTGGACTGGGCCCGTCGCGACGGCAAGAAGGTGCTCTTCCTCCCCGACCGCCACCTCGGCCGCAACACCGCCGACCGCCTGGGCATCGACCCCGCGCGCATCGCGACCCTGCCCGACCCCCAGGAGACGCGCGGCGCTTTCGCCGTCGACGACTCCACCGTCGAGGGCGGCCTCGCCGCCCTCGACGCCGCCGAGATGATCCTCTGGGGCTCCTTCTGCGGCGTGCACACGATCTTCACCCGCGCCCAGGTGGACTGGTTCCACGGGCAGGGCTGGGAGGTCCTGATCCACCCCGAGTCCCCCCGCGAGGCGGTCCAGGCCGCCGACGGCGTGGGCTCGACGGACTTCCTCTGGAAGGCGGTCATGAACGCCCCGCGCGGCGCCAAGCTCGCCATCGGCACCGAGGGCCACTTCGTGCGCAACGCCCGCGAGCAGGGCCGCCAGCGCGGCGTCGAGGTCCTGCACCTCTCCGAGGTCCCCGGCAGCGAGAGCGCCGGCTGCGGCTGCGCGACGATGAGCCGCAACGACCCGCCGCACCTGGCGGGGCTGCTCGACCTCCTGCGCCGCGGCGAGGCGCCGGACCTCAACCGCGTGCTCGCGGGGGACGCGGTCGACGAGCGCACGGGCGAGCGCGATCGCCTGGAGCCCGCCGAGCGCGCTCAGCTCGTGAGCGAGGCCAAGCGTGCTCTCGAAGCCATGATCGAGGTGACCGAGGGCTGACCCCGAGCTCGAACGAACTCGGATTCCCGACCGCTACCCGCCGGGCCCATCGAGGTTCCAGCCAGGTCGACTCCTCCCCGGCGAACTCGGCCGGATCCCATGTTCAGCTCACTCTGCGCCCTCCTGCTGTCGGTCGCCCTTCCTCGATCGATCGAAGAGTCGGGCGTCCCCTCACAGGCTCCCGAGCTCGTCACGGTCGACGCCATGGGCGGCCTCGTGGCTTCGCCAGACGGGCGACTCATCGTGTCCTGCTTCGGCGATCGCGCCTGGATCATCGACCCGATTCGAGGGCATGCGCTCATGGCCATCGAGTCTCACCTGGTCCATCAGGGCGACCCGTGGAAGGGAGCCAGGTTCAACGAAAACGGCAGCCGTCTGGTCCTCTGGAGCCTGCGAGGCACGGTCGCCTGGGTCGACGTCGACGAGCGACGTCTGCTCTGGCGAAGCGAGATGCTCGCACCGAGCCGGTTCGTTCGCAGTCTCGCTACTCCAGAGCTGGGGATCCTCGCACAAGAGGATCGCTCCACCTTGACGATCCGGTGGCTCTCCGACGACGGCCCCGAGAACCTGTTGGTGCACAAGATCGCCTCGAGTGACTCACGACAGCGTCACGGCGCGCCCTTCATCATGAGCCCAAACGGCCAGCAACTCTTCGTGGCGACGCCAAGGGAGTTTCTCGAGATCGACATGACCGGCGTCCCCAGCGCGCGGCCAGCGAGTTGGATTGACGCTCGATGCGAGCAGCTCGAGATCAGCCCCGATGGTGAACACATCCTCGCGATCTCCAATGACGAACTGCTCCGGTTCGACGCCGAGAATCACCGGGCTCGCGCGAGGAGAGGACTCCCCCCCGGCTCCGCTTCGATCCTGGCCATCGACTCGGGATTGGACCTTGTTCTTCTGCACGGCCAGGACCAAGGGCTCTTCGCCCTCGAGCTCGCGGACCTCAGGGATCGGTGGCTCATCCCGGATTGCCAGTTTCCACGGGTCGAGCCGAAGAGCGGCGTGGTCCTGATCCGGAAGCCCGATGACGACAGGGTCCTCGTGCACGCGCTGGATTCTGGGGAGCTCCTCTGGTCGATTCCCCAAGCCGCGCCCTTCCCGCTGCGGGAACCCGCGGGCCTGGGAGGAGAGGAGTTCGTCATCGGCGGCGAGGGGCGAAACACCCTCCTCCGCCTCGAAGCCCGTACCGGCGACCTCGTCAGCGAATTCGAACTGCCAATAGCCACCGCCCGAGACCTGGGGATGCTGACAGACGATTCGGCCTGGGTGCTCACGCGGGGCGATCGGCTCTTGAGCATCGACGCCGAGAGCGGCGACGAGCTCGCCTCCCGGCAGCTCCCGAGCGGGACGACTGGGGCCAGCACCAGCCATGCTCGAGTCGCCGTCTCGACCACAGCGGGACGAGCGCATGTGTTCGAGGGCCGAGAGCTGAAGGAACTCGCCGTGATTCCGGCAGGCCCCCGTGTCGAGCTCTCACGCGATGGCGAGAGCCTGTTGACCTGGGGAGCCGGGATCCAGGGAGCCCTAGTCCTCTCGCTTCCAGCCGGGAAGGTCACTCACCACCTCACGCTCCCCGGGTCGGAGCTGCGGCGTGCAGCCTGGGACATCGAGGGCAGAATCGTCGCCGGAGTCGATACCGGGGGTCACCCTCGCCTTTGGAACGACGGGCACCCTGTCGAGGTTCCCGCCTTGAACCGAGTCCTTTCCCTGGCCGTTGATCGGGATGGCCATTGGCTCGCGCTTGGGGACGATCGTCGTCGTGTGCTGGTCCTCGATGCGACCAGCGGCAAAGAAACCGCCTCCCTCGAGCTCCCGAAGGCCCTCATAAGCGAGGTCGAGGTCCGCAGCCTGGCTTTCGACCCAAGTGGCAAGTACCTGGTCGCGACGACGGGCGACTCTGGCACAGTCCAGACCTGGCGCTGCGAGGATTGGGAGCAGATCTGGTGCCACGATTATGCGGGCGGCAACCCGGGGACTTTGCAGCTCGCGATCGACGATGGTTCGGAGCACCTGTGGGTCTGGGGCATGATGCGCAGCACACCCGCCTGCTTCGACTTGTCCACGGGTGAAGTCATCGCGGACTTGGCGGAACGCATGATGAGTGACTTCGATCCCTCGCCAGACGGTGAGACCATCGCCGCATGGCGCAACGCGTCGCTCGTCCTGATCAACGTAGAGGGCCGCGAGCTACTGACTCGAATCGACCTGGAGGGCCATGGTCCTGCCATTGGCCGTCGTGACGGATCGGTGAAGATGTCCTCCGGAGTTGCCGAGTGGATCTTCGTCCGTCGGGGCGACCACCTGATTCGCGGCGACGAACTCTAGACCTCGACGGGAGAGGGAGTCAGCTTCCGAGCCGCTCCATGAGGCGGTCTAGAGGCTCGCGGCGCGGGTCCCCTTCGGGCAGGAGCTCGAGCAAGGGCGCGGCGACCTCGCGCGCCTCCGCGTCGCGGCCCAGGCGCTCGAGGCACTCCGCCAAGTGCAGCCGCGACTGCAGCACGGCGTCGTGGCTCGCGGGGTAGACCTTGGCGAGGCCGTCGCTCGCCCGGCGGAAGGAGGCCTCGGCGGCCTCGAAGCGCTGGTTCGCGTAGTGCACCGAGCCGAGCATGGCCTCCGCGCTCAGGGTGCGCGGGTGCTCGGGGCCGAAGGAGCGCCGCGTCCCGCCGTGCATGCGCTCGACGTAGGCCTCCGCCTTGGCGGTCTCCCCGCTCTCGAGGAGGATGCGCGCGATGTGCCCCAGGCTCGCGAGGGTGTCCGGGTGCTCGGGGCCGAAGGCCGCCTCGCGGGCGGCGAGGGCACGCTCGTGCTGCTCGAGGGCCTCCTCGGGACGGTCCAGCTCGAGCAGGGTCGCGCCGAGGTTGTTGCGCACGCGCGCCACGAGGGGATGGGCCTCGCCGAGGGCTCCGGAGCTCAGGTCGACCTCCTCCTCGAAGACCGCCAAGGCCTCCTCGAAGCGCCGCAGGGCGTAGAAGGTCACGCCCCAGTTGTCGAGCACGGTGATCGACTCGGGGTGGCTCGCGCCGAAGATTTGCCGGAAGCCCTCCACCAGCTCCTCGAAGATCGGCAGGGCCTCGGCGGGGCGACCCTGCATGCGGTAGCAGAGCGCGAGGTTGTTGAGCGTCTGGAGCGCCGGGTGCGAGGCCTCGCCGTAGAGCTCGCGGCGGATCTCCAGGGCGCGCTCGAAGGCCGTCTGGGCCTCGGCGAAGCGCGCGCGCCGCTGCTCGAGGAGTCCGAGGTTGTTGAGGGTCGCCGCGGTCCCGGGGTGGTGCTCGCCGAAGGCCAGGGCGAAGCCCTGCAGGGTCGCCTCGAAGAGGGCCGCGGAGTCGTCGTAGCGCCCCGCCGCACTGTAGAGGTCGGCCAGCTTGTTCTGGATGATGAGCACGTCGTGGTGCCGGGCGCCGAGCACCTCGCGCGCGGCCGCGAGCCCCTCCTCCGAGAGCTCGATCGCTTCGCGCACGCGGCCCTGGCCCCGGAAGACGTTGGCCAGCACCTCGGCCGTCGCGAGGGTCGCGGGGTGCTCCGGGCCGAGCACCCGCCGCCGCAGCTCGAGCACGCGCCCCAACCGCTCCTCCGCCGCCGCGTAGCGCGCGAAGCCGCGCTCGAGCTCCGCCAGCTCGACCTCGAGCTCGAGGGTGGTCTCGTGCTCGGGACCGAGGGCCGCGCGCGCGCGCGCGACGAGCTCCAGCCGGCCGGCTTCGAGCTCCTCGAAGCTGCGCTTCTCGCGTGCGAGGTCGATGCGCACGCTCTCGGCCCGAAGGGCCTCGGGTCCGTCACCCTGACCGGCGGCGCGGTAGCTCTCGATGGCTCGGTCCAGGTGCAGGGCCGCCTCCGCCAGGCGCGCGCGGTCCTTCTCGGCTCGGGCGAGGGCCACGAGGGCCGCCGGCGCGATCTCGGCGCCGCCCGCCTGGGCCAGCTCGCGCAGCACGGGGTCGGCCTCGTCGTATTGCCCGAGGTCGACGCGCAGCTCCGCCAGGCGCAACCGCGAGGCGAAGGCCGCCCCGCTCGACGCGCCGTAGAGCTCCACGTCCAGCGCCGCGGCGCCGTCGAAGAGCGGCAGGGCCTCGGCGTAGAGACCGAGCCCGCGGTAGAGCTCGCCCATGCTCGCCGCGAGGCGCGCGCGGATCTCGGGCTGCTCGGCGAGCTCCGGCTCGAGGTCGCGGGCGGCAGAGTCGAGCACCTCCTTGACGGTGATCGTCTCGCCGCGGGTGCGTTCGGGCTGGCTCTGCTCGAACATGCCCGTCAGGAAGCGCACGACCTGTTCGCTGGTGGCGCTCTCGAGCTCGGCCCGCTCGCGCTGCACGACGGCCTGCTCCTCGTTCTGGACGGCGAGGTCGCGGGCCTCCTTCAGGTCGGCGTTGATCTCCGCCAGGTCTTCGTTGGCGCGCTTCTGGACCCAGGCCGTGCTGCCGAGGCCCAGGAGCGTCAAGAGGATCGCCGCCGCGATCGAGGCCGCAAGCCCGCGGTTGCGCTCGACCCACTTCTTGAACTCCGCCACGGCGCCGGTGGCGTAGGCCGCGACGACGCGGTGCTCGAGGAAGGCGCGCAGGTCCGCCGCCAGCTCGCTCATGTCCGGATAGCGGGCGTCCTTGTCGCGGGCCATGGCCTTCTCGCAGATCGCCACGAGCTCCGCCGGTGCCTCGGGCGCCGCCTGGGCCAGGGGCTCGGGCTCTCCCTCGAGCAGGCGGTTCAGCACCTCGTGGGCCGTGGCCTGGGAGCCCGGATCGAGAAAGGGCGGGTGCTCCGCCAGGAGGTGGTAGAGCATGGCCCCCATGGCGTAGACGTCGGTGCGCGCGTCGAGCTCGGCCACCTCGCCCCGCGCCTGCTCGGGGGACATGTAGGCCGGGGTGCCGAGCACGTCGCCGTCCATGGTGTAGAGCACGTCGCTCGGCCCCTTGCCGCTCGCCTCGCGCAGCTCGCTCTCGACCGGGGCGGGCTCGTCCGCGCCGCGCAGGCGCAGGTCGTGGGCGTCCTCCTCCCCCGCGACGCGCGCGAGGCCCCAGTCCATCACGTAGAGCTCGCCGAAGCCCCCCACCATGACGTTCGAGGGCTTGAGGTCGCGGTGGATGACGCCCTTCGAGTGGGCGAAGGCCATCGCCTCGCAGGCACGCTGCAAGAGGCCCAGCACGCGGGTCCGATTCCAGTCGGGGTGCCCCGCGCGCGCGAGGGCGAAGACATCGGCCAGGTCGCGCCCCTGGACGAGCCGCATCGTGAAGTAGACGCGCCCCGTCTCGTCCAGGCCGAGCTCGTGTACGGGGACGATGCCGGGGTGCTCGAGCTGCCCGGTGACCTGGGCTTCCTCGAGGAAGCGCCCGAGGCGCCGCGCGTCGATGGCCTCGGCGGGCTGGGGCGCCTCGCCCCGCTCGGGCCCCAGCACGACCTTCATCGCGAGGTGGCGCCGCAGGTCCTCGTCCCAGACCTTGAGGATCGCCCCCATCCCGCCGCGCGCGACCTCGCCCTGCAGGAGGTAGCGGCGCGGGCGGCCCGACTTGGACCTCAGCCGCCTCAGGATCTCGCTCGAGGGCGGCTCGTCGCGCTTCGGCGCGTCGCCGAAGCACTCGCGCAGGTGTCGCTCGACGGGGTCCTCCCCCGGCCGCTCCTCGTCCCCCATGACGGACGCATCCTAGCCGCCCCGAGGAGGAAAGACGCGCGCGCCGCCCTCAGGCGCCCCTCAGCCCCGCTCGACCTCCCAGACCTCCTCCCCGAAGAAGTCCCAGGGCAGGCGCCCCTCGTCGCAGTCGTCTCCCACCGAGAATTGCACGTCGACGAAGTAGATGATCGCGCTGGGCGCCGCGGGGCGCAGGTTCTTGCAGCCGTGCGCCACGCCGGGGGGGATGCGCACGAGGCGCGAGTTGCCGTCGCCGAGCACGATGCGGCGCAGCTCGCCCTCGGTCGGCGAGCCCTTCCTCACGTCCGCGAGCACGAGCAGCAGCTTGTCGCTCGGCGGCACGTACCAGACGTCGGTCTGACGCTGGTGGAGGTGGAAGGCCTTGATCGCCAACGGTTCGACCACGCTGTAATTCATCTGGCGCGCGACGAAGCCCGGGAGGTCGGCGTGGCGGCCGTCCTCGAAGCGGCCCAGCTCGGTCATCGCGCCCCCGTCGTCGTTGAAGCGTCGCAGCTGGACGACCTCGACGCCCTCGATCGGGGGGATCGGCGAGTAGTCCTGCTTCGAGTAGCTCTTCTTGGCGGCGTCGTTGAAGTCGGTCATGGGGAGCAGCGGGTCGCGGGGGGCGCATAGCCTCGGCGCTCGGCGAGGCCAGCGCAAGGGCGCCGGAGACCGATTCGGTCCCGGTGACGGCCCTCTTTCGAATTACCGCGCTAAGATCCCGCGCCATGACGCCTACTCGCAAGGATCAACGCTCGGGGCACGGCGCCGCGGACGGCGCGCGCCGGGACCTCCCGACCCGCCCCGTGACCGAGGCCGCCGGCCTCGACGAGCTCTTCGAGCACAGCCTGCCCTCCTTCGGCGGCGCCTACCTGCGGCGCCTTTGGGTGCTGCTCGACGAGGCGGTCGGGCGCGGCGTGCCGATGAGCCTGGCGGTGGCGGGGCCGGTGACCGCCTCCGGCCAGCACCACGCCTGGCTCAATCCCCTGCTCGACACGGGCTGGTTCTGCCTGCTCTCGACCACCGACGCGGTCTGCTACCACGACGGCCACCGCTCCCTCGACAGCGCCAAGCAGCACCCCTTCTTCGAGGTGCCGATCCACGGCGACGACGCGCGCCTGCGGGAGGAGGAGGTGATCCGCATCACCGACATCGGCTTCGACGAGCAGGTCCTGCTCGATCAGGACGCCTACCTCACGGGCTGCCTGCGGGACGAGGCCTTCCAGCGCAAGATGGCGGGCACGGAGATGCGCCACCTCCTGGGCGAGCGCTACGCGGGGCTCGAGCAGAAGAACGGCGTGCGCGAGGGCCTGCTCGCCCTCTGCCACCGCATGGCGATCCCGGTCTTCGTCGGCGCACCGGCGGACGGCTCGGTCTTCCTCAACTCGGTCAAGCTCTGGGCCGAGGAGCGCCTGGGGCGCGCGCCGCACCGCCTCGAGCTCGACCTGCACGCCGAGGTCTTCGAGAGCTGCGCCTACCACTGGTGGGGCCTGACCCAGACCGAGACCCGCGCCCTCGGCACTCTGATCCTCGGCGGCGGCGTGCCGAAGAACTTCAACCTCCAGCCCGAGCCCGCCCTCTCCCAGATCCTCGGCCTCGAGGACGCCGGCGGCTACCTCTACGACATCCAGATCACGACGGCGCCGATCACCGACGGCTCGCTGTCGTCCTGCCCGCCGGCCGAGGCGGTGACCTGGGGCAAGGTCGACAAGGACCACCACCGCTCGACCTGCGAGAGCGTGCCCGGCGACTACTCGATGCTGATGCCGCTGGTGACGAAGGCGCTGCTCGACAAGCGAGCGCGGCTGGAAGGGCTGGAGGCGGAGCTGGGACGCGAGGAGCTCGTGGAGCGTCACCCGGAGGCGGAGGGCTACCTGCGCCCGCGAGAGGGCTACCGCCTCTTCGAGCGGCGGGAGGAGTTGATGGAGACGCTGCTCGGCGTGCTGCGCGAGCGGGGGCTCTAGGCGGGGGACGCCTTCGCCTGCCTTCGCTCCCTGCGGGCGACCACGATCGTCTCGCGCACGAGCAGCACGAGCGCGAACAGGGCGGCCGCGATGAAGTAGGCCGTCACACTTGCCGGCCCTCCCAGGCCGCCAAAGACGACGAGCGCCCCCCCCGGAATCGCAAGGCCCCCGACGGCCGCGGCGAGGCCGCTCACCAAGAGGCTCCCATCCGAGCGCAGGTAGATCCACGCGAACCACACGGCGAGGCCCACCTGGAGCAGAGTCAGGCCCAGGGCGCCCAGCCACTCGAGGCGAAAGCCGCTGACGAACACCTGTCCGTTCCAGCAAGCGCCCACAAGCCCGATCCCGACGGCCCAGCGCAGGGGGTGTCGCAGAGCGCGCACGCGCTCCTGCAGGAAGCCCCGCAGGCCCGGCTCCACTCCGAGGAAGCTGCCCAGGGAGAGGAAGGCGACCTGCAGGTGAACCCGCGTGTGCATCGGCGGTGCCAGGTCCCGGCCCCGGGGCGTATCCAGGAAGTACCCGACGGCTCCAGCCAATAGCACGACGGTCGGGAGGGCCAGCGCGGCGGCGGCCATGCGCCAGCCGCCTCCCCAGCGCAAGAAACGGCCTCCGAGCTCGCGCAAGCCCTGCGCCCCCTCGCTCCACCCGATGAGCAGGACGGCGGTGGCGCCGGGAGTGAGGAAGCGGACGCACTGCCCGACGAAGCCCCAGGTCCCGAGCTCGCCGCGTTCCCCCCAGCGCACGACCGACCAGGCGTAGACGAGCCCGGAGAGGACCTGCACGGCGATGAAGACCGCGATCAGGGAGGCGCCGGATTGGCGCGCCGGAGCACGGGACGGTTCAATCACGGAGGTAGATCCCGTCCATCCACGATAGGGAAATGCCATCGTTCGTGACCTCGGGAAGCTGCAGGTGGGTGTGAAGGACATCGACCACCTCCTGCCAAAGAACTCCCGCGCCAGGGCGCAGCCGAACTCGCTGGTCGCTTCGATACAGCTCGGATCTCCCCGCGACGATCTCTTGCGCGGTCCATTCCTCCAGGGTGCCCGATCGCCCCTCCCCCAGATCGAAGCGCCGCGGCCCGCCCGTGGAGACCAGGTCCAGCGCGAGATCTAGGCCATCGAGTTCGCCCTGAGTCCTGGGGCGGTACATGCCGAGCTTGCGGGCCACGCCCAGCTCGCCGCTCGCGACGAGCACCCCCATCTTCCAGATCCTCACGCCGTCGTCTCCACACGCCCGGTACAGGCGCTCGACATCCGCGTACTCTGCATCTCGGTGCACACGGATGAGGAGCATCTCGTCGGGGGCGCCGTGGTCCTCGCGCATTCCCCCGGCCACTGCGACGAGCTGCTCCACCATGCCGTCGTGGTCCTCCGAGTCGAAGCTCACCCAGCCCTCCCCTCCTCGAATCGCGATCGGGCGCTCGGCGTCACTCCAGATCGCAGCTCGAACGGGCGGCGGCGAGTAGTCGTTGGAGGGCAAGTGGAACTTCAGCTCCGTCGGAAAGGCGGCCAGCTCCTCGTCCGCGATCCCGGTCTCCTCTTCGCCTGCGTAGACCGCCTTCGGCCTCGCTCCAGGCCGCGTGTTCCACACAAGGAGCCCCGGCCCGGCGAGGATCAAGACGAGGGCGATCGCCAGGATGCCCCAGGGCCTCTGGATGGACATCGGCGCGCTCGTATGGGCCATCTCGCTCATGCTGCCGCCCTACCGCGAGACGTCGGCGCCATTCGCCTCCACCCTCTCCTCGGCCTCCGTCCGCCGCAATGCCGCCCCTTGCGGCGTCCCGGCCATGACCCAGCGGCGCAAGACCGGCGCGTTCTCGTGCAGGAGCAGAAGGAGGGCCACGACGACGAGACCGCCGTCCAGGACGTCACCCGCGAGCGACGACGCCTCCCCGTGGAACAGGAAGACGCGCGCCATGGAGGCCACGCCGACGCTAGCAAAGGCCAAGCCACTGAGCACGAGGCTCCCCCCGGAACGCAGATACAGCCAGCCGGCGATGACCGCCAGGCCCGCGTAGACGACGAGCTGGCGACCGATGTACTCCCAACTGTAGAAGTGCGGCATGAACGGGAAGCCGAGCGCACAGCTCCCGAGCAGGCCGATGCCCACGGCCCAGAGCAGGGGATGACGAGTCGCGTTCGCTCTCTCCTGCAGGAAGCCACGCATCCCCGGTTCGATCGCGAGCCAGGAAACCACGATGTTGAGGGCCATCATCAGCAGGAGGATCGCCCCGAAGTGCGGGCGCATGTCATCCACTTTCCATGCCGGCCGCTGGCCCTCGGCGATGGCCCCCACCAGGAGGGCGACGAGGGGAACGGCGACGGCGGCGAGGTAGAGCCAGCCGCTCACCCGCCACCTCAGTAGGCGTCGCGCCAGCCCACGCAGGGCATCGGCGCCCCCGCTCCAACCGAGGAGCAAGATCGCCGTGAGCGTCGGCGTGAAGACGCGAAAGTAGTTCGCGGCGATGCCCCAGAAGTCGGGCTCCTCGACGGGGCCGTCCCGGAACCGGAACGGCCAAGCTGCGACCCCGCCAGCGATGAGCTGCACCGCGACGAAGATGGCGATCAGCGGGTCGATGCGCCGCCACAGGGGCGTCTCCAACGCGGGACTCGAGGAGTCCAAGGCCATGGAGCCAGCTTAGTCCGTGCAGACGATTACCGTCGACCTCTGTCGCTCTCCCCTGGCAGGCGCTCCCGTCTCAGGGCCTTGAAGGGCGCCTTCTCCCCCTCGTCCTTGCACAGCCAGGTCAGGAGTCGGTCGTGGAAGTCTCGGCTCACCGCCGCATCGCCCTCTTTCGCCTCCGTGTCGACTCGGTAGACCGTGGGCAAGGTCTTCCAGCGCAGGCCGACCACGCGCCCGGCAGGGGCGAATGGATCGAGACGTGACTCTTGCAGCGGAACGGAGCCGAGCTGGAGAGGCTTCTGCCGGGCACCGCGCAGGACTTCAAATTGCCAATGTGGCTGCCAGGCCCCGACGAGGAACGGCGGACCGCCTCTATCGCGATCCGCGCTCCAAACGATCGAGCCGTCCGGCCAACCCGCCGCCAGCACTCGGCCGTCCTGGAGCACGACCTCCTCGGCGACCAGGCCCGTGTCCGGGTGGAGGGGGAACCCGCCGGGGAGCACTTGCAGGCTGCGGCGAATCCACGTGAGAGCTTCCACGAGCCGAACGGCCTGTCTATCCCGCCGTTCGCGACCGTGGTGGCTCATGAGGGTGAAGGCAGCGGGACGCGGCACATCCCCCTCGACCTTCGAGAGCTCGACGTCGATCCAGGACTCCCCATCGACCACGTCGATCGGCCAGCGGCCGCGCCCCGACCACGAGACTCGGTGCAGCGGCTCCCCTCCGGTGACCTCCAGCACGGAGCGCCGCATCGCCTGGCTCGAAGGCCTCCAGCCCACTCTCGCGACGGTCGGAGTCCCATCCAGATCCGGGACGCCGAGCTCCTGGTCCAGGAACCAGAGCGTGCGCTCGCCGAGGTGAGCATTCGACGTGTCGCAGGTCCACGTGCCCTGGGCCAGGACCCAGACCGCGGCCGATGCCTGCGGGCCGCGCACCGGCGTCTCGACGCGAAGCCGAGCGATCTTGACCAGGGGCCACTCCGGCGGCTCGTCCTCTCCAGTCACCGAGCCTTCGACGCCCACGAAGTGCACTCGATCTACGGTGCCGACGAAGATGAATTCCGCCTGCACCGCGAGCCCGATCAGGCTCGGCTGAATGACCTCCGGTGGTGCGCTCGCGCCGGTTGCGATGAAGAGGGCCGTCAGGAAGAGCATGGCTCACGTCGGTGGATGCGCCTCGACCCTACTGCGAGATCGAGCACCGCGCGAGCCCCGGCGCGCGGCAGCGGACAGCGATGCCATCGGGGCCCCTAATCCCGAGTCTCACCGTACAGCGCCGTGCTCAGGTACTTCATCCCCGAGTCCACCGCCAAGGTCACCACCGTCCGCCCTTCCCCCAGCTCCGCCGCCACGCGCAGGGCCGCGGCGACGTTGGCGCCGGTCGAGCTGCCGGCGAAGACGCTCTCCTCGCGGGCCAGGCGGCGCGCCGTCCGCATGGCCTCGTCGGTCGAGACGGTGTGGATCTCGTCGACGAGCTCGGGGCGCCAAAGGGGCACGACGAATCCGGCGCCGGTGCCCTCGATGTCGTGCGAGCCGGTCGCGCCGCCGGAGAGGACCGCGGACTCCGCGGGTTCGACCGCGACGATGCGCACCCCCGGCGCGCGGGCGCGCAGGCACTGGGCCACACCGCGCAGGGAGCCGCCGGTGCCGACGCTCTGCACGAAGGCGTCGAGCTCGCCGCCGGCCTGCTCCAGGAGCTCCTCGCCCATCTTCTCGTAGCTCGCGAGGGGCGCCTCGTTGTTCAGTTGGTCGGCGAAGAAGCTCCCCGGCGCCTCGGCGAGCTGGCGCGCGCGCTCGACCATCGCCAGAGTCAGCGACTTCGTCGTGCCGCCACCCTTGCTCGGCACCAGTGTGAGCTCGGCGCCCAGGGCCGCCATGTGGTCGCGCTTCTCTCGACTGTAGGCATCGGAAGTCACGATCTTCAAGGGGATGCCCTTCGCGGCGCAGACGAAGGCCAGCGATACCCCCGTGCTCCCGCCGGTGTACTCGACGACCGAGCCGCCAGGGCCCAGGCGTCCGTCACGCTCGGCGGCCTCGACCATCGCGAGGGCCATGCGGTCCTTCATGCTGCCGGTCGGGTTCTCGAGCTCGAGCTTGAGCAGGATCCGCGCGCTCCCCGCGGGCACGATCCGCTCGAGGGGCAGCATGCGCGTGCCGCCGATCAGCAAGAGTGCACTCACGCCCCGCCTCCCGCCGCCGCCTCCGCCGTCACCCGCCGCCCGCGCAGGCCGTCGACGATCCCCTTTCCCTTCGCCAAGACGCTCACCGCGCGTCCGTTGAAGAGCCCCACGAGGAACAGGACCGGCAACGTCAACACGTCGAAGAGCACGAAGCGCAGCCAGGCCGTCACCCCCCCGTGCTGCTTCAGGAACCAGATCGAGTTGACGCCCATCATGTACTTGCGGCGCGGGTTGTAGCCGCCGCCGGTGGCCGAGGAGCTCTTGTGCAGGGCTGCCGCCTCCCCAACGAGGGCCACCTCGAAACCGGAGGCCTTGGCGCGCAGGCAGAGATCGACGTCCTCCATGTAGGCGAAGTAGGCCGCGTCGAAGCCCCCCAGGCGGTCGAGCACCTCGGCGCGGGCGAGGAGCGCGCAACCGGGGACGTAGTCGACCGGCAGGTCGCGGCGATACTGGGGACCGTCGGGCTTGTGGTGGCCGCGCAAGGTCGAGAGGTTCTGGCGCCAGGTCAAGAGGCCCCCGGCGCACCAGACCTTCGAAGGATCCTCCCCTTGCAGGACCCGCGGACCGCAGATCCCGACTTCGGGCTCGGCCATCAGGAAGACGACCAGGCGCGCCAGGCAGCCCGGCTCGAGCACGAGGTCGTTGTTGACGAAGAAGACCTGGCGCGCGCCGCGCGCCAAGGCGAGGCGCGCTCCCTGGTTCGCGCCCTCGCCGAAGCCGAGATTCGAGTCGTTCTCGACGAGCTGCAGGCCGGGAAAGCGCGCGACCACGTCCTCCTTCGAGCCATCCGTCGAGGCGTTGTCGACGAAGACGATGCGCGCCGGGGAGATGCCCTCGGCCACGAGGCTCTCGAGGCAAGCGCGATTCAACTCGCCGCCGTTCCAGTTCACGACGACGGCGAAGAGGCGGTCGGCAGCGCTCACGCCTCCTCGGCCCCCTCGTTCCTCGTGGTGCGCTCGACGGTCGACTCCACGCTCCCCTCGGCCAGGCGCGTCTCGAGCCGCGCGCCCGGCGCGAGCTCGTCGACGCCGCGCAGCGGCCGCGGGTCCCCCGACAGGCGCGTGATCGAGTAGCCCCGCGCGAGGACCGCGTAGGGCGAGAAGGCCTCCAGGCGCCCCGCCGCGAGCTCGAGGCGCGCGCCGCTCGCCGCCAGCCGCTCGCGCAGCGGGAGCACGAGGCGCCGGCCCGCGGCCTCGAGGCGCGTCGCTTCCCGCTCGAGCCGAAGCGCCGGCGCGTGGGCCGCGAAGAGGTCGCGCGCGCCGCGCCAGGCGGTCTCCGAGCGTGCGAGGGCGTTCCCCACCGACGCAACGAGGCGCGCGCCCAGCTTCGCCAGCTCCCCGCGCCGGTCCCCGAGGATCCAGTCCGGTCGCCGCAGCCAGCGCGAGCGAGCCAGGCGCTCGAGCCCCTCCTCGCGCTCGCCCAGGAGCCCCTCGGCGGCGTCGATCAGGTCCCCACCGCGCCGCTCGAGGGCCTCGAGCAGGGCGCGCCGGTCGGGGATCACCGTCTGCGCCGCGTCGGTCGGCGTATGGGCGCGATGGTCGGCGACGAGGTCCGCCAGGGTCACGTCGGTCTCGTGGCCGACGCCGCAGACGATCGGGACGCTCGCCCCCCAGATCGCCTCGGCCACCGGGCGCTCGTTGAAGGCCCAGAGGTCCTCCAGCGAACCGCCGCCGCGGCAGAGCACGATCAGGTCGACCCCGCTCGCGTCCAGGTCCGTGATGGCGGCGGCGATCTGCTGCGCGGCGCCCGTGCCCTGCACCGGCGTGTGGACGAGGCGCAAAGGGTAGAGTGGCCAGCGCAGGCTGCGCGTGCGCAGGAAGTCCTGCAAGGCGGCGCCGTCGCGGCTCGTGACCACGCCGATCGTGCGCGGCAGTCGCGGCAGGGGCCGCGCGCGGTCGAACCAGCCCTTGCCGGCCAGCTCGCGCTTGAGCTCCTCGAGCTGCACGAGCAGCGCGCCGAGCCCCAGGGCCTCGACGCGGTCGACGATCAAGGAGTAGCTCCCGCGAGGCGCGTAGACGTCGAGCTGACCGTGGGCGACGACCTGGTCGCCCTCCTTGATCGGGGCCTTCATGGCCCGCGCGGTCTGGCTGCGCCAGATGGCGCAGTTCAGCACCGACTCGATCCCGCGCCGGCGGTCCTTCAGGTTGAAGTAGAGGTGCCCCGAGGCCGGTCGGCGCAGGCTGGCGACCTCGCCCTCCACCGCGACGCGCCCCAGGCTCGCGAGCCAACCCTTGAGGTGCTCGTTGAGGTCGCTGACCCGCCAGACCCCGGGCCCGGCCTCGGGCTCCTCCGTGCTTGTGCGATGCGGGCTCGACATGGGCCTCAGGGTGCCCTGCGCAGAGGCCCCGGTGAAGAGGCGGCCCTGAAAGAGCGCGCGACCCCTCGGAGTCGCCGCGACTCAGCCCCCGGGCGGGGGCCCGGTGGGGTGGGCCGCGCTCGACTCCTTGGCCGGTACGAGGCCCGGGATGCCGGCGGCGGTCCACTGCTCCTGGGAGGCGGTCGGCAGGAAGATCCGGTAGCGACCGTCGAGGAAGGCGTACTTGCGCCCGCCCTTCATCTGGATCCCCTCGCGCAGCTCGACGCGCAGCCCGCGCTCCTCGAGGGCGACGAGGCCGCGGTCGGCGAACAGGCGCCTGACCAGGTGACCGTTCCGGTCGAGGTGCTCGAGCTCGACGTCGCGCAACTCGCTGTCGAGCACGCCGCCGAGGAAGGCGACGCGCCAATAACCGAGCTCGGCGTCGAGGGCCAGCAGCTCGTTCAGGCGTTGGCGCACGAGGACCCGGTCCCAGCGGCCGTCGTCCACGAGGGGCGTGAGATCCTCGGGGCCGAAGAGCTCGGGGCAGGCGTCGATCCACGGCCGCGGGTCCACGTGGGGCAGGAACATCCGCCGCTCACCGCCACGCTCCACGCCCGGGGGCGCGCCCGCGAAGGGCAGCTTCTGCCCCCCGCGCCGTTCGTAGCCCGCCTCGAGCACGATCGTCAAGCTGCGCCCCGTTCGGCTGCCCTCCATGCGCAGGCGATCCGCGCAGAGGCTGCCGATCGGCCGGCCGGACTCGTCGAGCAGGCGGAAGACGACCGGCCCGATCCAGCCCTCGTCCAGGACCCCGGCCTCGAGCAGCTCGAGGGAGTCGAGGCGCTCGCTGACGACGAGGGCCTGCAGCTTGCCCTGGAGCTCGCGCGAGCGGTCGAGGCGCGCCAGGGTGGCGGGGTCGGGCTCGGGCTCCTCGGCGGGCTCGGGCAGCTCGCCGCCGAGGGCACGCAGGATCTCGGGCGGAGCCTGGGGCGGGACGAGCTCGCTGACCATCGTGGTGAACTGCACGAATTCTTCCTCCCGCGCGACGCGCTCGGAGGTGGCGCGGGCGAGCTCCTCGCTGAGGTGCAGGACGCGCTCCTCGAGCTCGGCGCGCTCGCGCTCCCACGCTTCGGAAGCGTCCGCCTCCGCGGGTGCGGCCGCGAGCTCACCGGCCAGGGGCGGCGCCTCGGCCCGGCGCGCGCCGAGCCAGCTCCCCGCGCCGAAGGCCAGGAGCACGAGGGCCGCGACGCCGATGGCCCGGGCTTCAGTCCTCATCGCCCTCCCGCGGCAGGCTCGCGAGCAAGGAGCCCCGCTCCGGCGCGCGCAGGGAGTCGCGGCGCAGGCGCAGCACGCTCCCGGCCACCTCGAGGCGCGCGAGGCCGACGGGGGCGCGGCCCCAGAGGACGATCGTCGCGCGCTCGCCGGGGGCGAGGCGCGCGGGCGGCGTCAGCACGACCCGCAAGGGATCGGCGACTTCCCCGGGGCCGGGCGGGTCGAGAGGAGCGAGGGGCCGAGCGACCAGCCCCTGGGCATCGCGCACCTGGAGCGCGCCGAGGTCGAGATCGGCGCCGCCCTCCCCGCTCTGCTCGAGCTCGAGCTCGAAGGGCTCGCCCCCGCCGAGTCCGAGGCGCTCGCGCAGGCGGGCCGCGTCGAAGGCCTGGGGTCCGGGCGCGGCGTGCAAGCGCGTCAGGCTCGCGCGCAGGTGGACGCCCTCCTCGAGGGTGGCCTGCCCCAGCCAGGCGTCGACCGCCGGGTCGACGCGCTCCGCGGGAGCTTCCGGCACAGCGCCGGGGCTCGGCGCGCGGCTACGCAGCCACGCCACGGTCACCCCCAGGCTGAAGAGGGGCAGGAGCAGCAGGAAGCCCCCCCACCAGCCGGGGCGGCGGGGCTCGGAGGTCGGGCTGTGGATGGCGGACATCGGCGGGCCGGCGGTGGACGCCCCGGAGGCTTCAGTCTTCCCCGCCCTCCTCGGGATCCCCCCAGTCCCCCTTCTTGTTCTTGTTCCACCAGCGCTGCCACTCCTCGGGATCGGTGATCTTCTCCTTCGTGAGGGTCTGCAGGGTCGTGGTGATGGGCGCGGAGATGACGTCCCAGCGGTCGCGCATGGGGATGTCGTTGATGTCGGAGTCCGCCAGGGCCTTGGTGGTCACCAGGATCTTCAGCAGGTCGTTGAAGATCTCCTTGCGCACCTTCTGGGGGGCCTTGCCGAACTCCCCGAGGGCCTCGGCCGCCGCCGCGATCAGGGTGTTGTCCTTGTCATTGAGGAGGTCGAGCAGGTCGTCGACCGCCTTCACGTCCTTGGTCTTGCCCAGGGAGAGGATCAACGCGCGCTGCAGGGCGCGATTGCTGCGGTGCTTCTTGTTCCCGATCCACTTGGAGATCGCCTCGGTCGCGTCCGGCCCCATCTCCCCGAGGGCCGTCGCGGCGGCGACGTAGAGCAGGTTGTTCGGCACGCCCTCGCTGAGCTCCTTGCGCTTCTTCTCGAGGCACTTGGAGACGCCCTTGACGATGTCCGCGCGGTCCTTGGGGCCGGAGCGCTTGAACTCGATCACGAGCTCGTCGATCAGGGTCACCGCCTGGGTGTCCTCGTCGCCGCGCTCGTCGACGTGCTCCTTGAGGCGGTCGAGCTTCTCCTCGATCTCGGGGCGTTTGTCCTGGACCTCCTCGTCCTCGGCGAGCGCGAGGGCCGGCGCCGGTGGCGCGCTGGCGGCGAGGCAGGGGGACGGGGAGCTGACGAGGAGGGCGAGCAGGATGGACGGCAGCATGGCGCTGGAGGCGGAGGAGGGAAGGGGTGCGCGCGGGCCGGTCGCGGCGCGCCGCCCAGGATAGTCCTTCGCCCCCCCGCAGGGGACAGAGGGAAGTCCGCCACTCACGCCGCCAGCACGACGGCTGCCTCCTCGACGCCTAGGGCTCCGGGGCGGCCGGGGGCGGCTCCACGGCCCTCTGCAAGCGGCGTGTCAAGGCGCCGCCCCCACGCGGCAGGTCGTCGCGCAGGCCCCGCACCTCCGTCACGGGCAGGACGCGCACCGTGCTGCTGGTCAGGAAGACCTCCTCGGCCTCCGCGAGGTCCGCCCGCTCGACGCGACCCTCGACGACCTCCAGCCCGAGCCGCCGCGCCGCCTCGAGCACCTTGCGCCGCCCGATCCCCGGCAGGCAGCCGCGCCCGAGGGCGGGGGTCAGGAGCACGCCGTCCCGCACTGCGAAGAGGTTCGAGACCGTGCCCTCGACGAAGTCCCCCTCCTCGCTGCCCAGCAGGGCCTCGGCGCAACCCGCGGCCCGCGCCGCCTCGAGGGCCAGGACGTTGCGCACGCGGCTGGTGGTCTTGAGCCCCTCGAGGAAGTGCCCGGCGACCTTGGCGCGCTCGACGAGGAGCACCGCGACCCCATCCGGCGGTGGAATCTCGGCCGCCCGCGTGGTCAACGCGAGGCGCGGGCCCGCGCCCGGGGCGCCGGGGCTGAGGGTCATGCGCAGGGCGGCGCGCCGCTCGCCGAGGGCGGCGCGCACCTCCTCCAGGCCGCGACGCAGCAGCTCCTCAGGCGGCGGCTCGATGCCGAGGGCCGTGGCGCCTTCGCGCAGGCGCTCGAGGTGTTCGTCCACGTCCTCGAGCCGGCCCCCGTCGCAGAGGAGCGTCTCGAAGACCGCGCGACCGAGGAGGTACCCCGGGTCCTCCGCGGCGATCGCCGGCGCGCCGGGCTCGCGCAGCTCGCCGTCGACCCAGACGGGCCAGCTCGGCGAGTCGCTCAAAGCGCACCGTCCCACGCTTCCGGCTCTCCTTTGCCCGGGACCCTCGCGCCGAGGACCCCGGCCAGCCGCGCGCCCTTGAGCAGGGTCTCCCGCTCCTCGGCCTCGGCGTCGGACGCGAAGGTGATGCCGCCCCCCACCTGGTAGCGCACCCGACCGGCGCCGGCGCCTTGCGCGGGTTCGGGACGCCACTCGATGGTCCGGATCAGGACGTTGAAGCGCGCGTTCCCGCGGCGGTCGAGGAAGCCCAGCGAGCCGCAGAAGAAGCCCCGGCCGCGTCCCTCGAGGCGCGCGATGACCTCCATGGCGCGCAGCTTGGGGGCGCCGGTGATCGATCCCGCCGGGAAGCAGGCCGCCAGGGCGTCGAGGGCGCTCCGGCCTTCCGCGAGCTGCCCGTGCACGTCGGCCATCAGGTGGTGCAGCCCCTCGTAGGAGCGCAGCCGCGGCCAGGCCGACTCGACACGCACGCTGCCGATCTCCGCCACGCGCCCGAGGTCGTTCCGCATCAGGTCGACGATCATCGCCAGCTCGGCGCGGTCCTTCTCGCTCGCGTGCAGTTCGCGCGCGCGACGCTCGTCCTCCTCGCGCGTCGCGCCGCGCGGGGCGGTGCCCTTGATCGGACGCGTGCGCAGGTCGCGGCCCTCCACCTCGAGCAGGAGCTCGGGCGAGGCGCTGAGGATCGCGCCCCCCGCCCAGCGCAGGTAGCCCATGTAGGGCGCGGGGTTCTCCTCCCGCAGGCGCAGATAGAGGTCGAGGGGATCGCCGTCGAGCTCGGCTTCGAATGGATGGGCGAGGTTCGCCTGGTAGAGCTCGCCCGCGTGGATCAGGCGCCGCGCCGTCTCGACACGCTCGCGGTGCCGCGCGCCGGGGACCAGGCGCTCGAGGGGACCCGCGACCGTTCGTCGGGGCTGCGCAGGGGCCGCAAGAGCACGCCGCGCGAGCTCCTCGAGGCCGGCGCGCTCGATCTCCGCGGCGGGGTCGAGGACGAGGTGCAGCCGGCGCTCACGATGGTCGAAGACGAAGAAGCGCGTGTAGAGCCCACCCACCAGGGCGGGCTGGCCCCAGGGATCGGGCGGCAACGACTGCTCTTCCCCAGGCGCCCCGGCGTCGTAGCCCAGCGCCCCGAGAAAGCCGCCGGCGAAGGGTCCCGGCACGCTCCCCCCCAGGCGCGGCGCGGCCGCGAGCCAGTCGTCGAGGGCCGCGAGCTCCGCCGGCAAGGACGGGAGCTCTTCCCGCGGCTCGAAGGCGACCCAGCTCCAGTCCGCGGGCGATCCGGCGGCGCTGTCGAGGGCCGCGAGCCCGCGGCGGTCGCGCAGGCCGACGAGCAGCGACCCGAGATCCGGCAGCTCTCCGGCGGCCAACCCCGCGACGGGGAGCGCCCGGAGCGCGAAGGCTTCGAGGAGGCGAGGGTCCATCTGGAAGGGGGAAGGGCCCGCCAGCGGTTCCCTTCGAGGGGCGGCCAACGTACAAGGTGCGCGTGAAGAACGACAAGTCCCCGCGCGTCCTCGGCCTGGTCTTCCTGACCGTCTTCCTCGACCTGGTCGGCTTCTCGATCATCTTCCCGATCTTCCCGCAGATGCTCGAGCACTACGTCGGGCTGGAGGGGTCGGAGAGCCTGATCGGTCGGCTCGAGTCCTTCCTGTCGGGGCTCGTCGAGGGACGGCCGGCGGCCAGCTTCGCGGTGGTGACCCTCTTCGGCGGCGTGCTGGGCTCGCTCTACTCGCTGCTGCAGTTCCTCTTCGCGCCCTTCTGGGGCCACCTCTCCGACCGCCTCGGCCGGCGCAAGACCCTGCTCGTCACCCTCGGGGGCACGGCCCTCTCCTACGTATTGTGGTTCGTCTCGGGGAGCTTCCTGCTGCTCGTCGGCGCGCGGATCCTGGGCGGGATCATGGCCGGCAACATCTCGATCGCCTCCGCGGCGGTCAGCGACACGACCACGGGCGCCGAGCGCGCCAAGGGCATGGGCATCGTCGGCATGGCGATCGGCCTGGGCTTCGTCGTCGGCCCGGCCATCGGCGGGATCGCCTCGAGCTGGAACCTGCTGGACGCCTGGCCGGAGGGCGCGCGCTGGGGCGTCAACCCCTTCTCGGGTCCGGCCCTGATCGCCTTCGCCCTGGCGACGGTCAACTGGATCTGGGCCCTGCGCCGCCTGCCCGAGACCCTGCCGCCGGAGCGCCGCGGCGAGGCGCGGGACACGCGCACCCTGATGCCCTTCCGCGCCCTGCGCTCGATCCGCTACCCCGGCGTCATGCGCGTGAACCTCTTGTCCTTCTTCTACCTGACCGCCTTCAGCGGCATGGAGTTCACCCTGACCTTCCTGGCGGGCGAGCGCCACGGCTTCGGGCCGCGGCAGAACATGTGGATGTTCGTCTTCGTCGGCCTGACGATCGCCCTCGTACAGGGCGGCGTCGTGCGGCGCGTCGTGCCGCGGGTCGGGGAGCGCAAGGTGACGCGCGTCGGCCTCGCCTTGCTCGTGCCCGGCTTCCTGTGCGTGGGCTTCTCGCCGGGCGTGGGCGTGCTCTACGCGGGGCTCGCCTTCATGGCCGTGGGCAGCGCCCTCGCCATGCCCTGCCTCTCGGCCCTCGCCTCGCGCTACGCCCCCGAGGAGGTCCAGGGCCTGGTCCTGGGCTCCTTCCGCTCCGTCGGGGCCCTCTCGCGGGCCATCGGGCCCGTCCTGGGCGGGGTCCTCTACTGGGCCCTCGGCAGCGAGGCCCCCTACACCGCGGGGGCGATCCTGGTCCTCCTGCCCCTCTTCCTGGCCCTGGGGCTGCCCCCCGTGCCCAACCTCGAGTCCGAGGCCCGCGCCGCCTGAAGCCATGGGCCCCCGCGGGCCGATAGCGGTCCCATGAAGCTCCAGAACACCCTCTGCGTCCTCTTCGCCGGCGCCGCCCTGCTCTCGATCCAAGGTCGCGCCCAGGACAGCGTCCAGCAAGACACCCTCGAGCAGCGCGTCGAGCAGCTCGAGAAGGAGCTCGTCGAGGTCACCGCCTCCCTCGAGGCCCTGACCGAGGCGGCCGAGGCGGAGGCCGCCGAGCTCGACGGGATCTCGCGTTACCTCCAGCAGCAGGCCGCCGCGGCGAAGACGATGGTCGGGACCCTGGCGACCTCCGAGTCCCAGGGCTTCACCGCGGGCATCAACTACGAGTCGCGCCACACGCTGCTCGGCGGCTGGCGCAACCAGCTGGCCGCGGCTCAGAAGGGCGTGCCCGGGACGGCGGCCGAACCCGAGGCCGAGGCGGGCCGCGCGCGCATCGGCCAGCGCTGACTCGCCCGCCAGGGATTCCGGCGGCGCGGGCACCGGGGGGAGCGACGCGGCCCTATTCTGAGCTGGCCGACCCGCTCCGCCGCCGTGCAATACCCCGAGGAGATCGACCGCTACCTGCAGCACCTGGCCGCCACCCGGGGCGCCTCCCAGCACACGCTGCGCGCCTACGGCGGCGACCTGGCCGAGCTCGCCGCCTTCGCCGAGTCCCGCGAAGTCCCGGACCCGCGGAGAGCGGACGGGCGGCTCCTGCGGCGCTACCTGGTCGAGCTCGAGGACCGGGAGCTCGCGCCGACGAGCGTGCAGCGCAAGCTCTCCGCCGTGCGCGCCTTCTTCCGCTTCCTGCAGCGCGAGGGCGCGATCGACCAGCACCCCGCCGCCGGGCTGCGCAAGCGACGGGGCGGCCGACCTCTACCCGGGCACCTGGAGCTCGAGGAGGTCGAGGCCTTGCTCGAGGCCCCCGACACGACGACCCCGGCGGGGCTGCGCGACCGGGCGCTGCTCGAGGTCATGTACTCCGCCGGCACGCGCGCGGCGGAGACCGTCGGCCTCGATCGCGGCGACGTGGACCTCGCCCGCGGCGTCGCCCGCGTGCGCGGCAAGGGTCGCAAGGAGCGGCTGGCGGCCCTCGGCACCCACGCCGTGCGGGCCGTGCGCGAGTATCTCTCCGACGCCGGGCGCCCCCGACCACGGGTCGAGGCCGCCACGGCGATCTTCCTCAACCAGCGCGGCGGCCGGCTGACGACCCGCAGCCTGGGGCGGATCGTCGAGAAGCACCGCCTGGCCGCGGGTATCCACCGCCACGCGACGCCGCACACCCTGCGCCACAGCTTCGCGACCCACCTGCTCGACCGCGGCGCGGACCTGCGCGCGGTCCAGGAGTTCCTCGGTCACGCGCACCTCGTGACGACCCAGATCTACACCCACGTCTCGATCGAGCGCCTCCGCCAGGTCTACGAGCGCGCGCACCCGCGGGCGACGGCGGAGGGCAGCCGGTGAACAGCTCCCCGCGCTCGCGCCTACTCGAGGGAGCCCAGCTCCTCCACCACCGAGTCCAGCACGACGGCGTCGAGGCCGGCGCTGTTGCCGCGCATTGCCGCGACGAAGCCCACGGCCTCGGTGGCGCAGTCCTCGGCCTGGAGGGCGTCGGCGACGCAGGCGGGGTGGACGTTGATCGGCGTCGTGCGGCGCTGCTGGCCGAACTCGACGGCGCGGCCGATGACGACCCGCGGGCTGCCCTGCTCGATCGTGTCGTCGCAGTGCTTGCAGCGCGAGCGACCGGAGGGCGCCAGCTCGACGTAGGGCAGCTCCTTCTTCTCCGCGCGCTTCTTCTCCGCCTCCTCCTTGAGGAGCGCCAGCTCCTCGAGGGGCGGGACCTCCGGCGGCGTCTTGGCGTGCTTCCAGGCCTCCTGGGCGTAGGCCTCCTCGAGCTTGGGGTAGAGGCGCTTGGCCGCGCACTCGAGGTGGTGCCACATGTGCCCGGGCCCGTAGGGCCCCTCGACCAGGACTCCGAGGCGCAGCTTGTCCTTGGGGATCGGCCGGCGGCAGGTCTTGCACTTGGCGCGGCCGGAGCGGGCGGCCTCGATGACGTAGGGCGGCAGGGTCTCGTCGTCGGCGGTGTCGGGAGCGCTCATGGCGCAGGATGTAACAGATCGCGGCGGGGCTGGCCAGGGAGACGGGGGCTGGCCGCGGCCGCCGCTGCCCTCGGGCTCGGGCTCGCGGCCTGCGGCGGCTCGTCCCCCGCGGGCGAGCCCGCGACGAGCTCCCAGGAGGCCGGCGCCCCGGGGCTGGCGACCGAGGCCGCCCCGAACCTCGTCGTCGTGACCCTCGACACGGTGCGGGCGGACCACGTGGGTTGCTACGGCTACTTTCGCGACACGACACCGCAGCTCGACCGACTGGCGCGCGAGTCCCTGCTCTTCGAGAACTGCAGCGTGCCCGTGGCCATGACGCTGCCGAGCCACATGAGCCTCTTCACCGGGCTCTACCCCATCGAGCACGGCATCGAGGCCAACGTGGCCAACATGGAGGGGAGCTTCATCCCCGCCCCCGGCGTCGAGACCCTGGCGGCCCACCTGGCCGCGGCCGGCTACGCGACGGCGGGCTTCGTCAGCGCCTCCCCGGTCAAGGCCGGGACCGGCCTCGAGGCGGGCTTCGAGACCTGGTGGGAGCCCGAGGCGAACCAGGCCCGCGCGCGGGCGCCGATCGACCAGGCCCTGGCCTGGCTGGCGACGGATCCACCCCAGCCCTACTTCCTCTGGGTGCACCTCTTCGACGCCCACGGGCCCTACGACCCGCCGCCGCGCTTCGCGGAGCTCTTCGGCGAGAGCGAGGCTCAGCGCGCCTACCTCGAGCGCCTCGAGTTCCCCGAGCGCTTCCCGCGGGTGCGCGAGCACGACGGCGTGCCGAACGACCTGGTGCGCGTCGAGCACGACCACTACGACGGGGAGATCCGCTACGCGGACACGCAGTTCGGGCGCCTCTTGCGCAAGCTGGAGCGCCGCTCCGACTGGAGGCGCACGGCCGTGGTCGTGACCACCGACCACGGCGAGGGCCTCGGGCAACACGGTCAGTTCGGCCACCAGGGCCTGTGGAAGGAGCAGCTCGACGCGGTGCTGGTCGTGCGCGTGCCGGGCCGCGCAGGCCAGCGCCTCGACGTGCCGATCGAGAACCGCGACCTCCTGCCGACCCTCCAGGGCCTCCTGCCCGAGCTGCCCCTGGGGGACCTCCTCGAACAGTGCAGCGGCCGCGACGTCCTCGCGGCCGAGCACCTGCCCGGAGCGCGCTTCTGGATCGCGCCCCCGGACCCCCTGCGCGAGCGACACGACGGTCCCTTCCGCCAGCCCCTGCGGGCGGTCGAAGCCGACGGCTGGCGCTTGATCCGCTACAACGACGGGGACGAGCTCCTCTTCCACCTCGACGAGGATCCGACCGAGAGCACGGACCTCGCCGAGCGCGAGCCGGCCAAGCTCGCGGAGCTGGGGGAGCTCCTGGAGCGCCTCGAGGCCGGGCAGCGCGAGCGCCGCGAGCGCCTCGGCGCGGGGCGCATCGGTCCGATGAGCCCCGAGCGTCTGCGCGCCCTCGAGGCCCTGGGCTACGCCGGGGGCCGCGAGCAGGAGTGAGAGGATCGGGCTAGGGCCGTGTCAGCACGTCCGCCGGCCAGTCGCGCTCGGGGATCCAGTCGAGCGGCGTGTCGACCGGCACGCGCAGCATCTGGTACACGACCGCCACGCTCTCGCCGTCGTCGCCCACCCGCGCGGGGTTGACGAAGGACCACACGACCTCACCCTGCGGGTCGATCTCGAGGATGCGTCCCTTGCGCGCCTCGGTGACGAGCACGTTTCCGTTGGGCAGGGCCTGGCAGGCGCCGCCGGCCCCGGAGCCGAAGGGGAAGTCCTCTGTGCTGTGGAATTCCCACACGACCTCCTCCTCGAAGGGGTCGACCTTGATGACGCGCGAGGCCCCCGGTCCGCGGGCGAGGTCCTTGTTGTCGAAGATCAGGATCGTGCCGTCCTCCTGGACCGAGGGATCGTGCTGCGCCCGGAAGAGGCCGGTGAGGGCCCAGACGACCTTCTCGGTCTCGACGTCGATGACGGCGATCGCGTGGATGTTGCGGCAGGAGACGAGCAGGTTCCCCGCCGCGAAGCTCGGGTCCCGATCCGCCAGGCTCCCGTCGAGCAGCTCCACGGTGTTCGAGTGGAAGACGTCGCCCTCACCCGCATCGTCGAGCAGGTGCGCGTAGGGCGATTCGAGGAAGGCGTCGACGAATGAGATCGTCTTGCGCACCTCGCCGTCCGGCCCGAGCACGCGCACGAAGTCGTTGAGCAAGAGGTCCTCCTCGCTGTACTGCGGGAAGATGCCGGCCTGGTTCGTCAGCACGTAGAGGCTGCCGTCCTCCAGGAGCTCGAAGTCGTGGTGGCTCGCCCCGAGGTAGGCCGAGAGGACCTTCCCGTCGCGGTCGATGCGGAAGAGCCCGCGGGCCTCGATCAGGACCAAGAGCTCGCCGTTCTCGAGCAGCTCGAGGCGGCGCAGCAGGGTGCGGCCACCGAGACCTTGCACGGGCAGCTCCCAGACGTGGAGCACGCGGCCCTCCAGGTCGAGCATGTAGACCTTGGCCGAGTGCTCGGAGACGTAGAGGTTGTATCCGGGCCAGACGCGCCCGAGGTCCTCGAACCAGACCAGGTCTTCCGACGGCGGCGGTTCGTCCCCCTGGGTGTAGCCGATGGCCTGCAGGCGCGCGATCTGGGCCTGGCGCGAGTCCGCGGCGGACTGGGTCGCAGCTTCTTGCTGGCCCCCCTCGGCCGGCGACTCCTGCATGGAGACCTCCCCACCGGAGCAGGCGCTGAGGAGGAGCCCGGTCATGACCGCCACCACGGCGCGGCCCGTCCCGCGCCCTCCGCCGTGTCGAGTCTCCGTCGTCCTACGCACTCCCTCCTCCTGCATCGTCTCCGCGGCGGCTCCCCGGCCCTTCCGGGGTGCGCACGCGAATGGCGGCGCCAAGGTAAACGATCCGTCATGCCGCGCCCAGCACCGCGAGCTTCCCGGGCTCCCGCCGCCCGCGCTGGACGGGATCCGCGCGGCCCCCCTATCATCGCCGTCCATGCCCAAGGTGGAGTTGACCCGACACCTCTTCCAGTTCTTCCCCGACCTCGAGGGCCGCGAGCTCATCGTCGAGGGCGAGACGGTGGCGGAAGTCGTGAGCGCCATGGAGGAAGTGGCCCCGGGCCTCGCCTTCTACCTCTGCGACGAGCGCGGGCGCCTGCGCCAGCACGTCAACATCTTCATCGAGGAGCAACGCGTGGCCGATCGCGACGGCTTGAGCGATCCGGTCGGACCCGACTCGCGGGTCTTCATCCTCCAAGCCCTGAGCGGCGGCTAGCCGCCCCGGGCCAACAGGCCGCCAGAAGGAGAGCACGATCATGGCCGACCGCATCCTCGTCGGGACCCGCAAGGGGACCGTCCTCGTCGAGCGCTCGAACGGACGCTGGACGCCGCGCCTCTCGGGGCACCCCGGAGTGGGCGTCAACTACGCCGCCCGCGATCCGCACACCGGAACGCTCTGGGCCTCCCTGGGCCACGGCCACTGGGGCGCCAAGCTCTCGCGCTCGCGCGACGACGGCGCGACCTGGGAGGACGCGCCCCAGATCACCTTCCCCGAGGGCGCGCGCTTCTACGCGCCGCGCGTGCCTGGCGAGGGCGGCGAGGAGGACCCGCAGGGGCCCCTCGAGATCAAGGACGCCACCGTGCAGAAGCTGTGGGTGATGGCCTTCGGCCAGCCCGGTCGCATCTACGTCGGGACGATCCCCGGCGGCCTCTTCGTCAGCGACGATGGGGGCGAGAGCTTCGAGCTGAACCGCGACCTCTGGAACCACGAGTCCCGCGGCGGCGACCTCTTCGGCCAAGAGGGCTCGGGCCACACCCACTGGTACGGGACGCCGGCCGCCGAGGGCGACTTCGCCCCGGGGATCCACTCGATCGAGGTCGACCCTCGCGACCCCGACCGCGTCCTGATCGCGATCTCGACGGCCGGCGTGCTCGAGTCCTCGGACGGCGGCAAGAGCTGGCGCAGCCGCAACCAGGGCATGCTCATGGACTACCTCCCCGACCCCGCCGCGGAGTGGGGCCACGACCCGCACTCGATCCAGATCTCCAGCGGCGACCCGGACTGCATCTGGCAGCAGAACCACTGCGGCGTCTTCTTCACCTCCGACGGTGCGGAGACCTGGAACAAGGTCAGCAAGCCCGACCAGGGCATCCACTTCGGCTTCCCGGTCGCCGCGGACGAGGAGGACGGCCGCACGGCCTTCCTCGTGCCCGGCCGCTCCGACATGCAACGCATGGCGGTGGACGGCGGCCTCTTCGTCGCCCGCACCACCGACGGCGGAGAGAGCTGGACCGAGCTGCGCGAAGGCCTGCCCCAGGAGAACGCCTTCGACGTGGTCTACCGCCATGCCCTCGACAAGCGCGGCGACCTGCTCGCCTTCGGCAGCACGACCGGCAACCTCTACCTCAGCGAGGACCGCGGCGAGAGCTGGTTCCCGGTGGGCCAGAACCTCCCGCCGATCTACAGCGTGCGCTTCGCTTGAGGCGACCCCCGAGCTCCCTTCGCCCGGCTCCACCCCGCCTGTCTCCGCGCCAGGCCCGCCATTCGGCAGCCGACGCCAACACCTCACCCTTCAGGTCCCGCAGGTGGCGATGACGGTCAGCAATCAAGACTACGAGCTCGAGGATCTCGAGATCCTCGCCGAGACTCCCGAGCTACGCGTGCGCATCCTCACGCTGGGCCCCGAGCAGTGCGTGCCCTGGCACCACCACACGCGGATCACCGACACCTTCTTCTGCCTGGAGGGCCAGACCGTCATCGAGACGCGCGAGCCAATGGCCGCCCAGCGCCTGGATCCCGGGCAACGCTTCGCCGTGCCTCCCGGGCAGCCCCATCGAGTCTCGCCGGCCCAGGGCACTCGTTGCCGCTTCCTGATCGTGCAGGGAGTCGGAGAGTACGACTACGTGCCCGCGGAGTCGGGTGTCGGATGAAGGGTGCCCCGCGCGCGTCGGCCTGGGCCGACAGCGGCCTCGTCCCGCCGAGCTCCATCCGCAGGCCCGGCGCTGGAGAGTCGTCCAAGGAGAGACCTCGTGACCCACGAAGAAGCTCGTGACCTGATGGCGTCGGCCTGGGAGACGCGCCGGAGGGCCTTCGGCGTCGCGCCGGAGAAAAAGCGCGAGCTCCTCGGACGGGCACGGGAGGAGCTGAAGCGGGCCCTCGCCCGGTGCCAGGACGACGGCACACCGGTGCTCCGGGCTCAGGCCCTGCACCTGCTCGCGAACGTCGAGTCCGACCTCGGGAATCCGGAGCCCGCGCGAGCGCTCTGGGAGGAGTCCGTCTCGATCCTGCGCGGGACGGACGACACGCTCCAGCTCGCCCACAAGCTGCGGCACCTCGGCGACCTCCATCGAAGGTGCCGACGCCCTGACGAGGCCGAGGTCCACTACGTCGAGGCCCTCGAGCTGTACCGCGCGCAGGAGGACCCGGGCAGCCTCGGAGTCGCAAACGCGACCCGCAGCATGGCCGCCCTCGTCGAGAGCCGGGGCGACACGGAGCGGGCCCTGGAGCTCTGGCGCGAGACCCGTGACCTGTATGCCGCCGTCGAAGTCGCGGAAGGCGTCGCGGAGGCCCAGGGGAGGATCGATCGACTGTCGAATTGAACACGAGTGGCCCGTCGCCGAAGGGCTCCTTCCCATGGAGGGCCCCTCGCCTTGAACCGGGGCCGCCTCGATCCGTGTCTCCACCCATGACCCTCCGCCCCCGCCTCGCACTCCTGGCGCTCACCTTCGCGCTCCCGGCCTGCGCCTCCTTCCAGGAGCCATCGGCCGATGGTGGAGGAGCGAGCGTGCCCCCTGCTCCTGCGGAGCCGGGTCCATTGGCTCCCTTCGCGCGCCTGACGGGCGGCGAGTGGCGCGTGACCTTCGAGAGTGGGGAGAGCCAGCGAGACCTCTGGATCTGGGGCCCGGGGCGGCGCTCGATCTTGAACAGGACGGAGGGGAGCGATGCCTCCGGGAATCCCTGGCGTGCCCTGGACGTCTACTACTGGCACCCCGGCCGCGAGGAGGTCCGCCTCCTGGGCTTTCGCCAGCACATCGCCACTCTCGGTCGCGGTCTGGCCGAGGGCAGGATGCGCTTCGACGGCGAGCGCGCGGAGGCGGAGTTCGAGCTGTGGCAACCCGAGTTCGTCCGCCAGCCCCGCTGGATGGGCCTGCGCTGGGAGTTCGACGGTCCCCACGCCTACCGGGAGACCCTGCTGGAGGGCGACGGCCTGGGCGACGTCGAGCCGCTCGCTGCATGGGACTACGAACGACCGGCGACCGGGCGCGCCCTCCCGCCGCGCGCGACGAGCGAGGCTCCGGAGCCCGAACATCCAATGGCCTCCTTCGTGCCCCTGCTGGGACGCAACTGGCTGGGCCGGGACGCCGAGAGCGCCGACCTGCTCCTCTCCACCGTCGAGTGGATCCCCCGTGTCGAGGTCGTCCACCTGCGGGTGACGAGCTCCGCCTGGAACGAGCCTTCTCTCCACCTCCTCGAGGCCTTCGTCTACCACCACCCGACGGCCGACGAGCTGCGATGCCTCGCACTCACGGCGGACGGCAGCGTGCACGAGGGCGAGGTGAGCGCTCTCGCGGAGGGCGACCTCCGACTCGAGCTCCGGAGCCACGGATCGGGACGGGAGGTCGTGCACGACCTTCGCCTCGAGCTGGAGGAGAGTGGCTCTCTCCACGAGCGCGCCTGGATCCTGGAGGCCGGAGAGCGCCGGCTCCTGAGCGACCGGAGTCACCGGGCCTTCGAGCCAGGGGCGCCGGGGCCCTGACGGGAGGACCCCGAGGCTGCTCCCGCCCTTCCTGCGCGCCGCGAGCCGGGATTCCGAGAATGGGCCCGCGCTCTTCGAGTAAGGGGCCGCGCGTCGAGCTCGCCCATGAGCCCGCACGACTCGCTCGCCCCACGACCGCCCCCGCGCCCCGATTGGAGGAGCCCCAAGTGAGCCCCAGAACCTCCGCCGTCCTGCTCCTGACGCTCCTCGCCGCCCTCTCCACCCTCGGCTGCGCCGTGGAGGCGAGCTCGAGTCCCGGCCTCCAGCTGATCGACGTCTCCGATCCCACGCGGCCTGCCCTTCTCTGCGACCTCGAGACCCCGGGCGGCGCGGCCGACGTGGCGATCGGGGACGCGCTGTTGTGCGTCGCCGACACGACCCGCGGGCTGCAAGTCGTCGACCTCTCGGAGCCGGCCCGCCCGCGGATCCTGGGCTCGGTGGACACGCCGGGTGGCGCCGCGGCCGTCGCCCTCGCGGGAGAGCTCGCCTTCGTCGCGGACACGACCTCGGGCCTGCAGTTGATCGATTTGTCGGACCCGGACCGGCCGACGCGCGTCGGCGCCGTCGACACTCCGGGAGGCTCGGTCGACGTCGCCGTCTCGGGATTCCACGCCTTCGTGGCCGACACGACCTCGGGTCTGCAGGTGGTCGACGTGTCGAATCCCGCTCAGCCGAAGCTCGTCGGCGCCCTCGACACCCCGGGTGGCGCGGTCGGCGTCGCGGTCTCGGGAAGGCTGGCATGCGTGGCGGACACGACCTCGGGCTTGCAGGTGATCGACGTCTCGGATCCGGCGAATCCCGTCCTCCTCGGCTCCGTCGACACGCCGGGGGGCGCCACCGGAGTGGCCCTGCTCGGCACCTTGGCCTGCGTGGCGGACACGACCTTCGGCCTGCAAGTGATCGACGTCGCTGACCCCGCTCGTCCCGCGCTCCTGGGCTCCATCGACACTCCCGGTGGGGCGACGAGCGTCGCCGTCTCGGGCGAGCTGGCCTTCGTGGCCGACACGATGGCCGGCCTGCAGGTGGTCGACCTCTCGGACCCGGTGCACCCGGTCCTCCTCGCCACCTTCGACCGCTGGAGCAGCGCCGAGAGCGTGCACGTAGCGGGGACGGTGGCGGCGGTGAGTCATGGAGAGATCCTGCCGTAGCCTCCCCGAACGCGATGATCCGAGGGCCCGCCCGCGGCGAAGGGAGAGTCTCCGTGGAGGCAGGGGTTGCTCCTCCGGTAGCATCCCCCCCCCATGACCCAGCCCGACTCGGATAGCTCCTTCTCCGCGGACGTCGCCGCCTTCTACGAGTCGACGCTCGTCCCGCTCATCTTCGAGGGCTATGCGGAGGATCTCGCGGCCCGGGTGGCGCTTCTCGAGCCGAGCTCCGTCCTGGAGGTCGCCTGCGGCACGGGAGTCGTGACCCGCGCGTTGGCCTCGGCTCTGCCCGAATCCTGCGCCATCACTGCGACCGACCTCAACCAGGCCATGGTCGCCCACGCGGAAGGCGTCGGCACCTCACGCCCTGTCCGTTGGCGACAGGCGAGCGTGGATCGACTCCCCTACGCCGACGACTGCTTCGACGTCGTCGTCTGCCAGTTCAGCGCCATGTTCTTCCCCGAGCGCGAGGCCGCCTACGGGGAGGTCCGCCGGGTGCTGCGCCCGGGGGGGAGATTCCTCTTCAGCGTCTGGAGAGGAATCGAGGACAACGAGTTCGCCGACGTCGTCACGCAGGCCGTCGGCACGCTCTTCCCCGACGACCCGCCGCTCTTCCTGGCCCGGACGCCCCACGGCCACGGGCACCCCGACGAGATCGAGCGCGAGGTGCGCGCAGCGGGCTTCGAGGACTGTTCCATGATCCGGCGCGATGACGTCAGCCGCGCCAGCGGGCCCGAGGTCCCGAGCGTCGCCTACGTACAGGGCACTCCCCTGCGGAACGAGCTCCAGGCGCGAGACGCGGAGGGCCTCTCACGCGCGACGGAGGTCGCTGCCGAGGCCATCCGGGCGCGCTTCGGCGACGGGCCTGTCGAGGGGCGGATCAGCGCCCTAGTCGTCGAGGCTCACTGATCGTCCCAGGCCATGACTCTTGCTAGCCCGTGGCATGGTGGGACTGGAACCAGCAGCTCGAGAGAACGACTCCGGATCGCCGCGAGATCGACCAGGGCGCTGGGCCTGACCTGCATCCTGTTCACGGCCTGCGCCACGACGGGGGAACTCGAGCCCGCTCCCGACGCGATCCGCCGGATCGGTCAGACGGCGGTCCAGGACGGCGGCATCGTCGGCCTCTCGATCGCGGTCGCGCTCGACGGCCGAACCGTCTTCGCCGAGGGCTTCGGCCACGCCGACCTCGAGCGCACGATGCCCGCGACGGCGGGCACGGTCTACGACGCGGCCTCGGTCGGCAAGCAATTCACCGCCGTCGCGGTCATGAAGCTCGTGGACCAGGGGAGGCTCTCCCTCGACTCCCGAGTGCGCGACCTCGTCCCCGAGGCTCCGCCTCACTTCCCCAACGCGACCCTCGACCAGCTCCTCCACCACACCTCCGGCTTCGCCTCCGGAGAGCTCGACGAGCTGAATCCGCCCGCGGGGCTCGATCGACCGCGCAGGGGCGTCGAGGTCCTCGACGAGGCCGGGCTGCGCGAGGGGCGAGTCGCCTTCCCGCCCGGCGAGACCTTCCTGTACAGCAACTCCGGCTACCTGCTGCTCGGGCTCGTCGTCGAGGCCGCCTCCGGCCGCCCTTACCCGGACTTCGTCGCCGAGGAGCTCTTCGCGCCCGCCGGAATGACGGCGTCGACCGTGGGACGACGGCCGAACTCCTCGCACCTCGCCGACGCGCTTCACCGCGGCGAGGCGGGCGTGTCGCGCCTGCCCTTCATCCACATGTCGATCTTCGGCGGCGCGGGGTCGGTCTGCGCCAGCGTCACGGACCTGCTCGCCTGGGAGCTGGCGCTCGACGAGGGCCGCGTGCTCTCCGCGGCGACCACGGCGCGCCTCCGCTCCCCCGCCCGGGTCGAGGGGACCTCCGAGGCGGCCGAGATCCCCTACGGCATGGCCCAGCGCATGGGGAGCTTCCAGGGTCAACGCAAGGTCGGGCACACGGGGACCTTCGAGGGTGGCTCGGCGGTCCTCGCTCACTACCCCGGGGCCCGCTTGACGATCGCCGTCCTGACGAACACGCGGGGACTCGGCACGCCCCACGCGCGCGCGATCGAGGCCGAGATCGCGCGCTCCCTGCTCGCTCCCGTTCAACCGGAGGCGCCACTGGCTGCCGTGCCTTTCACGGCCGAACAGCGGCGGCAGCTTCAAGGGCACTACGACGGCAACACGCTCCTCGAGGCCCGAGTCGAAGGGGAACACACCCTCCTGGCGCTTCGTGAGGGTGATGAGGTCGCGCGCCTCGTTCACACGGGTGGACTCCAGTTCCGTGATCCGGAGCAGCCGGGAGCGCGCGACAGCTTCTTGCTCGACGGCGAGACGGCCGGCTGGTGGCTCTACGAGGTGGACGGTTTCCTCATGGGCGTCAGCCGGCGCGTGCCAGGCCCCTAGGGCCGCGACGAGCGCGTGGGCAGAGTGTCGCCGCGGGCGCATCGGCTATCCTGACGCCTCGCAGCGGGCCGGCCAGGACCGACGGCGCCCCGCACTCCTCCAGGACCCAGCGAGAGAACGACTGCCATGACCCCCTCGACCCTCCGCGCCGCGCTCCTCGGGCTCGCCCCCGCGCTGGGCCTGTGCGCCCTCGACGCCACCGACTCCGCGCTCCAGGAAGACCCGCCCACGCCCGAGGCCCGCGCAGCCGAGGAGGAGAAGGTCGTCCAGATCCAGTACCTCGAGATCGTCACGCCCGAGGTGGAGGCTACCTGCGACACCCTTGCGAAGCTGCACGGCGTGGAGTTCGGCGATCCCGTGCCCGGATTCGGCAACGCGCGCACGGCGCCGCTCGAGGGCGGCGGCCTGATCGGAGTTCGCGCGCCGATGCGCGCCGACGAGGAGCCCGTCGTGCGACCCTACGTCCTGGTCGACGACATCGAGGCGGCGGCGGAGGCGGCCAAGGCGGCGGGCGGCGAGATCGCCATCCCCCCCATGGAGATCCCCGATCGGGGCCGCTTCTCCATCTACATCCACGGCGGGATCCAGCACGGCCTCTGGCAGGACTAAAGCGGGAGCGGCTCAGCGCGGCCGCCCGCTGCGGCCCGGGAGCCTTGCCCAGACGTCGCACCATGTTCGACCACCTGAAGTTCGGCGTCCGCGACTTCGCGCGCAGCCGGGCCTTCTACCTGAAGGCGCTCGAAGCCATCGGCGTGACCCGGGTCACGGAGTGGCCGCCGGACGGCGCCGAGCTGAGCCAGCCCGAGGGCGAGAGCTCCCTGTGCCTGTACCAGACGGAGGAAGTCCCTGGGCAGCTGCACATCGCCTTCGTCGCCGAGAACCGGGAGCAGGTCGACGCCTTCCACCGCGCCGCCCTGGACGCGGGAGGAAGGGACAACGGAGCGCCCGGCCTCCGTCCGCAGTACAGCGGGCGGTACTACGCGGCCTTCGTCCTAGACCCCGACGGGCACAACATCGAGGTCGTCTGCCACGAGAGCGAGGGCTGAGGGCGGGGCACCGAGGTCGGCCCGTTGCACGCCCGCTAACTCGGCACGAGCGTCAAGCACGCCCCCACCGGATCCTGGATCACCGCGCTCGTGAAAGCTCCGTCGTCCCCGCGCATCGCCTGGAGGACCTTCCCCCCTTCCTCTCGAACGCGGCGGACGCTCTCGGCGAGGTCGCCAACGGGGAGGTGGATCATCCAGACAGGCGGCAGATCCAGGTTCACGCCGCGCGCGTGCCGAAGGCCCGCCGCCGGCTCTCCGTCGGCGCCGACCATGACGTAGTCGGCGTAGCGCTCGTTCGCGTCCCCCATCTCGACCTCCTGCACCGACCAGTCGACGACCCGTCGATAGAAGTCCCGGGTCGCCGAGGCGTCGGAGACCGTCAGATCGAGCCAGGCGATGTGCCCCACACTCGCCGCGCCGCCGTTTGTCGCCGGGACCGCCTCCTCGGGAACGACGGGGATGATCCCGAAGGCCGCCCCATTCGGATCGAGCAGCACCGCCCACTGGCTCTTCCCATCGAGCATGAGCTCTTTACCGCCCAGATCGAGCGCGCGCTTCACGCTGGCTGCGACGTCGGCGACCTGAACGTGCGGCATCCACTGGAGCGGAAGGTGATCATACTCCGTGCTGCGCGGACCCAAGCCGACGATCGGCGCGCCCAGGTTGTTCATCAGGTCCTCGCGCCAGAGCGGATGCTCGCCCGTGGTGAGTACGCGTGAATAGAAGCGCACTTCACGTTCGTGCTCGGGGACGGCGATGTCGGCGCTGAGCACTCCACCGACGCGCGGAAGGAGGGGGTCACTCATGGTTCGCGCCCAGGTCGACGCAGGAAGGAATCTGCCGCCTGGCGTCGAAGGCGGCTCCGATGGGCCGCCGTCGAGGTGAGCAGACGCAGCCGGGGAGAGTGGTGACCCTATGGGGATTTGAACCCCAGTCGCCAGGATGAAAACCTGGTGTCCTAGGCCTGACTAGACGATAGGGCCACTCTTGTTCCCGCCCTTCCGGCGCGCGCTCGGGGGAGGCGCTCCGACGGGCGAAGGCGCGGAGAATACGAGCCGCCGGGGGGGAGTGTCAACGACGGCGGAGGGGCTTTTTCAGGCCCCCGGAGGCCCGCTCTCGGGCTCGTCGACCGGTCTCCAGCCCGCGGACTCGAGCTCGCCGAGGACGTGCCGATACTCGCGCTCGAGCCCCTCGACGAGGTCCCCGGAGCCGCGGGCCGCGTCGGGGAGGATGTCCCAGGTGTAGGTCTCGATCTCGACCGCGAGCTCGTCGCCCCCCCACAGCTCGGGGCGCACGAGCAAGGTCGCGAGGATCGCCCGGGCGTGGTCGCGCGTCGTCCTCAGGCCCTCGTCCCCGAGGACCTCGAGGTCGACCGGCACGTGGAAGTGAGTGCGCCACTCCTCGCAGGCGAGCCAGGGTGAATCGGGAGCGGCGCAGGCCTCGCTGAGCTCCGGCAGGTCGTCGACGCGCAGGAGCCCGCCGCCGTAGCGGCCCGTGGTCTGGTGCAGGTAGCGCGGCTCGTCCAGGGCCAGGAGGCGCGCGCGGGCGGCGGGCGACTCTCCGGGAGCGGAGAGGGCGAGAGCGCTCGAGTACTGGAGCTTGCCCAGGGGCAGCCCCGTGGCCAGCTCGACCGCGCGACGCGGGTCCTCGAACTCGACCGCGGAGTGACAGGCGTCGAGGCAGGCGCCGAGGTGGGCGCGCACGGGCTCGTCGCCGAGCTCGCTCGCGAGGTCGCCAACGAGGCGCTCGAGCAGGTGCGCGAGCTCGCCCGTGTCCCCCGCCACCGCCCGTGGCTCGGCCTCGAGGGCGAGGCGCACCGCGGGCCCACCCTGGGCGTGGAGCTCGGCGAGCGCCCGCAGCACGTGGGCGAGGTTGCGCGTCACGGCCTCGAGCTCGCCTTCCTCGAAGGGGCCGAAGCGCCCGGGGTGGGTGCTGATCGGGAGCGGGCGCCCGGGAGCCCCGCCGCATCGCGCGTTGAGGAGCGCGGCGACTCGCGCGACGGCGAGCGTGTACTCGACGCGCCGCTCGTCGCACCAGGTCGGCTCGAAGACCGCGCGCTTGAGGCCGTCGCGGTGGAATCCGCCGATCGGGAAGGCGTTGAATGTGAAGGGGTCCAGCCCCTCCGCGGCGAGGAAGGCGGCGAGCTCGTCCAGCTGCGACTCTCCAGCCGGCGAGGCGAGCTCGAGGGCCACGCCCTCGGGCAGGTACATGCCGACGCCGAAGCGCCCGGGAGGCGCGAGGCGCTCGCGCAAGGGCAGGGTGACCTCACGCAAGCCGCGCAGGATCCCCGCCAGGTCCTCCGCGGCGTGCAGGTTCAGGCAGTAGCCCAGGCGCAGGCCGAGGCCGTCGGCGTCGGGCGATTCGAAGCGCACGGCAGCGAGGTGGCCGGGCGACCCCGGTCAGGCGGGGACCGGGATGCCCTCGTCGACGAGCAGGACCGGGATCTCGTCGCGGACCGGGTAGAGGAGGTCGCCGGCCTCCCGCAAGAGGGCCGCCTCGAGGCGCTCCTCCACGGGGCGGCCGCCCACGTTCTCGAGGCTCCCCGCGGCGATGGCCGCGTTGACACGCTCGAGGAGCTCCGCCGACGCCACGCTCAGGGGCTGGTGCGTCTGCGGGCAGGCCAGGATGCGGAGCAGTTCCTCGTCGATCACGGGCGGTCGGGGTGGGCGCGCGGTGGCGGAGCCCGGGCGGCGCGCGCCCGGCTCCCCCATTCTGAGGCCCCCGCCGCGGCGCTCAAGGCTGAACCGCCGAAGGGACCGTCCGTTCGAGGGACGGGCCTGAGAGCGCCCACCGCGCGAGGGCCTCTCCTTGAGGAACTGCCTGGGTTGCGTGTGGATCCCGGCTGCCGCGCTCCTCGCAAGCCCGGGGCGGGCAAGGACTTGAGATGCTTCGGGTCAGGGCGAGGGCCTGCGCCGCCCGCTGCTCCGGCCGAAGGGACCCATCGGGCCTTCTGGAGCGCTCTTCCGCGAGCTCCCCATGGCCTCCGTCAACACGGAAGCCAGGCAGTCCCTCTCCTTGACAGTCCGGGGGCCCCTCCCGAGGCTCGGCGTCCATGCTCCCCCCGCCCCTCCCCCTGCTCCTGCGCTCCTGCCTCGCCCTGGGGCTCGCGCTCCCGGCCCAGGAGAGCATCCACCTGCCCGAGAGCTCCCCCGCCCGCGCCTGGGCCGCTGTCGGGCCGGAGACCGCGCCGGTGGAGCTGGCGCGCGAGCTCTATGGGGACGAGCCGTGGCTCGCGACCAGCGAAGCGCACGACCCGAGCCTCCTCTGGGGGCGCTGGAGCACGTGGCTGCGCGAGGAGGGGCGGCGCGAGGCGATCGACCCCCGCCGTCGCGCCGGGCTGCTCTCGATCGCCGCCGGCCAGGGACGCTGGTCCGCGGCCTGGGGACACTTCGAGCGCCTCGGCGCCGAGCCCGGCTGGGCCGCCGCCCTCCTGCCGCGGCTCCTGCCCGGCGTTCCCGCGGGTCACCCGACCCTCCCCGGGGGACGGCCCGCGCCCCTCGCCACGGGAGTCCTGCTGCGACCGGCCCTGCCCCCGCCGCCGGCGGAGGATCCGCCCTGGAGCCTGCGCCCGCGGCGGGCCGAGGTGACCGGGCTCGTGGTCGGCGACAGCGTGCTCGACTTCGCAATCTCGGTCGAGCCCTCCGGCGTTCAGGTCGACCTCGTGCACCGCTCGGGTCCGGCGGTGGAGCTGCGCGTCCTGCTCCCCGAGCCCCCCGGGCAAGAGATCCGCGTCGAGTACGTGGACTGGATGAGGTGCGACAGCTTGCGCGAGCCGCTGCTCGTCGAGGTGCTTCCCGGCGAGGAAGAGCACAACCTCTTCGGTCGCTTCCGGCCGCGCCGCTCGCCCGTGCCGGCCGTGCCCAACGGTGGCTTGCCGTGGGGCCTCGAGCGCGGCGGCCTGTGGCTCGAGGTGCGCGGCGAGCCGAGCGCGGAGGAGCGCGCCCTGGCCCGGGCCCTGGGCGAGCTCTTCGAGCTCGAGAGCGGCTGCCGTGCCCCGGGCGAGACCGGTCCGAATCCCGCCTGGGAAGGAACGCGCGTAAGTCTCCCGTCGGGGGAGGCGGGCCTCCGGCGGCGGCTGGAGCTGGCTTCCCTGGCCGAGGCCTACGTCCTCGCCGGCGGCCTCAGGTCGCGCTGAGGCCCGCACGGGTTGGTGCCTCCCCGCGGCCGGGCTACGCTAGAGAGCTCGCCCACGCGCCTCGACCTCTCCGCATCCCCCCGGCCCCACGCCCCCCGATCCAGAAGGCATGTACCGCAAACACCGCGAAGCCCTGCTCGAGACCCTCGCCAAGACGCGCACCGCCGCCATCGTCCCCACCGCCCGGCACCAGGTGCGCAACCACGACTGCGAGTACCGCTTCCGTCCGGGGAGCGACTTCTGGTACCTGACGGGCTTCGGCGAGCCGGAGAGCGTGCTGGTCCTCTTGCCCGACGGCGTGGCGGACGCCGACGCGGAGGCGCCGAAGGTGCGCTCGGTGCTCTTCCTGCGCGAGCGCGACCCGAAGATGGAGACCTGGACCGGGCGGCGGCTCGGGGTCGAGCGCGCCCCGGCTCAGCTGGGGGTGGACGAGGCCCGAGACGTCGAGGAGCTCTGGAAGGAGCTGCCGAAGCTCCTCAAGGGCTACGAGCGCATCCTCTACCGCACGGGCATCGACGAGCCCTTCGACCGACAGGTGATGGAGGTCGTCGCGCGCCTGCGCGGCATGGCCCGCGGCGGAGTGCTACCGCCCGTGGAGCTCGTCGACCCGGCGCCCACCCTGCACGAGCAGCGCCTCTTCAAGAGCGAGGAGGAGCTGGCCGTGATGCGGCGCGCGGCGGAGATCACGACCGAAGCCCACCGCGCCGCGATGGCGACCGCGCGGCCCGGGATGCACGAGTACGAGATCGACGCCCTGCTCGACTACCGGTTCCGCCGCCGCGGCTCGACGGGCCAGGCCTACACCTCGATCGTGGCCGGCGGGGCCAACGCCTGCGTCCTGCACTACGTCGAGAACGACGCGCCGTTGAAGGACGGGGACCTCTTGCTGATCGACGCCGGCGCGGAGGTCGAGTACTACGCGAGCGACGTCACCCGCACCTTCCCGGTCAACGGCCGATTCTCGGAGGCTCAGCGGGAGGTCTACGAGCTCGTGCTCGAGTCCCAGCTCGCCGCCATCGCTCAGGCGCGGCCGGGGGTGACCCACAAGTCCGTGCACGAGGCGGCCCTCGACGTCCTGGTGCGCGGCATGTTGCGCCTGGGGTGGCTCGAGGGCACCGAGGAGTCGGTCAAGGAGGACGAGAGCTACCGCCGCTTCTTCATGCACGGCACGAGCCACTGGCTCGGCCTCGACGTCCACGACTGCGGCGCCTACGCCGCGGGGGAGGAGTCGCGCAAGCTCGAGCCCGGGATGGTGTTCACGGTCGAGCCGGGCCTCTACGTCGAGGCCGACGACAATAGCGTCGACGAGCGCTGGCGCGGGATCGGGGTGCGCATCGAGGACGACGTCCTGGTCACCCCGGAGGGCCACGAGGTCCTCACGGCCGACATCCCCAAGAGCGTGGAGGAGGTCGAGGCAGCCTGCCAGGCGGAGGAGCTGGCGCCGATCGCTTGAGTCGCGGGGCGGTCGAGCTGCCGAGGAGCCGCGCGGCTCCGTTCGTGGGCCCCACCTTGGGTCCACCGCGGAGGGTGGTGAGCGCGCCAGGGATCGAACCTGGGACCTACTGGTTAAAAGCCAGTTGCTCTACCGACTGAGCTACGCGCCCACCCTGTTCAAGATGCCTCGCTCGCGGGCGATGGCTGCGCAGGATACCGGATCGCCCGCGCGGAAAAAGAGGGTGCCCGAAGGAATCGGGTGCCCCGATCCTGCCCCGAACGCGGTCCCTCGGGGTCCCGACCTCAGAGCTCCGTGACCTCCTTGGTCTTCTTCTCGAGGATCGTGTCCACCTTGCCCTCGTAGTCCTTGAGGAGCTTCTGGATGTCGTCGTGGAGCTTCTTGTTCTCGTCCTCGGTCAGCTCCCCTTCCTTCTTCGCCTGGTCGGCCAGCTTGTTCAGGTCGCGGCGGGAGTTGCGCATGGCGATGCGGCCCTCCTCGCACATCTCCTTGACCTTGGCCGCGTACTTCTTGCGCTGCTCGCCCGAGAGCTGGGGAAGCGTCAGGAAGAGCACCTTGCCGTCGTTCTGGGGATTGATGCCCAGGTCGGACTTCTGGATGGCCTTGCCGATCTCGGGCAGGATCGACCCGTCGAAGGGCTTGATCATCAGCTGGCGCGGCTCGGGGATCGAGATCGAGCTGAGCTGCGCCAGGGGGGTCGGCGTCCCGTAGTAGTCCACGCGGATGTTCTCGACCAGGGCCGGGGAGGCCTGGGAGGTGCGTACGCTGCGGAGCATGTCCTGCAGGTGCTTGACGGCCTTCTCCATGCGGGTCTTGGCCTCGTCCAGGATCTGGTTGTAGCTCATCTCGAGTTCACTCCGGTTCTCGTCAGCTCTGGATGGTCGTGCCCAGGTCGGTCTTGCCCTGCACGACGAGCTCCAGATTGCCTTCCTTGAAGAGGTCGAACACCACGACGGGCAGCTGGTGCTCCATGCACATCGTGATCGCCGTGCCGTCCATCACGCGCAGCTGGTCTCGCAGGACCTGCATGTACGAGAGGGAGTCGATGCGGCGGGCGTCGGGGTCCAGCTCCGGGTCGGCGGTGTAGACCCCGTCCACCTTGGTGGCCTTGAGCAGGACGTCGCAGCCCAGCTCGACCGCGCGCTGGGCGGCGGCGGTGTCGGTGGTGAAGAGCGGCGTGCCCAGCCCGCCGGCGAGGATCACCACGCGCCCCTTGTCGAGGTGCCGCAGGGCGCGCCGGCGCACGTAGGGCTCGGCGACCGAGCGCACCTCGAGGGAGGAGAGCACGCGGGTCGCGAGCTCCTGCTTCTCGAGGGCGTCCGAGAGCGCCAGGGAATTGATGATCGTCCCCAGCATGCCCATGTAGTCCGCGCTGGCGCGCTCCGCGCCGAGCTGACTGAACTGAGCGCCACGCAGGATGTTGCCGCCGCCGCAGACGATGGCCACCTGGATGCCACGCTCGACGACGCGCCGGACCTGGAGCGCCAGCGCGTTGACGGCCCCGGGGTCGATCCCGTGGCCGCTGTCCGCCGCCCCCAGGGCCTCGCCCGAGAGCTTGAGCAGGATGCGCTGGTAGCTCATGCCGGAGAGCCTACAGCGGCCCCCACCGAAACGCACGGCTGGGGCCGCCTCGATCCCCGCGCCGGGGCGAACCGCTCCAGGCGAATCAGTCGCCGATCGCGAAGCGCGCGTAGTCGGTGATGATCGAGCCGGCGCCCAGGGCGTCCGTCACGGCCTTCTCGACGGTCTTGGAGTCGTCCATGACCCACGGCTGCTCCCGCAGGCAGACGCCCGCGTAGAACTTGTTGAGCTTGCCGCCGATGATCTTGTCCTGGATGTCGGCCGGCTTGTCCTTGACCTCCTCGCGGTAGATCGCGGTCTCCCGCTCGACGAGCTTGGGGTCGACGTCCTCGCGGCAGAGGGCCGAGGGCGGTAGGGCCGCGGCGTGCATGCCGAGCTGCTTGAGCACGGCCTCGGTCTCCGCGCGCGACGACTCGGTCTTGATGGCCGCGATCACTCCCACCTTCTGGTTGTGGTGGATGTAGCCGCCGACATAGCCGTTGTCCACGGCGATGAACTTCACGTTGGCGATCGACATGTTCTCGCCGAGCTTGCCGATCAGCTCCGTCAGGGCGTCCTGGGCGGTTCCACCCGCGCTCCAGGCCTGGCCGAGCATCTCCTCGGCGGACTCGGGCGAGTTCGCCATCACGTGGTCGCAGGCGTCGCCCAGGAACTTCTCGAAGTCTCCGGTCTTGGCCACGAAGTCCGTCTCGCAGGCGATAGCCACGAGAGCGCCCTTGGTGCCGTCGTCGGACACCTTGAAGAAGCAGCGGCCCTCACCGGTCGCGCGTCCCACCTTCTTGCCGGCGGCCTTCAGCCCCAGCTTGCGCAGGTGGTCCTCGGCGGCTTCGAAGTCGCCACCGGTCGCGTCCAGCGCCTTCTTGCAGTCCATCATGGGCGCGCCGGTCTTCTCACGCAGGTTCCGAACGTCGCTCGCTGAAATCGCCATGGTTCGAGTCTCGTCAGTCGTCGGGTACGGTGGATCGGTCCGCTCCGCGGGGGTCCCGTCGGAGTCGGTAGGAGTGGATGGAGAGGACTGCGTGGGCCGCCGTGGATCCACGCGGCGCAGAGATGCTCAGTCCTTCTTCTCTTCGGTGGAGGGCGTCGCGGCCGAGGTGACCTCGCCGCCGTCCTCGCCCTCCGCGGACACGTCCGCCTCGGGCTTCGCATCGCCCGCGGCGGCCTCCGCCGCCGGGGCCGCGCTGGAGGGAGTCGGCGCCGGGGGCTCGGCGCCGTCGTCCTCCTTCTCGAGCTTGACCAGCTTCGGCAAGGGCCGGATGGCGCGCGTCGGCCGCGGGCCGTCACCGCTCTCCTCGGCGTCCTCGGCGTGCTTCTCGGCGCTGCCGACCGAGGCCATGCTCTCGCGGTGGTTCGCGCCGCCTTCCTCGACCGCCTCGGCGAGCTGCTCGACGATCAGTCGCACCGCCTTGAGGGCGTCGTCGTTGCCCGGGATGACGATGTCGACGTGGCTCGGGTCGCAGTCGGTGTCGAGCAGGCCGATCACGATCAGGCCCATCTTGCGCGCCTCGCGCACGGCGTTGTACTCGCGCGCGGGGTCGACGACGACCATCGCCCCGGGGATGCCGTTCATCTCCCGGATGCCGCCCAGGTTGCGGGTGATCTTGCGGCGCTCGCGGCGCAGGCTGGCGAGGACCTTCTTGGAGTACTGGGCTCCGGCCTCGGGGTCCTCCTCGACCTTCTCGAGCTCCTCGAGCCGCCGCAGGCGCGAGCGGATCACGGAGTAGTTGGTCAAGGTGCCGCCGATCCACCGCTCGGTGACGATCGGCATGCCGGTGCGCTCGCCGGTCTCGGCGATGACCCCCTTGACCTGCCGCTTGGTGCCGACCCACAGGATCGACGAGCCCTCGGCGGCGAGGTGGTAGAGGACGTTCTGGGCGCGCAGGATGCCCCGCAGGGTCTCGCGCAGGTCGATGATGTGGATCAGGCTGCGTCGGCCGTAGATGTACGGCGCCATCTTCGGATTCCACCGCGACACGCGGCATCCGAAATGCACACCCGATTCGATGAGCTGGTTTACGCTAACGGTCTCCATGGAGTCGGACTGACTAGGAGGAGGAAGGAAAGAGGAGTTCGGTGGTGATGGGAGTCGTCGCCTGCCACGCTACCTCGGCCGAGTCGGACCGGCGGGAACGGGCGAAGACGAAACTCCCCCGGCGGAGCGCCCACCCGGCCGCACGGGCGCCGGAACGGGTTCCTCGCTGGGGTTCGGGGTCGACGCCGGAGCCGGCGCCGGTGCTGGGGTCCCTCAGGATAGGGAGTGACTCCGGGATGGGGTCCTCCGATCCGAGGGGGTCCTCCAAACCGAGAGCTGGCCCGGACATGGAGGCCGAGAAGTCTACAGAGGGCCGGAGGCCGGTCCAAGCCCGTGGACGGCGAACTTTGGAGCCCGAGGGCGGTTCCCGAGCGGGCGCGGCCGATGGGCCGGATCCGCCGTGATCCCAGGCGAATCGAGGCCTGCGCCCCCCCTGCTGGGTAGAATTCGGGGACCCTCCCGTCTCCGCCGGCCGGGCCACGGGGTCGCCGAACGTCCATGCTCCTCCTCTGTGACCACCGCGGATCCGGCCTCTCGAAGGCCCTGGCGCCACTGCGCCGCGCGGGATTCGAGCTGGAGACCGCCCGCAGCCTGCGCGAGAGCCTCGAGCGCCTGGCGGCCCGGCGCTACGAGCTCGTGATCCTCGACCCCCTGGCCCCGGGCGGCTCGGTGGAGCTGGGAGAGCTCGTCCGCCGCTGCGAGGAGGCCCCCCCCACGCCCCTGCTCCTGGTCACCGACCCCGGCGACCCGCGGGCCCTGGTGGAGGCCGCGGCGGGGCTCGAGGCGGGCCCTTGCGACCTCGTGCGGCGCGACGCCTCCGCGGAGGAGTTCGAGCTGCGGGCGCGACGACTGATCGAGCGCGCCGGCCAGCTCGACGAGCTGCTCGACCTGCGCTACCGCGCGGCCCACGACGACCTGACCGATCTCGTGCGCCCGCTGACCTTCCAGGCCCGGCTCGAGGAACACTTCTCCGCCGCCGAGCGCCACGGCCTCGACCTCTCCCTCGTGCTGATCGACCTCGACGACTTCGGCTTGATCAACAAGCGCTTCGACCACACCGTCGGCGACCGCGTCCTGGCCGGGGTTGCGCGAGTCATCCGCGAGAGCCTGCGCGCGGAGGACGTCGCCGGGCGCCTGGGGGGCGACGAGTTCGGCATCTGCCTGCCCTTCACCGGCGCCCTCGAGGCGGCCGCCACCGTGCGCCGCCTCGGCCGCATGATCGCCGGCCTCTCCGGACGCCTCGACGGCCGCGGCGAGGAGCTCAGGATCACGGCCAGCCTGGGCTTCGAGACGACCGACGGGCGCCAGGTCGCCTCCGTGCAGGAGCTGCGCCAGCGCGCGGAGACCGCCCTGCGTCGCGCGAAGCGCGCCGGCGGCGACCGCGGAGTGTTCTACCGCTCGGGCGCCTAGCCACGCGCGTCGGGAACAAGCGCGCGCCGATTCAGCGCGCGAGGATGGGCCGCAGCCAGTCGGCGCGGTCGCCGGCGTGCATCTCGTCGGCGGGGTCGACCTCCAGCTCGAGGCGCTGCACGCCCTCGAGGGAGAGCGCCGGCATCGCGAGCGGCGGGTCCCCGCCGCGCAGGATCGGGCTCTCCCACAGGAGCTCGCCGTCGCCGTGCACGCGGAAGCGGACCGAGCCCCGCGCGGGCAGGGGCAGCACCTCGTCGTCGATCGCCACCTCGGCCCGCAGGCTGCGCCACTCGCCTCCCAGCTCGTAGGCGAGCCGGCTCGGAGCGTGCACGCCCAGGCCGCGGGTCCAGACACGGCCGCCGGCACGCAGGGGAGCGCCGCTGGTGCACAGGTCCCGGCGCCAGGGCCAGACCATGCCGAGGTCGTCGCCGAAGGGTGAGGTCGGCGCCGCCTCGACCGGCTCCAGTTCGGAGAGGAAGCGCACACCACTCGCCGGCACGAGGATCTCCGCCACCGCGCTCAGGGGCAGCCGCAGCCCCGCGCCGCCGCGCGTGAGGAGATCGAGCCCCCCGGGCGCGAGGCGACGAAAGTGCGCCGGCAGACGGCTGCCGTCGACGAGGTCGACCACGACGGGCTCGCCCTCGGAGGCGGGCGCCTCCTCCCCCAGGGGCTCGACGAAGAGGGCGGCGACCTCCTCCCAGGGGAAGTCCTTGCTGCCGAGGGCGCTCTCGAGGGTCACGCCCGTCGTGGAGAAGCCCTCGACGGTCCCGTCGATGCGGTCGATGCCGCCGCCTCGCAGGCGGTAGAGGCGGTCCCCGGCCGGGGCCGGCTCGACGGGCTCGGTCCAGGTGCTCGGGAAGCGCTCGGGGAGCTGCAAGGAGAGGAACTCCTCGATCGAGAGACTCAGACGGGTGCCACCGAGCAGCCGCAGGGCGAGCTCCTCGCCCTCGCCGCCGATCAGCCCGGCGTGGAGCCTGCCGCCGCCGATGAGGTCGACGCGCGCGCGCGCGGAGCCCTCGAGGGCGGGGGGCGCCTCGAAGCCGTTGAAGCGCAGGAGGGCCGCGCCGGTCGGAGCGAGCTCCCGCAGGTCGAGCTCCGCGAGCTCTCGACGCTCCACGCCGCCGTCGCGGTCCTCGAGCAGCACGCGCGGCCCGGCGTCCTCGCCGGACGAGGGCTCGCGGCCCTCCTGGGCAGAGGCGGGGACGAAGAGCGGGAGGAACAGGAGGACGGCGGCGTGCGGGCTCATGGAGAGCGGGCTCATGGAGGGTCTGGAGTCGAGGCGGGCCCACCATACGCAGGTGCCGCCCGCGGGCCAGGCTCTGCCTCCCGGCGGGGCCCTCGCTGTCAAGTTGGCAGGAGACCGGGGAGGCTCCTCGGACGGCTGCCAGCCTGGCAGGCGGGGTGGAGCCGTCGGGCGCCGGGGGGGCGCGAGGGGCCCTCGGCACCCTTCTTGCTCACCGCGCGGCCTCGGGCCCGCGCTCCAGCGCGCGGGAGGCCCGGGAACCAGCCACCTCGACCTGCAGACCGAACCCGCACTTTCAGCACAAGATCCATGGCCAAGCAAATGGTTTTCGAGTCCGACGCGCGCGAAGCGATTCAGCGCGGCGTCGACAAGCTCGCCACGGCGGTCGTCACCACCCTCGGGCCCCGCGGCCGCAACGCGATCCTCGACAAGGGTTGGGGCGCCCCCACCGTCACCAAGGACGGGGTCTCCGTGGCCGAGGAGATCCAGCTCTCCGACCCCTACGAGCAGATGGGCGCCCAGCTGGTGCGCGAGGTCGCCAGCAAGACCAGCGACGTGGCCGGCGACGGGACCACCACCGCCACCCTGCTCACCAGCGCCATCTTCCACCAGGGCCTGCGGGCCGTGACCGCCGGCGCCGCCCCCGCCCGCCTGATCCGCGGGCTGAAGGACGGCGCCGCCGCCATCTGCAAGGAGCTCGACCGCGTCTCGACCCCGGTCAAGACCGCGGCGGACATCCAGCAGGTCGCGACGATCTCGGCCAACAACGACGCCTCCGTCGGCAAGCTGATCAGCCAGGCCATGGACAAGGTCGGCAAGGACGGGGTCATCACGGTCGAGGACGGCAAGTCCATGGAGACCGACGTCAGCATCGTCGAGGGCATGCAGTTCGACCGCGGCTACCTCTCGCCGAACTTCGTCACGGACACCGCCAACATGGAGGTGGTCTTCGAGAAGCCGCAGATCCTCATCCACGAGGCCAAGATCGGCTCGATCCAGAAGCTGCTGCCGATCCTCGAGCAGCTCAAGGACTCGAACCGCCCGCTGCTGATCATCGCCGAGGACGTCGAGTCCGAGGCCTTGGCGACCCTGGTGGTCAACAAGCTGCGCGGCGTGATCCAGTGCTGCGCCGTCAAGGCCCCCGGCTACGGCGACCGGCGCAAGGAGATGCTGCTCGACATCGCCGCCCTGACCGGCACGACCGCGATCATGAAGGACCTCGGCACCGAGCTGGAGGACGTCGACATCCGCACCCTCGGCAGCTGCCGCCGGGTCGTGATCGACCAGGACAGCACCACCATCGTGAGTGGCACCGGCTCCGCCAAGGACGTCGCCGGCCGCGTCTCCGGCATCCGCGCGGCCATCGAGAACACGACCTCCGACTACGACCGCGAGAAGCTCCAGGAGCGCCTCGCCAAGCTCACGGGCGGCATCGCCCAGGTCAACGTCGGCGGCGCCACCGACACCGAGGTCAAGGAGCGCAAGGCCTTGATCGAGGACGCCCTGCACGCCACCCGCGCCGCGGTCGCCGAGGGCATCCTGCCCGGCGGCGGCGTGGCCCTGCTGCGCGCCCGCAAGGTGCTCGACAAGCTCCGCAAGGGCCAGGACGAGGACTACGTCATGGGCCTGGACATGCTCGAGGAGGCCCTCGCTCGCCCGATCGGTCAGATCGCCGAGAACGCCGGGCACGACGGCGCCGTGGTCGCCCACCGCGTGCTGGCGAACAAGGACCGCGGCTGGGGCTTCGACGCCCTCAGCGGCAACTACGGCAACCTCTTCGAGATGGGCATCGTCGACCCGGCCAAGGTCACCAAGGCGGCCCTCAACAACGCCATCAGCGTCGCGACCCTCCTGCTCACCACCGATGCCCTGATCGCATCCAAGCCCGAGCCCGCCGGCGCCCCCGAAGGGATGGGCGAGATGGACGGCATGGACGGCATGGGTGGCATGGGCGGAATGGGTGGCATGGGCGGTATGGGCGGCATGGGCGGAGGCATGGGCTTCTAGCCCGCTCTCTCTCCCGCGCCCCACCCCCCGAATCCGACCCGAACCACCCCCCACCGAGAACAACCGACAGATCCCATGGCCAAGCAAATCATGTTCGACGACACCGCGCGCCAGAAGATGCGCGCGGGCATCGCCAAGCTCGCCAAGACCGTCAAGGTCACCCTCGGCCCCGCCGGCCGCAACGTCATCCTGCAGAAGTCCTTCGGCAGCCCCTCGGTCACGAAGGACGGCGTCTCGGTCTCCAAGGAGATCGACCTCGAGGACCCCTTCGAGAACATGGGCGCCAAGCTCGTGAACGAGGTCGCCAACAAGACCAACGACATCGCCGGTGACGGCACCACCACGGCCACCGTGCTGGCCGAGGCGATCTTCACCGAGGGCCTGAAGTACCTCTCCACCGGCGTCAACACGATCGCCCTGCGCAACGGCATCGACAAGGCCGTCGAGGCCGCCTCCGAGCACCTCGAGGGGCAGTCGCGGAAGGTCAAGACGCGCAAGGAGAAGGCCAGCGTGGGCGCGATCTCCGCCAACAACAACGCCGAGGTCGGCGAGTTGCTCGCGGACGCCTTCGAACGCGTCGGCGACAACGGCGTGATCACGATCGAGGAGGCCTCGGGGACCGAGACCGAGCTCAAGGTGGTCGAGGGCATGGAGTTCGACAAGGGCTACCTCTCGCCCTACTTCGCCACCGACCTCGCGAAGCTCGAGGCGGAGCTCACCGACCCCCTGATCTTCATCTACAACAAGAAGATCTCGAACGTGCGCGAGTTCCTGCCCGTGCTCGAGGGCGCCGCCCAGAGCGGGCGTCCGCTGCTCGTGATCGCCGAGGACATCGACGGCGAGGCCCTCGCGGCCCTGGTGATCAACAAGCTCAAGGGCATCCTCAACGTCTGCGCCGTCAAGGCCCCGGGCTTCGGCGAGCGTCGCAAGGCCTACCTGGGTGACATCGCCGCTCTGACCGGCGGCACGGCCATCACCGAGGAGCTCGGCCTCTCCCTCGAGAACGTCACGCCCGAGCACTTCGGCACCGCCAAGCGCGTGCACATCACCAAGGACGCCACCACCATCATCCAGGGCGGCGGCGCGAAGAAGGCGATCACCGACCGCTGCAAGCAGATCGAGGTCCAGATCGAGAACACCAAGTCGGACTACGACCGCGAGAAGCTCGAGGAGCGCCTCGCGAAGCTGTCGGGCGGCGTCGCGGTCATCCGCTGCGGCGGCAAGACCGAGGCCGAGATGAAGTCCACCAAGGACCTCCTGGAGGACGCCCTCAACGCGACCCGCGCCGCCATCCAGGAGGGCATCGTGCCCGGCGGCGGCGTGGCCCTGCTGCGCGCCGAGGAGGCCGTCTCGCAGGTCCGCTACAAGGGTGAGGAGCGCTTCGGCGGCGAGATCATCGGCCGCGTGCTCTCCGCGCCTCTGCGGCAGCTGGCGGAGAACGCCGGCTTCGACGGGTCGGTCGTGGCCGAGATCGTGCGCGAGTCCGCCAAGGCGGTCGGCTTCAACGCCCTGACGGGCGAGTACGTCGACATGCTGAAGAACGGCATCATCGACCCCACCAAGGTCGTGCGCGCCGCGTTGCAGAACGCGGCCTCGATCTCCGGCCTGCTCCTGACCACCGACACGATGGTCACGGAGCTCAAGGAGGACGACGAGCAGGTGGCAGGCAGCGTCAGCTGAAGCCGGCTGACACCGACTCCGGGGCGTCTCGGCCGTGCGCGGCCGGGGCGCCCGACCCTCGACCTGCCCAGAACTCCGCCCGATGAGTGAGAAGCGCGACTACTACGAGGTGCTCGGCGTCGAGCGCAACGCGAGCCAGGCGGAGATCAAGAAGTCCTATCGCAAGCTGGCGATCCAGTTCCACCCCGATCAGAACCAGGGGGACGAGGGCGCCGAGGCGAAGTTCAAGGAGGCCGCCGAGGCCTACGACGTCCTGGGCGACGAGCAGAAGCGCGCCCAATACGACCAATTCGGCCACCAGGCCTTCGCCCAGGGCGGCGGCTTCCAGGGCGCTCGCTTCTCCTCGATGGAGGACATCTTCAGCGCCTTCGGGGACATCTTCGGCGGCGGCCTGGGCGACCTCTTCGGCGGCGGAGGCGGCCGGCGCGGCGGGCGCCGCGGTCCGCGCGCGGGCCGCGACCTGCGCATCGTGCTCGACCTGACCCTCGAGGAGATCGCCACCGGCGTCGAACGCACCGTGGCCCTCAAGCGCTTCGAGCACTGCGACGCCTGCCAGGGCACGGGCGGCGAGGACGGAGCGCAGCGCGTCGCCTGCACGACCTGCGGCGGACGCGGCCAGGTCCAGCGCAACCAAGGCTTCTTCACCATGGCCTCGACCTGCCCCTCCTGCCGGGGCCAGGGCCAGATGGTCGAGAAGCCCTGCAAGCCCTGTCACGGCAGCGGCAAGACCCAGGTCAAGAAGGAGATCGAGATCCGCATCCCCGCCGGCATCGAGGAGGGCGTGCAGCTGCGGGTCGGCGGCGAGGGCGACGTGGGCGACCCCGGCGGGCCGCGCGGCGACCTCTACTGCGTCATCCGCGAGGCGCCCCACAAGATCTTCCAGCGCTCCGGCCCCGACCTGATGACCGAGGTCCCCTGCTCCTTCCCCACCCTGGCCCTGGGCGAGAAGGTCGAGATCCCCACCCTCGACGGGAAGGTCGAGCTCACGATCCCCGCGGGCACGCAGACCGGCAAGGTCTTGCGCCTGCGCGGCCAGGGCCTGCCGAACCTCGACGGCGGCGGGCGCGGCGACCTCCTCGTGCGGGTCTTCATCGAGGTCCCCACCAAGCTGAGCTCGCGGCAGGAGGAGCTCCTGCGCGAGTTCGCCGAGATCGAGCACGAGAAGTCCGGCAACAAGTCCTTCTTCGAGAAGATCGCCAACTACTTCAGCTGAACGGGTCCACCATGAGCCCCCAGACCGAACGCGAACGCCCCGAGCCCGACGAGGCCCCCACCACCGCGCAGGATTCCCCCGCGCAGGATCCGGCGGGGCGCGAGCTCGACGAGGAGGAGCTCCCGGAGGCGGAGGTCGTCGAGGCGGCCCCGGCGGCGGACGCGAACCTCACTCCCGAGGAGCGCCTCGAGCGCGAGCGCGACGAGTACTACGAGAGCTGGCGTCGCTCCCAGGCCGACTTCCAGAACCTCCGTCGCCGGCAGGGCCATGTCATCGCCACCGCCGTCGACGGCGCCCGGCGCGAGCTCTTCGCGGAGCTCCTGATCGTGCTCGACTACCTCGACATGGCCCTCGCCACCCCCGTGGAGACGACCGAGGGGCAGACCCTGAAGACCGGCATCGAGCTGACGCGCAACCAGATGATGCAGTTCCTCGTCCAGCACGAGGTCGAGCGGATCGACTCCTCCGGAGCCTTCGACCCCGAGCTCCACGAGGCCGTCGAGACGGTCGCCGGGAGCGGCCAGGAGCCGGGCACGATCGTCGAGACCGTGCGCGCCGGCTACACCATCGCCAAGGACGTGCTGCGCTACGCCCACGTCAAGGTGGCGGCGGACGAGGGAGGCGGCGAGTAGCGCGCGCGGCATGCCGACCTACGACTACCGCTGCGCCGCCTGCGGGCACGAGCTCGAGATCTTCCAGTCGATGAGCGAGTCCCCCAAGCGCAAGTGCCCCGAGTGCGGCAAGCTCAGGCTCGAGCGCCAGATCGGGATGGGCGCGGGGGTCATCTTCAAGGGCAGCGGCTTCTACGAGACCGACTACCGCTCCGACTCCTACAAGCAGGGCGCCCGCGCCGATTCGAAGGCCGCCGAGGGCGGCCGGGCCGACTCCAAGGCCGCCAGCGAGGGCAAGGCCACCAAGGACTCGGGTGAGAAGCCCCAGCCCACCGGTGAGAAGCCCCCGTCCACGGGCGAGAAGAAGCCGGCCCAGAAGAAGCCGAAGAAGGCGGACTGAGGCCAGGCCGGCGGAACGCGCCCCGAGCGGTCAGCCGCCGAGGCCGAAGAGCTCCGCCACCAGCTCGGCGATCGCGTCGCCGTTGTTGTCCCCGATGACGCGATCGGCCGCGGCCTGCGTGAGGGGGCAGCTGCCCTCCATCGCCACGCCCAGGCCCGCCTCCCGCAGCATCGGGACGTCGTTCGAGGCGTCCCCGATCGCCACCACGCGCCGGGCGGGCACTCCGTAGCGCTCCTCGATGAAGCGCAGCCCTTCGGCCTTGCCCCGCGAGGGTGCGTGGACGTCGACGACCTGCAGCGGGGAGCCCCGGTGCTGCACGAGCAACTCGAGGGGGAAGGCCGTCAGGTAGACCGGGTCGCGCAGGGCCGCCCGCACCTCCTCGCACAGTTCTTCGGAGCTGGCGTGGGCGGCCGAGTAGTAGATCACCCGGATCACGTACTCGGACGGCAACTTGTCGAGCTCCACCACCTCCAGCCCGTGGAAGTGCGAGAGGGCGGCCTCCTCGCTGGCGTCCCGCGGAGGGGTGGCGAACTTCTCCTGGGCCAGCTGGAAGACCATCAGGTGATCCCGCTCGCGACCGAAGGTCAGGGCCCGCTCGAGGACTCGGTTCGAGAGGATCCGCTCCTCGACCAGGCGCCCCTCCCGCGGGCAGTGGAAGGCCGCGCCGTTGAAGACCATCATCGGCGTGCGCAAGCCGAGCTCCTCATGTACGGGCAGGCTCGCGACCGTCGAGCGCCCGGTGGCGATCATCACCGGCACCCCGGCCTCGTCGAGGGCGCGTAACGCCTCGCGGCTTGCGGGCCGCACGCGCCCCCTGTCGTCGAGCAGGGTGCCGTCGAGGTCGACCAGGAGGGCCTCGTACTCGCTGCGCCGGATCATCGCGTCCTCGTGGTGGCCGCGGGCCTCAGAGCTGGATCGTCTGGCGCTCGGTCTCGTTCACGCGGATCGTGACCTCACGCTGGACGAGCGGCTCCGTCTGGTCCTGGCGCGTGAGATCGATCCGCCAACGCCCCGGGCGCAGGGAGCTGATCGTCGTGTAGGTGCGCCAACTGCGCATGCGCACGTTGCGCTCCTCCTTCTCCTCGGCCTCTTCGCCTTCGCCCTCGATGCGGGTCAGCTTCAGGCGCAGCTTGCCGCGCTCCTTGCGGTCGGTGCCGGGCAGGTCGACGCGCAGGGCGCCTGCGCGCTCGAGGGCGAAGTCGAAGGGCGTCAAGTACTCCTCGCTACCCAAGGGCCCGACCTCGCGCGAGTCCCCGACGACGTATTGGTGCGAGGCCTGCACGACCAAGAGGCACTCCGGCGCGACCCCGCGCAGGGCGTAGCGACCTTCACCGTCGGTCTGGATCGACCACTGCTTGACCTGGTCGACGTCCCAGTCCGCGTCGCCGTCCTCGTCCTCGACGATGCGCACGCGATAGTCGTTCATGGCGGCCCAGCGGTCCTGCTGGTCCTTGGCGTAGACGACCATCGAGATGTTCTTGAGGGGATCGCCCTCGGGGTCGGTCACGCGCCCCTCGATCACGCACAGGCCGACGTCCACCGTCATGTGGTCCACGTCGGTGGAGATCATGACCTCGCGTCGCACGACCATGCGCCGGTCGGCGTGCGAGACCTTGAGGTGGTAGCGGCCGACTTTGATCCCGGCGAACTTCACGAGGCCGGTGTGGTCGGAGATCTTGGAGCGCGGGTCCTCCTGGCCACCGGTCCACCACCAGCCGCGGTCCGCGGAGTCGTCGTCCACGGGCGAGACCTTGACCAGGGCGCCGACCAGGGGCATGCCCGACTCCAGGACGCTCACGACGAGCCCCCCGCGGGCCTCGACCCTCAGCTCGAGCTCCTCCGACTCCCCCTCGTCGAGGTAGACGTCGCCCTTGGCCTCGAAGCCCGCGGACTCCCCGCCGCCGCCCCAGGGGTTGAGACGCTCGAGCACATTGAAGTCGTGCTTGCCCTTGGGGAGGTTCTCGAAGACGACCTCGCCGGCCTCGTCGGTCTTGTTCTCCTGGCGCGCCTCGGGGTCCCAGCGGTGCCGGTGGTTCGAGTTCTTGCCGTCCACCTCGTGCTCGACGTACATGCCCGGCACCGGATTCCCGCGGCCGTCGACGACGCGCACCGTGATCCTGCCGCCGCGCACGAGCTCGAGCTCGACGGTGTCGTCGTAGGGCGGGACGAGGCGCCCCGGCTCCCCGCCGCGGTAGCCCTCGGCCCCCGCGCGGGCGACGCACACGCTGCCCTCCCACAGGCTGAGGCGCGCCTGTCCCTTCGCGTCCGTCAGGGTGGAGCGCACCTTCTCGTCCGCCAGGGGCCGATCGCGCTCGAGGTCGGCCCAGTGGGCGAGGAGGTTCTCGTCGGCGGCGCGCGCGAAGACGACACGTGCCCCCGCGATCGGCTCGCCGGACTCCTCGTCGACCACGCGCACGACGCCGGTGGGCGCGGGCTCGAGTTCGATCTCGCCGAGGTCCAGCTCGTCCCCCGGCCGCAAGAGCAAGCCCTCCTTCTGGAAGTCCTGGTAGCCCTCGGCCCGCAGGCGCACGGTCACGTCGGTCCCGTTCTCGGCGGGCAGGAGGTCCTCGAATCGAGCCTCACCACCGGGGAACTCCCCGCGCGGTTCGCCCTCCTCGTCCAGCAGGAGCCCCCCACCCCCCATGCGCTGTCCGCTCACGCTCATGTGGAAGCGCTCGAGGGCCCGGCCGTCCTCGGCGCTCCGGGGGCGGACCACCACGACCGCCGCCTCGCGGTACTTCAACTCGACCTTGCGCGCCCCGGCGATCTCGCTGACCTCCTCCACGCCGCGCACCTTGCGCCAGCGCCCCGGCTCGGCGGTCTCCTCCCCTGCTTCCGCCGGCGCCTCGCGGCGATAGAGGCAGAGCTTGTACTGCACACCCGGCGCCAGGCCGGGCAAGGCGAAGCTGCCGTCGGCCGCGACCTCCGCGTGCCGCGCGCGATGGCGCTCCGCGCCCTGGATCTCGTCCGCGGCCCCGGAGGGCTGCTCGTCGTCGAAGCGCGCCGTGACCCGCAACGGATCCTTCTCGGCCGCGTCGAGGCCGACGACCCGCCCCTCGATCCCCAAGCCCGGGTCGAGCTGGATCAGGAGGCCGCGCTCGGAGTTCCCGGCGGGCTCCGTGCGGCCCGTCTTCTCCGCGACGCGATGCCCGGGGTCGTCGAAGACCAGGTGCCAGGGCCCCGGCGCCAGGCAGTCGACCTCGAAGCGACCCTCGGCGTCGGTCGTGGTCAGGGGGATTCCGTGACCGGGGAGCTCGAGGCGCGTGAAGCCGGACTGGGGCCCGACGGCACCCAACACGCGCACGCCCTCGAGGCCGCGGCCGCGCAGGCCGACGACCTTGCCGGCCACGCGCACGCCGAGCTCGAGCTCGAAGCGACCCAGGTCGTAGTCCTCGTGCTCGGGCACCTCCACGTCCGTGCGTCGCAGGGGGGCGAGGCCCGCCGAGCGAATCGAGAGGGCGTATTTGCCGGGCTCGACGTCGTAGAGGACGAAGCGCCCCTCCTCGTCGGTCGCGACCTCCTGGACGGCGTGCTGCATGCCGAAGGACTCGACGGTCTCCACGTCGGCGGGCAGGGAGATCCAGCGCGGCGTTCGCCGGAGCTGGACGCTCGCGCCCTCGACCGTCACGCCGGCGGCGCGCACGACCGTTCCGCGCAAGCGCGTCCCCTCGCGCTCGGGGACCTCCGCCGCCGCGGCCTCCTCCGGGTCGACGAGGGGCTCCATCTCGATCTCGACCCGCTCGCTGGAGCCGGTGGCCTCACCCGACTCGGGGTCGACGCCCGGCGCGGGGAGGGCCCCTGACTCCGAGGAGGCCAGGACCCCGTCGGCGTCGCCGAGGATCCCGCCGCCCACCGCGCCGGGCCCCAGGCTGCTGTAGCAGATCCAGACTGCCCCGGCCACGAAGGCCAGGACCACCGGCAGGACGAGCTTCGGCTTGGAGCGCATGGAACGGATCGACTCTCTCCTCCGCCCCGGGATCGTTCAAGGGTCGTGTCGGTGAAGCGCGGGTGCGGGACGCCCGCGGACGGCGGCGAGCCTCCTCGAAGGATCCAGCTGGAACGATCCCGGTGCGGCGAGATCCATGCTACCCCTCGATCCCGCTTCGGGGACGGAGGGAGTCAGTCGAAGGTCACGAGGGCCTCCACGGTCTCCCCCGGGCGCACCTCGAACTCCACCGGGGGCGCCTCGCGGGTGTCCTCACTGCCCCCGCCCGGGCTCATGCCCATGGAGATCGTGCGCCCGCTGGCACTCCAGCGGCCCGGGCGCAGGCTGGCGACCTTGGCCCGCCCTCCTTCGCCGACGAAGGTGGTCTCGGGGTCCACCGGCTCCTCGGACGCGCCGCGGTACTCGAGATCCAGCAGGCAGAAGGACATCGGGTCACCGGCCCCGTCGACCACGACGAGCTCGACGCTCCCCGCCTCGAAGACCTCGATGTCGAGGCCGCGGCGGGTCTGGTCGGCCCCCACGGTGACGGGCTCGGAGCGCGCCTCCTGGAACGAGTCGTGGGCGGTCTCGACGTAGATCTCGACGTCGGGCGTCACGCCACGCAGCTGGTAGCGACCCTCGGCGTCGGTGCGCGCCGGTTCGCCCTCCTGCTCCCCCATGGTGAAGCTCATCGCGCCGCCGCCGCCGTCCGCGACGACCATGCGCATCACCGAGGTGCGCCGGACACCGGGCTCCTCGTAGCGCTTCGGGGTCACGCGCACGCCGGCGGCCGGCTCGCCCTGGCTGTCGAGCACCCGTCCCTCGAGGATCGCGATCGAGAGGTCGAAGTCCTCGCTGCCCGTGCCCTCGCGCACCTGGATGCGCGCCTCGGCCGGCATCGCGCGGGATGGGTGGGTGATCGTCACGTCGTAGTCCCCCACCTGGAGTCCCTCGATCTCGTACTCGCCGCGGCCGTCCGTGCGAGCGCTCGGCCCGCTGTCGAAGCCGGGCATGCCCATGGCCATCCCCGCGGGACCGCCGGCTGGCGCGCCCGTGTCCTTCTCGAAGCTCAGGGTCGCCCCGGACAGGGGCTCGCCGGACTCGGTGACCCGGCCGCGGAGGGTGCCCTCGGGGGCGGCGTGCAGGGTGATCTCGCTCACGCTGCCCTCGCTCACGAGGACGTCCACGCCGCCCGTCGCGGGCTCGTCGCGGCCGAAGCCCGCCAGGATGACCTGGTCGCCGCCCTCGAGCACCATGCCGGGGCCGGCCTCGGCGAGCTCGAAGCGATGCGTCCCCGCGGGGAGGTGGTCGAACTCCACGATGCCCTTCGAGTTCGTCCGGCGGCCGCCGGGGCCGCCGATCACGCGCGTGTTTCCGCCCTCGTCGAGCAGGCGCTGCTCGACCCGCGCGCCGGACTTCGGCTCGCCGTCGGCGTCGAGCACCTGCACGACGACCTGGCCCCCTTCCAGGAGCCGCGCCTCGAGCTCGAGCCCGCCGTTCGTCGGCAGCTCGATCGCCACGCCCTTGTAGTCGGCGAAGCCCCGGGCCCGGACCGAGAGGCGGCAGGTCTTGCCCGGCAGGCTCGGGAGCTCGACGCGCCCCTCCTCGTCCGTGCGCCCCGAGCTCTGGTCGCGGCTCTCGAAGCCGGGCACCTCCGGGTGATCGTCGACGTCCAGGTCGAGGCTCATCGAGACCCGGCGCTCCCCGGGTCCGAGCTCCGGCCGCACCTCCTCGAGGCGCACGCGCGCGCGCTCGATCGGCTCGCCCGTCGCGTCCGCGACGACGAGCACCGAGATCGTCGGGACGCGTTGGAGGCGCAGGTCGCCGAGGTCGGTCCGCTCACCCGGAGCGAGCTCGACGTCCGGGAGGTCCAGAGACTCGTAGCCCTCGGCCTCGACGCGCAGGGCGACGCTCGTGCGTCCGGCGTCCAGGGGGACGTCCTCGTAGAGCGCCATGCCGGGCTCGAGCTCGGCCTCGGCCGCCTCGAGGACCTGCATCCAGTGGCGTCCCGCTTTGCAGCGGAAGTCGCTCAGGGGCTCGCCGCTCTCCGCGTCGAGGACGCGGAAGGTCAGAGAGCAGGGCGGGCGCAGGTCGAGCTCGACGCCGCTCGCCCCGGCCTCGGCCACGACGCCCGTCGACTGCGGCTGGGCGAAGAGCTGCAGGTCGGAGTCGGCCTCGACCAGGTGCAACAGGTAGTCGCCCGCCCGCAAGCCGCGCAACAGGAAGTCGCCCCCCGGGCCGACGGGCGCCATGCGGTAGGCCGCCAGACCCTCGGGCCCGTCGAAGCCCGGGTCTTCGGCCGGACGGGCGCGGACGAGGTAGCCCGCTTCTTCGCCCGCGGGGACACCCCGCGCGAGCCCGGAGATGCGCAGGCCGTCCTCGAGCACGTAGCGCAGGTCGCCCTGGGCCTCGCCCGAGCGCTCGACCTCGCCGGTCACGAAGAGATCGGGGTGCTCGGGGTGGCGCAGCTGCAGTTCGAAGGGCCCCACGGCCAACTCGTCGACCACGAAGGCCCCGCCGGGACCGCTGGTCGCCAGGGGCTGCGCGGAGCCGCTCGCGAAGTCGACGCGGATCCCCGAGGTGGTCGAGGTCTCGAGGGCCTCGAAGCTCACCCCTTCGACGCCGTTGCCCGCGGCGTCGACGACATGGCCGCTGAGCAACCCGCCGCGCTCGAGGACGAGGTCCGCGACGCTCGCCTCGTCGCCTCCCTCGACGTGGCGCGTGACGCGCAGGGGCGCGTAGCCCTTGGCCCGCGCCGCGAGGCGCAGCTCGCCGCGCCAGGCGGTGTCGAGGACGTACTCGCCCCGGTCGTCGGTCGTCGCGCGCTCGACGCGCGTGAAGGGAGCGTCCTCGGGCAGGAGGTCGATGCGCTCGCTGCCGAAGCCCCGGCCGCGGGCGACGAAGACGCGTGCATCCGCCAGGGGCGCGCCCAGGGAGTCGACCACGCGGCCGCGCAGGCGGCGCGTTCTGCGCTCCTCCTCCGCCGCGGCGGGGGGCGCCTCGGCCAGCTCGACGCGTTCGGCGCCGGCCTCGGAGCCGGGCCCGGCCTCGGCCGGCTCGGCCAACGGTGTCGCGGGCAGCGTCCCGGCATCGGGAGTGACGCCTTCGTCGCGGGCGATCGCCTGGGTCAGGGCCTCATCGGCGGGTCCGCCAGCGGCGTCGTCGCGCAGGACGAACCAACCGGCGGCGGCCAGGAGGAGCAGGACCAGGAGCGAGAGCAGCAATTGGGGAGCGCGCATGGGATCGGAATCCAGGGCTGGGGCCCAGCGGCCGGTCGTGGGGAGGGAGGCGCGAGCGAAAGAGCGACAGGGGCTACGTCCCCTGCGGCGAGGCCGTTGGCCGCGGGGGCCTCGCAGCGTGTCCGAGCCTGTCAATCTCTCGTAACCGGTGCCAGCCCCCACCGTCCGGAGCCTGCGGCGCGGTGCTTGCGGGACCCGGCTCGCTCTGCTCAGATGGAGCCTGGATGCCGCGCAGTCCCCGCCTCCCCGGCGCGCGACCCATGGAGACTGGCATGAGAGCACCGCACTCGCCCCACGTCCGGGGCCTCGGCCTCTGGCTGCGGCTCCTCCTGGGCTTCGGGTTCGCCCTCGGCCCGCTCGTCGCCGCGGCCTCGGCCCAAGCGCCAAAGGCCGGCGACTACTACGAGGACGCGGTCGACCTGGGCTTTCGGGTCAAGATGCCCAAGGACTGGGAGTTCACGCCGCCCCAGCCCGGCGAGCGCTACCTCGTCGGGAAGTACACGCCGGCTCACAACCGTTACATCTACCTCAGCCCGAGCAATCCCCTCTGGCTCGAGGCCCTGATCCTCAAGTTCGATCGGCGCGAGTCCAAGAATGAGGACGACGCGGATGTGGACGGGGAGGGTGACGAGGGCGAGGCCGAGCCCGCGAGCACCGAGGAGCGCCATCGCAAGATCCTCTCGGAGTGGCTCGAGGACCGCTGGTACGGCGGCGGCTACCGCGTCACGAAGGAGAAGGACGGCAAGAACAAAGACGTCCCCAGCACGGAGTTCCTGTTCGAGGCCGACAAGAACGGCGACACCTTCCAGGTCTACGCCATGGTCTTCGAGCTCGGGCCCAAGCTCGACGTGGCCGTCGTCTTCAACGGCCCCGGGGACAAGAAGTGGCGCAAGTACGAGAGTGCCGCGAAGAAGATGGCCAAGACCTTCCGCGTGGTCGAGGTCGAGGCCGTCGAGCACTCCGGCGCCAAGGCCGGGGAGAGCGCCTTGCGCTCCCTGCGGCGCGCCGCCCTCGAGAAGGAGGCGGCCAAGTCCGCGGACTGGCAGCTCTACGAAACGCCCAACTACTTCGTCATCTCCAACAACGAGGACCGCGAGTTCATGAAGGAGATGCTCGAGCGCCTCGAGGCGATCCGGGCGGTCTACGAGGAGATCTACCCCTTCGACGAGGCGGCGCGCATCAAGGTCGCGGCCCAGAAGGAGGCCGGAGAGGACGAGGAGAAGGAGGTCGACCCCGGGGACGACCCCCTGGGCCGCGGCCGGACGACCTCGGGCTACTCCTCTCGCCAGCGCTCCCAGTGCAGCGTCGTGCGCGTCTGCAAGAACAAGACCCAGTACCACGAATACGGCGGCCCCGGCGGCTCGGCGGGCTACTGGCACAGCGGCCACGAGGAGCTCGTGATCTACGACGACAAGTCGGGCGGCGGCCGGCGCGACACCTGGGCCGTGCTCAACCACGAGGCCTTCCACCAGTACATCTTCTACCTCTACGGCAGCATCTCCCCCCACTCCTGGTACAACGAGGGCACGGGCGACTTCTTCGCCGGCTACGAGTACAAGCACGGACGCTTCGTGCTCAAGCCCTTCGCCTGGCGCAAGGACCTCATCCGCCAGGCGATCAAGGACGAGAAGCACGTCCCCCTCGACAAGCTCGTGCGCTTCACCCAGCGCGAGTATTACGGCAACAACGACTACGACGTCGGCGGGGGTCAGAACTACGCCCAGGGCTGGTCGTTCATCTACTTCCTGCGCACCGGCCAGGGAAAGGCCCGGGGCTGGGACGACGACTGGAACGGTATCCTCGACATCTACTTCGAGACCCTGGCCGCCACCGAGGACCTCGACGAATCGGTCGACAAGGCCTTCGAAGGCGTCGACTGGAAGGCCATGGAGGAGTCCTGGAAGGCCTACATCCTGGACTAGCAGACCGCTCGCCGGCCCGCCAAGATGGGCGGGCCTCCTCTCCCGCCCTGGACGCCCCGAACCCGGTCGCCGCCGTGCCAGCTCCGCTCCCCTCCCTTCAGCGCCTCCACCAGCGCCTCCTCCCGCTCGCCCTCGCCGCACTCCTCGCCGCCCCCGCCGCGGCGGACCGCCTGATCACGGAGGACGGCCGCGTCATCCAGCTCGTCAAGGCGCGCCAGGTGGACGACGGCTACCACCTCGTGTTCGAGAACGGCGAGTTCAACGTGGGCCCGGACGCCCGCATCGCGTCGATCGAGATGGAGGGGGACATGTCCGATTACGTCCCCCAGAACGACGACGAGCGCGAGAAGCTGGCCGACGGCTTCGTGCGCTACAAGGGCAAGTGGATGAGCAAAGCGCGCTACGAGACCGAGCGCCGCAAGGAGTTCGAGGCCGCCAAGGAGCGCACGGACGAGCTGGTCGCCCACTCGGCCTGGCACAACGCCTGGGAGAAGGAGACCAAGCACTTCCTGATCAAGTCGAACACCTCCGAGGAGCTGCTCGACTACTACGCCGAGCTGCTCGAAGCCTACTACAAGCTCATGGACAAGCGCGTAGGCATCAAGCCCACCCCGTCCTACCGTCGCAAGAAGATGACGGTCAACATCTACAAGTCGCGCGAGGAGTTCCGGGATCTCTCCGCGGCGAATCCCGGGGCGAGCACGCTGGGCTACTTCTGGTCCTACGACGACACCCTGAACTTCTTCCACGACTACGACGACCCGGCGATGAGCGACTGGGTCGCGCTGCACGAGTGCACCCACCTCCTGACCTTTCTGATCGACCAGCAATACGGCGCCCAGATCTGGCTCAACGAGGCCGTGGCGGACTACTTCGGCTCCTCCGACATCGAAGTGGATGACCGCGGGCGAATCACGATCACCCCGGGCAAGCTCCAGACCGACCGCGTGCTCACGGTCCAGGAGGCGATGCGCGACGAGAAGGACACCAAGCTCGAGGAGCTGTTCTTCATCTCGCGCGATGGCTACTCAGGATTCCAGTACGCCCACGGTTGGTCCTTCGTCTACTTCCTCTACAACGCCGACGGCGGCAAGCACGCCAAGGACTTCACACGTTTCTTCAAGGACCTCTACACCCTCGCGAAGGGCATCCCCTACACCTCCCAGCAGGGTGCGGGCCCCACGGGCACCGAGAAGCGCGTCTCCCCGAAGGACATTCGCGACCTCCTGATGGACGCGATCGGCTACGACGACCTGGACGAGCTCGAGAAGGACTGGAAGGCCTTCATCGCGACGATCCCCGTCGACAGCGGACCGGCGCTCCTCAAGCGCGGCCTGATCCGCACGGCGCGAGGCCAGTTCAAGGACGCCATCGACGACCTCGACCGCGCCATCGAGCAGGGCGTCCAGGACCCCCGCGCCTGGGCCACCCGCGGGCAGGCCCGGACGCTGATGGGGCAACGCGACGCAGGTCTCGAGGACCTGCGTCAGGCCATCGAGTTGGCGCCCCTCAGCGCCCGCTACCGCTACGCCCTCTCCACGGCCCTGGTCGGGGTCGTCAGCTTCGGCAACATGGAGGTCGAGGGGAAGCTCGACTTCGACGACGAGGAGGCCAAGGCGCAGGCCGGCCTCGCGATGGAGCTCGACCCGCAGAACGCCGCCTACGAACGCTGGTTCCAGCGCTTCGACTGATCCATGAGCCCGACGCTCCGACACCCCTCCATGCGCTGGACCTCCCTCCTGGGCCCGCTCCTCCTCCTCACCGCCTGCACGAGCTGCTACGGCACCCGGGCCCTGATGGACCCCGTGGTCCAGATCCAGACCCAGGGCGGTCGCGAGCTGGGCGTGACGACCGACTACGGCATCGTCTTCCTCGGTCGTACCGCGCAGGCGGGCGAGATCGAAGTGACGGCATGGTTCGGCGACGGACCCTCCCTCGAGGACAGCACGATCGAGCCGATCGTCGACGGCCTCTACACGGCCGAGACCGAGATTGCCCTGCCGTCGGTCCCGCTCCTCTTTCAGGACCCCGGGCCCGGCTCGGACGTTGTGGTCCTCGGCCGCACGGAGGAGGGAGCCTGGCGCGAGGTCGTGAAGACCGTCGGCGACCGCCGGGTCTACGGCCTCTTGATCGAGATGCCCGAGCCCATGCGCGGCCGCGACGACCAGATCGGCGCAGGCGTGTTCCGCTACATCAACGAGGACCCCGGCCGCCTGCAGCTCCTGGGCCTCGTCTCGGGGCGCCTGCGCCTGCAGACCGAGGACGGCATCCGCGAGTACGCCACCGTGGCGGGGCCCCAGGTCCTCTGGCGACTCGTGACCCTGCGCCGGCACTTCCCGCGCCGGAAGCCTCAGGTCTACCGCGACGATATTCTCTGAAGAACTGACTGGCTTCCGTGTTGGTCCCCTCCTCGAGCCTCAGGCGGCCGATGCCATAGCCGCTTCGAACTCCATCACGGTTCTGCCTCGCCGGGAGAGGGGATGCGGGCTCCTCTTCCCGAACTTCTGACTCCA
>Ga0209273_10000287_pt1 | contig 76424 bp, 72 predicted proteins | sample tdAd471_FD_187126 | JGI IMG/M metagenome (GOLD analysis project Ga0209273, IMG submission 187126) | Marine sediment microbial communities from the Atlantic coast under amendment with organic carbon and nitrate - tdAd47.1 (SPAdes)... | ecosystem: Environmental > Aquatic > Marine > Coastal >...
CCGTGGTTCGGCCCGAGCCCGGCACCCACTTGTCGGAAGACATGGTGATGGATCACCTGCGCCGGCACCTAGCCGGTTTCAAGGTGCCGCGGGTGATCGAATTCCGCGACGAACTGCCGCGCGGCGACGACGGCAAGATCTATAAGCGCCGGCTGCGCGAGCCCTACTGGCAGGGATGGGAGCGACAGGTCTAGCACATGGCCGAGTCACGCGGTTCGTCCGCCCCGCTGAAAGGAATCGCCTGCATGGTCGCGGGGGGCGCCTTTCTCACCGCCAACGATGCCGTCCTGAAGTTGCTGACAGGCGGCTATCCGGTGGGCCAATTGATGTTCCTGCGCGGACTGTTCGTGATGCTGCCGATCAGCTATTTCGTCTGGCGCGCGGGCGGCCTGAATGCGCTGGTGATCCACAGTTTCCGGGCCCATGCCATGCGCGCGGCGGTGATGATTGCCGGCACCTATCTGTTCGTCAGCGGGCTCAAGTACCTGCCGTTGGCGGATGCGATCTCCATTGCTTTCGCCGGGCCCCTGTTCGTTACCGCGCTGGCGCCGGTGATGCTGGGCGAGCACGTCGGCTGGCGCCGCTGGATGGCGGTGCTGGCCGGTTTCGTCGGGATTCTCATCATCTTCCGGCCGGGCGGATCGGTGTTCCAGTGGGCGGCACTGTTTCCGTTGGCGGCCAGCTGCACCGGTGCCATGCGTGATATCCTGACGCGCAAGTTCAGCGCCACCGAAACCTCGGAGGCGCTTTTGTTCTATTCCACCGTCGGGGTGACGCTGGGCGGGCTGTTGTCGCTGCCGGTGGTGGAATGGCAACCGGTGGCGGCGGGCGATTGGGGATTCCTGGTGCTCAACGGGCTGCTAATCGGTGGCGCGCATTTCCTGATGATCGAGACCTTCCGCTACGCCGAGGCGGCGTTGGCGTCACCCTTCAAATACACCACCGTGATCTGGGCGACGGTGCTGGGCTACCTGATGTTCGGCGACGTGCCGGAAACCACGACCTTCATCGGCGGCGCGGTGGTCGTCGTCAGCGGCATCTTCATTCTGCATCGCGAACGCCAGCAGCGGCGGGCGGCTCAGAAGTTGTAGCGAAGACCGAGCCGGACCTCGTGCGCCATCAGGTCGTCGTAGCTGGCGCCGCCGTTTTGGTTGAAGTCGCCCAGGTGGATATAGCGATAGCCGAGATCGAGCACCGCGTCGGCCATGCCGACATCGACGGTGGCGCCGAGCATCATCGCCCAGGCCAGGTTGGATGATGTGTCGCCGGTTTCCGCGTTGCCGCCGGTCTGATTGGTGGTTTCCAGGCGCGAATAGCCGATGCCGGCACCGAGATAGGGCGTCACCATCTCCATGCCCTGCACATCCCAATAGCCATTGACCATCATGGTCCAGCCGTTGACCTCGGAGGTGACGGCGGTGCCGCCGGCGGTGGTCGCCTCGACGTCGGCGTCGGAGCGGAAATCGAAGGTCATGTCGGTGCGCAAGCCGTTGCCGAAGCGATAGCCGATACCGCCGCCGACCAGCGCTGCGTTGTCGACGCTTTCGCCGGTCATGGCGCCGGCACTGGTGGAGCCGTCGGGATCGACGGCGAAACCGTAACCGACATCGCCGCGGATGTAGAAACCGGCGCTTGGCGCCTCGGCCATCATCGCGTCGGGCTTGGCCGGGGCTTCCGGCTTAGTCTCCTTGGCCGGCATGGATTTGGCCGGCATCTTGTCCTTGTCGTCGGCTGCCTTCATGGGCATGGGCTCGGGCGCCGGCTGGGTCGTGGGTTCGGCGCTGTGCGTGGCCTTTTTCATGTTGTCGGCCGGCACCATGTCTTGGCCGGCTTTCTTCAACTGCTCGTCCGTGGCCTTGTCGCCGGTGTCGGCGCCGGCGAGTTCAACCAGTTGCACGGGTGAAGCGGCCGAGACGGATAGGTCCATCGGCGGCATGGCCTGGGGCGAGAGCGGTTGCGGGGACGACGCCATGGCCGGCGCCGAAGCTAGGATCCCAGAGACCGCGCAAATGCCCAGGAGCGCGGCCATATCCTTATACGTCATCGACTATTCCCTATGTTGATGGCCTTTGCGGCCTGTTCTCCCTGGGAATAGCTGGTTGTGGTAAATATAGTATTAAATCGTGAAGAAAACCGCAAGATAAGCGATCATCTTGACTGGAAGATCTCCTTCGGCAGCGCCTTGGCGAGCGCGTCGCGGGCAGTCATCGCCTTCTTGTGGCCCTGGTTGGCGGCGCGGTCGATCCAGGTATAGGCCTGCAGGTCGTCCTTCTTCACGCCCTTGCCCTCATAGTACATGAAGCCGAGATTGTACTGCGCCGCGGCGTGGCCGGCCTCCGCGGCACGATTGAACCATTTGGCGGCGGTGGCGAAATTCTGCGGCCCGCCCTGGCCCAGATAGGCCATGATGCCGAGATTGTACTGGGCGCCGGCGTGGCCCTTGGCGGCGGCCTTATCGAACCATTCGGCGGCCTTGCGGAAATCCTTCTCGACGCCGTCGCCTTTGTAGAACTTGAGGCCTTGCTGGTGTGCCAGGCTGCCGTCGGTGTCGTTGGCCATGTTCGGTGCCGAGGCTTGCTCGGCGGGGGCCGGTTTCGGGGCCGGCTGGACGGCGGGTTTGGGTTCGGGTTTGGGTGCCGGTTGGGGCGCCGGCTGGGGTGCCGGTTGCGGTTTCGGGGCCTCGGCCATTTTCGGCTTCGGTTCTGGCTTCGGTTCTGGCGTCGGCGGTGGCGGTGGCGGCGGTGCCGGGGCGAGGGCTGGGGCGGTTTCCGCCGACTTGGGTTCGGCTTCGGCGGCCATCGGCTTGGGCGTTTCCGCCGGTTGCGGCGCCGGTTCCATCGCCGGTTTCGCTTCGACGGCGGGTTCGGCCGGCGGTGCCGGTTCGGGCTTGGCTTCGGCCATGCGCTCGGGCTCCGTCCGCATCGCCGGTGCCGGCTGTTTTTGATCTTTCAGCGCCGGTTGGGCCGACGGTGGGCGCTTGCCGAACTGGTCGCGCAGCGCCTTCGGCAGTTCCACCACCGTGCGCGGGGACGAGTCGAAAAGCTTGCCCTCCGACAGGTCCCACCAGAATTCCTTGAGGCCGTAAAGGCTCTCTGCCAGGCTTTCGTGGACGCCGTGCTTGAAACCCACCGCCGCGCCGCCCACCGGACCCGGCAGGCCGTGCAGCGTGTCGTCGGGCAGCAGCACCGTGGCGATGCCGGTGCCAACCACGAGCGAGGCCCCGGCGGCGATCCCGATTTTGGCGACGATGTTCAAATCAGCGGTCCATTCAACTCTTCATGCGCCGGCGCCCCCCGGCATCGGCGAATCACCGATATTATACCCGAGCGCGCCGGCTGCGGGGAAAACCTAGGCCCATATGCTTAATCAATTATTGAAAAGGGGAAAAGCCGCTTACGCGTAGCGCCCGGTGACCATGGCGCTGGCGATCACCTCGCCATCGGCGTCGAAGACTTCCGCGGAGGCAAAGAAAATCCGCCGCCCGCCGCCGGTCTTGCGCCCGACCGCGCGCAGCGTCCCCATCTTGCCGGGCTTGATGAAATTGGTGGTCATGGAGACGGTGGCGGCGCGGCGGATGTCGCCGGTGTCGGGATCGACGGCGCCAGCGCGCGTGCAGGCGGCATCCAGCAGCGTCATCAGGATGCCGCCGTGGGCATCGCCGTGACGGTTGGCGTGGTTCTCGTCCATCTCCAGCGTCAGCACCGCGTGGCCGGCGCTCCATTCGGCGATCTCGTAACCGACCATTTTCTGGAAGCCGCCAGGCTCAACCTCTGGAAAGTCGTTCATGGATCAGCGTGTCCCGGTCAGGTCGCGGCCGATGATTTCCTTCATGATTTCCGATGAGCCGCCGGCAATGCGCGCAAAGCGGTTGTCGGCCCAGGCGCGCGCGATGGGATATTCCCACATATAACCATATCCGCCGAACAGTTGCAGGCAGTCGTCGAGCGCCTGGCACATGAATTCCGACGTGCGCAGTTTGGCGATGGCGCCGTCTTCCGCCGTCAGTTCCCCGGCCAGCAAAAGCTCCGTGCATTTGTCGACGAAGACGCGCTGCACGGCGGCTTCCGCCTTGATCTCGGCCAGCTTGAAGCGCGTGTTCTGGAAGTCGGCGACGGACTTGCCGAAGGCCTTGCGCTCGCGCGTGTATTCCACCGTCCACTCCAGCGCCGCCTCGGCGATGGTGATGCAGCGGATGGCGACGATCAGGCGTTCCTGCGGCAATTGTTCCACCAACTGGTAGAAGCCGCGGCCTTCGCCGCCGAGCAAGTTGGTGACCGGCACGCGGACCTGGTCGAAGAACAGTTCCGACGTGTCCTGTGCGTGCCATCCGACCTTTTCCAGGTTGCGGCCGCGCTCGAAGCCATCGCGCCCGCGCTCGACGACGATCAGGCTCATGCCCTTGGCGCCCTGGCTCGGGTCGGTCTTGCACGCAACGATGACGATGTCCGACATCTGGCCGTTGGTGATGAACACCTTCTGGCCGGTGATGACGAACTCGTCGCCGTCGCGCTTCGCATGGGTCTTGATGCCTTGCAGGTCGGACCCCGCGCCCGGCTCGGTCATGGCGATGGCGCCGATCCATTCGCCCGATACCATTTTTGGCAGCCAGGCGCGTTTCTGTTCCTCGGTGCCGTATTGCAGGATATAGGGGATGACGATCTCGGAATGCAGGTGGAAGCCCGGCCCCGTCACCGATCCCTTGGCCAATTCCTCCAGCAACACGGTGGTGTAGAGGAAGTCCGCGCCCGGTCCGCCGTATTCCTCCGGTACCGAGCAGCCGAGGAAGCCCTGCGCGCCGGCCTTCACCCAGACCTCGCGGCTGACTTGGCCGTCCTTCTCCCACTGGGCGTGATGGGGGGTGATCTCGTCGGCGATGAAACGCCGGACGGACTCGCGGAACACCTCGTGTTCCTCGCTGAAAAGCGTTCTGGAAATCATGCCTGGGCTCCCTGGCTGAATCCCGTTGCGTGGGATTCGACATTTTGTTCGCATGCGTATATTAATGTCGCGAATTAAAATTCACAAGCCGCCGGCGCCGGCTCCAAGAGACCCGGAGAGGCGGCGGAACCAGGGCGGAGAGAGAAAAAATGTCCGAAGGAAACATGTTGCAGGGCAAGGTGGCGCTGGTCACCGGTGCGGGGCGCGGCGTCGGTGCCGAGATCGCCAAGATGATGGCTTCGCGGGGCGCCAAGGTGATCGTCAACGATCTCGGCGGCCAGGCCGACGGCGAGGGCACCGACCAGATGCCGGCCATGGAGACGGTGAAGGCGATCCGTGACGCCGGCGGCGAGGCCGAGGCCAATTTCGACAGCGTTGCCGACTTCAAGGCCGCGCAAGGCATGGTCGACCAGGCGATCGATTGCTTCGGGCGTATCGACATCGTCGTCAACAACGCCGGCAACCTGCGCGACGTGATCTTCCACAAAATGACTGAGGACGACTGGGACGCGGTCATCAACGTGCACCTGAAGGGCAGCTTCAATACCTCGCGCGCCGCCGCCACGCATTTCCGCGAGCAGGAATCGGGCGTATTCGTGCACATGACCTCCACGTCCGGGCTGATCGGCAATTTCGGCCAGGCCAACTACGCCGCCGCCAAGCTCGGCATCGTTGGGCTGTCGAAGTCGCTGGCGCTCGACATGTCGCGCTTCAACGTGCGTTCCAACTGCATCGCACCGTTTGCCTGGAGCCGCCTGATCGGCACCATTCCGATCACCGACGAGGCGCAGAAGGAACGGGTCGAGAAGCTGAAGCGGATGACGCCGGACAAGATCGCCACCGTCGCCACCGCGCTCTGCGCCGACGACGCGTCGCACGTCTCGGGCCAGGTTTTCGCCGTGCGCTTCAACGAAATCTTCCTGATGACCCAGCACCGCCCGCTGCGCGGCATGCACGAGGGCCAGGGCTGGACGCCGGAAAGCGTCGTCGAACATGCATTCCCGGCCATGGCGCCGAGCTTCTATCCGCTGGATCGTTCGCAGGACGTGTTTAGCTGGGATCCGGTCTGATGGCGATCGATCCCGACAAGCTCTACAACTGGCCGTTCGAGGAGATCGAGCACACCTACACGGTGCGGGACTCGATCATCTATGCCCTCGGTCTCGGCTTCGGCGCCGATCCCATGGATGAGGGGCAGTTGCACTTCACCTTCGAGGAACGTGATTTCAAGGCGGTGCCGACCATGGCAGCGGTCTTGTGCACGCCGGGGTTCTGGGTGCGTGACCCGAAATCCGGCGTCGACTGGAAACGCGTCCTGCACGGCGAGCAGAGTATCGAATTGCACCGGCCCCTGCCGCCGGCGGCGACGGTCAAGGCGCGCACCCGGGTCACCGACATCATCGACAAGGGCGAGGGCAAGGGCGCGCTGCTGTTTGTCGAGCGTACGCTAGTCGACGAAGCCACCGACGAATCGCTGGCGACGCTGAAATCGACAACGTTTGCCAGGGGTGACGGCGGCTTCGGCGGTCCCGCCGGCCCGCAGCCCGCGCCGCACGTGATGCCGGACCGCGAACCCGACAGCGTCTGCGACCTCACGACCATGCCGCAGGCGGCGCTTCTGTACCGGCTGTCGGGCGATCCGAACCCGCTGCATGCCGATCCCGAAGTGGCCAAGTCGGCCGGCTTCGAGCGGCCGATCCTGCACGGGCTCTGCACGCTGGGCGTGGCCGGGCACGCGGTTCTCCGGACCTACTGCGACTATGAGGTCGAGCGTTTCAAGTCGCTCCGGCTGCGGTTCTCGGCGCCGGTCTATCCGGGCGAGACCATCCGCACCGAGATGTGGAAGGACGGCAACCATGTCTCCTTCCGCGCGCGTGCGGTGGAACGCGACGTGGTGGTGCTGAACAACGGCCTCTGCGTGGTCAGCGACGGCTGATCATGGCGCGCGATCTGGACAATCGGATCGGTTTCCTGTTCCACGACGTGGCGCGGTTCCGGTCCATTGTCTATGATCACTTCATGCAGCCCTACGGATTGACGCGCGCCCAGTGGGGAGTGCTCGGCGCCTTGTTTCGTGTCGACGGCCAGACCCAGCGCGAGCTCTGCGACCGCATGGAAATCGGCGCCGTGACGCTGAGCGGGCTGATCGACCGGCTGGAATCGCGCGGCTGGGTGGAGCGCCGCGAGGACCCGAGGGACAGGCGGGTGAAGCGTATCTGGCTCACCGACCAGGTGCGCGACATCCAGGGCACCATGGTGCGCCGCGCCAACGAGCTCAACAAGATGGCGCTCAAGGGGCTGAGCCAGGCCGAGGTCGACCAGCTCATGGACATGATGAAAACGGTCAAGGCCAACCTGATGGCGGCGGCCGATGAAATACAGGAGAGCAAGAATGGGGCCGCTTAAGGGGTTGAAGGTTGTGGAGATGGCGGGGCTCGGGCCGGGGCCGTTCTGCTCCATGATGCTCGGCGACATGGGCGCCGACGTGATCCGCATCGACCGCCCGAACCCGTCGCCGCTGGAAGGCGACGCATCCAGCGACATCAACCGCCGCAGCCGCCGTTCGGTGACGCTGAACCTGAAGACCGACGCCGGGCGCGAAGCCATGCTGAAACTGATCGGCGAGGCCGACGCCCTGATCGAGGGCTACCGGCCGGGTGTCATGGAACGCCTGGGGCTGGGCCCCGACGTTTGCCTGGAGCGCAATCCGAAACTGGTCTACGGCCGCATGACCGGCTGGGGCCAGGACGGCCCGCTGGCCCATTCCGCCGGGCATGACATCAACTACCTGGCGATCACCGGCGCGCTGCACGCCATCGGTACCAAGGACAAACCCGTGCCGCCCTTGAACATCGCCGCCGATTTCGGCGGCGGCGGCATGATGCTGTTGGTCGGCATCCTGGCTGCCATCTACGAGGCCGGGGCGTCGGGCAAGGGCCAAGTGGTCGACGCCGGCATGTCGGACTGCGTGCCGCTGCTGCTGGGCAGTGTCTACACCCGCATGGCCAACGGTGCTTGGGACGACGAACGCGAGGCCAACATGCTGGACGGCGGCGCCTACTTCTATGGCACCTACGAATGCGCCGACGGCAAATGGATTTCGCTGGGTTCCATCGAGCCGCAGTTTCACGCGCTATTGTTGGACAAGCTGGACCTCGCCGGCGATCCGCTGTTCCAACGTCAGCTCGAGAAGGACAGCTGGCCGGCGGCGAAGGCGAAGCTTGAGGAGGTCTTCAAGACCAAGACCCGCGACGAGTGGGACGCCATCATGGCTGGCACCGACGTTTGTTACGGCCCGGTCTTGAGCCTCAAGGAGGCGCCCGATTATCCGCACAACAAGGCGCGCGGGGCCTTCATTGAGATCAACGGCCACATGCAGGGCGCGCCGGCGCCGCGCTTCAGCCGTACGCCGCAGGATTTCCCGTCGCCGCCGCCGAACCCCGGCCAGCACAACGAAGAAGCACTGGCCGATTGGGGCTTCGGCCCCAACGAGATCGCGGCGCTGAAGGAAGCCGGCGGCAACTAAAACGTTCACGACCATCGACAATCCCAGGGGAGGGAAAGCAAGAATGTCAGTCGGAATTCAAGCCTTTGGCGGGTACGTCCCGCAACTGCGGCTCGACCGCGCGTCAATCGCGGCGGCGCATGCCTGGTTCAATCCAGGCCTTAAGGGGTTGGGCAAGGGCGAACGCGCCATGGCTAACTGGGACGAGGATGCCATCACCATGGCCGTCGCCGCGGCGCGCGATTGCCTGGGCACGAATAGCACTGTCGAACTCGGCGGTGTCTATCTGGCCTCGACCAGCCTGCCGTTTCAGGACCGCCAGAACGCCGGCGTCATCGCTGAGGCGCTGCTGTTGGGCTCCGACCTGCTGACGCTCGATATCGCCGGCTCGCAGCGGGCCGGTACGTCGGCCTTGTCGGCGGCGCTCGCGATGGCGGCGGGCGGCGGCAAGCCGCTCTTGGTGACGGCGGCGGAAAAGCGCCGGGCGCGCGCCGCCAGCCCCATCGAGATGACGACAGGCGATGCCGGCGCGGCGTTGCTGGTGGGCGAGGGGGACGGCGTCGCCAAGCTATTGGGCCGACACACCAAGGCGGTCGATTTCGTCGATCACTACCGCGGCCAGGACGAGGCCTTCGACTATACCTGGGAAGAGCGCTGGATCCGCGACGAGGGTTACATGAAGTTGGTCCCCGCCGCCGCCGAGGCCGCCATGCAGGCGGCCGGCGTCTCCGGTGCCGACATCAATCATTTCTGCTTTCCCGCCGCCATGCGAAGGGTCGCCGGCGGCCTGGCGAAGAAGCTCGGCATTGCGGACGAAGCGGTACGCGACAACCTGCAGGCCAATTTGGGCGAGGCCGGTGCCGCGCACGGGCTGGTGATGCTGGTGCATGCGCTGGAGGAGGCCGCCCCCGGCGACAATATCCTGGTCACCGGTTTCGGCCAGGGTTGCGACGCGCTGGTGTTCGAGGTCACCGACGCGATCAAGACGACGCGCCCCGAGGTCGGCATTGGCGGGTATCTGAAGCGCGGCCGCACCGAGACCAACTACAACCGTTACCTCGCCCATAACGACCTGATCGAGATGGAGCGCGGCCTGCGTGCCGAGATGGACAAGCAGACCGGCATGACGACGCTCTATCGCAACAAGGAGATGATCCTCAGCCTAATGGGCGGCAAGTGTTCGCAGTGCGGCACGGTGCAGTTCCCGAAAACCAACGTCTGCGTCAACCCGAACTGCTCCGCCGTCGGCACCCAGGAGGAATATCCGCTGTCGGGGGCGTCGGCGAAATTGAACTCGTTCACCTCCGACCGGCTGACCTATTCGCCGGACCCACCGGCCTACTACGGCATGGTGCAGTTCGATGACGGCGGCCGTTCGATGACCGACATCACCGACGTCGACCCGGCGGTGGGCCTCGAAGTGGGGATGCCCATGCATCTCACATTCCGGGTCAAGGATTACGATGCCAAACGTGGCTTCAGGCGTTACTATTGGAAAGCGGCACCGGATGCGGCCGCGAAGGGAGATTGATCATGGCAACGGGTATTAGCGATAAGGTCGCCATTCTGGGCATGGGGTGCTCGAAGTTCGGCGAACGTTGGAACGACAACGCCGAGGACTTGATGCTGGAGGCCTTCACCGAGGCCTTGGGCGATTCCGGCATCGAAAAGGACCGTATCGAGGCGGCCTGGTTCTCCACCGCCATCGAGGAACAGCACGTCGGCAAGTCCGGCATTCCGCTGGCGATGGCGCTCCGGCTCCCCTACATCCCGGTCACCCGCGTCGAGAACTATTGTGCCAGTGGCTCGGAAGCTTTCCGCGGCGCGGTCTACGCGGTGGCCTCCGGCGCCTGCGACATCGCGCTGGCGCTCGGTGTCGAAAAGCTCAAGGACACCGGTTACGGCGGCTTGCCGCAGCGCTCGCGCGGTGCTTTGAACGACCAGTTCTGGGCCAATGCCTCGGCGCCCGGTTCCTTCGCGCAGTTGGCTAGTGCCTACTGCTCCAAACACGGTATCTCGGCCCAGGACCTGAAGCGCGCCATGGCGCACGTGTCGGTCAAGAGCCACGACAACGGTGCCAAGAACCCGAAGGCGCATCTCCGGAACAAGATCGACGAGGACAAGGTGCTGAATGCGCCGATGGTCGCCGAGCCCCTGGGCCTGTTCGACTGCTGCGGCGTTTCCGACGGTGCCGCCTGTGCCATCGTGACGACGCCGGAGATTGCCCGTTCGCTCGGCAAGACCGACCTGATCACGGTGAAGGCGCTGCAGCTTTCGGTCTCCAACGGCACCGAGGCGCAGCACAATTCCTGGGACGGCAGCTACTTCATGACCACCCGCAAGGCGGCCGAACGCGCCTATAAGGAAGCCGGCATCACCAACCCGCGCGAGCAGCTCAGCCTGATCGAGGTGCACGACTGCTTCTCCATCACCGAATTGGTGACCATGGAAGACTTGCACGTCTCGCCCGAAGGCGGCGCGGTAAAAGACATCATGGACGGCTTCTACGATGCCGACGGCCCGGTGCCCTGCCAGATCGACGGCGGCCTCAAGTGCTTCGGCCATCCCATCGGCGCGTCGGGGCTTCGGATGATCTACGAGATGTATTTGCAGATGCAGGGCCGTGCCGGCGAGCGCCAACGCGCCGACGAGCCGGTGTTCGGCCTGACCCACAATCTGGGCGGTTTCCCGCACCAGAACGTCTGCTCCATCGCCATCGTCGGCAAGGAAGGGGCCTAGGTCCGGCCCGGGCATGAACCGTCGTGAGTGAACCGCAGACCTTCGACGTCGTTATCGTCGGGTCCGGCGCCGCCGGCTTGAGCGCGGCGCTGGCGGCGCGTGCCGCCGGCGCACGGGTCTTGGTGGTGGAGAAATCGCATCTCATCGGCGGTACCACGGCGATGTCGGGTGGCTGCATCTGGGCGCCCTGCCACCATCACCAGAAACGGCTTGGCGTCGAGGATTCGCCTGAGAAGGCGCTCGCCTATATCCGCGCCGTTTCCCCCGAAGGCTGGCACAACACCGAGGAGCCGTTGTGGGCGGCGTTCGTCGAACAGGCGCCGAGAATGCTCAAGTTCGTCGAGGAAACGACCCCCATCACCTTCAACCCGAACCGCGATCCCGACCCCTACGCCGAGGCCGAGGGCGGCCTGCCGTGGGGGCGCAACGTGTCGGCGGCACCCCTGCGGCCGTCCATTCTGGGGCCCAAGTGGCGCGAGCGGATCCGCCCGCCTTCGATCAGTGTCGATCTCAATTACGAGGAGGTCTTCGATCACCATTTTCTTGCCGATCCCAAGAAGGGCGTCTTGCGGCTGGGCTGGAAAATGGCCTGGCGGCGGCTGACCGGGCTCAAGACGCGCGGCAACGCGCTGGCCATCGGCCTGTTCAAGGGGTGCCTGGACTTGGGTGTCGAGGTTTGGGCCGAGACTCCGGCCCGCGATCTCATCATCGAAGACGGCCGCGTCACCGGCCTCACGGTCGAGCGCGGCGGCGAAACCGTCCATGTGTCGGCGGCCAAGGGCGTGATCCTGGCCAGCGGCGGTTTCGAGTGGAACCCTGAAATGATGGCCAAATATTTCCCGGGACCGGTGGAATGGACGGCAAGCCCCAGCACCAACACCGGCGATGGCCATCGCATGGCCGAGGCCGCCGGCGCCGAGCTGGACCGCATGGACCAGGCGCTGATCATGGGTACCACGCCAGTGATGTACGACGGCCAGCGCCAGGGCTTGCCGGCCGGCGACTACTTCCTGCCTCATTCGATGATCGTCAACAAATGGGGCAAGCGTTTCGTCAACGAAAAGCAGATGAACGTCGGCCTCGGTTTCGAGGAACGCGACCCCGCCACCGGCCATCCCGTCAACCTGCCCGCCTGGCGCATCTACGACAGCCAGTACGCGGCCAAGTATCCGCACCTGATGCCGAAGGCCTCGGTGCCGGACAATCGCTATGAGGCTGGGAGCCTGGAAGAACTGGCGGCCCAGATCGGCGTCGATGCGGCCGGGCTGGTGGAAACGGCGGCGCGCTTTAGCGGTTTCGCCCGCGCCGGCGTCGACGAGGACTTCGGCCGTGGCGCGGCGCTCTGGGACCGGGCGCGCGGCGGCGATCCGGCCAACAAGCCGAATCCGACGCTCGGCTCCATCGAGCAGCCGCCGTTCTATGCCATGCCGTTCAAGGCCAGTTTCCTCGGTACCAAGGGCGGCACCCGCACCGACGTGCACGCCCGCGCGCTTCGCCCCGACGGCAGGGTCATCGCGGGGCTTTACGCCGCCGGCAACGTCATGGCCAACAGCTTCGGCTCCAAGGGCGTCGGCGCCGGCACCACGCTCGGGCCTTGCCTGACATGGGGATTTATCGCCGGCAGCCATGCGGTAAAATAGGTTCAAGCGCAAATTGCAGTGCCAGGGAGGAGGCGCGCCATGACCATCACCGTCAATCCGTTGGGAACGGATTTCGCCGCCGAGATCACGGGTCTCGATATCGGCTCCGAAATCGACGACGACACCCGCGACGCGGTCGTTCGGGCGCTCGATACCTATGCGACCGTGGTCATTCGCGGCCGCCCCGTCGAGCAGCAGGCGCAAATCGATTTCGCGCGCCGCTTCGGCTCGCTCGATGCCGTCAACGGCGTCTTGACGACCGACATCAAGCGCCGGGTGCGCGAGGAACTGACGGATATCTCCAACCTGGATGAAGAAAGCCGGGTTCTGGACGGCAACGACCGCCGCCGCCTGTTCAACCTGGGCAACCGGCTCTGGCACACGGACTCATCGTTCAAGCGGATCGCCGCCAAGTATTCCATGCTGCACGCCCACACGGTGACGCCCGAGGGCGGCGAGACCCAAGTCTGCGATCTGCGTGCTGCTTATGATGCGCTCGACGAGGCCACCAGGGCGCGGATCGACGACATGGTCGCCGTGCATTGCATCCGCACGTCGCGCGCGCTGTTGGGGTTCGACGAGTTCTCGGAGGACGAGCGCCGTGCGCTGCCGCCGATCCGCCGGCCGTTGGCGCGGGTGCATCCGGGTTCCGGGCGCAAGACGCTCTATCTCGCTTCGCACATCGGCGATGTGGTCGGGCTGCCGACGGCGGAGGCGCGCATCCTGATCCGCGATCTCACCGAACACGCGACCCAGCCCCGGTTCGTGCATACCCATACCTGGCGCGAAGGCGACCTGCTGATCTGGGACAACCGCTGCACCATGCACCGGGCTCGTCCCTTCGATGAGTCCAGGTACCGGCGCGACATGCGCCGTGCCACGGTGATGGAGACGGAACCCGGCGAAATCGACGAAGACCTAGCCGCCGCCTGAGCCTCGGCCGCACCTCAGCGATCGCCGCGTCAGGCCCGAAGCGCCGCCTGGATCATGGTTTCCAGGCCCGAGAGAAAGCGCGAGCGGTCCTGCTTGGAAAAACTTCTGGGTCCGCCGGTAATGGCGCCGGTTTCGCGCAATCCGGCCATCAATTCACGCGTCGCCAGGTTCATGCCGATGGCGGCTTCGGTGAAGGGCTCGCCGTTGGGGCGGATCGCACTGGCACCCTTTTCCAGCGCGCGCGCCGCGAGCGGGATGTCGTTGGTGACGGCGATGTCGTTCGCATCGATGCGTTCGGCGATCCAGTCGTCGGCGGCATCGGCACCCTGGGCGACGATGACCAACTCGGCGAGCGCCGAGGCGGGCGGGCGAATGCCCCCATCGGTGACGAAAAAGCTCTTCAGGTCGTGGCGTTCGGCAACCCGCAGGATCTCATCCTTGACTGGGCAGGCGTCGGCATCGACGAAAATTCGTGGAGACAAACCCATTCCCATAGGCTAACCGCACTGAAGGCGTTAGGGAACCATCGGGTGGTTTTGACCGGTTGTTGATGCACTGCCCGTTACCGGGTTATTTGGAGACGGCCGATGCCGACATCAGTGTCTGGTAGGTGCACTGTTCCCCGCAAGCCTCGATATGGTCGCGGAGCCCCTGAATCCTTGCGCGCCAACTTCTCTCTGAAATTACCCGGCAAATGGTGAACGCGCTCATGGCGCCATCCAGGGTGGCGGCCCGTATGGTCATCAATGTGAAAACGGTCGAGCCATCCTTGTGCAGCATCGCCCAAGGAAAGTCGGTAATTTGCATCGGCGAGTTCGACCAAAGGGCCGCGTAGTGCTGCTCGACGATTTCGGCATCGAGCGAACTTCCGAATGCCGCGTTCATCGTTTCGCTGTCGGTGAGGGCCCCTGGGCGTGTTCCCAGTTTTTCTGCATCGTCGAAACCGAGGGTTTCAAACAACCCGCCACTGTTGATGATCCGTCTTTCCGAATCGCGCAGAATCCATAAATCCGGGGAATGGACTTGTCCTTGATAGGAATCGCTGCCGAAGGTTTGGCGTAGCACCATTGCCTTGATGACCAGCGTCTCGTATTCGCGGAGGAACAGTTCGGTCGCTTCGATGCGTCCGTCCGGGTTTTCGGAAATGAAACCGGCTTTGGCGAAGTCCTCGACCAATCGGTAGGCCGTCGCTTGAGACAGGTTCCAGGGGACCAAATCGAGGACCAGGGAGTTTCTGTTGAAGGGAACATCTTGATGTGAATCGGCATACAGCCGATGCGCCACCGACATGACCGAAAAGACGTATTTCGGATTGACCCGCTCAGCGAATTCTCTTTGGGCGTTTGCGGTGGCCAAATGCGAGCGCGCAAGCTTCACGGCGAGGTCAGAGATGTTTTGCGACTTGGTATTCATCGTATCCCACTCGACAAGGCCAAACTCAGTAATGCCCAAACCCTACAACCATGAAGGCTATTTTTTCTCAAACTGATAATAAAAGATCGCGCTAGGGTTGGGGAATGACTGCGGTTTCGACAACCGACAATGGTAAATCGTATTCGTTTTCTCTAACTGCGAAAAAAATATTAATATCAAAAGTTATATAATTTTCAAAGCAATATCATTCCACCCTATCGTTATGACTAGTGATGGGGCGCCAAACAGTTGGTTCCGATAGGGAAAAAAAGCCAGAAATACATGCTTGCTAAAACCTCGGTGACCGATGGCGGCTTCTATCAATTTGAGAATCAAAACGGTTCTGGCAAGTCGGGTCCCGCCCTCATAGTCAATGCCGACAGGAGAGTTGGTCGCGAAGATTCTAGCATCAGCAGAAAGCCACAAAAAAAATCGGTGCGAGAGAACCTCAACCGCGAACAATCGGCAGGAGGACATCACGCTATGACTTACGATATGCGACAACTGAATATACTGACGGTCGACGACAATCGTTATATGCGTTTTCTGGTGAAAACGATCCTTCATGGGTTCGGCATCAAGAACGTTTCCGAGGCCGACGACGGTTCCGACGCGCTCAAGACCCTGCGGACCTTCCCAGCGGACATCGTCATTACAGATTGGCTGATGGAACCGCTCGACGGCATCGACCTCGTTCGCATGGTTCGCACCGCGAGCGACAGTCTCAATCCCCTGGTTCCCATCATCATGCTGACGGGTTACAGCGAATCCCTGCGGGTTCAGGAAGCACGGGATGCCGGGGTAACCGAGTTCCTGGCCAAACCGATTTCCGCCAGGGCCGTTTACCATCGGTTGGTCGAAGTGATCGAGAACCCACGCGCGTTCGTCAATGCTCGATCCTACACCGGTCCTTGCCGGCGGCGCCGTGAGCGCGATTTCAAGGGACTCGAGCGACGGGTGGTCGTGGCCGAAACCGGGACGGCTCGTCATCAACTTCCAGAATCCGAAAGCGTAATGGAAATCTGAAAAGGACTTCCCGAATAGCTTTCCGACCAGGTTCGAGTCAGTAACCAGGGACGGGGGCGTTCGACCGCGTGTGGGAGGCGATAGTGAAGAAAAATGAAATTGAAAGTCCGGGTGGCGCATCGGTGCGCGATAGGGGGGTGACGGTGCCGCTCGGTCCGGTTTGGTTGGAGCCGGCAACGGCCATCGGTTTCGTTGCCGGTATTGGATGCTGGACCCAGGATATCGGCACCGGCGACGAAGAATGGTCCGATGAATTTTACAGGCTTCTTGGGTACAGCCCCGGCGAAATCAAACCGGGATTCGAAGCTTGGATCGAGCGGGTCCACATCGATGACAGGCATATAGCGGGCGAGGCCTACCTGATTGCGCGGCATCGACGCGAACCCGTGCAGTTCGATTACCGTGTGCAACTGCCCGATGGTGATGTTCGATGGTTTTCCTCCAGAAGCGGGCTGTCGTCGCCGGATCCTGGAACCGGGCCCATTTACGCCGGGGTCCATCTGGACGTCACGGACCGGGCGGCGGAGACCTTGCCGGCGCGGCCGATTGACGGAAGCAAGTCTCATCTTGAAGCCGCCGTCGACCATCACGCCATCCTCAGCATTGCCGACGTCAAGGGGAACATCACCTACGTCAATGATAAGTTCTGCGACGTCAGTGGCTATAGCCGTGACGAATTGATCGGTCAGAACCATTCAATCGTGAAATCCGGTGAGCACGATGCCGAATTCTATCGCGACCTCTGGCGCACCATAGCCAATGGGGGTGTCTGGCAAGGGATCATCAAGAACCGAAAGAAGAACGGCGACAGCTATTGGGTTCGAGCGACGATCGTGCCGACCCTCGGCGCGGATGGGAAACCGGAAAAATACATTTCGATCCGAACGGACATCAGTGAGCGCAAGTCGGTCGAAGAAGAACTGGACAGCCAGCGAAGTCTATTCGAAGCCGTTTTCCGGGATATTCCGGATTTGCTGGTGCTCAAAGACAACGATCACCGTATCGTCCGATGCAATCCGGCGCTCGAGAATGTGTTCGGGTACGAACTGGAAGAGGTGATCGGAAAATCGTCGGCCGAGCTTTTCCGGGATGTCTTCGAACCGGGAGATGACGATGGCGAGCCGATAGATTTCGGCGGCAATGACGTTACCGGCCCCAACCAGGCGGTGTTCCGGCGCAAATCGGGTGAGCGCTTCTTCGGGGAGACATTCAGCACGCCCATTCGGCGCCAATCGGGCGAATTGCTCGGCCATCTATGCGTCGTTCGTGATGTTACCGAGCGCAAGCTCGCGGAGGAAGCGCTGATCGCGGCACGCGATGCGGCACATGCGGCCAATAGGGTAAAGTCCGAGTTCCTCGCCCACATGAGCCATGAGATCCGCACGCCGATGTCCGGGGTCATGGGATTGGCCGATATCCTGCTCGGCCTCGATCTCAGCGAAGAAGCCAAGCAGCGGGTCTTCACGATCAAGGATATCACCCGTTCCCTGGTGCGGATCATCAACGATATTCTCGATATGTCGAAGCTGGAAGCCGGAAAGATGGAAGTCGAGATGGCGGATTTCCATTTGCCGGCTCTCATCGAGGACTCACTCGCGGTTTTCGAGGAGAAGAGATCGGGCGAGCGCCATATGGGCCTCAAACTGCAAATGCGGTTGAGCGACGAGTTTCCCACGGGTGTCCAATCCGATCCCACGCGCGTCCGCCAAGTTCTGCTGAACCTCATCGGGAATGCGGTCAAGTTCGCCAGCGAGGGGAGTGTGACGGTGGAAGGGTCTATGATATCGGCCGGCGATGACAAACGGTTCATTCGGATCGCCGTTCACGATACCGGGATCGGCATCGCGCCGGAAGTTCTCGGCAAGTTGTTCAGCGAGTTCACCCAGGCCGATGCTTCGATCTCCCGCCGGTTCGAGGGTACCGGGCTCGGACTATCGATTTGCAAGCGGCTGGTACAGTTGATGGGCGGGGAAATCGGCGTCGAAAGCGTGGTCGGCGAGGGGAGCACCTTTTGGTTCACGCTGCCGTTCGTTCCCGCCGTTGCGGAGGTCCGGGCCGAGAAAGGGGCGGCCCAAGCCAAGGCGATGCACTACCGTGCCGCCCATCCGCTCAATGTCTTGGTTGCCGAGGATAACTTGGTCAATCAGCAGATCATCGGCTCGATCATGGAATCTTTCGGTCATCGGACGACGATTGTCGAAAACGGCCTGCACGCCGTGGCGGCCCTGCAGGAAGGCGAATTCGATATCGTGCTCATGGACGTTCGAATGCCGGAAATGAGCGGACCTGACGCGGCAAGTGAAATCCGCCGAACGGGCGGGGATAAGCGCGACATTCCGATCATAGCCCTGACCGCCGACGCGATGGAAGAAAACCAGCGCGCCTACCTGAAAGCCGGCATGAACGACTGCGTCACCAAGCCGATCGACCGTCCCGAGTTGGCGCTGGCGATGAACAAGGCGATGGGGTTCGACGTCCATCTACCCGTCGCGCAAGCCGCCGCCGAGGCAGCGCCAGTTTCCGAAATGTCGGTCGGCGACGAGGCCCAAGCCGCCGTCGACGAATTCTTGAACGGCCTCGATATAGGACCTTAAACGCCGCGCCGGGTCAGTTCCCGGCCCTGGCGACGAATGGGATATAATCGGCGTCGCTGACGGCGATATGCCCTTTCAGCCAGTTGCCGAGGAATTCCAGGAACTCCTCCATGTCTAGGATTTCACCGTTTTCCTGGTAGGCGGTCCGATAATCGTGCACCTGGTGCGAGATCTTGCGGTGCGTGCGCATGTGCTCGACGATGCCGGGATAGGCGCAGGACTGCATCAGTTCTTCCTCGCGCCGGAAGTGCCCGTCCACGTATTCGACCAGCATCTCCAGCGTCTCCTCGACGGCGTTGGTCGCGGCGCCTCCGGTGACACGGTCGTGCAGGTCGTTGACGGCGCCGAACAGCGCCTGATGGTCGCGGTCGATGGTTTCGATGCCGGTCAGGTACTTCGATGACCAGGTGATCAGCGCCATTATCTCGCCCCCCGAAATCGTTGCCCTGGCAGGGCCTCCCTTGCCCCACGAAAGTCTCGATCCTAAATCACCCGGTGTAGCCTGGCGATGATGCATGTCATGGCGCATGAAACCGCCCGGCGGTATTTTTGAGAGCTAAAAAGGCAGAATGGAGGAGTCTGTCATGGTTCAAAACACACCCCATATTCCCACCGGTCAAGATGGCTGGTGGCCGGCCATTGCCGATCCGTTACGCCATTTGGGATCGAAGATCGCCAACTTCTTCACCCCGACGGCCGACGCGGCCGCCATGGATGAGGCCTATGAGGTCAACCTGGAATTGCCCGGCGTCGCCGAGGCGGACATCGAAATCGAGGTTCGTGACGGCATCATGACCATCAAGGGCGAGAAGCACGCCGAGCACGAGGAGCAAGGCAAGACGTTCTATTTCTCCGAACGCAGCTACGGCGCCTTCCAGCGCGTGTTCCGCCTGCCCGCCGACGTCGACGAGGATGCCATCGAGGCCCACGCCGACAAGGGCGTGCTGCGTGTGCGGTTGCCGAAACGGGCAGCGACGGAGACCGACAAGCCCAAGCGTATCCAGGTCAAGGCCCACTAGCCCGGTGGCGGCGGATTTTTTCCGGCGGACATGCTATGCTGGCCCGATGACGGGTCTGCACAAAGTCTTGGTTGTGGCGGCGTTCGCCGGCTTGGCGCCGGCGGCGACGCCTGTGCGCGCCGATACGGCTGCCGATTGCGGGCGCTTTTTCCTCAAGTACGATCCCGCCTCTCAGACCATGAAATGCGTTTCCGGCAAGCGCAAACGCCAACAGGGTCCGACCGGCATTCAGGCCATTCGCAGCGAACAGCGCACGGTGCAGCGGATCATCAACCAGGTGCAAAATATTCTCACGCTGGATGAACTGGGCGCCGAGCAGCAGCGCCGGGTGCGCGAGTTGATCACCGAAGCGCGCCAGCGCGTGCAACTGATCCGCCGCCGCACTGCGGAACTTCGCCAGGAACAGATTTCCTACTCCCAGGACGTCGCCACCGCCGCGCAGCAGCGGACCCGCGCCCAGGAGGAACTGTCGCGCTCGCTTGAGCAGCAGCAGCGCGACCTAGTGCGCCAATTGGTCGCGCAGCAGCGCGCCTTGACCCAATCCCTGCAGCGCCAGGGACGAAACCTCGGACAATAGGTGAGGATGCCGGCGCTGCCGGTCAGCCGCCGGTGACGCTCATGTGCCGCGCCACGGCGGGGCCGGAACGGCCGCGCTCGATGACGAAGTCGTGGCCCTTGGGCTTGCGGCCGATGGCCTCGTCGATGGCGCGTTCCAGAAGTTCGTCGCCTTCGGACGCGCGCAACGGTGCGCGCAGGTCGGTGGCGTCGTCCTGGCCCAGGCACATATAGAGCGTGCCGGTGCAGGTGAGGCGGACGCGGTTGCAGGATTCGCAGAAATTGTGGGTCATCGGCGTGATGAAGCCGAGCTTTCGGCCGGTCTCCGCGATCTCCACGTAGCGCGCCGGTCCGCCCGACTTGTAGGGAATGTCGGTGAGTGTCCAATTGCGTTCCAGCCGTTCGCGCACGGTGGACAAGGGCAGGTAGTGATCGGCCCGCTCGCCACCGATGTCACCCATGGGCATGGTCTCGATCAGCGTCAGGTCGAAGCCTTCATCGCCGCACCAGCCGATCAGGGTGTCGATTTCGGTGTCGTTGAAATCCTGCAGCGCCACGGCGTTGATCTTGATCGCGAGCCCCGCCGCCTTCGCCGCCTTGAGGCCCAGCATCACCTTGTCCAACTTGCCCCAGCGGGTAATGCGCGCGAACTTCTCGGCGTCCAGCGTGTCGAGCGAGACGTTGATGCGTTTGATGCCGAACTCCACCAGTTGGTCGGCGTAGCGTGCCAGTTGCGAGCCGTTGGTGGTCAGCGTCAGTTCGTCCAGATCGCCGGTTTTCAGATGCCGGCTCAGGTCCTCGATCAGTGTCATGATGCCGCGCCGGACCAAGGGCTCGCCGCCGGTCAGGCGCAGTTTCCGCACGCCCTTGCGCACGAAGGCGGAACAGATGCGATCGAGTTCCTCGAGTGACAGGATGTCGCGCTTCGGCAGGAACGACATGTCTTCCGCCATGCAGTACTGGCAGCGGAAATCGCACCTGTCCGTGACCGAAACACGGAGATAGGAGACATGCCGCCCGAACGGATCGATCATTTGGCTCACGGCCATTGGCCCTTCAAGTTTCCGTCGAATATGCCCAGTGAACATAATTTAGGCAGCGGAAAGTGAATTGTCGCCCCCAATTTCTCAAGGGTTTTCGTGCCCATCGCCGCCGAGCCCGAAATCCGCCGGCTCGAGACCGACGAGTTCGATATCCGCCACCACCATTTCGCGCACCATGTCCGAGAAACTGGTTTTCGGCACCCAGCCGAGCTTGTCGCGCGCTTTGCCGGCGTCGCCCAGCATTTCGTCGATATCGATGGGACGCAGGTAACGCGGGTCGATCTCGACGAATTCCTGCCAGTCGCGACCGACCAGGCGAAACGCCTCCGTCAGGAAATCCCGGATCGAGCGGGTCTTGCCGGTGGCGATGACATAGTCGTCGGATTGCGGTTGCTGCACCATCAGCCACATGGCCTCGACATAGTCCCGTGCGTGCCCCCAGTCGCGCTTGGCGTCCAGGTTGCCGAGATAGATATTGTCGTCGAGTCCAGCCAGAATCCGCGCCAAGCCGCGAGTGATCTTACGCGTTACGAAGGTCTCGCCGCGCCGGGGGCTTTCGTGGTTGAACAGGATGCCGTTCGACGCATGCATGCCGTAGGCCTCGCGGTAGACGCGTACCTGATTGTAGGCGAACAGCTTGGCGCAGGCGTAGGGACTGTCGGGCCGCATCGGCGTGGTTTCCGTTTGCGGAGTCTCGAGCGGGCGGCCGTACATCTCCGACGTCGAGGCCTGATAGAAACGGATGTGCTTTTCGGCGCCTATCTGTCGGATCGCTTCCAGTATTCTGAGCGGACCCAATCCATCCACGTCGGAAGTGAAGACCGGTTCTTCGAAAGAGACTTTCACGTGGCTCTGTGCGCCCAGATTGTAGACTTCGTCCGGCTCGATCGAGGCGACCAGTTTCTCAAGCTGTCCGCCGTCGGTCAGCTCGCCATGGTGCAGGTGCGGGCCACGGCCTTCTTCGTGCGATTCCTGACAAATGTTGGCAATGCGCTGTGTATTGAACGTAGACGCGCGGCGGATGACGCCGTGCACCTCGTAGCCCTTTCCCATTAAGAGTTCGGCGAGATAGGCGCCGTCCTGGCCGGTGATACCTGTGACGAGTGCCGTTTTCATGTTCGGGCGTTTTCCCCCATTAGTCAGCTCTCGTCGAGCCCTTTTTCCTTCATGTCGGCCTCGGCCTGGCGGCGCAGCTCTTCGCGTTCGCGCAGATAGTCGTCGGTGGTGCGCGGTGTCGGCACGGAGCCCATGGCCAGTGGCTGGGTGTCGTCTTCGGCGATGGCGATGACGCGGCAGTCCTCGCACATCTTGAGGCGATCGGTGCCGCCGGCAACCGCGAACATCGGATGATCCTGCAACTTCGCCACCATCTTTTCAATTGTCGATTTTGTGCCGAACTCCTTGCCGCAGCGGATGCACTTGAAGGGTTCTTCCTCCTTCACCACCTGATGTTCTTGCGCACTGGCGAGGAAACTCAAGCGCGGCTCCAGGTTGATGACTTTCTCCGGGCATGTGTTGCGGCAGAGCCCGCATTGCACGCATTGGGCCTCGGCAAAGGAAAGTTGCGGCGCGTCGGGATTATCCTTCAAGGCGCCCGTGGGGCAGGCACCGACGCACGATAGACAGAGCGTGCAGCCCGCGGTATCGACGATGACGGCGCCGAAGGGCGCCCCGGCTTCGAGCTTGATGCTGTCCACCGGGTTGGGCGCGTGCTCGTGCAGGGCCTTCAGTGCCTGGCTCATGACCGAGCGTTTGCGGCCCATGGCCATGTGTGCCGCCTTTGGGAGGCCGGGATAGGGGGTCAGCCCGTGCAGGCGGCTTTCCAGCGCGCCGGGGTCGGTATCGTCGGTGAACTGGATGCGGTCCGTGCCGTAACCCAGTCCGGCCAGGATCTTATTGGCTAGGGCGATTTCCTGTTCCAACGCCTGGGTCTCACCCGATTGCGCCGGGCCGGCGACGGCGACGATGCGCTCGGCGCCGTAGGCGGCGGCGGTCAACAGGAAATCCAGCCCCACCTGCGTCACCGCGTTCATCGATACCGGGATGAACTTTGCCGGCAGGCCGGCGCCGTAGCGCGCCATGGCGGCGATCATGTCCTCGCCCCACTCGGCGTCGTGCAGCAATAGGCAGGCGTGCGTGCCGCCGGCCTTGTGATAGGTGGAAAGCAGTGTCCGGAGCCGCACGTAGAGCGCGTCGCCCGCCGGCAGTGCGTACTTGGCGGCCCCCGTCGGGCAGGTCGAGGCGCAGGCCCCACAACCGGCACAGACATAGGGGTCGAAGGCGATCTTGTCGCCCTTGGGCTGGGCCGCGCCGGTGGGGCAGTTGTCGATGCAGCGCGTGCAACCGACGATGCCGGAATTGGCGTGCGCGCAGAGCGCCGCGTCATAATCCACGTAGCGGGGCTTGTCGAAATCGCCGACCATGTCGACCAGTTGCAGAAGCGCGTTGGCAACGGCACCGGGGCTTTTGGGGTTGGGATCTTCGTAGCCGTCCATTTTCTCGGGTGCCTGGAACAGTGGCGGGTCGCTGCGCAGGTCTAGGATCAGGTCGCACTCCAGTTCGCCTTCGCCCGGCGCGCCGTCGAAACCGATGCCGCCACGCGCCGACGGCGACGCGGTCTCGATGCCGTCGACCTTCAACGTGAAGGCGCCCAAGTGCCCCCTGGCCCCGATGACGCGGCCGTGAAAGATCGGGTGGGTGATGACCCTGGGTGGCAGTACGGATTCGCGATCGGTGACCAGCACCGTCACGTCGAGGCGCCCGGTGACCTTTTCCGCCGCCGCGATGGCGTGTTCGGCCTCGCCGATCACCACCAGGTGCCCGTCGGAGCTCATGTTTACCGCCGGCGTTTCGGCGATGTCGAGCGCGGCTTCGGCCAACAGCGCCGCCATCTTGGCGGTCAGGTTGGTGCTCGCGCGCCCGGCCTGTTCGCCGCACCAGCCGGCTTTCTCACGGATGTTGCAGAACCGGAGGTCGGCAGCATCCTCGCCCAGGTCCTCCGCCGCTTCCAGGAACAGCGGCGCCTCCTGGGTGCAGGCGATCAACAGCCGCTTGCTGCCCTTCGCGGCGGTCTCGAACCGTTGCAATTGCGCGCGGCAGAGCTGAGTCGCGTGCTCGTCGCCATCGCCGCCACAAGCCTTGGCCAGCGCCTTGCCGTCGAACGCCATCGTGCCCTCGCAGTCGCAGACGAGGACGTCCATGTCGTTAACTTTCATCTGTTCGATCCTGTTGTCCCTGAGGCTGTGTCCGTTGTTCGGCGCATCGTGATCACGCCATCCGGCTCGGTCTTTTTGGGGCGGCAGTTTGTCCGCATTTCGCGACCATCGTCAATAGACGGTGCCGCGGGGCTCAGACATCCAGCCTGTAGGTGTCCCCGTCGCGGACGATGCGTCCGGCCGTCGGCGCGGCGAAATGGGTGCCGATGACCAGCGTCGGCGTGCCGGCGAAACGCTTGAATATCCGGTGGCGGGTCTCGACCGCTTGCGGCTTGTCCTCGTCGACCACCGCGCCCCATTCAGGATGCGCCATCTGGCAGGGGTGGTGCAGCATGTCGCCGGTGATGAAGGCGCGCTCACCCTTCGATTCGATCAGCACGCTGACATGCCCCGGCGTATGTCCGGGCGTCGGTTCCAGGCGCACGCCGGGCGCGACCTGATGGTCGCTGGCCACCAACTCGACCAGCCCGGCGTCGAATACCGGCTTGACGGAATCGGAGAACACCGGCCCGAAACGGGCGTCGTCGCCGCGGCCCGCCCAGAACGTATATTCGGTTTCGCCGAACAGGTATCGCGCCCGGGCGAATGTCGGCCGCCAACGCCCGCCCACCAGCCGCGTGTTCCAACCGACATGATCCACATGCAGGTGCGTGCACATGACGGTATCGATACTCTCCGGCGGGTAACCCGCCTTGGTCATGTCGTCCAGGAACGCCGTTTGCAGGTTGTTCCAGGCGGGGACTTCGCGTTCCTTGTCGTTGCCGACGCAGGTGTCGACGACGATGCGGGTGTCCGGCGTTTCGATGACCAGCGCATGAATGGCGCCGATCAGCCGGCCTTCGGGCGTGGCGAAATGCGGCTGCAGCCAGGGGATCTCGGCGACCTTCTCGCGGGTCGCATCCGGCAGGTATCGGCCAAGCCCACCGGGGCCTTCGAACTCGGTGATGCGGGTAATGGTCGCATCGCCGACGCGCCAGGAAAGCGGCGGCGTCCTCATCGGCCGGCCCCAATGGCTTCGGAGACCCGCCAGACGATGGCGGCGTCGGCGTGCCGCGGCGCGGGTTCCGCCGCAAGCGACAGGAAACGGTTATGGACGCCGAGCGCGCCCCGCCAAAGTTCGTTCCAACTATCGAACAATATGTCCATGGTCGTGGCCGGCAGGTCGGGCATGCCGCGTACCAGCCGCCAGCCTGATTGGGTTACGCCGCGATCGGAAGGGCCGGCGTCATCGCCGTGGGCTTGCGCCATCAGCGCCATGAACCGGAGGAACCCGGCGGTGCTGTCGTCGTCGCGCCCGAGCCCGAGCCGTGCTTGCAGATCGCGGTAGAGCTGGCGGCCGATCAGTGCCGCGGTGCGGCCGGCGACGGCGCGGGCCTGTTCGGCCCCAGCCATTTCCACCAGTTCGACGATGCCCCACTTGACGTAATCCATGGCGTAGTTGCGCCGCGCCTTGGCCAGGCGTTCGGGTATCCAGATGCCGGGGTCGAGCCTCGGCGCGGCGGCCGGGTCGAAGGGCGGCGGTGCCTCGCCGGCAACGAAGCGCACCCGTTCGTCCTCGGAAAGGTCATGGTCGTATTCCATGAAATAGCCGGTGAAACCGATTTCGGCGGTTGTGTCCTGGCTGGTGCAGACCCAGCCCAGGCGGGGATTTTTCAGGCTCACCCCGTTGTGGCCGTACCAGCCGCGGATGAAACCGTGCCCGACCTCTTCCGGCACGCCGCAGATGGCAGTGCCGTCGTAGATCCAGCGCGGGTGCGGGAAGCGCACCCAGGCTTTCCGGTCGGACTCGTACATGTACTCCACTTCGACACCGCCGATGCGGTTGGAGAAATAGTGGTAACGCGCCGCCGCCACGGCGTCGGGAAGGCCGGCGTTGCCGAGTTTCTCGAAGCTGGAGAGGAACTTCTCCAGGTGTTGGCGGCGGAAGTAACGGAACGACCAATCACCGGCGGCCCCGGCACCCAGCGTCAACGTGACCTGCAGGATGAGGCCAGTGAAAAACGAATGATAGAGATGCGCCAGCGCCTGCCAGCCGGCTTCCGGTGTGCCGGGCATGGCCGGCCGGTGGGCCAGCGGATCGTCGTTTGTATTAGCGTTGTCGGTCACGGCGCAAAGCCCCCCATCGGCGTCCGGCCATCTTACGTCGAGGGGCGACGGGCGCAAGGCGTCAGGTTGGCACGCGGCGAGGCCTGTGCCATAGAGAACAGAGCATCACCCAAAGGGAGGAACACGCTGTGGCCGCCTATATCATCGCGCAAATCGACGTCACCGATCCGGAAACCTACGAGACCTACCGTCAGCAGGTGCCGGCAACGCTGGAATCCTACGGCGCCGAGTTCGTGGTGCGAGGCGGCCCGCAGGAGGTGCTGGAGGGGAACTGGGATTTCCCGCGCTGCGTGGTGGTTCGGTTTCCCGACATGGAAAGCGCCAAGGCCTGGCATGCGTCGGCCGCCTACGCGAGGCCGAAGGCGATCCGCCAATCGGCGTCCCGGGGCAACATGATCGTCGTCGAAGGCGCCTGACGAAAAAAAGAAACCCGGTCCCTGTTGCGAGAGGGGACCGGGGTTTTGGCGGGTCATCTCCCGGCGCTGGTACCGTCAGATGGCAGATGTTCAGCCATCTTTAAGTCCGCGATGACGGCGGCCAGCGCCGGGAAGATGCCCTGTTTGACGCTCAGTGGCGGAGGAAGTGGGATAACCCCGCTGGTTCACTGCGCGCTTGGAAAGAATGCCTGGTGTCCTTTGATCTTGTATTCCGCGATGGCCGCCTGACCTTCTTTCGAGACCAGCCAATCGGCGAACTTCTGGCCGTCGGCTTTCTTGACGTGCGGATGCTTGGCCGGGTTGACGACGATCACGCCGTAGGGGTTGAACAGGCCCTCGTCGCCCTCCACCAGAATTCTCAGGTCGCCCTTGTTGGCGAATTTCAGCCAGGTGCCGCGATCGGTCAGCGCATAGGCGCTCATGCCGGATGCCGTGTTCAGCGTCGCACCCATGCCGGAACCGGTTTCCCGGTACCAGCTGCCGCTAGCGCCCTTGACGTCGACGCCGGCGGCTTTCCAAAGCCCCAGCTCCTTCTTGTGGGTGCCGCTGTCGTCGCCGCGCGACGCGAAGGGCGCCTTGGCGCCGGCGATCATCTGGAGCGCCTTGGTCGCGTCCTTGCCGCCACCGATCTTGGCCGGGTCGGAGGCCGGGCCGACGATGACGAAGTCGTTGTACATGACGTCCTTGCGTTCGATGCCGAAGCCGTCGGCGACGAACTTCATCTCGGACGGCTTGTGGTGCACGAACAGCACGTCGGCGTCGCCGTTACGCGCCAGCTTGATGGCCTGGCCGGTGCCGACCGCGACGACGCGGACTTCGATGCCGGTGGCCTTGGTGAACATCGGCAGGATGTAGTCGTAGAGACCCGAATTGCGCGTCGACGTGGTCGATGCGACGGTGATGAAGCGGTCGGCCGCGAAGGCGCCGGAGCCGGTGAAGCCGGTGGCGAGCGCGGTGGCCAGCGTGGCGGCGGCGGCGATCGAAAAAAGAATCCGTCTGCGAATGTTCATAATCCCTGTCTCCCAGAGTGTTGATGATTTATGGCTGTATAGATAGGGAACGCAGATCGTTGTGTCAATTTAAGCATAGCGCCTGAATCGGAATATAGGGATGTCGATTCGTTATGTCAAATTTGACATAACGGTATGGAGAAATTTTCTGGGAAGGGATGAAGATGGCTCGCAGGGAACAACAATCCGGTCATGGGGCATCGCTGAAAATTCAATTGCGTGTCGGCGGCGGTGTCGTCGGGCCGGGTAAGGTGCGGCTGCTGGAGACCGTCGAGCGCGAGGGCGGCATCAGCGCCGCGGCCAAGGTGATGGGGCTTTCCTACCGGCGCGCCTGGTATTTGATCGACACCATGAACGCGGCGCTCGGCCAGGCGGTAGTCGAGACCAAGGTCGGCGGGGAGGGCGGCGGCGGCGCCAGCATGACGCCGTTCGGCAGTGAACTGGTGCGCCGCTACCGCGACGCCCTGGGTGCCGTCGACCGGTCGGCGAAACCGTTCCTGGACTGGCTCGATGAGAACGTCGAAACCGATGCGGAGGCGGACGACGACTAGCGCCGGAAGCGCGGCTGGTGGCGCGGCTCGGTGTCGAGCTCGCGGCGTTTCCACCACAGCAGCTCGCCCTTGACGAAGGCCTGGGCGAGATCGTTTTCGGGAGCCTCGAAAAATTTCTCCGTCGGCGCGTGTTCAAGCATGCGGCCGCGGTGCATGAAGATCACCTCGTCGGAAAGCCGCCGCGCCTGGCCGAGGTCGTGGGTGGTCAGCACGATGCGCGTGCCTTCGGCGTGGATGGCATGGATCATTTCTTCGACCGAGTGGGTCGCCGCCGGGTCGAGGCTGGCGGTCGCCTCGTCCATGAACAGCACCTGCGGCCTGAGTGCCCAGGCCCGCGCCAGCGCCAGGCGCTGCTGTTCGCCGAAACTGAGCACCCGCGCCGGCTGGCCGGCAAGCCGCCTGAGCCCGGCACGGCCAAGCATCTCGTCAATGCGTTCTTGGCGTTCGTCGCGGTCCATGCCCCGGAGCTTCAGCGCATAGTCGACGTTGGCGGCGGCCGAGCGGCGCAGCATCACTGGGCGCTGAAACACCATGGCCTGCGCGCTGCCCGCCTCACGGCTGTCGGTGATCTGCCAGGAGATGGTGCCGGCGGTCGGTTTCAAAAGGCCGTGGCAAAGCCGAAGCAGAAGGCTCTTGCCGGCGCCGTTGGGACCGACGATGGCAGTGCGCGGCCCGGCTTCGAGGGTCAGGTTCATGTCCTTGATCAGGCGCATGCGCCCGACCTGATAGGAGACGTCTTGCAAGCGCAGCGGCAAGATGGTGTCGGTCGTGGTCTGCATCATGCGTTCCGGCGCTGCGCCGTCTCCTTGAGCAAGAAGGCGGCGCCGTTGACCACCGCCGAGAGCGTCAGCAGGATGATGCCGAGACCGAGCGCCAGCGCGAGGTCGCCCTTCGAGACCTCGAGCGCGATGGCGGTGGTCATCACCCGGGTGACATGGTCGATGTTGCCGCCGACGATCATCACCGCGCCGACCTCGGCGGAGGCGCGGCCGAAGCCGGCCAGGATCGCCGTCACCAGCGAGAACCGCCCGTCCCACAGGAGCGCCGGCAGCGCCTGCGCCGGTCCGGCGCCCAGCGAGCGCATCTGCTCCTCGTACTCGGCCCACAGATCCTCGATCACCTGGCGCGCCAGCGCCGCGACGATGGGCGTGACCAGGATCACCTGGGCGGCGACCATCGCGGTGGGCGAAAACAAAAGCCCCAGCGTGCCGAGCGGCCCGGCCCGCGACAGCATCAGGTAGACGATCAGTCCCACCACCACCGGCGGTAGGCCCATCAGCGCGTTGAGCGCGACGACCACGGCGGTGCGGCCGGGAAACTTGAACAACGCCACCGCCGCGCCAAGCGGCAGGCCGATGACAGCGGCAGCGAATACGGCGCTCAGGCTGACGCGCAGCGACAATGCGACGATCTCGACCAATTGGCTGTCGAGGTTCGTGATCAGGTCGGCTGCCGCGGCGAAGGCGCTGGCGAAATCGTGCAAGTCGGTTCCTCCCCCCGTTATGTCCATTCCAGCATTACGCTCATCGCCGTCCATGGCAAGTGTGATTGCAACTTCTGGCGTCGGCGCCCTTGGATCGGTATCATCCGCGACTTATGTATCCGCCATGGACCGCGCCATGAACACGACCGATGAATTCTGGATTGCGCCGGACCCGGCCGATCCGCGCCTAACCGAGCGGGTCAGGGGCATCGACCATACCGGCCAACCGGTGGAGACATCGGTGACAGTGGAGCGGCCGCTGACGCTGTTCCTCAACGGCCGCGAGATCGTCACCATGATGACCATCTGCGACTATCCGGAATACCTGGCGCTCGGCTATCTCCTGAACCAGAACATGCTGGCGCCGGGCGACGAGGTTACCAGCGTCGATTACGACGAGGAGATCGAGACCGTCGTCGTGCGCACCCAGCACGAAACCGACTTCGAAGAAAAGCTGAAGAAGAAGACGCTGACGTCCGGCTGCGCCCAGGGAACGGTCTTCGGCGACGTGATGGAGAAATTCGAAAGCGCCGGCCTGCCGTCGGACGCGCGCATCCGCACGTCATGGCTCTACAGCCTGGTGAAGAAGATCAATACCGTGCCCAGCCTTTATCTCGAGGCCGGCGCCATCCACGGCTGCGCGCTTTGCGCCGAAGACCGGCCGCTGCTCTATATGGAAGACGTCGGCCGCCACAACGCGGTCGACAAGATCGCCGGTTACATGTTCCGCCACGATGTCTCGGGCGGCGACAAGATCTTCTACACCACCGGCCGGCTGACCAGCGAGATGGTCATCAAGACCGTGCAGATGGGGATTCCGATCCTGGTGTCGCGGTCCGGCTTCACCGCCTGGGGCGTCGATCTGGCGCGACAGGTCGGTCTGACGCTGATCGGACGGGCGCGCGGCCGGCGTTTCGTCGCGCTCGCGGGCGAGGACCGCATCGTCTTCGATGCCGACGCCGATGCCGTCGATGACGAGCCGCGCCATCTACAGCGAAAAGGTGCGGCGCAATGAGTACCGTCGGTATCCTGCTGGCCGGAGGGCTGGCCCGTCGCATGGGCGGCGGCGACAAGTGCCTACGCATGTTGGGTGGGCGTCCGTTGCTGGACTGGCTGATCGAGACGGCCCGCCCGCAAGTGGACACCCTGATCCTCAATGCCAACGGCGATCCTGACCGCTTCGCCGGCTATCGCCTGCCGGTGGTGGCCGATGTCATCGAAGGCTACGCCGGGCCGCTGGCCGGGGTGCTGACGGGGTTGACCTGGGTGGCGGAGAACGCGCCCGAGGCCGAATGGCTGGTTTCCTTCGCCACGGACGCGCCGTTTCTGCCCGCCGACATGGTGGCGCGGATGCTGGATGCGGTGGAGCGCGAAGGCGCGGAGATGGCCTGCGCGGCGTCGGGCGGGCGTACGCACCCGGTGTTCGGCCTGTGGCCGGTGCGGCTCAGGGACGAGCTGAAGGCGGCCATGGTGGAGGAAGACATGCGCAAGATCGACCGTTGGACGGCGCGCTACAAGCTGGCCGAGGTGGCGTTCGCAGACACCGCCGGCCGCGACCCGTTCTTCAACGTCAACCGGCCGGAAAACCTGGCCGAGGCCGAGGCCGCGCTGGCGCAAGGAAGCGACGCGTGACGACGTCGGAGAAGCTGCCGCTCGGTGTCGTCGTCGAGCGCCGCGAAGCCGTCAACCGCTGGGCCGACTACGCCTGGCAGCCGGTGGCGGTGATCCCCGGCGCGCCGGCGCTGGACGACCCGGCGGAATGGCGCCTGATGCGCGAGGGCGACAATTGGGCGCACTTCCTGGTTGGCACCCTGGAGATTGAACTGTTCCGCGGCGAGACCGAAGGCTACAAGCTCAACCTGAGTGCGGGCCAGCCGCAGGTTTTCGTGGTGTTGGCGCCGGGCGAGGAGGCCGACGACCCGGACGTCGTTGCCTTCCTGGTGACCGCGTGCCCGTACGAGGCGGAGAAATACATGGAAAGCGGAGACCAGATCGTCGAGGGCGTGCCGATGCCACCCGAGGTCGAGGCCTGGGTGGCGGCTTTCGTCGAGGCGCACCATGTCGAGCAGCCGTTCAAGAAACGCAAGAACAAGAAAGCCTACGATCCCAGGAAAGGCGGCTTCCAGCGCTCGGGCCCGCGGGTGCGGCGCGACGGCGGGGACGGCCATGGCTGAGGACCGCACCACGTTACGCGAAGGCCGCCTGAAACGCTGGTCGCGGTTGAAGCGCGGCGGCGGCGATGACGCATCCGAGGCGCCGGCCGAAATCAACGACGACGAAGGTTACGCCGCGCCCGACCCGCACGCCATGCCAGGCGGCGCCATGGCGCGGCGCGGCGCCAGGGTGCCGGCGATGGCCTCGTTGGTGCGTGATGAATCCGAAGCCGCCGACGGAATCGAAGCCGAATCCGAATCCGAAGCCGTGGGCGCGCCGCCCGATGCCGAGGAAATACCGGTGCTGACACCGGAAGAGGAGGCGGTGGTGCGCGACCTGCCGCCGATCGACAGCCTGACCAAGGATTCGGATTTCACCCCGTTTCTGGCCGACAAGGTGCCGGAATTCATCCGCCGCCGCGCGCTGGCGGTGCTGTGGCGCTCCGATCCGGTGCTCGCCAATCTGGACGGCCTCAACGACTACGACCTCAACTACCGCCTGATCGACACCCTCATCGACGCCGCGAAGGATACGGTTTACCGGGCCGGCAAGGGCTACGCCCGGGATGAAGAGGAAGTGGCGGAAGTGGACGAAGTAGAGGCCGTCGAGGAATCCGCGGCGGCCGAGGCGCCTGAGCCCGCCGAAACCACCAGCGAAGAACAACCGGAAATAGATGAAACGGACGAGGAACCCGCGAAATCCGAGGCGCAGGCGAACATCTCCGAAGATGCCGATGGCGCCGAGCCGAAGACCGGCGAACTGCCGAAACCCGTTGACAGCGATAGCGCTTGAGGGGGATACTTTAACCCAGCAAGGCAAGAGCTTGCGCGCGGTTTTGAAGTGGGATTTTTAACCGCGACGGCGTTGGCGAATTCAGACCATCGTTTGCTGGACCAAAAAAATGCTATGGGGCGTTCAAAAGGTGCTGGGGAGGCACCGGCCCATCGGGAGGTAGCATGACCGCTGTCACCGTGCGTGACGGAACCGAACAGTCCGCGATTTCCGGCAACGACGTTTCGTCGTCGTCGACAGTCGACATTCCGGGCGAAGATGTTTTGCGGGCCAACCTCTATGGCCTGCTGGCGCGCATGTTGACGGAACCCCCCGGCGAGCAGACTCACGACATTCTTTGCGGCCTCGATGGCGAGGAAGACGGCACCGCCATCGGCACGGCGCTGGCCAGCCTCGGCACCGTCGCGGCGCGCATGCCGATTTCCGCCGTCGAGGAAGAGTTCACCAAGCTGTTCTACGGCTTTGGGGCCGGTGGCGAAATTCATCCCTATGCTTCTTATTATCTAACCGGTTTCGTTTACGAAAAGCCGCTCGCCGATCTGCGTCACGACCTGACCGAGATCGGCATCGAGCCCACCGGTCACAACAACGAACCCGAAGACCACATGGCGTTCCTGTGCGAGGTGATGCACGGGCTCGTCACCGGCACCTTCGGCAGCGGTTGGGACCGGGCCGAGCGAGCCCGGCGCCAGCAGGATTTCTTCCGCAAGCACATGGCGCCGTGGGCGGATGCGTTTTTCGCGGATTTGGAAGCCGCCGATTCGGCGGTTCTGTACATGCCCCTTGCGGCGCTCGGCCGGCTGTTCTTCGCGGTCGAGGCAGAGGCATTCGAGATGGCGGCCTGAGTGGCCGTGAAGTGGGAATTGAAGCCAATGAAGAAGGAGATGGAGATGGCCAAAACCGATAAAAAGACGTCGCGCCGTGATTTCCTGAAAGCCGCCGGTGTTACCGGTGCTGCCGCGGGTGCCGCGGCGGTGGTGCTTTCCGGAGAGACAGTCAAGGCGGCGTCGCCCGACACCGGCAACAGCGCCGGCTACCGGGAGACAAAGCACGTGAAGACCTATTACGAGTTGGCGCGGTTCTGATCGGGCTGCCGTTTTAAACTAACGCAAGGAGATATTTCTTATGCTCACCAAAAGGAGCAACGGGGTCGCGAGAGGCCCGCGTTTGAAAAAAGCTCTGGCTGGCGTGATCGGCGGCGCGATGGATCGCCGGACGTTCCTGAAGCGCTCGGGCGTCACCGCCGGTGGCGCGGCATTGGCGGCCGCGACGCCGCTGGGCGTCGCCAAGCCGGCCAAGGCGCAAGCCGCGACGAAAGCCATGAAGCAGGTGAAATCGGTCTGCACCCACTGTTCCGTCGGCTGCACCGTTATCGGTGAAGTGGCCAACGGCGTGTGGGTCGGCCAGGAACCCGGTTTCGACAGTCCCTTCAACCTTGGCAGCCACTGCGCCAAGGGCGCCAGTGTGCGCGAGCACGCCCACAACGAGCGGCGCCTGCGCTATCCGATGAAGCTGGAAGGCGGCAAGTGGAAGAAGCTGAGCTGGGACCAGGCAATCAACGAAATCGGCGACAAGATGCTCGAAATCCGCAAGAGCTCCGGCCCCGATTCCGTCTACTGGCTGGGTTCGGCCAAGTTCAACAACGAGCAGTCCTACCTGTTCCGCAAGTTCTACGCCATGTGGGGTTCCAACAACGGTGACCACCAGGCGCGGATCTGCCACTCCACCACGGTCGCGGGTGTCGCCAACACCTGGGGCTACGGCGCCATGACGAACAGCTACAACGACATGCACAACTCGCGTGCCATGTTCCTCATCGGCTCCAACCCGGCGGAAGCCCACCCGGTGGCGGTGCAGCACATCCTCAAGGCGAAGGAGCAGAACAACGCCGCTCTCATCGTCTGCGACCCGCGCTTCACGCGCACCGCGGCCCATGCCGACGAATTCGTCCGCTTCCGGCCCGGTACCGACGTGGCGCTGATCTGGGGTATTCTCTGGCACGTTTTCGAGAACGGCTGGGAAGACAAGGAATACATCAAGCAGCGTGTCTGGGGCATGGATCGTATTCGCGCCGAGGTCAAGAAGTGGACCCCGGAAGAGACCGAGCGTGTCACCGGTGTTCCCGGCTCGCAGTTGAAGCGTGTCGCCCGAACCCTGGCCAACAACCGTCCCGGCACCATCGTCTGGTGCATGGGCGGCACCCAGCACACCAACGGCAACAACAACACCCGTGCCTACTGCATCCTGATGCTTGCCCTCGGCAACATCGGCACGCAGGGCGGTGGCGCCAACATCTTCCGCGGCCACGACAACGTGCAGGGCGCGACGGATTTCTGCATCCTGTCGCACTCGCTTCCGGGCTACTACGGCCTGGCCACCGGTTCGTGGAAGCACTGGGCGCGCGTCTGGGACGTCGATTACGACTGGCTGCTGAAGCGCTTCGCTTCCAAGAAGCTGATGGAATCGGCGGGCATCCCGGTCAGCCGCTGGATCGACGGCATCCTCGAAGACAAGAAGAATATAGACCAGCCGGACAACCTCCGGGCCATGGTGCTTTGGGGCCACGCGGTCAACTCCCAGACCCGTCTTCCGGAAATGAAGACGGCGATGGAGAAGCTCGAACTGATGGTCGTCATCGATCCGGTGCCGACCTTCGCTTCGGTCATTCCCGACCGCCAGGACGGCATCTACGTGCTGCCCGCCGCGACCCAGTACGAAACCTACGGTTCGGTGACCGCTTCCAACCGCTCCCTGCAGTGGCGCGAAAAGGTCGTCAATCCTTTGTACGAATGCCTTCCCGATCATACGATCATGTACAAGTTCGCGAAGAAGCTCGGTTTTGACAAAGAGATGTTCAAGAACATCAAGGTCAATGGCGAAGAGCCCCTCATCGAGGACGTCACGCGGGAATTCAACACCGGCATGTGGACCATCGGCTACACCGGCCAGTCGCCGGAACGGCTGCGCGCCCACATGGCCAACCAGGCGACCTTCGACAAGACCACCCTGCAAGCCAGGGGCGGCCCTGTCGACGGCGACTACTACGGCCTGCCTTGGCCCTGCTGGGGCACCGCGGAACTGAAGCATCCGGGAACGCCGGTGCTGTACGATCCGTCGAAACCGGTGGCCGAGGGCGGGCTCAATTTCCGGGCGCGCTTCGGTGTCGAGTACAAGGGCGAAAACCTGCTCGCCGAAGGCTCCTATCCGGTCGGCAACGAGCTCAAGGACGGTCATCCCGAGTTCACCATGGCCATGCTCAAGAAACTGGGCTGGGACAAGGACCTGACCGATGCCGAACGTGCCGCCATCGAGAAGGTGGCCGGTGACAAGACCAACTGGAAGACCGACCTTTCCGGCGGTATCCAGCGGGTGGCCATCAAGCATGGCTGTGCACCGTTCGGCAACGCCAAGGCGCGGACCGTGGTCTGGACCTTCCCGGATCCGGTGCCGTTGCACCGCGAGCCGTTGTACACCAACCGTCGCGACCTCTTGGACAAGTACGCCACGTACGCGGACAAGAAGGCCTATCGCCTGCCGACGCTCTACGCTTCCATCCAGAAGAACGACTTCTCCAAGGAGTTCCCGACGATCCTCACGTCGGGTCGACTGGTGGAATACGAAGGCGGCGGCGACGAAAGCCGGTCGAACAAGTGGCTGGCGGAGTTGCAGCAGGATATGTTCTGCGAGGTCAACGCCATCGATGCCAACAATGCCGGCATCAAGGATGGTGGCGACATGTGGGTGCATTCGCCGGAAGGCGGCAAGGTGCTGGTCAAGGCGCTCGTCACCGAGCGGGTTGCGGCGGGCACCGTGTTCATGCCGTTCCACTTCGGTGGCCACTGGCAGGGCAAGAGCCTGCGCGGCAAGTATCCGGAGGGCACCGATCCATACGTGTTGGGCGAGGCGTCCAACATGTGCGGTACCTACGGCTACGACTCCGTGACGCAGATGCAAGAAACCAAAGCGACGCTGTGTCGCATTTCGGCAGCGTAAGGGAAGGAGGTCAGAAAAATGGCTAGAATGAAGTTCCTCTGCGATGCCGAACGCTGCATCGAGTGCAACGCCTGCGTCACCGCGTGCAAGAACGAGCACGAGGTGCCGTGGGGCATCAACCGCCGCCGGGTCGTCACCATCAACGACGGCAAGCCCGGTGAACGGTCCATCTCGGTGGCCTGCATGCACTGCTCGGACGCGCCGTGCATCGCGGTCTGTCCGGTGGATTGCATCTACCAGTCCGAAGAGGGCGTGGTGCTGCATTCCAAGGACCTGTGCATCGGTTGCGGTTACTGCTTCTTCTCGTGCCCGTTCGGCGCGCCGCAGTACCCGCAGGCCGGCAACTACGGTTCGCGCGGCAAGATGGACAAGTGCACCTTCTGCGCCGGTGGCCCGGAAGCGGACAACTCGTCCGCCGAGTTCTCCAAATACGGCCGCAACCGTCTGGCGGAAGGCAAACTGCCCATCTGTGCCGAAATGTGCTCGACCAAGGCACTGCTCGGCGGCGACGGCGACATGGTCTCCAACATCTACCGCGAGCGGGTCGTGGCCCGTGGCTTCGGCTCCGGTGCGTGGGGTTGGGGTACCGCCTACCAACTGAAGGCCGGCTCGTAAGGGCCGTGTGATCTGGGTGCGGGCGGCGGCATCGCCGCCGCCCGCGACCCGCGATCGGCGGCCGTCATGTCGACGGCCGTTGTTTTTGGTCATCGAAAGGATGAAGCCGAATGAAGGCCCGTAAATTTCTTACGGTGGCGGCGGCGGTTTGCCTGGCCGGCGTTTTCCTGTCCGGATGTAAGAGCGAGGAGCAGGGGCGCGTGCTCCGCTACAAGGCGGGCGTCTATCAAGGCAAGCCCGACCAGCAGCTGAGCGAAGCGCAACAGCGCGAGTTGCGTACCCGCGCTTGGATGCAGAGCGGCAGCGTCAAGCCGACCGGCGGCGGTGGCGGCAGCGGTGGCGATACCCGGCGCGACGTGCGTAAACCCGACGCGCCGTCGATCGACCTGCAGCAGCTCGGCAATCGTGCGCGCCTGCAGGGAGGGTCCGGGTTATGAGCGGCGCCGGCCTGCGCGGCTTCTGGCTCGCCTTGTTCGTCGTCTTCGCCGTGCAGACGGGCATCGTTCCGGCGCCGGGCCTGGACGCGGCATCGGCATGGGCGCAGACGTCCGGTACCGTACCCGGAAATTCCGCCGGTAACGTCAGCGACGCCGAGTTCTGGCGCGCCATCCGCAAGGGCGTCACCGGTTCGGTCTCCATTCCCGACAAAAAGGCCGGCGTGTTGGTGCAATCCGACGGCGATGAACTGCGCGCTTTCCGCAACGGTCCCATGTCGCAGTTCGGCGGCTGGATCCTGTTGGCGGTGCTGGTCGTGCTGGCGCTGTTCCTGGCCCTGCGCGGCCGCATCCGGGTCGAGGCCGGCATGAGCGGCGAAACCGTCGAGCGCTTCAACCCGTTCGAGCGTTTCGTGCACTGGCTGACCGCGTCGAGCTTCGTCATCCTGGCGCTGAGCGGACTGAACACGCTCTACGGCAAGTATCTGCTGCCGGAACTGATCGGTAAATCCACCTTCGCCACGCTCACCCTATGGGGCAAGGTCGCGCACACCTCGATCGCCTGGGCGTTCATGCTGGGCATTGCCCTAATGTTCGTTTCCTGGGTGAAAGACAACATCCCGAGGGCCATCGACCTGCAGTGGCTGTTGGCCGCCGGCGGGCTGTTCACCAAGGGCGTGCATCCGCCGTCGGGGCGTTTCAACGCCGGCCAGAAATTCATTTTCTGGGCGGTGGTGCTGGGCGGCGGCTCGCTGTCGCTTTCCGGGCTCAGCCTGCTGTTTCCGTTCGAAATGCAGATGTTCGCCGGCACCTTCAAGGTCCTCAACCTGTTCGGTTTCGAGCTGCCGACGCAACTGACGCCGCTGCAGGAAACCCAGTACGCGCTGATGTGGCATGGGTTCCTCGCACTGGTCATGATCGCCGTCATCGTCGCGCATATCTATATCGGCTCGCTCGGCATGGAGGGCGCCTTCGACGCCGTCGGCACCGGCCAGGTGGACGTCAACTGGGCGCGCGAGCACCATAATCTGTGGGTGGCCGAGCTCGAACAATCGGGGCAGGCGGCCGATACCGGCCGGCCCCATCCCGCCGAATAGGCGCCGGGGAGGAATGCACATGCACTCGCGCTGGAAATCGATGTGGATGGGAACGCTGGCGGCGGTGGCCATCGCCATCCTCGCCGGGGTCATCATGGACCGGGTCAATCCGGGCGTCGGGGCCCGCTATTCGTCGTCGTCGACGCGGCTCTGAGGCGCGCGGGTTCGGCAAATTAACCCGCCCCGGGGGGCTTGGGTCCGGCCGGGGAAACGACTACACTTTCGCCGAAGCTTCGACGTCGGCGAGAGAATAAGGAACTCATGGCCATTTCGCTGCAAACCCAGGGGCATAAGGGTGTCGTCCGCGTGCCCGAAATCGCCATCGACCTCGATGGCGGCTCGGTCTCCATATGCGGCGAATCCTACCCCGAGGACGGCCGGCAGTATTTCGACGAAGCCTTCGAGGAATTCTTCCGCTACTACCAGGGGCGGACCGGAGCCAGCCTCAAGGTGCTGTTCTCGCTCACCTACTACAACAGCGGCTCGGAGCATTTCTTCATGCACCTGGTCACTTTTCTCGACGCGCTGGCGGCGGCCGGCAACGATGTCGAGGTGACCTGGCGATTTTTCGAGGACGACGACAGCATGCGCGACCGCGGCGAGGATTTCGCCGAGGAACTGAAGCACGCTCGGTTCGTCATGGACGAAGTTTCCGACGATCACGAAAACAAGGAATAGGCGGTCTTGCAAGTCGACGTAAAAGTCACCCAGCTCCTGTGTTCCAGGCTTTGTCACGACCTTGTCGGCGCGGCCAGCGCCGTCAACACGGGGCTAGAGTTCCTGTCCGAGAGCGCCGGCGACGCCGATGCGCTCGATCTTTTGGCCAACAGCGCCGACCGCATGGCCCGGCGGCTGAATTTTTTCCGCGGCGCGCTCGGTTTCGGCGGTGGCCGCCAAGGACCGCTGTCATTGGCGGAGGCGCGGGAACTGTCGCTCGGCTGGTACGCCGACGCCAAGCCGACGTTGAACTGGACGCCGGAAATGACGGCGGCGGGCGATGGCGGCGCGCTCAGCGTACCGGGCATCAAGATGTTGATGCTGATGACGCTTTTGGCGGAAGAATGCCTGGCGCGCGGTGGCGATGTCGACGTGCATGTGGTGGCCATGGAAGACGGTGGCGGGCTCGGTGTCGCCGTGCGGGCCTCGGGCCCCGGCGCGCGGCTCGCCGACGAGGTTGCCGGCGGCCTCAACCCGGGCTGTCCCCCCGATACCCTGACGGCACGCAACGTCCACGCCCACTGGGCGCAATGCATCGCCCAAAGCCAGGCGGCCTTCCTGGAAACCGAGACCGCTCCCGACGAGGTCCACTTCGCCGTTTTGTTGCCGTAAAACGGCGGCGGAAAAAACCGCGCCATGAAGCAATAAGTGTTGGCCAAAACTATGGCCTTAGATATAATCATCCGGCAATTATGTGTAGTGAGGGCCGGGGAATGCCGATCCCTCTGAGGTCTTGAAAAAGCGGAAAAAAGCGGGAGATATGCGCACCTCGCCGCGCCATCAACCCAGGAGAGCTTGGCATGGACGATCTGCTCAATGAATTTTTGACGGAAACCACCGAGAGCCTCGAGGTCATCGACGGCGAACTCGTCAAGTTCGAGCAAAATCCGCAGGATGCGGAAATCCTCGGAAACATTTTCCGTCTGGTCCATACCATCAAGGGGACCTGCGGGTTCCTGGGGTTGCCCAGGCTGGAATCGGTCGCCCACGCCGGTGAGAACATCCTCGGTAAGTTCCGCGATGGCGTGCTGCCGGTGACGCCGGCGGCGGTGTCGCTGATCCTCAAATGCATCGACCGCATCCGCGAATTGCTGGGCGATCTGGAAGAGACCGGCGAAGAGCCGGAAGGCGAGGATTCGGCGCTGATTGCCGAGCTCAACGCCATGGCCGAAGGCAAGACTGCCGCGCCGGCACCGGCACCGGCGCCCGCCGCCGAACCCGAACCGGCGTCCGGCGGCCCGTCGACCAACAACTTCGGCGCCCCCGTGGCGGCGGAACTTCTGGCCGAGGTCGAAGCCGCCGAGGCGCAAGGTGTCAAGGCAGCCTCCGAGGATCAACTGGCCGCTGAAATGGAGGCCGAGCGCGTCGCCGAGAGCGGCGGCGAGCCCGCGGCGGCGCCGTCGACCAACAATTTCGGCGCCCCCGTGGCGGCGGAACTTCTGGCCGAGGTGGAAGCCGCCCAGGCGCAAGGCGTCACGGCCGCCTCCGAGGAACAACTGGCCGCCGAAATGGAGGCCGAGCGTGCCGCCGAGCAGGGCGGTGCCCCCGAACCGGCTCCCGAACCGGCCCCCGAACCCGCGCCGGCACCCGCGCCGGCGGTCGAGGCCAAGGTGCCGGCGGCGCCAGCGAAGAAGAAACCGCCGGCCGCCGACGACGGCAAGGGCAAGGAGTCCTCCGTCGCGCAGTCGTCGATCCGCGTCAACGTCGACGTGCTGGAAGACCTGATGACCCTCGTCAGCGAACTGGTGCTGACCCGCAACCAGCTTCTGCAGATGGTGCGCGGCATGGACGACAACGAGTTCACCGTGCCGCTGCAGCGCCTGAGCCACATCACGTCGGACCTGCAGGAAGGGGTCATGAAGACGCGCATGCAGCCGATCGGCAACGCCTGGGCGAAGCTGCCGCGGATCGTGCGCGACCTGTCGGTGGAATCGGGCAAGCAGATCGAACTGCTGATGCTCGGCGCCGAAACCGAACTGGACCGCCAGGTGCTGGAGTTGATCAAGGATCCGCTGACCCACATGGTCCGCAATTCCGCCGACCATGGGCTTGAAACGCCGGCCGAACGCGCCGCCGTGGGCAAGCCGGAGAAGGGCACCATCACCTTGAACGCCTTCCATGAGGGCGGCCACATCATCATCGATATTAGCGATGACGGCAAAGGCCTGAACATGGACCGGATCAAGACCAAGTGTCTGGAAAACGGCCTGTTGACGGAATCCGAAATCGAGGGTTTGAGCGACCAGCAGATCCAGCAGTATATCTTCGCCGCCGGTTTCTCCACCGCCGAGAAGGTGACCAGCGTGTCCGGGCGCGGCGTCGGCATGGACGTGGTGCGCACCAACATCGAAAAGATCGGCGGCACCATCGAGCTCAAGTCGGTGGAAGGCAAGGGCACCACGTTCCTGATCAAGATCCCGCTGACCCTGGCCATCGTGTCCGCACTGATCGTTGCCTGCGAGGACGAGCGCTTCGCCATCCCGCAGATCAGCGTGCTGGAACTGGTGCGCACGTCGAGCAACTCCGAACAGTCGATCGAGATGATCAACGAATCGCCGGTGCTGAGGCTGCGCAACCGGCTGTTGCCGCTGGTATCGCTGCGCGATCTGTTGAAACTGCGACCCGAGGACGAGGAAGAAGGGGGGCAGGACTCGTCCGCGGCTTCCGTGCTGCAGGACATGGCTACCGGCGACGAGGTGTTCATCGTCGTTACCCAGGTCGGGCCCAGCACCTTCGGCATCATCGTCGACCGCGTGTTCGACACCGAGGAGATCGTCGTCAAGCCGGTCGCCCCGATCCTGCGCGACATCCCGTTCTATTCGGGCAACACCATTCTTGGCGACGGCAGCGTCATCATGATCCTCGATCCCAACGGCATCGCGTCGAACGTCGGCGATATGGACGGCGAACAGGCCGAGGAAACCAAGGACTCCCAGTCGAGTTCGTCGGACGAGCGGACCTCCATGCTGGTGTTCCGTGCCGGCGGCGACGAGCTGAAGGCGGTGCCGCTGGCGCTGATTGCGCGCCTCGAGGACGTGGACATGGCCGATGTGGAAACCTCTCACGGCGAGCGCATGATCCAGTACCGCGGCCAACTGATGCCATTGATCCCGTTCGACATGATGCATCAGTGGAAGGACGACGGGCGCCAGCCGATCCTGGTGTTCACCGACAACGACCGTTCCATGGGCCTGGTGGTCGACGAGATCGTCGACATCGTCGAGGACCGTCTGAAGATCGAACTGAAGGCGGACATCCCCGGGTTGATCGGTAGCGCCGTGATCGACGGCAAGGCCACCGACATTATCGACGCCGGGCATTTCCTGACCCAGGCCTTCTCCGATTGGTTCGGCTCCATGGATCAGGCGACGCAAGAAGAGACTGGTTCCAAACGCGTGCTGCTGGTCGATGATAGCCCGTTCTTCCGCAATCTGCTGACGCCGATGCTGTCGGTTGCTGGCTGGAACGTGACCACGGTGGAAACCGCCGATGCGGCCTTGGCCATGCGCGATAACGGTGCCGCTTTCGACGTCATCATCTCCGATATCGAGATGCCGGGCATGGACGGGTTTGCCTTCGCCAAGGCGGTGCGCGGCGACTCGCGCTGGCAGAACGTGCCGATGGTGGCGCTTTCCAGCCATGCCACCGACGACAACTTCCAGAAGGGCCGGGAGGCCGGCTTCAACGACTATGTCGCCAAGTTCGATCGCGAGGCGCTGGTCACCAGCCTGGCGCAGACGGTCGCCATGGCGATCGGGGAAAACGCCCGCTAGGGCGGGTCCCTCGCTTAACCGCGGCGGGCGGCGCGCAGTCGGGAGAATGCTGCGTTGCCACCCGACCGAACGGGCGGCATAATCGGGCGGAACCGTCGGGCCGTCGCATTCCAACAACGAGGCAGTAGGTCACAAACAATATGAAATCCTGTTTAATCGTTGATGATTCCAAGGTCATCAGGATGGTGGCCAAGAAAATCCTGCAGGAACTCGAATTCGAAACCCCCGAGGCCGCGGACGGCCAGGAGGCTTTGGATTCCTGCAAGAGCAATATGCCCGACGCCGTGCTGCTCGACTGGAACATGCCAGTCATGGACGGGTTGCAGTTCCTCAAGGAACTGCGCAAGCTGCCGGGTGGGGACAGCCCGGTGGTGGTGTTCTGTACAACCGAAAACGATATCGAGCATATCCAACAGGCTATCGAGGCAGGGGCCAACGAATACATCATGAAGCCTTTCGACAGCGAAATCATCCAGGCGAAATTCGCGCAGGTTGGGCTTCTGTAAACACGCCTGTTGGAGGTCCCCAGGTTGGTGACAACATTTTCTAGCCCTGCAAGAGCCGGATCCACCGGCCAGATCAAGATTATGCTGGTCGACGACTCCGCGGTCATTCGCGGTCTCATCAACCGCATGATCACGCCCGAGTCCGACATGGAGGTGGTCGCCTCCGTGCAGGATGGCCAGCGCGCGGTGGAGACACTGCAGCGCCACCCGGAGATCGAGGTCATTATCCTCGATATCGAGATGCCGGTGATGGACGGGCTGACGGCGTTGCCGAAGCTGATCGCCGTGAAGAAAGACGTGAAGATCATTATGGCCTCGACGCTGACGCTTGAGAACGCCGAAATCAGCATGAAGGCGATGAAGCTGGGCGCACTGGATTACGTGCCGAAACCGACCTCGACGCGCGAGATCGGCGGCGCCAGCGATTTCCGACAGGACCTGCTCGACAAGATCCGCGCCGTCACCGGCCGCGCGGCGGCACCGGCGGGTGCGCGGGGACCGGCCGCCGCCCAGGCACCGGTGGCGAAGAAATCGCTCTATGCCGGGCCGGTAAAGCTGCGCGACAAGAAGCCGATGATGCGCAAGCCCGAAATCGTCGCCATCGGCTCGTCGACCGGCGGGCCGCAGGCGCTGTTCGAGGTCTTGAAGCACCTGCGCCCAGACATGCGCCTGCCGATCGTCGTCACCCAACACATGCCGCCCAAGTTCACCACCATCTTGGCCCAGCACATGGCCCAGGCGTCGGGTCGGCAATGCGCCGAGGGCCGCGACGGCGAACCGATCCAACCCGGCCGCATCTACCTGGCGCCCGGCGATTTCCACATGGTGATCGAGGCCCGCGGCGCCAATAAAGTCATCCGCCTCAACCAAAACCCGCCGGAGAATTTCTGCCGGCCGGCCGTCGATCCCATGTTTCGTTCCCTGGCCGCTGCCTATGGCGAGCGGATCTTGGCCGTGATCCTGACGGGCATGGGCTCCGACGGCTGCAAGGGCGCCGACGACATCATCAATGCCGGCGGCACCCTGATCGCCCAGGACGAGGCCTCAAGCGTCGTATGGGGCATGCCGGGCGCGGTGGCGACGGCAGGGCTTTGCACCGACGTGATCCCCCTGAACCAGGTCGCCGGTTACATCAATGATTTCGTCGCCAAGGGGATGCCATGAGGCCCGACCAATTCCAATTCATGCGCGGCTTCCTGAAGGAACGTTCCGGCTTGGTGCTCGGCGAGGACAAGGCCTACCTGTTGGAAAGCCGGCTGACGCCGGTGGCCCGCAAACAGGGCCTGAAAGATCTGGAAGAACTCATCGACAAAGTGATGAAGGGCGGCGATGCGGCTCTGCACATGGTAGTCACCGAAGCCATGACCACCAACGAATCCTTCTTCTTCCGCGACCAAAAGCCGTTCGACCTGTTCCGTGAAACGGTGATGCCGCATCTGGTGGAAACCCGCGCGGCGACGAAGCGGTTCCGGGTCTGGTCTGCGGCGGCGTCGAGCGGACAGGAACCCTATTCACTGGCCATGCTGCTCACCGAGGCAGCGGCGAAATTCGCCGGCTGGAGCCATGAGATTGTCGGCACCGACCTCTCCAGCGAGATCATCACCAAGGCCAAGAACGGCAGGTATTCGCAGTTCGAGGTGCAGCGCGGCATGCCGATCACGCTGCTGGTCAAGTATTTCGATAAGGACGGCGACCAGTGGCAGGTCAAGCCCAACATCAAGGCCATGGTCGACTACAAGGTCTACAACCTGCTGCACGATCTGTCGCCGCTCGGCAAATTCGACGTGGTGTTCTGCCGCAATGTGCTGATCTATTTCGACCAGCCGACCAAGAAAATGGTACTCGAGAACATCCGCAAGATGATGCCGGACGATGGCTTCCTGTTCCTCGGCGGTGCCGAGACGGTGCTCGGCATCACCGACCAGTTCGCGCCGGTCCCGGGACTGCGCGGCATCTATAAGGTGAACGGCTAGGGTATCGGCCTTAGGCGCGCGCCGCCTTGGGCGCGTCGTCAGCCAAGTCGTCGGGATCGCGCAGCACGTAGCCCCGCCCCCAGACGGTTTCGATGTAGTTCTCGCCGCCGGTGGCGGTGGAAAGCTTTTTCCTGAGTTTGCAAATGAAGACATCAATGATCTTCAGCTCGGGCTCGTCCATGCCGCCATAGAGATGGTTGAGGAACATCTCCTTGGTCAGCGTCGTGCCCTTGCGCAGGCTGAGAAGTTCCAGGATGCCGTATTCCTTGCCGGTCAGGTGCACCGACTGGCCTTCGACCTCGACCGTTTGGTTGTCCAGGTTGACCGATAGCTTGCCGGTTCCGATGATCGATTCCGAATGACCCTGCGAACGGCGCACGATGGCCTGGATGCGGGCGATCAGTTCGTCCTTGTTGAACGGCTTGGTCAGGTAGTCGTCGGCGCCGCCGCCGAGGCCCTTGACCTTGTTTTCCGACTCCGTCAGGCCGGACAGAATCAACACCGGCGTCGCGACCTTGGCGGCGCGCAGCCCGCGCAGCACCTCCATGCCGTCCATGTCGGGCAGCATCAGGTCCAGGACCACGATGTCGTAGTCGTAGAGTTTTCCGATCTCCAAGCCGTCTTCACCGAGATCCGTCGCATCGACCACCATGCCGGCTTTTTCCAGCATCATCTTGATACTCTGTTGAGTGGTCGGGTCGTCTTCTACCAGGAGAACGCGCATATAACCCTCCGGCGCCGCCGAAACTGTTTCGTTAACCATATGGTGCAAAGGTTAACGGCGCAAGCTCGCTGGTCGAACTCATGTAAATAGTTGAAAACAATAAGGAAAAAATTCGCTTCTTGACGCCATTTCAGCCACGTCATGAAAAAAGGCCGAATCGGCGTTAACCAGGGTAGCGCGCAAGGAGCCATCCGCAGCGGCCGAAACCTAGGCCGTGACCTCCTGTGCGCGGGCCAATGCGGTGACCATCTCCGACAGCCGCCGGCCCAACTCCGGCAAGTCGCTCATCGTCACCTGCGATGCCAGGCCGCCGCAGTTGAAGGCCAGGATGGTGCCGTTCTTCAAGACCATCGGCACGCCGACGGCGAAATAGTCGGTGCGCCAGTCGCCGGCCGAGATCGTGTAACCGTTTTCGCGGTAGTGCCTGACGGCGCTTTCGATGCCGTGCTGGACGTCGTCGATCATATCCGGTGCCACTTGGCCCAGTTCCGTCAGCAGGGCTTCGTGCCGCGCCGGGCTGAGTGCCGCTAGGTAGGCGCGGCCGAGCGCCGTCTTGGCCAGGTCCCGGTCGGCGCCGATATCCAGCGGCACGGTCGAGAGGCTGCCGTGCCGGGCGCGCTCGATGACGATCATGGATAGCCCGTCGCGTACCCCCATGCTGACAGCGCCCCGGCACTGGTCCGCCAGTTGCTGCATCATCGGGCGCGCGACCTCGCGCACGGAGAGCTGGCGAAGCACCGGATAGCCAAGTGACAGAATATGCGGATGCAGGGAGTAGCGCCCGGTGATCTCGTCCAGGTGCAGATATCCCAAAGCCAGCAGGGTGAAGGTCAATCGCGACACGGTCGGTTTCGGAAAGCCGGTGCGTTTGGCGATCTCGGCGTTGGAAAGCCCGCGGTCGTCAGCGTCGAAGACCTTCAATACCTCCAGCCCCCGTGCCAGCGAGCGGACGAACTGGCGGTTCTCCTCGGCGCGCCCGGTGTTGACCAGGTCCATGTTCTTGCGGATGCCCAATTCGATCCTCGCAACAATACTCGGTTGGTGCCGTTTCCGACGGCGGCCGGCCATCGGCCCCTTGACTTTTAATTCTGTCACGGCGATACAGGGTCGTCAAATTTCAAAACAAAATTTCGCGATGCAAAATTATGACTGATGCCGTTAAAGCCATGCTCAGTCCCGCGTCGGTCGCCATCATCGGGGCCTCGCCGGACGCCAACAAACTGAACGGCCGCCCGTTCCACTTCATGCGCCGTGATGGCTACGCCGGGCGGCTCTATCCGGTCAACCCGCGCTATGACGAGATCGACGGGGTGAAATGCTACCCGGATATCGCGTCCTTGCCGGAAGCCCCGGACATGGCGGTGGTTGCCGTCTCCGCCGCGCGCACGGTCGAGACCGTTGCCGAACTGGGCAAGAAGGGCGTGCCGGTGGCGGTGATCTTCTCGTCGGGATTCGGCGAAATGGGGCCGGAAGGGAAGGCGCTCGAAACGGAATTGCTGGAAACCGCGAAACGCCACGGCATCCGCATATGCGGGCCCAACAACCTGGGGCTCATCAACAGTTTCGAACGGGTCACCGCGACCTTCAGCCAGTATGCGGATACCTCGCCCGAGCCCGGTCCCGTCGCCTTCGCCTCGCAGTCGGGCGCCTTCGGCACCGGCATCGCGGCGCTGGCCCGTTCGCGCGGCATCGGCTTCGGATATTTCGTCAATACCGGCAACCAGATCGACATCAGCTTGATGGAGGTGCTGGAGGAAGCGCTCGAGGATGAGCGCATCACCGTCGCCGCCGCCTACCTGGAAGGACTGCGCGATGCCGACGCCCTGATCCGACTGGCCGACAAGGCGATGGCGCTGGGCAAGCCGCTGATCGTCGCCAAGGTCGGGCGCAAGGCGGCCGGTGCGCGGGCGGCGGCCTCGCATACAGGTTCGCTGGCCGGCGAGGACGCGGTCTTCGACGGCGTCGCGCGCCAGCACGGCATCATCCGGGCGCGCAACGAGGAACACATGCTCGACCTGATGGCGGCCTTCGTCGGCACGCCGGCGGCCGGGGGGCGCGGCATCGGCATCCTGACCCAGTCGGGCGGTGCCGGCGCGCTGATGGCCGACCGGGCGGAGGAATTGGGATACGACGTGCCGCTGCCGTCGGACGCCACCAAGGCGCGTCTGGCGGAGGTCATTCCGGCCTTCGGCGCCCTCGGCAATCCGGTCGACATCACCGGCCAGTTCCTGGCCGAGCCGAAAATCCTCAAGGACAGCGTCGCCCATCTGCTCGACGATCCCGCCATCGACGTGGCGGTGGTGTGGTTGCAGTTGATGCACGGCCATGCCGACCTGCTGATCGACGTCTTCCGCGACATCAAGGCACGGGTCACCAAGCCGTTCGTGGTGTGCTGGATCGAGCCGCCGGAAAAAGCGCGCAAGGCCCTGGCGGAAATGGGAATCTGCGTCATTTCGGCCACCGAGCGCGCCGTCGATACCGCCGCCGGCCTGATCGAGTTGGGCGAAGCCCGGGCGCGGTCCGGCAAGCGGCCCGCGGTCTCCACCAGCCAGACTCCGGAAACCGGCCACGGCCAGCCGGTTCCCGCCGTCGAGGCGCACGCCATGCTCACGAACGCCGGCGTGCCGCTGGTCCCCTGCGCACTGGCCGCCGACCCCGAAGCGGCGGCGGCGGCGGCGAAGCGCTTGGGCTTCCCGGTGGCGCTGAAGATCGAATCGCCCGACATCCAGCACAAGTTCGATGTCGGCGGCGTGGCCCTCGGCCTGGGTAGCGCCGAAGCGGTTTTGGGGGCGGCGGAGACCATGTTCGCCAGTGTCGCCCAAGCGGCACCGGAAGCGCGTATCGACGGCTTCCTGCTGCAGAAAATGGCGCCGGCGGAAACCGAACTGGTCATCGGCATGCGCCGCGACCCGGTCTTCGGGCCGGTGGTGATGGCCGGGCTCGGCGGCGTCTTCGTCGAGGTGCTGAAGGACGTGGCCTTCGTGCGCGCCCCCCTGAGCGAGGCCGACGCGCTCGACATGTTGGATCGCCTGCGCGGACGTGCGATGCTCGACGGCGTGCGCGGCAAGGCTGCCGCCGACCGTGGCGCCATCGCGCGCGCGTTGGTCGCTGTCGGCGATTTCGCCCTGTCGCATCCGCACGTTCGCGAATTGGACCTGAACCCGGTATTCGCCGGCCCCGACGGCGTCGTCGCCGTGGACTGGCTGATGATGGCGGAAGCCGGGAAGCAGGCCTGAAGGCAAAGATGAGGACGGGGAACACGGCAGGGTGACTTCCGAAATCCGTTTCATGATCGTGCTGGTGGCGGCGGCGCTCTGTTTGGCGATCGGGCTGGCGCCGGCGCCGGCCGGCGTGCCGGACAAGGCTTTGCCGGCGGTGGCGCTGATCGGGTTCACGGTGACCATGTGGGCGACCGGCGCGCTGCCGGAATTCGTCGCTTCGCTGCTATTCCTGTGCATCTCGACCATCGCCGTCATCGCCCAGCCGGCAGCGGTTTTCGCCGGCTTTTCGTCGCCGGCGCTGTGGCTGGTGTTCGGCGGCCTGATCGTCGGCGCCGCCGCCGACCGCACCGGGCTCGGGTTGTGGGTGGCGCGCGCCGGGTTCAGCCGCGTCGGCGCCAGCTACGGCTCGATGATCGCCGCGGTGCTGGTCGGTTCGTTGCTGCTCAGCATCCTGGTCCCGTCCTCGGTGGCCAGGCTGGCGATCATCCTGGCGCCGGTCATGGCGGTGGCGCGGCAGGCCGGGCTGGCGCCGGGCTCGCGCGGGTTCGATGGCGCGGTGATCGCGGTGGTTTTCGGCAACTATCTGATCGGGCACGGTTTTCTTCCCGCCAACCTGACCAACATCTTGCTGCTCGGCAACGCCGGCACCATGTACGGGATTGAGGTGTCCTACGGCGAATACCTGCTGATGAACCTGCCGGTGATCGCCGTGCTGCGCGGCGTGCTGGTCTGGATCCTGGTGGTCTGGATGTACCGGCCGGAGACCGAAATGAAACCGGTTTCCAACCTGGAAGCACCGCCTTTGAACGACGACGGGCGCAAGCTTCTGGTGATCGTCGCCTTCGCACTGGCGGTTTGGGGCACCGATTTCATCCACGGCGTGGCGCCCGGTTGGGTGGCGCTGGTGGTGGCGGTGATCTGCCTGCTGCCGGGCGTCGATCTGGTTCCGTCCAGGCTGTTCGTGGAAAAAATCAACATGGTGACGATCCTGTTCGTCGCCGCGGTGCTGGGCATCGGGCCGGTTCTGCTGGAATCGGGCGGTGGCGCGCTGTTGGGCTCGCTAATCGCCGATCTCGCCGGCTGGGAGGGGAAGTCGCAATTCTACGGCTATCACGCCATTTCCGTGGTGTCGTTCCTGGTGGCGCTGATCTCCAACGTGTCGGGGTCGATCGCCGTGGTGACGCCGACCGTCGCCGACCTGGCCCAGGCCACCGGATTGCCGATGAAAGTCGCCGCACTGGCCCAGTTGAACGGGCTTTCCTCGGTGCTGTTTCCATATCAGGCGCTGCCGCTTATGGTCGGCCTGGCCATGGGGGGCGTGCCGATGATCAAGGTGGTGAAGTTCTCGGTCTCGCTGTCGATCATCGGCCTGGTGTTGCTGACGCCGCTGAATTTCGTCTATTGGCAATGGCTCGGGTACATCCCGGGCTGAGGGATTTCGTAGAGGGAGGAAAAGGAATGTCACTGGTATTGCTGGAGCGGCCCGAAGCCGGCATCGCGGTAATCCGCATGAACCGGCCGGAGGCCATGAACGCGCTTTCCAACGCGACGCGCGTGGAACTGGCCGAGCGCTTCGAGGAGGCCGCCGCCGACGATGAGATACGCGTTATCGTCATCACCGGCAACGAGAAGGCTTTCGTCGCCGGGGCGGATCTCAAGGAATTCGCCGACATGACCACCGCCGACTGGACGCAGCAGGATGCGCGTTTCATGTGGCGCGCCATCGCCGCGTGCAAAAAGCCGATCGTTGCGGCGGTCAACGGCTTCGCGCTCGGCGGCGGCTGCGAACTGGCGCTCAGTTGCGACATCATCGTCGCCGGCGAGAACGCCAAGATGGGCCTGCCGGAGGTGCGTGTCGGCGTGCTGCCGGGCGGCGGCGGCACCCAGCGCCTGACCCGCACGGTGGGCAAGTACAAGGCGTTGAAGATGATGCTGACGGCCGAGTGGGTATCGGGCAGCGAAGCCTGCGACATGGGCCTGGCGTCGGAGGTGGTGCCCGACGCGGAAGTCGTCGAGCGGGCCATGGCCATCGCGCGCAAAATCGCCAAGATGCCGCCGATCGGCGTCAGGCTGATCAAAGAGGTGACGCTGGCCGGCATCGATGCCTCGCTGGAGACCGGCATGATGCTGGAGCGCAAGGCCTTCGAGATCTTGTTCGCCACCGAGGACCAGAAGGAAGGCGCCAAGGCCTTCATCGAGAAACGCGAACCTGAATTCAAGGGGAAATGAGGACATGACTTTGGATGCCAACCAAGAAGGATTGATCGTCGGGGTCGCCGGCGCCGGTGCCATGGGGCGCGGCATCGCGCAGGTGTCGGTGGTCGGCGGCTGCACGGTGAAACTCTATGACGCCAAGCCCGGCGCCGCTGAGGAGGCCAGGGACTTCATTGCCAAAATGCTGTCGCGCAACGTCGAGAAGGGCCGCATGGCCGAGGAAGACGCCGACGCCGCCGTCGCCCGCATCGAGGTCCTCGATGCCAGCGCCGGTTTCGCCGACTGCCATTGCGTGATCGAGGCCGTGGTCGAGAACCTGGAGATCAAGCACGCCGTGTTCAAGGACCTGGAAAGCGTCGTTTCCGACGACTGCATCCTGGCCACCAATACGTCGTCCTTGTCCGTCTCCACCATCGCGTCGGCCTGCACCCGGCCCGAGCGCGTCGCCGGCATGCACTTCTTCAATCCGGTGCCGCTGATGAAGCTGGTGGAGGTCATCGACGGGGTCCTGACCGACCCGGCCATCGGCGATTTCCTGATGGTCCTGGGCCGCCGCATGGGCCGCGAGTCGGTCCGGGTCAAGGACGCGCCGGGCTTTCTGGTCAACCAGGTGGGGCGCGGTTACAACATCGAATGCGCGCACATCGTCATGGACGGCGTCGCCGAGATCGTCGACATGGACCGCATCCTGCGCGATGCCTGCGGTTTCCGCATGGGCCCGTTCGAGTTGTTGGACCTGACCGCGCTCGACGTCACCCATCCGGCCACCAACCTGATCTACGAGCAGTTCTACCACGAGCCGCGCTACCGCCCCGCCGCCATGCTGCAAATGCGCTTGGACGCCGGCCTTCTGGGCCGCAAGGTGGGCAAGGGCTTTTACGACTACCCGGAAGGCAAGCAGGTTGTCCCCGATGAGGCCGCCCCGCCGGCCTACGACGGCCGCAAGGTTTGGGTCTCGAACGCGATGCCGGAATTCGCCGACAAACTCAAAGCCATCGTCGCGGACGCCGGTGGCGCCCTGGAAACCGGTGATGCGCCCTCCGCCGACGCCTTGATCCTGGTCACGCCCTTGGGCGACGACGCCACCACGGCGGCCGCCGACCAGGGCCTGGACGCGACCCGCACTATCGCCGTCGATTGCCTGTTCGGATTGGAGACGCGGCGCACGTTGATGAAGACGCCGATCACCGATCCGGCCTATACGGCGGCCGCGCACGGCCTCCTGGGCGGCGGCGACGTGCCCGCCTGCGTCATTGGCGATACCCCCGGTTTCGTCACCCAGCGCGTGGTCGCGGCGATCTGCAACATCGGTTGTTCGGTGGCGCAGCAGCGCACGGCCGACGCCGCCGACATCGACAAGGCGGTGAAGCTGGCGCTCAACTACCCCAAGGGGCCGTTGGAGTTCGGCGATTTCGTCGGCGCCGACAAGATCGTCACGATTCTCGACAACATCCACAAACTCACCGGCGATCCGCGCTACCGGCTGGTGCCGTGGCTGCGCCGCCGCGCGCAGCTCGGCGTGTCGCTGCTGACGCCCGAATCCTAAGAGAGGAACCGATAACATGTTGAATGCTTATATCTACGACGGCCTGCGTACGCCAATCGGCCGCAACGCCGGCAGCTTAGCCAAGGTTCGCCCCGACGACATGCTGGGCGGCGTCATCAAGGAAGTGGTCGGCCGCTCCGCCTTCGACGCGGGCGACATCGAGGATGTCAACGTCGGCTGCGCCAACCAGGCGGGCGAGGATTCGCGCTGCCTGGGCCGCCACGCAGCGCTGTTGGCGGGGCTTCCCATCGAGGTCGCCGGCAACACCATCCAACGCAACTGCGGATCGGGCATGAACGCCATGATCAACGCCGCCCACGCCATCACCTGCGGCGAGGGGGACCTGTTCGTCACCGGCGGCGTCGAGAGCATGACCCGCGCGCCCTTCGTCGTCGGCAAGGCGGAAATCGCCTATGCCAAGACCTTCCCGGTGTTCGAATCTTCCTTGGGCGCGCGTTTCCCGAACCCCAGGATCGAGGGTGAATTCGGCGCCGACACGATGCCCCAAACCGCCGACAACCTGGCCCGCGACTTCCAGCTCAGCCGCGAAGAGTGCGACGTTTTCGCCGCCGGCTCGCAGTCAAAGTACGCCGCCGCCAAGGCGGACGGCTTCTACGACGAGGAACTGACGCCGGTGACCGTGCCGGGCGGGCGCAAGAAGCCCGACATCGTGGTCGCCGAGGACGAACATCCGCGCCCCGGCACCGACACCGAGACCCTGGGCGGCATGCGTGCGCTGTTCGACGGCGGCGTGACCACGGCCGGCAATGCATCCGGCATCAACGACGGCGCCGCGGCGCTGATCGTGGGCTCGCTGGAAGCGGGCGAGAAGGCCGGTGCCAAGCCGCGCGCGCGGATTATCTCCAGCGCCGTCGCCGGCGTCGCACCCCGCATCATGGGCTACGGCCCGGTGCCGGCGTCGGAAAAGGCGCTGGCCCGCGCCGGTCTCACCATCGCCGACATGGACGTCATCGAGATCAACGAGGCCTTCGCCGCGCAGGCGCTGGCCTGCATGAAGGGTCTCGACGTCGCCTTCGACGACAGCCGCGTCAATCCCAATGGCGGCGCCATCGCCATCGGCCATCCGTTGGGGGCTTCCGGCGCGCGCCTGGCGCTCACCGCCATGCGCCAGTTGGAGCGCACGGGCGGCCGCTACGCCTTGATCACCATGTGCATCGGCGTCGGCCAGGGTATCGCCAGCATCCTGGAAAGGGTCGAGTGATGTCGGACGCCACGTTCTCCTGGGAAGATCCGCTGTTGCTGGAAGACCAGCTCACGGAAGAGGAGCGCATGATCCGCGACATGGTGGCGCGTTTCGCCGAGGACCGGCTGATGCCGGTGATCCTGGACTGGAACCGCCATGAGAAGTTCGACAAGGAGCTGATGCGCGAGTTCGGGGAATTGGGTTTGCTGGGGGGGACCATCGAAGGGTACGGCTGTCCGGGCCTGGGCCACGTGGCCTATGGCTTGGTCTGCCGTACCTTCGAGGGTATCGACACCGCGTTTCGATCCGCCGTCGGCGTGCAGTCGGGCCTGGCGATGGCACCGATCGCGCTCTTCGGCTCGGAAGAGCAAAAACAGAAATACCTGCCGGGCATGGCCAGGGGCGAGATCGTCGGTTGTTTCGGCCTGACCGAGCCCGACCACGGTTCCGACCCGTCGGGCATGAAAAGCCGCGCCAAGAAGGTCGACGGTGGCTGGCGGCTGACCGGTAACAAGATCTGGATCACCAACGCGCCGATTTCGGATATCTGCATCGTCTGGGCCAAGGACGAAGACGGCAAGGTCAACGGCTTCATCGTCGACAGCCATGCCGAAGGCGTCCAAACGCCGAAGATCGAGGGCAAGTTCGGCGTCCGCGCCTCAAGCACCGGCGAGATCGTCATGGATGACGTATTCGTGCCGGAAGAGGACCGCCTAGCCGACGCGCCTGGCCTCAAGGCGCCCTTGTCGTGCCTCTCACGCGCGCGCTTCGGCATCAGTTGGGGCGCCATGGGAGCGGCCGAATTCTGCTGGAAATCGACCCGTCAGTACGTGCTCGACCGCAAGCAGTTCGGCCGGCCACTGGCGGCGACGCAGCTCATCCAGAAGAAGCTCGCCGACATGCAGACCGACATCGCGCTCGGCCTGCAGGGCGCGCTCCGGGTTTCGCGCCTCGCCGACGAGGGCAAGGCGACGCCGGAGATGTTCTCGCTGGTGAAGCGCAATAACACCGGCAAGGCCTTGGAGATCGCCCGCACCTGCCGCGACATGCACGGCGGAAACGGCATCTCGGACGAGTTCCACATCATCCGCCACATGCTGAACATGGAAGTGATCAACACCCTGGAAGGCACGCACGACATCCACGCCCTGGTGCTGGGCCGCGCGCAGACCGGTATCCAGGCGTTTTCGGCCTGATCGCGCCGGGTCAGTCCCGGTTCAGCCGACGACGCGTCCCGGCACCGGTCGGATGCCGTAGAAGTCCAACGTGCTTTTCATGACCTCGGGATTATAGGCGCCGACAGCGAGGACCTGGTGGATCTCCTCGCCGTCGTCGCTGAACGGCAGGCGCAGGAATTCGTAGTCGGACCGCTCAGAGCGGAAATTCTTCAATCCGATGGTCATGATCCGTAGCGCGGTTTTTCGTTCCAGCATGGCGGCGTATTCGGCGAACGCCTTTTCCGCGATCGCATACGGTTCGAATGTGGAGAGGGATCTGCCCGTGTAGTCGGCGCCCTGCATGACGGTCCGCCCCGTGCCCCAGAAACGATAAATGAAATCCAGCGGATCGCGCTGAACGTCGGCGACGGCGCAATGGGGAATCAGGTTTGCCGGCACCTGCATCCAATCGAAGGCCGGCCAGGGCGGTGCGAAGGCATTACCGCGAATATCGTTCCAATGATCGAAAACCTGCCGCAAACCGTCGTCCAGCACGCCATTCGCCGCGGCGTCGATTTCCGTCCTGTATTCCGTTGTCTGGTTGGCTTCCTGACTACTGTCGGCGTTGGACATGGGGCGACCCGGATTGTTTTCGCCGGACGGGGATGTGCCGATCCGGTCGTTGCATCCTATTTTATTCAGTCCGCGTCCTCAAATGAATAGGTTCGCCGTGGCCCCTGGCTCGCGGCCGTTTCAATCCTTCGTTAACCATGCTTTCGCATACTCAGGGTTGGGACTATGTTGGACCAGTCGCGGGCGGCGTCGGGCCGCGAACGACACCTGGGTTGTACGGAAGCGGGGCCGGTTTGTCCGGATACGGCGGGAACATTCTGAACGAGGTCGATCACCTCGCCGAGTACAAGATGTACGGCAAGGTGGTGAACATTGTCGGCCTGTTGATCCACGTTGGTGGGGTCACCCACAGCCTGTCGGTCGGCGATCATTGTATCATTCACGCGCGCAAGGGCCGCCGGGTCGCCTGCGAGGTCGTCGGTTTCGCCGACGGCAATGCCCTGGTGATGCCGTTCGGCGCCATCGAGGGTATCGGCATGGGCAGCCGCGCCGAGGTCAGCGTCGCCGAACCGGTGATCTATCCGTCGCGCGAATGGCTCGGCCGCGTCGTCAACGCCTTCGGTGAACCGACGGACGGCAAAGGGCCGTTGCCGGTCGGCAATCTCGGCTATCCGATCCATAACTCGCCGCCGCCGGCACACATGCGCAAGCGGGTCGGTGGCAAGGTCGATCTCGGCGTGCGCGCCATGAACGCTTTTTTGACGCTCTGCCAGGGGCAGCGCATGGGCATCTTCTCGGGCTCCGGCGTCGGCAAATCGACGCTGCTGGCGATGATGGCCCGCAACACCGACGCCGAGGTCAATGTTATCGGCCTGATCGGCGAGCGCGGCCGCGAGGCCCGGGAGTTCATCGAGGACCACCTGGGCGAGGAGGGGATGCGGCGCTCCATCGTCGTCGTTGCCACTTCCGACGAATCGCCCTTGGTTCGCCGCCAGGCAGCCTACGTGACGCTGGCCATTGCGGAGTATTTCCGCGACCAGGCCAACGAGGTGCTGGTGTTGATGGATTCGGTCACCCGCTTCGCCATGGCGCAGCGCGAGATTTCGCTTTCGGCGGGCGAGCCGCCGACCACCAAGGGCTATACGCCTTCGGTGTTCGCGCAATTGCCGCAGCTTCTGGAGCGCGCCGGACCCGGCACCGACGGGCAGGGCAATATCACCGGCCTGTTCACCGTGTTGGTGGAAGGCGACGACCACAACGAACCGATCGCCGATGCGGTGCGCGGTATCCTCGACGGTCACGTGGTGTTGGAACGCGAAATCGCCGAGCGCGGGCGCTATCCGGCGATCAATATCCTGCGCAGCATTTCCCGAACCATGCCCGGCTGCAACACGCCCGAGCAGAACGCCATGGTGGCCCGCGCGCGCCTGCTGCTCGCCACCTACGAAGACATGGCCGAACTGATCCGGCTTGGCGCCTATCGGCGCGGCACCGACCCGCAGGTGGACGAATCGATCCAATACAATCCCCAGTTGGAAGCCTTCCTGTCGCAGGAAATCGCCGAAGCCAACTCCCTCGACGACTGCTACCGGCGTCTCGGCGAGATCCTCGGCATGTCGCCGGGGGTGCCGCCGGCACAGCCCGAACCGCCGCCGGCGGGATGATCGGAGCTTGATCCATGGCCAAGGGACTCGCCACGCTGGTCCGCGTCAATGAATGGACGGTCGACGAAAAGCGCCGCGCGCTCGGCGTCCTGCTGCGCGAATTGGAAAAGCTGGAAACCGCGAGGCGCCAGCTCGATCGCGAACTGGCCGATGAACAGGCGGCGGCCGCCAGCATGCCCAACGAAGCGGGTTTGCTTTACGGCGTCTACGCCGAAGGTGTCATCATCCGGCGCGAACGATTGGATGCGGCGATTGCCGCCAAGCAGGCCGAGATCGAGAAAGCCCGCGAAGCATTGAACGAAGCTTACCGTGAACTGAAGAAGTACGAGGTCATTCGCGATAACCGTGTCCGCGAGGCGCGTGCCGCGGAAGCCCGGGAAGAGCGAATCCAACTCGACGAAATGGGCATCGAGAGCTTTCGCCGGCGCTCCTAAAGGGGGCGGAAAAGGTCGCCGCAATGCGGCCATAATTCATTGATATAAAACTATAATTCGGCCACGCAAAATCGTATGCGAGCCGTCAGGCAGCCTTCAGGTTTTACGAATAGGTTTAGGCCTGAACTTAACGGCGGAAAATGCCACTTTTTTTTATATGCAATGAACTGAGGTTTTCGTGAGGGTCACCGTGAAAGAATTTCACAAATTTCGTTTCCTATCCTTGATGGCGCTGTTGTCGCTCCTGGTTTGGCCGGGTGCCGTCAGCGCGTCCGACTGCGCGCCGTTTCCGCGGTTGAAGATTTGGGGCGAGTATACCCACGAGAAAGTTCGAAGCCTCATTGAACAGCGCCTCGGCGGCAAATGGGACGGCTACCTGGAGAAGCTCGACAAGAGCCTTGAGCAGATGCAGGCCATCCACGAACGCGGCAAGGGCGTCGCGCTGAACATCGGCGGCAAGCGCTATGCACTGGAGGGGAAGACCCTGGAAGCCTACATCAAGGCCTCCGAACAGCGCCGCGATGTGGTCGCCTGCCTCGCCCAGGAAGCGGAAATCGCCAAGCTCGACAACTTCGCCACCGCCGCCGGCGGCGAGGCCTCCGACGTGGAAGTGGCGGCCATTCAGGTGGCGGACCTCAACCTCAACGTCGACGGCGAATGCCGCGACGGCGTTGCCACCTTCAAGGTTTCGAACCAGGGCGAAACCTGGCCCAAGCTCGCGACGATTGCCATCTATCGGGTCGGCAACGGTGCGCCGAAGCGGATCAGCGCCCGGCGCATGCGCCTCTCGAACGGCCAGATGGCGACGTTCAAGGTGCCGCCGACCAAGAATACCACCGGCCGTCTCGGCCTGTTCGTCGAACCATCCTGGGTGAAGCGCAAGTTCGCGTTCGATGCGACGCTCACCTGCGGCTGAGCGAACCAAGTATTAAATCCATTAAAATAGGAATATATTGACTTTTCTGAAAGCCGGTGATAGGGTCGTCGAGTATCGCCGCTTGCGCGCGGCGACGGCGCGCTATTTCAAAACCGAATCAGAATGAAGCCGGGGCCGATATGCCTTGTTGGGCGCGGCGCGCGGAAATTGGGTTCGTTCCGTAGTTTTTTTTGAAAAATTTTTGAATTCAATGGCTTCCAACCAGCGTTTTCCCGAAACCGGCCGAAAATCGTGCTTACACCGGCGGCAACCGATACAGCAGATCGTCGTTGCGCCAGCCGGGTTGGCTCTCCTCCAGGGAAATCTCATGTGAAGACGGGGCCTCGCCGGGCGCGGTGCCGCGCAAGGTGACCTGCGCCCACCGGGGAACCAGTTCGTTGGCGACGTCGTCGAGGATCGCCACCGCCGCCGCTTCCAGCGTATTCCACGGGATCGGCGCCAATCGCCCCAGGTAAGTGGTGAAATTAGCCGGTTCCAGCAGTTGCCGGTCGGGCACGTAGCGGAGAGTCACCTGCATCAGGCCGCCTTGGCCCTCGAGCACCAGGGGCTCGCGCAGTGTCACCACATAGTCCCGTCCGCCGCCCGGGTTGACGACGGGTTGCAGGATCTCGCGGCGTTGGATGGCGTCCATGGACCGATTATACCATCAGCCCGAGGCCACCGTCGTCGGCCTTGGCATCGGTGCCGACGAAGTTCGCCGGCGCCGCCTGAAAGGCGAGGCCGCCGGTGACTCCGGTGGTTTCGTTGGCATTCTCGAAGACGCCGCGGATGCCGTTCTGCACCCTGTCCGGAAGCCGCGCGTCGCTGCGCACGATCAGATCGAAACGCTTGGTGCCGTCCTGCACGAAGCCGTCCAGTTGCAGCCGGCCGAGGCGGCTCATCTCAACATCGACGACGAAACGCACGCCGGGACCCTTGCGCTTATCGTCCTCGTCGTCTTCGTCGTCCTCGTGCCGGCGCACCAATAGCCGCAACTGCTCGATCTCCTGGCCGTTGAAGAAGGGAACGGGGAAGGGCCTGGGTTCGGGGCCGTCGGGCTCGGCGCGGACCCTGGCGATGCCGGCGAAGTCGTCCTTGAGCCGCGCCATCAGCGCCGGTTTCAGCTTCTCCAGCGCGCGCGCCGGCGCGTCGCCCAGCCACTGGCGGACATCGCCGCCCCGGAGCGCGAACAGGAAGAACAGAAGGTTCGCCGTCAGGTTGGCGTCGGCGCGCGGCATGGCGCCGTGGATCAGTTGCTGTGCCGTCACCGGTTGGGCGTCCATCAAGGTCCGGGCCGCTTCGTCCAGCGACGGCCATTGGCGCTGTTCGGCAATGACCTGGCCGAGACGGAGCGCCACCGCCCGGTCCTGGGCGCCGGCTTCCGGTTGCGGCAGTTGCGCCACCTCGAACTGAATGGCGGTTCCGGCCGGCAACGGTGTCGGGGTGGCGATGGCGATTAGTCCTGCCGGCGTCTGTATCAGGCCGTGTGCGGTTCCGGGACCCGCCGCCTGGGTGGCGACGCCGGAAACCGTCATGCCGAGGCTCAACGGCTGGCCGGTGACCGCCGGGGCTTGCGCCTGGGCGCCGGGCTGCACGGAGACGATCCGCACCGTGAAGCCGCTGCCCGCCGGGAGTGCCACCTTGCCGGTGGCCTGTGCCGGCGTGGCTGAGGTGCCCGGCGTGGCCGGCTGGGCCGCAGCGGTCGGTGTTTGAGGCCCGGTGTTTGCGGATGCCCGCCCGGCACCCGCCAGGTTGACGCCACCGGCAGAAGGGGGTGCGGCGCCCGTGATCAGAGCGCTACCCGGCTGCAACAGCGTGGCGCCGAGGGTCGCGCCCTGGGTCAGCGTCACCGGCGCCGCCGGGCCGCTGGCCTGACCCACAGCGGGGTTGGCCGCGCCCGGGGTCGCCGCCGGGGGAGTACCGGTCCCGGTGCTCTTGCCGGTGCCTGTCGCGGCGGCGCCGGGAAGGGTCGGCGGCAGTAACTCGCCGCCCAGGCGTGAAAGCGCCTGCGGCGGCTTGCCGTGGATGGCGGTGATCAGCAGCAGCACCTGGGTGCCGAGCGATTGCACCTGCAACTGCACCGGGCCGCTGGCGGGCAACGCGATGTTGGTTTGGAGGGCGAGGGGGCCGAGCCGGGTGGAGACCAGGATGCGGCCCAGGGGATCGAGGCCGGTAATCAGCGCGTCGAGCCGCGCACCGACGTCGAGCGCCAGCAGTGCCGGCGGCGGTGTCGTGACCACGGCGCTCGGCGGCGGTGCCGGCGGCTGGGCCGGAGCACTCGGCGGTGGTGGCGGCGACACGGTGGACATGGACGCGGCTCAGTCCTCCGCCAGCTTGTCGGCGATCTTGTTCACGTCGTCGGCGGCTTCGGTGTTGGGATAGCGGATGAGGAGCGGGGTCTGGCTGCGGATCGCCTCCTTGACGCGCGGGTCGCGCCGGACAATGCCGAGCAGCATCGGCGAAATCTTCAGAAAGCCCTGGCAGGCTTTCAGCAGCGTGTTGTAGGTGCGTTCGCCCTCGCGGGTGGAATTGACGTTGTTGGTGACGATCTCGAAACGCATTTCCGGGCGTTCCGCGTGGGTCACCTTGATAAAGGCATAGGCGTCGGTGAGCGACGTCGGCTCGTCGGTCAACACGACGACGCAGGTACCGGCGTTGTGGGCGAGCTGGCGCACGGTGCGTTCGACGCCGGCGCCGAGATCGATGATCACGTGGTCGTAGGAACTGGCGAGCAGCGCCAGATCCTCGCCCAGCATTTGCAGGCGGCTGGACGCGATGTTGGCGAGCGAGCCCGAACCCGACCGCCCGGCGATGACGTGGAAGCCGCCGTCGTCGTAGCTGACGATGGCCTGGTTGAGGGTCAGGCGGCCGGCGATCACCGCCGACAGGTCCTGTTTCGGCATCAGGCCGAGCTGGATGTCCAGGTTGGCGAGGCCAAGGTCACCGTCGAACAGCAGCACGCGGCGGCCCTTCATGGCCAGGGCGTGGGCGAGGGTGATGGAAAGCCAGGTCTTGCCGACGCCGCCTTTGCCGGAGGCGATGGCGAGCATGTTGGCGCCCTTGCTTCGTGGGGTGGTCGGCATCGCGGGGGAGTCGCTCATGGTTGGTCCTCGTCGGGTCCGCCGGCCCTGGTCTCGGGCGCATCGGCGGGGGGGGCAAGCGGGTTCGGTTGGTCGGGTTCCGGCATCATCAGCCGGGCCAGCACCGCCGCCGTGATCGGCTTGAGGCCCTCGCCGACGCGATGCGTGATGCTGACGTCGGCGAGCGGCAGGCGGGCGGCATAGGCGGCGGCGATGACGGCACCGAAGCGGCGCGCGATATCGAGCCGGGTGACGATCAGCCGGGTGGCGCCGGCGCGGGCGTAGATACAGGCCATGTCGGCACTTTCGACGGCGTCGCCGCCGGCCGGCAGCACCAGCACCGCCTCGCCGTCGGCGGTATCGACGATGCGCGCCAACTGCGCCATGTCGTGCTTGTCGTAGGGGTTGGTGCCGGCGGTATCGATGACCAGCCGGCCGGGCTGGTCGCGGTGCGCGCGCACCAGCTTCAACAGCGCGTCCGTGTCCGGCGCGGTGGCGAGGTCGAGCCCGAGGATGCGGGTGAAAGCAGCCAGTTGTTCGATGCCGCCGGCGCGTTTCACGTCGGTGGTGACCGGTACCACGGGCTGCTTGGCCATGTGGGCGCGGGCGCAGATCTTGGCCGCGGTGATGGTCTTGCCAGCACCCGGCGGGCCGACCAGCACCAGGGGAGGCATGCCGTCGTCGAAGGCCTCCAAGGGCGCGAAGCCGAGCTGTGCCTCCATGGCCCAGGTCAGGGCCTGGACCGCGGTTTCGGCCTCGGCGCCGGCGCCGATCTCGGCCAGCCGTGCCGCGGTCGGTGCCGGCACGCCGTGCGAGACCAGCGCCTGACGCAGGAAGGCGGCAAGGTCGAAGCCGTCGTCGCCGAGCGCCGGCGTATCGAAGCCCCGGTCTTCGTTTGCGGGCTCCCCCGGTTCCGTCGCGGCGACCAGCACAGCCTGGCCGTCGTCGCCCTGGAACGACGACACGATGACCGCATCGCTGCCCAAGCTGTCGCGCACCATGTCCATGGCGGCGGCGGTGGTATCGGCGGTAAAGGTTTTGACCCGCATAGTGCCCGATCCGCCCTACACCTGCCCGACGGTCTTGATTTTGGCCTTCGGGTGGACCTCGTTCTGGGACATCACCACGGTCATCGGCCGGAAGCGCTCGACGATGGAACGCACGAACGGGCGGATGCCGGGGCTGGTCAGCAGCACCGGCGCCTCGCCGACCATGGCCTGGCGTTCGAAGGTGTTGCGCAGCACGGTGATGAACTCCTGCAGACGGCTCGGCGGCATGCTCAATTGCCGGTCCTCGCCCTGGCCGACCAGGCTTTCGGCGAAAGCCTGTTCCCACTGCGGCGACAGCGTGATCATCGGGATGACGCCCTGGTCGGTGGAGTTCTGGTCGCTGATCTGGCGCGCCAGACGGGCGCGGACGTGCTCGGTAATGGTCATGACGTTGCGCGAATGGCCGCAAGCCTCGGCGATTCCTTCCAGGATGGTCGGCAGATCGCGGACCGAGACTCGCTCGGCCAGCAGGTTCTGCAGGATGCGCTGCACGCCGCCCAGCGAAATCTGCGCCGGGATCAGGTCGCCGATCAACGCCTGGTGCTCCTTGTCGAGCTCGTCCAGGAGCTTCTGGGTCTCGGAGTAGGACAGCAGTTCGGCCATGTTGTCCTTGATCACCTCGGTGATGTGGGTGGTGATCACGGTCGCCGGGTCGACGACGGTGTAACCGCGGAACAGGGCCTCTTCGCGGTTGGCGTCTTCGATCCACATGGCCGGCAGGCCGAAGGTCGGTTCCATGGTCTTCTCGCCGGGTAGGCTGATGTCCTCGCCGCGCGGGTCCATGACCAGCATCATGTTGGGGCGAAGATCGCCGCGGCCGGACTCGATCTCCTTGACCCTGATGACGTAGTTGTTGGCCGGTAGCTGCATGTTGTCCTGGATGCGAACGCTGGGCATGACGAAGCCGACTTCCGACGCCATCTGCCGTCGCAGCGCCTTGATCTGGTCTGTCAGGCGTTGGCCCTCGCGCGGCGCGCTGATCAGCGACAGCAGGCCGTAGCCGAGCTCCAGGCGCAGGTAGTCGATCTTCAGCGCCGCCGATATCGGCTCTTCGGCCAGGGCCGACGGATCGATGGTCTTTTCCTCCTCCTCGAGCAGCAGTTCCTCTTCCGCCTGCCTGTTCTTCGCGTGCATGAAGAAAGCGGCGGCGGCGCAGGCGCCGGCCAGGGTCATGAACGGGATCACCGGCACGCCGGGCACGATCGCCAAGCCGGTCAACAGGAACGCCACCAGCGCCAAGGCGCGTGGTTTGCCGCCCATCTGGCGAATCAGTGCGGCTTCGGTGCTGCCGGCAACGCCGGCCTTGGTCACCATCATGCCCGCCGCGGTAGAGACGATCAGCGCCGGGATCTGCGAGACCAGGCCGTCACCGACCGTGAGACGGGTGTAGGAATCGGCGGCTTGGGCGAAAGTGATGTCTTTCTGCGCGACGCCGATGATCATGCCGCCGATGACGTTGATGAAGGTAATCAGGATACCGGCGATGGCATCGCCGCGAACGAATTTGGCGGCACCATCCATGGCGCCGAAGAAGGAGCTTTCCTCCTCCAATTCCTTGCGCCGGGAGCGGGCCTCCGCTTCGTCGATCAAGCCGGTGGACAGGTCGGCGTCGATGGCCATCTGCTTGCCGGGCATGGCGTCCAGGGTGAAACGCGCCGAGACTTCGGCGATACGCCCGGAACCCTTGGTGATGACGATGAAGTTGACGATCACTAGGATGGTGAAAACGATGATGCCGATGACGAAATTGCCGCCCATGACGAAGCCGCCGAAGGCCTGAATTACATCCCCGGCGGCGTCGGTGCCTTCGTGGCCGTTGGTCAGGATCAGGCGCGTCGAAGCCAGGTTGAGACTGAGCCGGATCATGGTCGCGAGCAGCAAGACCGTCGGAAAGGCATTGAACTCCAGCGGTTTCTGCACGAACAAGGCGGTCATCAAGATGAGCACCGAAAAGGTGATGGAGAACGCCAAAGCAATGTCGAGCATCCACTTCGGCATGGGCATGATCAGCACCACCAGGATGCCGACCACCGCCAGTGCCAGCATGATGTCGCCGCGCGTTAGCGCCTCGATGATACGGTCGCGGAGATCGGCCCCGGGGCTCGCGTCAGCGTTTTCGGTGGTTTGCGTGGTGGCTTCCGCCATGGCCTATGTGATCCTGTTGTCGAAGGTCAAGCCGTGCCGGAACTGGCATCGCCGGGTTGTGGAATGTTGAATCCCTGATCGCCGTATGTCTTGAGTTTGTTGCGAAGCGTGCGGATGGAAATGCCGAGGATATTGGCCGCGTGGGTGCGATTGCCGAGGCAATGCAGGAGCGTGTCGATTATCAGTTCGCGTTCCACGTCGGCGACGGTGCGCCCGACCATCCCGGCGATGTCGACCTCGCTGCCGGCGCTCCCGCTTTGGCCTGTATCCATGGTTCCCTCCGTCAAGATAATCGCATCGGTGTCGATTTCGTCGCCGCCCGCAAGCAGCACCGCCCGGTGCATTGTGTTTTCCAGTTCTCGGACATTGCCGGGCCAGCCGTGGCCCTTCAATTTCGTCAACGCCGCCTCGGTCAATAGCCGTTCCGGGACGCCGTTGAGCTCGGCATATTTCTTGGAGAAGTGCTCGGCGAGCATCTGAATGTCGGCGGGGCGCTCTTTCAGGGGCGGCAATCTCAGGTTCATGACGTTGAGGCGGAAGTAGAGGTCTTCGCGGAAATTGCCCTGGGCGACCTCGGATTCCATGTTGCGGTTCGAGGTGGCGATGATGCGGACGTTGATCGAGACCGGCTTTTTGCCGCCGACGCGGTCGATTTCGCGTTCCTGGATGGCGCGTAGCAGCTTGGCCTGAAGGCGCGGGTCCATTTCGCTGATTTCATCGAGCAGGATCGTGCCGCCGTCGGCTTCCTCGAACTTGCCGATGCGTCGCGCCACGGCGCCGGTGAAGGCGCCTTTTTCATGACCGAAGAGCTCGGATTCCAGTAGATTTTCCGGGATCGCGGCGCAGTTGACGGCGACAAAGGGACCGGCTTTTCGCTTCGAGCGGTTATGGATATGGCGCGCCATCAGTTCCTTGCCGGTGCCGGACGGGCCGGTGACCAGGATGGAGGCTTCGCTGGGTGCGACCTGGTCGGCGACGCGCATGACCTCGACCATGCGCGGGTCCTTGTGAATGATCGCCTGCTGTTCCTCGGCCACGGCTTCGAGGACCGCGGCGATCAACTCCGCGTCCGGCGGCAGTGGCAGGTATTCCTTCGCGCCGGCGCGGATGGCGCGCACCGCCGCCTGGGTATCATTGCCGACGCCGCAGGCGACGACGGGAACGGAAAAGCGCTCGGATTCCAGCGATCCGATGAGTTTCGCCATGTCCAGCGACACGTCGGCCATGATCAGGTCGGCACCGCAACCGGCGCGGAGCGCCTCAAGGGCGGCGTCCTCGTTGTCCACCTGTTGCACCTTGGCCCCACGCTTGATCGCGATCTGGCTGGCCGCGCCGATCTGACCGTTCAGGGTGCCGATGATGAGGAGTCTCATGAAGCCTTTCTCCTGGGGGCGTCAGTCGAAATATTGGACGCGGTTGGCCGGCGGCAGGATGCTGTTGAGAAGCATCTCCAAGCGCCGGGGGTTTTCCTGATTGCCGATGGACGCCGCGCCCATGACGTAGAGATTGTTGATCAGCGCTTCTTCCTGGGAATTGCGCTCCAGTTTCGAGGCGAGGGGAAGGAATACCATGTTGGCCAGCACCGCACCATAGAAGGTGGTGAGCAGAGCGACAGCCATGCTGGGGCCGATGGTGGCCGGATCGTTCAAGTTGCCGAGCATCTGAACCAGGCCGATCAACGTGCCGATGAGACCCATGGCGGGCGAGAATTCCGCCATCTTGCGCAGCACGCTGGTGCTTTTCGTATGGCGCTGGATGGTGGCCTGCAAGTCGCGCCGCATGATGCTTTCGACTTCATCGCCGGGGGTGCCGTCGACGACCATCTGCAGCCCTTTGTGAAGAAACGGCTCGTTTCGGACGGAGCCCAGCAGGTTCTGCATCGCCAGCACGCCTTTCTTGCGCGCCAGTTCGGCGATCTGCAGCACCTGGGTCGCTGCCTGCGAGGGATCGCGCGAGCTATGAAACAGCGACTTGCCGATCACCCGGAAGGTACGGCTCATTTCGCCAAGAGAGAAACAGGCGGTGGTAATGGCGAAGGTGCCGCCGATGACGATCAGCACGGAAGGGGGATTGATAAAAGTTTCCGGGGAGCCGCCGAGCCAGATGGCGGCCATGATCAGGCCGAAGCCGCACAGCAGCCCGACGACGGTGGCGACGTCCATGCTCGCGCGCCGTCGACCCACATAGATATTTTCGCCATCTTCGGCCATGAAATCGGCTTCAACCCGTCCGGTCGGTTTTGATGATTTCCGTCATGGTCACGCCCAGCCGGTCCTCGACGACGACGACTTCACCGCGGGCGACCAGGCGGTTGTTCACATAGATGTCGATGGCTTCGCCGACCTTGCGGTCCAGTTCGACGACGGCGCCGCGTCCCAGTTTCAGGAGCTGGCTGACCTGCATGGTGGATTTGCCGAGCACCGCCGATACCTGTACGGGAATATCGTAAACGGCTTCCAGGTCCTTGGCGCTGCGCGGAAGGTCGCCGAAATCCGACATGTCGTCGTCGTCGCCCATGGGCTCGTTCGATTCCGCAGCGGGCGCCGGCGGCTCCATATCGTCGAGATTTTCGAGTTCCAAATCAGAATCTTCGGCCATTTCGTTCTCCCGTATCCAAGAAAGCTGCGCGTTTCGCGACTAGGTGCCGGAGAAATTCGGGCCCATGGGAGGCGTGCTTTCCGTGGCTTCGTCCGAAGTCTCGACGCCGGCTTCGGTTTCGGCGTTCTCGTCCGGTTGATCAGCCTCCAGTATACCTTCGTCCTCGGTCTCTTCCACGATTCCTGGGCCGGCCTGCAGGTGCGCCGCCGTCGGATCGACTTCGTTTGCTGCCGAAACATGCGTCTCTGGCGGCGGCGCGTCGGCCAACGGTTCCGCTGGGGCCTCTTCGACCAAGTCATCCATTGGCGCTATGCCATTGAGAGGCATGATGTTTTCGTCCATTCCGTCGTTCGTCGCCTTGGGTTCCGGCTCGGGGACGACCGGTTCCGCCGGGGGCGTTTCCTCGAGTGGCGGCGGCGGGGGCGTCTCGGCGGCGGCTGCCGGCGGGGCGGCTTCGGCCGGTTGCGGGGCCTCGTCGGACACGATTTCTTCGCCCGATTCGACGACCTCCTCGACCACGTCGTTGCGCACGGTGCTGAGATTCTGTTCGACGATCTCATCCACGCGCTGCCAGATGGCGCCCATGTCGCGCTCGGCGCTGCCGCTGCTCCAGGTCACCTGACAGTCGCCGGCGGCAATAGCCTCGTCGTCGATGATAAGAACTTGGCCTTCGAAATTGGCGTTGTTGGCGATGCCCTCGATGCTCTCGTTCAGAGGGTCGACCAGATCCGGATGAACATGCACCATGACCCGGGGTTCTTCGCGGATTTCCGCCAGCACATTCCGCACCATGTCTTCGATGGTGCGCTGGGATTCGGTTTCGGAAAGATGGGGAAAGCATTTTCGAGTGATGGCCAGTGCGATGTTGGCTGCGTCATCGAATATCTCGGTGGTTGCGATCTTGTGCTGATTGAACAGCTCCTGGAATTGGCTGGTCAACGAGCCGAGCGCATCTGATATACGGGTTTCGACGGCATCGCTGGCTTCGCGAATGCCGGCTTCCTTGCCTTCGGCGAAGCTCTGTTGACGTGCGCTTTCGAGTTCTTCCTCGGAAAAAGTGGGCGCGGCTTCCTCTTCGATCTCCTCGGCCATGTCTTCGCCTTCGGCGGCCTTGGCTTCCGCCTCGGCACGTGCCAGGTCGGCCTCGTCAAAGGAGACGGTGAACAGGAATTTCTCGAGTGGGGCCATGGGTGTTTTGGAATCCGATGTTAGAGTTGTCGACATTCAATCACCCCGTCAATAGACGAGTTCGCTTTCCTCGTCGTTTCCGGCGATGACGATTTCGCCCGAATCGGCCAGCGCCTTGGCCACCGAGACGATGGTCGCCTGCGCCTCGTCGACGTCCTTGAGGCGCACGGCGCCCATGGCCTCCATGTCCTCCTTCATCATCTTGCCGGCGCGCTCCGACATGTTGGCGAAGAACAGTTCGCGCACCTCGTCCGAGGCGCCCTTCAGCGCCAGTCCCAACTGGTCCTTCTCCACCTGGCGCAGCAGCATCTGGATGCCCGCCGCGTCGACCCTGGCCAGGTCGTCGAAGGTGAACATGAGCTGGCGGATGCGCTCGGCGGCTTCGCGGTTGCGTTCCTCCAGCGACGTCATGAAACGGTTCTCGGTCGCCCGGTCCAGGTTGTTGAAGATGTCCGCCATCACCTCGTGGCTGTCGCGCCGTGCCGTGCGCGCCAGGTTGGTCATGAACTCGGAGCGCAGCGTGCGTTCCACGTGGTCCAGGATTTCCTTCTGCACCGCCTCCATGCGCAGCATGCGCATGATCACTTCCATGGAGAAGTTCTCCGGCAGGATCGCCAGCACCCTGGACGCGTGGTCGGGCCGGATCTTGGACAGCACCACCGCCACCGTCTGCGGGTATTCGTTCTTCAGGTAGTTGGCCAGCACCGCCTCGTTCACGTTGCCGAGCTTGTCCCACATGGTGCGCCCGGCCGGACCGCGCATCTCTTCCATGATCTGGTTGACGCGCTCTTCCGGCAAGGCGCTCATCAACAGCCGCTCGGTGGAACTGACGGAACCGACCAGCCCGCCCGACGAACTCAGGTTGTCGGCAAACTCCACGAACAGCCGCTCGACAATCGACGCGTTGATCGAGCCCAGCGACGCCATCGCCTGGGAAAGCTCCCGGATCTCCTCGTCGTCCATCTTCTCGAACAGCGCCGCCGAGTGCTGCTGGCCCACCGCCAGCATGAACACCGCTGCCTTCTGCATGCCGGTCAGGGAACGGAAATCGTCTTTCACGCGGGCCATGGCGAAGCCTCCGAACCGTTATTTCGCTTAGGATTCCTGATACATCCAGGCGCGCAGGATCGAAAGGGCCTCGTCCGGGTGCTTGTCGACGATCTCGCCGACCTTCTTCACCGAAGAGGCCTTCACGCGGCCTTCGACGCGGTCGATATCGATGAGTTCCTCGAAGTGCTCCTCTTCGGGGCCCATCTCGGACGGAGCCGGCACACCGGCCTCGCCCGGGCCGGCAAGCGCCGGGCGACCGGATGTATGGTCGGCCAGCAACTGCTCGCCCATGGCTTGCGCCGACGGGATGCTTTCGAGCGCGCGGGAGATCAGCGGCCGGACCACCAGCAGCAGCACCAGCAGCACCACGATGATGATGACCAGCATCTCCGCGAACTTGAACACGTCGTTCTTGGTCAGGCCGAAGATCCACAGATCGATGGGCTCGTCCGGCGGCACGAACTCGGCGAACTCCATGTTGATGACCTCGACCGTGTCGCCGCGGTCGGCATTGAAGCCGATGGCGCCACGCACCAGGGTCGCCAGCAATTCCATTTCGGCGTTGGAGCGCGCCTGATACACCATGTCGCCGCTGTCGTTCTCGACGCGCTTGCCGTCGACCAGCACGGCCACCGACATGCGCTTGATGACGCCGGCCTCGCGGACGTGGTTCTTAACGGTCTTGGAAATCTCGAAGTTGACGGTTTCCTCGGTGCGGGTCTCGGCCGCCTGGCTTGTCGCGTTGTCCCCCGACTGCAAGTTGGGGTCCGGAAGGTTGGTGCCGACGGAAACCGGCGGCTGGCCTTCGCTATCCTTGTTCGACGAGGTCTGTTCGACGGTCTGCGTCGAGCGCACCACCTGGCCGTCCGGATTGTAACTCTCTTCCTGGGTGCTGATGCGGTCGAAGTCCATCTCCACGTTGACCTCGGCACGGACCTTGCCGAAGCCAGCGGTCTTTTCCAGCAGTTCCTCGATGGTCTTTGCCAGCCGAGTCTCCAGCGAGCGACGGCGCTGATCGGCCTTGAGGGTGATGGCGGAGGTCGAATCCTCGTCCTCGAAAGCGCCGGCCAAAAGCTTACCTTTGTTGTCGACGACGGAAATGCGGTTCGGCGTCAGGCCCGGAACTGCGGTCGCCACCAGGTATTGGATGGCGTTGACCTGTTCGTTGTTGAGGCGCGTGGCACCGCGCATGCTGAGCACCACGGAGGCGCTAGGTTGCTGTTTCTCACGGCTGAACAGCTCGCGCTTGGGCATCACCAGATGCACTCGCGCCGATTTCACCGATGAAATGGTCTGGATTGTTTTCGACAGCTCGCCTTCCAACGCGCGCACGAGGTTCACGTTCTGCATGAAGTTGGTGGTGCCGAGCGATTCCTGCTGGTCGAAGATCTCGTAACCAATGGTACCGCCGCCGGGCAGGCCGAGATCGGCGAGGGTGAGCAGCACGCGGTTGGCCTGGTCCGCCGGGACGTAGATCTCCGAGCCGCCCTTGCGCTGTTCGTAGGGAACACCCATGCCGCCCAACTGGGCGATGATCTTGTTGGAATCGGCCGAGTCCAACTCACCATAGAGGCGCCGCATTTCCGGCGCGCCGATCTTACCGATGACGAGAATGAAGCCGACCACCATGGCGATCATGACGCCGCCGAAGATGGCGAGCCGCATCGGCCCAAGATTTCTCAAAGCTTGTGCGATTGTGTCCACGTCGAACCCCGTATCAACCCATTATTGCGGGGGATTTCCCCCGTCCGGTGCCGGCCCCAACCCATACGGACGGCATCAGTCCTTATCCACGCCTGGATGCTAAGGCTCGGAGTCTGAAGAAGAGGTTAACAGTGGGCAAAAATTGCCTATCGGCGCTCAGGCGGAGGCGTGACGGTATTTCTTCAATCGCGTGGCGCGCAGGCCGTCCATGCCGTGGCTGTCGAGCAGCCGTTGCCAGGACCGGAATTCATCGATGGTCAGATTGTAGCGCTTGAGCGCCTCGTCGAGGGTGATCAGACCGCCGCGCACGCCGGCGACCACTTCGGCCTTTCGCCGTACCACCCAACGCTTGGTGCCGGGCGACGGCAGGTCCCCGCGCGACAGCGGCGTGCCGTTCGGACCGGCAATGCATTTCGGGGCCTCATTGGGCGTCGATAGATCCGTTTGTTGGTGGCTCATGGCAGCAATTTACGGACTTCCCTCGGGTTCGGATCAAGTGCCCGAACACGCTAGCGCAAGGCTGTTAATGAATGGCTAAAAAGTAAGGTTAAAAGCCGGTAACCATATTCGCCCGGGTCAAGGCGGTAGCGAGGACGGCGGCCATGACAGTTCGCGGGGTGGGTGCTAACGTGGTGGCCCATCCTTTTTTCCCTCGGCCAAGGCCTGTACCACACGTGAAACCCATCCCGCCGCATCTATCCGAGCCGCTTCGCCGCGCCCTTGAATTGCATCGCGGCGGCAATTTGGCGGCGGCGGAGGATGTGTATGCGGGCCTTATCGACGAGGCCGGCGACCATGAGGTCGTGCTTTGCAGCTATGCCTCGGCGATCCTGGCGCAGGACCGGCCCAAGGATGCCCAGGCGCTGCTTGAGAAAGCCGTGTCGGTGGCGCCCGACTATGCGCAAGCGCACATTTTCCTGGGCGAGGTCTATCGTCAGTTGGCACGGTTCGAAGAGGCGCTGGCGGAAATTCGCCGCGGGTTGGAGATCAATCCGAAATACCTGGAAGCCCATATCGGTCTCGGTGACCTTTTGGTGGACCTCTACCGGTTGGATGAAGCGCTCGAGACCTTTGACGTCGCCATGCAGATGAAGCCGAAAAGCCCGTTGATCGGGACCAAGCGCGCGCAGGTTCGTTTTTACCTGGGTGACATCGACCGGGCCGAGGAGGAAATTCGCGAAATTCTCAACCGTTATCCCAATCACGCCGAAGCCCATTGGGTGTTGTCGTGCATCTGCCTGGCCAAGGGCGGATACGACGAAGGCTGGCACGAGTATGCGGCGCGTTGGTCGATCGCCAAGACGCCGCCGGCCACCACCCGCACCGACCGGCCGCTATGGGATGGCGGCAGCTTGCAAGGCCGGAACCTTCTGGTCTGGCCCGAGCAGGGGCTCGGCGACGAGATCATGTTCGCGACCTGCATCCCGCAATTGCTGCGCGATGCCGAGCCGGCACGCTGTATTTATGTCTGCGACCGGCGGCTGGCGCCGCTGCTGGAGCGGACCTTCCCGGAGTTGACCGTCGTGCCGACCGAGAAAATGCACGGCGGCGAAGTCTCGCTGCAGGTGCCGAACTTCGACGTTCAGACCTGCTGCGGCGACCTGCCGCAGTTCCTCAGGCGCTCGTCCGAGGCCTTCAAAGAGCCGCTGCCGGCCTTCCGGCCCGACCCAGAGAAGCTGGTGAAATGGCGCGCGCGGATCGAGGCGCTCGGCGAGGGACCGAAGATCGGCATCGCCTGGCGCGGCGGCATGACGCTGCGCATCCGTAGTCGCAAATCGGCACCGCTGGATTTCATGCCCGATCTTTTGCGCACCCCCGGCGCGCATTTCATCAACTTGCAGTATGGCGACGTCGCCGATGACCTGGCCCGTATGCGCGCGGACAGCGGCGTCACCGTGCACCATTGGGACGACATGGATGCCATTGCCGATCCGGACGACCAGCTCGCGCAGATCGCCTGCCTGGACCTGGTGATCCAGACCTCCAATGCCTCCGCGCACATGGCCGGCGTGCTCGGCCGGCCGGTATGGAACATGATTCCCTTCATCCCCGAGTGGCGCTGGCTGTTGGAGGGTGAGCGCTGCCTGTGGTATCCGACGATGCGGCTTTTCCGCCAACCGGAACTGGGCAACTGGGCGCCGGTGTTCGCCAAGGTTGTCGGCGAATTGAACCGCTTCGTCGCCGAACGCACGGACTGAAAAGACGCGAGGCCCGGTACCGGGTGGAAGCCGGCACCGGGCCCCTGGGTTGGGACGGTGGGTTGTGGAACCGTCTAGCGTTTCGTTCGCAGCAGCTCTTCGAGCATTTCGTCGGCGGTGGAGATGATCTTCGCCGAGGCGGAGAAGGCCCGCTGCACGACGATCATCTTGGTGAATTCCTCACCGATATCGACCGTCGACTGTTCGAGCGAGGCCTGCACCACCTGGCCGGCGGGACCGTTGTCGGCTTCGCGAAGCGTCGCGTCGCCCGACGCCTGGGTGGCGTTCCAGACGTTACCCGTGCGGTTGTCCAGCGCGTTGACGTTGACGAAGGTGGCGATCGGGATTTTGTACACCGGCCGCGTTTCGCCGTTGTCGAACAGTGCCGTGACCAGGCCCTTCGAGTCGATCGTGACACCGGCGAAGGTGCCGAACTGCGAGCCGTCGGTGGTGATGAACACCGGCGTGAACTCGGCGCCGAACTGGGTCATGCCGTTGGCCTCGCCGACGGTGCCGAGATCGAGGGTGAGCTGCTCGGTCCGGTTGGGGTCGTCGTCCATGTCGAAGGCGCCGTTCTCGAAGCCGAGAATTTCGACCTCGGCGACGTTGAAGGCGCTCGGGATACCATCGGAGTTGAAGATAATGGCATTCGATTTGTCGATGGTGACGGCGTTGCCGGCCGTGTAGGTCGCCGTCGTGTCCGGTTCTGTCGGCATGTTCGCGGTCGTGCCGCCAAAAGTCACCGTGTAACTCGACGTGAGGTTGCCAAGGACAAGTGTGTTGGCGCTGCTGTAGGCGACGGTCGTATCGTCGCGGTTGGCGGTGCGGGTCCGAACCGTATTCGCGCCGGTCGCGAAGTTGTCGTCCTGGCCTTCGATTGCAGATTCCAGATCGGCGAGCGTATCGTGCAAGACGTTGGCGATGGAGTCGCCGGGATCGGCGTCGGCCGTGGCCACGGTGAAGGCGGTTACCAGTTCAATCTTGGAGCCGGTGGAGTTGACCGACGCGACGGTGTAGGTGGCGTCGTTGTCGGTGCCCGGGAAGGTAATGATGTCGCCCGGCTGGAAGTTGGTGAACGGTGTGCCGCTGGACGTCACCGTCTGGGCGCCGGCCTCGAAGGTGAGGGTGCCGAGCGACGCGCTGCCGATGGTGGTTTGCATCGCTACCGTCGTGTTCCCGCCGGCGGAATCCGCGGCTTCGGCCGTCGAGAACGTATAGGTGTTGCCGTTGATGGTGACGGTCTCGCCGTGCAACGGCGGCTTAGAAAACGTGAACTGCTCATAGTTGCGGTAATCGGTATTGGTCTTCCGCACCGTGAATGAGGTTTCCTGGCGCGTTGCGAAGGTGCCGGAGGTGGTCAGCAGACCGGCCGGGTTGACGACCATGCCGGATTGGCCGCTTTGGCCGGTGCCGTCCTCGGTGAACAGCAGGGCGGCGGAGTTGCCGGGGTTGAGCTTGACCCGGTTGTTGATGGTGTCGAAATCGGAATCGGAGGCGA
>Ga0209273_10000289_pt1 | contig 75981 bp, 68 predicted proteins | sample tdAd471_FD_187126 | JGI IMG/M metagenome (GOLD analysis project Ga0209273, IMG submission 187126) | Marine sediment microbial communities from the Atlantic coast under amendment with organic carbon and nitrate - tdAd47.1 (SPAdes)... | ecosystem: Environmental > Aquatic > Marine > Coastal >...
GAGGTGGTCAGTGAACGCCCTGTTCCCGAGCTTAAGCGTGAAGCGGTTGAGCTGGCGCTGAAGACGTTTTTGGGGGACACCCTGCAGGTGCCATCGATGTATTCGGCACTTAAGAAAGATGGTCAGCCATTATATAAACTGGCTCGACAGGGGATAGAGGTTGAAAGAAAAGCGCGTCCCATTCATATCTATGACATAAAGCTGTTGGATATTAGGGGTGATGAGCTGGACATCGAATTAACGTGCAGCAAAGGCACCTATGTGCGTAACTTTGTCGATGATCTTGGTGAGCTGTTAGGTTGCGGTGCACATGTGATAACATTACGCCGCCTTAGCGTCAGTGGCTTTGATGAAGCCGCCATGGTGACGCTCGAAGAGTTGCAAGGTATTGCCGCGCAAGCTAAAGAAAGTGGTGAGCCTGAAGAGGTTTTTGGAGCGCTGGATGCATTATTGCAGCCTGCCTGGGAAGCCGTAAAAAATCTGCCGAAGGTCGAGTTAAATGACCTTGCGGCGAGTTACCTTAAACAGGGCCAGCCTGTGTTTGTGCCGAATGTGTCGGCGGAAGGCAAGGTGGTACTGTTTAATCAAGACGCTGACGTAGCAGAGCAATTTGTGGGCGTTGGCGAAGTAATGGATGACGGGCGTATTGCGCCACGTCGTCTGGTATCGACCGAGTAACGGAAGGCCGTTTCTTGGTTTAACTATGCCTCTGTAGATATGCACGGGGCGCATAGCTTTAAAATTAACGCATATTCGATTGGAGAATAGAAAATGTCTTTAACTGCACAAGAGAAAGAAGCAATTGTAAGTGAATTCGGCCGTGGCGCTGGCGATACAGGTTCCCCTGAAGTTCAGGTTGCGCTGCTGACTAAAAACATCGAAGGCTTACAGTCACACTTCAAAGAACACAACAAAGATCACCACTCTCGTCGTGGTCTTATTCGTATGGTAAACCAGCGTCGTAAACTGTTGGATTACCTGAAACGCAAAGATCTGAATCGCTACGCTGCGCTGATTAGTAGCTTGGGTCTGCGTCGTTAATTTAATCAAATATTCGAGGTACTTCCGTGAATCCGGTAAGTAAAACGTTTCAGTACGGCGGTCACACCGTCACATTAGAGACTGGCCGCATTGCGCGCCAGGCGACTGGTGCGGTTATGGTCACCATTGGTGATACAGCCGTACTAACGACCGTTGTTGGTCGTAAATCTGCTAATCCCGGCCAGGATTTTTTCCCGCTGACGGTTAACTATCAGGAAAAAACCTACGCGGCTGGCAAAATTCCCGGCGGTTACCTCAAACGTGAAGGTCGACCTTCCGAAAAGGAAACGCTGACGTCGCGCTTGATCGATCGTCCCATTCGTCCATTGTTCCCGAAAGGTTTCATGAACGAAGTACAGGTTGTTTGTACGGTGATGTCTGCTGATAAAAATCAGGATCCTGATATCGCGGCAATGATCGGTACTTCTGCAGCATTAGCTATCTCAGGTATTCCATTTAATGGACCTTTAGGTGCTGCGCGTGTCGGTTACAACGATGACGAAGGTTATCTGCTGAACCCTGGCTACGATGTACTAGAAGAGAGTGATCTGGACATGGTCGTTGCGGGTACTCAGGACGCCGTGTTGATGGTTGAATCTGAAGCGAAAGAGCTTCATGAAGACCTGATGCTGGGTGCTGTTTTATTTGCGCACGCCGAGATGCAAACGGTTGTTAATGCCGTTGCTGAGTTTGCTCAGGAAGTGGGCGTAGAAGCTTGGGAGTGGACGCCTGCTGAAGAAAATACGGCATTGAAAGATGCGGTTGCAGCGGGTTTTGAAGCGCCTCTGGCTGAAGCCTATCAAATCAGTGACAAAATGGATCGTTACACTCGCGTTGGAGAGTTGCGTGCTCAAGCGGTTGAGCAGCTGTCTAACGAAGACGTTGACGCTGGCGAAGTAGAAGGCGCCTTTGGCAAGCTGGAAAAAGCGGTGGTTCGTAACCGTATTCTGGACGGTCAGCCACGTATTGATGGTCGTGATACTACAACCGTTCGTCCTATTGCTGTGGAAGTGGGTAACCTGCCTAAAACGCATGGTTCTTCATTGTTCACTCGTGGTGAAACGCAGGCAATCGTGGTTGCAACACTGGGTACCGTGCGTGACGCTCAGCGTATGGAAACACTGCAGGGCAGCGAAACCGATCATTTCATGCTGCACTACAACTTCCCTCCATACTCTGTGGGTGAAACGGGCTTCATGAGCGGTCCTAAGCGCCGTGAAATCGGTCATGGTCGATTGGCGCGTCGCGGTATTGCTGCGGTTCTGCCAAGCATTGATGATTTTCCATACACCATCCGCGTGGTTTCAGAGATTACTGAATCCAACGGTTCAAGCTCTATGGCTTCGGTTTGTGGATCTAGCCTGTCCCTGATGGACGCAGGTGTGCCGCTGAAGGCGCCAGTTGCGGGTATCGCGATGGGTCTGGTTAAGGATGGCGACCGCCATACGGTTCTAACTGACATTCTGGGTGACGAAGATCACCTGGGTGACATGGACTTTAAAGTAGCTGGTACTGAAGAAGGTATTACTGCACTGCAGATGGATATCAAGATTCAGGGTATCACTGAAGAAATTATGGAAGTAGCGCTTGAGCAAGCTCACGCGGCACGCCTGCACATCCTTGGCGAAATGGGCAAAGTAATCAGTGCCTCTCGCGAAGAGTTGTCTGATAACGCGCCTACGATGCTGACGCTGAAAGTTGCTCCGGACAAAATCCGTGACATCATTGGTAAAGGCGGTGCGACTATCCGCTCTATCTGTGAAGAGACCGGTGCTCAGGTTGATATCGAAGACGATGGTTCGGTACGCATCTACGCTGACGACAAAGAAGGCGCTAATGCTGCGGTAGCGATGGTTGAAGAGATTTGTGCTGAAGCTGAAGTCGGTGCCACTTACGAAGGTAAGGTTGCGCGTATTGTTGATTTTGGTGCGTTCATCACGATCCTGCCAGGCACGGATGGTCTGCTGCATATTTCTCAAATCGCCAATGAGCGCGTTGAGAATGTCAGTGACTTCCTGGAAGAAGGTCAGACGGTTAAAGTTAAAGTGCTTGATGTTGATGGCCGTGGCCGTATCAAGTTGAGCATGAAGGCTTTGCTTGAAGAGAGCGCTGAAGCTGAATCATAAGCTAGCGTTTTCTCATGAAAAAGGGGCCTTTGGCCCCTTTTTTGTGGCTGATAATTGGGTATATTATGTTGAATGAATTACAGATTAAGTGATGGTATTGGAATTAAGGTCGTGAAAGTCAAAGAGATTATGACAAAACGGATTGTCACGGTAGCCATGGATGACTCGTTGAAAGTTGTAAAAGGTGTCTTTGATAATGTTAGTTTTCACCACTTGCTGGTCGTAGAGGCGAGTAAGTTAACGGGCGTCATTTCTGACCGCGATTTATTGCGTGCGATTGGCCCAAAGCTTGGTACGGTTGCCGAAACATCGGCCGATATTGCGGATTTAAATAAACGAGCGCATCAAATTATGACTCGTGAGCCTGTCGTTTTGAGCCCTGACGCTGGTATTGAAGAGGCGATCAGCGTGTTTAACCGCAATAGAATTTCTTGTATTCCGATCGTTAATGATGCCGGTAAACCGGTGGGCATTGTCAGCTGGCGTGATATTTTAAAAACACTCGAGCCGCCTGAAGACCAAGACCAAGACCAAGACCAAGACCAAGACCAAGACCAAGACCAAGACCAAGACCAATAGGCGGCTGCAGGTTGCTACGCTTGCGCGTCACCTGAAAATAGTTTTAGTCCGACAATGCCTGCAACGATAAGCAGTAGGCAGACAATACGAATCACTTCGCGAGATTCGCCTAAGAAAATCATGCCGATTGTGGCAACGCCAGTTGCTCCGATTCCGGTCCAGACAGCGTAGGCCGTTCCTACCGGAATTGTCTTCATTGATAGTGATAATAGCCAAATGCTGGCCGCCATAACGATAAGGACCAATATAGAGGGAATGGGTTTGCTGAAACCCTCGGTGTATTTCATTCCTATTGCCCAACCACATTCCAGTAGCCCTGCGATAAATAAGTAAGTCCAAGCCATTCTTTTTGCTCCTGTCGTCATTGTTTTCAGCAGTATCGGGGATTGGCATTGCATCTTCCATACTCAATCAGGCAAGCTTACTTTCTGAAATAGAAAGTAATGATTGAAGCGCCACGTCACGATGAAAAACCTGCACGAAATTGATCTAAAGTATTTGCGAATTTTTGAGGCTGTTGTCGAGAATGGCGGTTTTACAGCGGCTGAGGAGAGCTTGGGGCTCAGCTGTTCCAGTATTAGTAAGGCTATTGCTGATCTGGAAGCGCGTCTGGCCGTTACTTTATGTCGCCGTGGGCGTAGTGGGTTTGAGTTGACTGAGCAGGGCGAGAAACTTTATCAGGCCAGTGGCCGCTTGTTTGCGGCTGTTGGACTTTATGTTGATGAGGTTGAGCAGCTTAATAGGGCTGTGCAGCGCGTGCTTAGGGTCGCTGTTGTTGATAATACAACACCGGACCCCTGTTGTCCGTTAGTTGAGGGGCTGCGCGCGCTACAGGCGCAGGAGCCTGATTTGTTGATTGATTTACAGATAATGGCTTCCAATGATATTACCCTGGCGTTGCTTAAGGAGGAGTTGGATATTGGTATTACGCTGACACATAGGAGCGTTAGCGGACTTCAGGTTACTGAACTTTATCGTGAGGCGGTGGCGCCCTATGTGGCCGTCAAGCATAAGGAGTTTTGGCGTCAAGATGAGCTGGCGGTTACTGATTTGGCAGAGCTACGCCTAACGACCTATACGCATCGTGAGCCGGGGTCACTTATGGTTGGTGATGAGCGGCATCAATTTTACTTTTGTCCGCAGGCGGAGGGGGTGTTGATTCTGGTTTTGAGTGGTGGTCATGTGGGTATGTTGCCACGTTTTTATGCGCAAGCTTGGGTTGATAGTGGTGACATCAAGGAATTGCCCGTGCCTGAGCTGTGCCTGGAATCTTCGATTGTGGCAATGAGTAAGATTAGGGGTGAAAATCAGGATTTGGTAGATCGTCTCATTTGCTTAATGAAACAGGCATAAAAAAGCCCGGTAACTTTCGTAACCGGGCTTTATAAGCGTGATTAGAGCTTGGCTCTATTTAGCTTCTTTTTTCGCTTTTTCTGCGGCTATAACGGTCTCAGAAACTGAGCTTGGGCAAGGTGCGTAGTGTGAGAACTCCATAGAGAACTGACCACGACCAGATGTCATGGTACGCAGGCTGCCAATGTAGCCGAACATTTCTGACAGTGGTACGTCAGCTTTAATGCGAACGCCTGTTGTACCGGCTTCCTGACCACCGATCATGCCGCGGCGACGGTTCAAGTCACCAATCACATCACCAACGTGATCTTCTGGTGTGAATACGTCCACTTTCATGACAGGCTCAAGCAGCTGTGCGCCAGCCTTAGGCATAGATTGACGGAAGGCGCCACGAGCAGCCAGCTCAAAGGCTACGGCCGAGGAGTCAACGGCGTGGAAAGCACCGTCGAATAACTCGATTTCAACGTCCAGTACAGGGAAGCCAGCCACAGGACCTTCTTGCATCATGCCTTGGAAGCCTTTCTCAATCGCAGGGAAGAATTCTTTTGGTACGTTACCGCCCACAACCGTAGAGGTGAAAGAGAAGCCAGAACCTTGCTCGCCCGGCTTAATGCGATAGTCGATTTTACCGAACTGACCGGAGCCACCAGACTGCTTCTTGTGTGTGTAGCTGTCTTCGATCTCTTGAGTGATTGTTTCGCGATAAGCAACCTGAGGTTGACCTACTTCCAGCTCAACGCCGTAAGTACGTTTCAGGATGTCGACTTTAATGTCCAGGTGCAGCTCGCCCATACCCTTAAGAATGGTTTCACCGGAATCTTCATCGGTTTCAACGCGGAAAGAAGGATCTTCTGCAACCATCTTACCGATGGCAACGCCCATCTTTTCAGAGCCGGCTTTATCTTTTGGTGCGACCGAGATAGAGATTACAGGCTCAGGGAATACCATGGCTTCAAGTGTGCATGGGTGTTTCTGATCACATAGCGTATGACCGGTTTGAACGTTTTTCATGCCAACGATGGCGATGATGTCGCCAGCCTGAGCCGAATCGATTTCGTTACGGTCATCGGCGTGCATCTCAACCATGCGGCCGACACGTTCGGTTTTTCCGGTGAACGAGTTCAGAATGGTGTCACCCTTCTGCAGCTTGCCGGAGTAGACACGAACGAAGGTGAGGGCGCCAAAACGGTCATCCATGATTTTAAAGGCCAGTGCGCGCAGAGGCTCATCGGCAGATACGATGGCTTTCTCGCCAGTTGGGTTGCCTTCTTCGTCGGTCAGGTCCTGTGGCTCAACTTCTGTTGGGCTAGGTAGGTAGTCAACAACCGCGTCCAGCAGCAGCTGCATGCCTTTGTTTTTGAAGGCTGAGCCACAGTATGTTGGGAAGAATGCCAGGTCGCGTGTGCCGGTACGGATGCAGCGTTTGATGTCTTCCAGAGAAGGCTCTTCGCCTTCCATGTAGGCCATCATCACGTCATCGTCCTGCTCAACAGCGGTTTCGATCAGCTGTTCACGGTAGGCTTCAACGTCATCGACCATGTCGGCCGGAATGTCTGTGATTTCGTAATTTTCAGGTTGGCCGGTCTCATCCCAAACGTAAGCTTTGCGAGTCAGCAGATCGACAACGCCAACAAAGTCGTCTTCACGACCAATTGGCAGCACCATGATTAGCGGTGTTGCGCCCAGTACATTTTTAACCTGATCTGTAACGCGCAGGAAGTCAGCACCTAAACGGTCAAGCTTGTTGACGAAGATGATACGAGCTACTTCGGATTCGTTAGCGTAGCGCCAGTTAGTTTCTGATTGAGGTTCTACGCCACCGGAGCCACAAAATACACCAACACCACCATCAAGAACTTTCAGAGAGCGGTAAACTTCAACAGTGAAGTCAACGTGCCCCGGAGTGTCGATAACGTTAAAACGATGATCGTTCCAGAAACAGCTAACTGCTGCCGACTGGATGGTAATGCCTCGCTCGGCTTCCTGCTCCATGAAGTCAGTAGTTGACTCACCTTCGTGAGTTTCACCCAGCTTATGAATTTTGCCAGTTAGTTTTAAAATTCGTTCTGTTGTGGTGGTTTTACCCGCGTCAACGTGGGCGAAAATACCAATGTTTCTGTACTTGGATAGATCAGTCATTGTTCTACTCGATAGTGGGGGTCAAAATTGCGCGTAAGTATACAGGACTGCTAAGGTTTTTGAAAAAAAATTAGCATAATATTGTGCGCTAATTTGGAAGAAAGTAGTGCGGGTTGACTGCTGATTAGCATAGGTTGTTGCTGGAGGTGTTTTGAAGCGGCGCAGGGGAGGAGGTTTGGTGGCGGCGTTGATGGTTGCGCCGGTGTTTGCGGATAAGTCTGCGTGGGCGGGATGGCAGCAAAAAGTGGTGGACGTTCTGGGAGTAGTCTTTACAGCTGCAGGATTTTTTAACAAAAGGCGGGGGATGTCCCGCCTTTTGTGTGTTTGTTCCGGTATAGGGGGTTACAAGACGTCCAGGTATTGGGCGTCGACATCCTGGTCAATGTAAGCCATGCCCAGTTTGTTCAGGTAATCCATGCGATCTGCTTTGATCGGGTCGATTTCGGCTAATGTGTGACCGTTGGCTTTATAAATTTTGCTCAGATCTTCAAGGTACTTGCTGCTGCCGATCACCATTAACAGGCTGGCTGCACCGGTGTCCGGTCTGACCTTGCTTCGCAGCTCTTCTGGCAGCTTAACGGCTAAAACGATGGCCTCTTCTTTTCCCTCAAAGCGTACACTGCGATCGCGAACCGTCTGTTCGGCCCAGTAATAAGCCAGTTCTTTGCTTTGGGTTAGGAATACTGGCTCGACGGTTTCGTTATAGCTGCCGCCAATGGTTTCCATCGTGCTTTTGGTGGCTTCTTTTATCGCTTTGTCGCCAGAGCGTTTAAGCCCCTGTTTTTTGATGGAGTCCAGCAGTGCAGAAGATGTGCCGTGATACCAGACATCGCTGGTGGCAAAACCTGATTCACTGAGTAGGTCTTTAGCGTCTTGTAAGTGAGCAGGAGCGTTTGTCATGCTTAATCTTCTCGATTTCAATCAATAATTAATGTCAGAAATTCTAACAAAAAAGGCGACCCGAAGGTCGCCTTTTTCAAGTACTTGCTAAACAGTCAGCTTATACGTCGTTGAACTGGTTAGAAGTGTTTTTTGCGCCGCCAGCTTTCAGAGCAGCTTCACCAGCAAAGTATTCTTTGTGGTCGTCGCCCATGTCTGAACCAGCCATGTTTTGGTGCTTAACGCAAGCGATGCCTTGACGGATCTCTTTACGCTGTACGCCTTCAACATAACCCAGCATGCCAGCTTCACCGAAGTACTCTTTAGCCAGGTTATCAACAGACAGTGCAGTTGTGTGATAAGTTGGCAGAGTGATCAGGTGGTGGAATACGTTCGCTTCACGAGCGGTGTCAGCTTGGAACGTCTTAACGCGAGCGTCAGCTTCAGCAGCCAGCTCAGAGTCGTCGTATTCAGCAGACATCAGACGGTCACGGTCGTAACCAGAAACGTCTTTACCTTCAGCAGCCCATGCGTCGTATGCTTGCTGGCGGAAGTTCAGCGTCCAGTTGAATGATGGAGAGTTGTTGTAAACCAGTTTCGCATCTGGGTGAACAGCGCGAACTTGATCCATCATGCCTTTAATTTCGTGAACTGTTGGAACAGCTGTTTCAATCCACAGCATGTCAGCACCAGCGTTGATTGCTTCGATACAGTCGAATACGCAACGTTCATGGCCAGTACCTTGACGGAACTGGTACAGACCAGAAGGCAGACGCTTAGGACGAACCAGTTTGCCGTCACGGTTAAATACAACGTCACCTTGAGCCATGTCAGCTACGTCTACTTCTTCAACGTCCAGGAAGGAGTTGTAAACGTCACCTTGGTCGCCTGGCTCTTTAACCACAGCGATTTCTTTAGTCAGGCCAGCGCCTTCAGAGTCAGTACGTGCAACGATGATACCGTTGTCGATGCCCAGCTCCAGGAACGCGTAACGCAGAGCGCGGATTTTGCCGTGGAAGTCAGCGTGAGGAACAGTTACTTTACCGTCCTGGTGACCACATTGCTTCTCGTCAGCAACCTGGTTTTCGATCTGCAGTGCACAAGCACCGGCTTCGATCATTTGCTTAGCCATCAGGTAAGTTGCTTCGGCGTTACCAAAACCAGCGTCGATGTCAGCTACGATAGGCACGATGTGAGTTTCGTAGTTGTCGATTTGAGACAGGATGTCTTTTTCTTTAGCAGAATCACCAGCTTCGCGAGCTTTGTCCAGATCACGGAACAGGCCACCCAGTTCACGAGCGTCAGCTTGACGCAGGAAGGTGTACAGTTCTTCAACCAGGCTAGCAACGGCTGTTTTTTCGTGCATAGACTGATCAGGCAGAGGGCCGAAGTCAGAACGCAGAGCAGCAACCATCCAGCCAGACAGGTACAGGTACTTACGCTTAGTCGTGCCGAAGTGTTTTTTAACAGAGATCAGTTTTTGCTGACCTACAAAACCGTGCCAGCAACCCAGAGACTGAGTGTACTTAGTTTTGTCTTTGTCGAACTCGGCCATATCTGCGCGCATGATGTCGGCAGTGTACTGGGCGATTTCCAGGCCAGTTTTGAAACGGTTCTGAGCGCGCATACGAGCGGCTGATTCTGGGTTGATCGCATCCCAAGGTGCGCCAGCTGCTTCTTTTACAGCAGTCAGGCTTTGAATATCTTCAGCGTAAGTTGCCATGGTCTTCTTACCTTCGTTAGGGTTAAAAATTCAAGCTGTTAGGATAAAAAAGGGTTTTACCCACTTGAGCTGGCGCGCATTCTACGGGAGTTGTTTTATAGATGCAATAAATGAGGTGGATTCTCGCCATTCATAAAAGGTATAAGTTAGAGGCGATGAAGCTGAAGGGGGAATAAATAAAATTACGTTTTTATAATTTTTCTCGTTTTCCTGTGCGGAGGAATCTGGTTAGTCGTGTTTCGGTGGCCTTTAAAGGTCAACGAAAAGGTTGTCAATCAAGCGCGCCCGACCTAATTGCGCAGCCGCCAGAATAATAATTTTCTTGTCATTAAGATTGGCTTTTTCTAATGTCTCGCGATTTACGACATGGAAATAGTCAGGTTTAAAGCCGGCCTGTTCGAGCTGCTGATTGGCTGTGGCTTCTACTTCGGCAAAGTTATGCTCGCCTGCTTTGATTTTTGATGCTGCGTTTTGAAGTGTTTGAAAGAGATAGGGGGCAATCTGACGCTCTTCTTTGCTCAGGTAGCCATTGCGAGAGCTCAACGCCAGGCCATCGTCGGCGCGGCCTGTTTGTACACCGATGATGTCTACCGGAATGCAAAGGTCGCGTACCATGTGACGGATAATGGTGAGCTGTTGGAAATCCTTCTCACCAAACACCGCGATATCGGGTTGTACGATGTTAAACAGTTTGGCACAAATCGTTGCAACCCCTGTGAAATGCCCGGGACGGCTGGCACCACAATAGAGATTAGATAACACCGGAATTTGTATCTGCGTGCAAAGCCCCTGCGGATACATCTCTCGTGCAGTGGGGGCAAACAGGTACTTTACGCCACGCGCTTCGAGTAGTTTTTGATCGGCTTCCAGTGTTCGAGGGTAAGCGTCCAAATCCTCATTTTGAGAAAACTGCATGGGGTTTACAAAGATACTGGCCACAATGCAGTCAGAATGTTCGGTGGCATGCTCAACCAGTGCCATGTGCCCGGCGTGGAGGTTGCCCATGGTGGGGACAAAGCTGATACGTTGATCGTTTTTACGCTCAGCAGACAGTGCTGCACGCAGTTCGGCGATGGTGTTAATTGTTTGCATAACGAAAATTGACTAGTTGTAGCAGTGTTCTGCAGCGGGGAATTGACTCTTTCTGACGGCTTCAGCATAGGTGCTAATGGCGGACTCAATGCTGCCGGCTTCGCTAAGAAAGTTTTTTACGAACTTCGGTGTAGGGCGAGTTTTCAGGCCGAGAATATCATGTAGAACCATCACCTGCGCATCGGTCCCCGAGCCAGCGCCAATGCCTATGGTGGGAATGCCGAGCTCGGTGGTGATTTCGCTGGCCAGATGCGCAGGGATGCACTCCATGACCATTAGATCAACGCCCGCTTCCTGCAGCGCCAACGCATCTTGCCGGAGTGTGTCTGCGCCCAGCGGGTCGGTCCCCTGAACTTTGTAACCACCCAGTTTGTCGACGGATTGCGGCAGCAGGCCAATATGGCCGCATACGGGAATACCGCATTCGGTGAGACGCTTGATAATGGGGGTTAGCCAGGCGCCACCTTCAAGCTTGACGATATGCGCGCCAGCCTGCATCAGTTGTGTGGCGTTTTCCAGTGCCGCTGTTTCCGAGGTGTACGTCATGTAGGGCATGTCCGCCATGATCATGGCGCTGCTGTTGCCGCGCGCGACGGCAGAGACGTGGTACATCATCTGGTCAATGGTGACCGGCACAGTGCTGTCGTGGCCTTGAATAACATTGCCGAGCGAATCGCCCACCAATAGCACTTCGATACCGGCTTCATCGCTGATCTGCGCAAAGCTGGCATCGTAGCTGGTCAGGGCAACAAACTTCTTACCCTCGGCTTTGTATTGTTTAAGAGTGGATAATCTGATCTTGCTCATAGCGGCTCAGGCCTGATATTGGTGCGGTTGCGAAACATAAAACCGTTAGCGTGAGTTTTGAGTCGCTGGATGCCGCGTATTGTAAATAGTCGAGTCGTCAGGAACAAGTTTTGACGAAGTCATCGGCGTTGAGTGCCAGCTTTATACCGTCCTTGCCGGCTTGCTTTGAGACCTCGGCAAGGGACTTGCCGTTGGGCAGTGTTAAATTCGGACTGATATCCATGAGTGGAATCAGCACAAAATTACGGTTTGCCATTTCAACATGCGGCACGATTAACCGGGCTGTTCGAATAGTCATGCCCGCATACAAGATAATATCTAAATCGAGTGTGCGCGGCCCCCAGCGTTCCTTGCGAACACGGCCCTGATCCAGCTCAATACGCTGTAACTCGTCGAGCAAGGCCTCCGGTGTGAGGCGGGTTCCCAGTAACGCAGCGGCATTGGTGTAATCAGGCTGCCCAGGCGGGCCAATGGGCGCGGTCTGGTAAATGTTAGAAAACTCAAGCAGTTGGGTGTCAGGGATTTCGCGCAGAGCTTTTGTTGCTGCACGTAGTTGGTCCAACGGGTTTTCCAGGTTGCTGCCAATGCCAATATAAACTCGGGCTGACTCTGTGTTATTCACTGGGCGTCCTTTTGGGGCGTGGTTTTTTTCGGCGACGTTTCTTGGGGTGTGGGCTGCTCAGTGACTTAACCATTGCGTGCTTACCTTCGCGATTGGCGGCCTGGTAATCAGTCCACCACTGCCCCAAACCATTACAGTTTTCACCACATTCTTCGCGCAGCAACAAAAAGTCATAGGCTGCACGGAAGCGTGGCAGGTGTGATAGCTTTTCTGCCCGTGGGCCGTTACGCCGTGGCAGGCGTAATTGCAGATCCCAGATTTCTTTCATGGGTAATGAAAAACGTTTTGGAATCGAGGTGCGCGTTTGTTGCGCTGAAATGGCTTCGTAGGAAGCGCGGTGCAGGGCGGGCACATCGGGCAGACCGGCGGCTTTGTGATCTTCAGCTGCTTTGAGAACCACGGGCCATAGCAGCACAGCGTAGAAGAACGCCGGTGTAACGCCTTTGCCGATCGCTAATCGGGCGTCGGTGTTGGCCAAGGCCTGCGAGACCATGTCGGCAAAAAAGGGCGTTTCCAGGTGCTCGTCGGTAAAGGGGTAAAGCTGACGAAACAGGTCGTAATCAATCATTAACGGCAGGGTTTTGCTACCGTAGCCGGAAAGAAATACTTTCAATGATTCGTCGAACAGGCGGGCGGCAGGGATATTACTTAACAGGTCTCCCAGTTCATGAATAGGTGCCGCGGTTTTTGCTTCAATGTCAAAGCCCAGCTTGCCAGCAAAACGCAGGGCGCGCAGCATGCGCACCGGGTCTTCACGGTAGCGCTTTTCGGGGTCGCCAATAATACGCAGGATGCGGTTTTGAATATCCTCATAACCGTTAGCGTAATCGAGTACGGTGTTGTCCTGAATATCGTAATAAAGCGCGTTGGCGGTGAAGTCGCGGCGCAGGGCGTCTTCACTGGCTGTGCCGTAAATGTTGTCACGTAATAACTGACCGCTTTCGCTACGAGAAGCGTGGGGGTGGTCGTCATCTTCCGGGTGATGGCCTCGAAAGGTGGTGATCTCCAGCATCTCGCGGCCAAAGTAAACATGCACAATGCGAAACCGGCGGCCAATAATGCGTGCACGCTTAAAGAGTTTGAGAATATCCTCCGGGCGAGCGTTAGTGGAGATGTCAAAGTCTTTGGGTTTCATACCCAGCAGCAGGTCACGAATACAGCCGCCGACCAGATAGGCTTTGAAACCGGCGTCCAGCAGTGTTTGGACCGCCGTTATGGCATGGCGATTGATTGATCGAGTGTCAATCTGATGTTGGTCTGGGGTGATGATAACCGGTGAAGTGGCGTCGCTGGTTTGCATCAGTTGTTATTCTTTTTCATGGGAAGCCTGCGGCCATACTCTTAATTAAAGGCTGCTATTGTTCACAGCCCTAGTCAAAAGCGCAAACCTTTTTCAGTGTTGAGTGCCGCCAAGTGATCAGGAGGTAGCGGCGGTTTTGCCTTTTTTGCGGGGGATGCCGTACTTTTGACGACGTTCCCATAGGCATTTGCGGCTAATGCCGAGTTTTTTGGCCAGCTCTGTTTCGGACATATGATCCTGGTGATCAAGTACAAAGTGCTGGAAGTAGTCTTCCAGAGACATGTCCGGCTCATCGTTTGACGGTGTTTCGCTTTTAACGGGCGCTTCAGTGGGGGTGGTTTTGGGGCTTTCCAGAACCAGTTGATCTGCAGTGAGGTAGTCGCACTGAGTGAGCACGACGGCGCGCTCAATGGTATTGCGTAGCTCGCGGTAATTGCCTGGCCAATGGTAATCGTTGATGGCGTTGACCGCCTCTGGCGCAAAGCCGGAAATGTTTTTACCGTACTTGCGGCAGGCTTGGGTTAATAATTTTTCAGCAATTTTTATACGGTCGGCGCCGCGATCACGTAGCGGTGGGATGGCAATGGTAAAGATATTGAGGTGGTAATAGAGTCGTTCGTTGAAATTGTTTTGTTGAGCCAGTGTTTGTAAATCATGCTGCGTTGTGACAATCAGGCGTACATCAATAGGCTGCTCTGCCTCCATGTTGTGACGCTCAATCATTTCCAGTACTTCCAGAAAGTAAGCCTGGCACTCTGGGGCCAGTTCGCTTATTTCATCAATAATCAGTGTGCCGCCATTCATCGATTTAAGTTGATCGAGGCTGGGCTCGTAGTGGGAAAGAAGACTTTTACGGTGATGGCCAAAAATTTCCGCTTCAATGGGGGTTTCTGGCGGGGTGGCGCAGTTGATATGGGCAAAGTTGTCTTTGCTGCGGCCGCTAAGGTCAAAAATATTTTGCGCGACAAGCCCCTTGCCGCTACCGGTGGTGCCAGAAATAAGTACGGTGCAGTTGGTCGGGGCAATTTGCCGGATTTGTTGGCAGATGCTTTTAATGGCGTCGCATTCGCCGAGGACATTTTTTATGAGGTTTGAGCTATTGATCACTTTGAAGGCCATGTAATTATTTGGAATACCGGCTCGCGGGCGAGCAAAACATTACGAATTGTAACATTCTGTATCTAAATGAAACAATCCCTCTACTTATTTGGGGGTATTTCCTGTCGTTGGCATCAAAAATCTGGCTGTGTTTTACGAATAGCAGAGGTGCGGGGAATCCGGTTGAGCTGCCAGTTGCTAATCGCCCAATCAATGATATCTGCACAACTCGCGCCAACCAGTGACTCGGGGGGGGCTTGATTAAGTAGTGTGAGCGCTTTTAATAGGTTGCTGTTGCTGGTGTCGGGATTTAATGGCGCGGCAAGGTTTTGCTTGCTGAGTTTTTGGCCATCAGCTTTAGCAAGAACCGGCAGGTGAGCGTACTGCGGTGGCGTTTTACCCAGTAATTTCTGCAGGTAAATTTGACGAGGTGTTGAGTCGATCAGGTCGCATCCACGCACCACATGGCTGATATTTTGTGCGACATCATCATAGGCGGTTGCCAGCTGATAAGCCGGTAAGTGGTCTTTGCGGTAAATAACAAAGTCACCAATATCGGTATCCATTTGTTGTCGCTGCGGGCCCTGAATGGCGTCCTCAAAATAAACCTCTACCGCCTCACAGCGCACGCGAATAGCGGCTGGGACAGCCGGTTTTTCAACACAATGCCGACAGTTGCCAGGGTAAATGGAGTGGCCTTTGAGTTGCTGGCGGGAGCAGGTGCAGTAATAGGCGAGCTGTTGCTCTATGAGTGAGTTGGCAACCTCGCGATAAATGTCAAAACGATCATGTTGATAAACAATCGCGTCATCCCAGAACAGGTGATGAGTCTCAAGGGCTTTGAGTATCAGCTCGCTGGCATTGGGTTGTTCGCGCGGTGGGTCAATATTTTCGATTCGGAGCAGCCATTTGCCTTGATTGCTGCGGGCGTCCAGAAAACTGGCGAGGGCGGCGACAAGTGAGCCGGAATGAAGCGGGCCGGTAGGCGATGGCGCAAAGCGACCGATGTATTGAGTTAGGGCTGAAGAGGAGGGCATGATGCTCAATGGCGGCCTTGATAGTGACCGCCATTGCGAACTGGTCGAGTGCTTAGGTCAGGTGCCTGTGGTGCGTTCTTTGATTTCCGCTAATGTTTTGCAATCAATACAAAGTGTTGCGGTGGGGCGTGCTTCAAGGCGCTTCACACCAATCTCAATGCCGCAGGAGTCACAGTAGCCGTAATCGTCTACTTCAATACGCTCCAGTGTCGCGTTGATTTTTTTGGTCAGCTTACGCTCACGGTCGCGGGCACGCAGCTCCAGGCTGAACTCTTCTTCCTGGCTGGCGCGATCATTGGGATCGGCATAGTTGTTCGCCTCTTCCTGCAAGTGGTGAACGGTGCGTGACGCTTCTTCGGCTAGCTCTTCTTTCCAGGTGTTGAGAATGTGCTTGAAATGCTCAAGCTGATTCTTGTTCATGTATTCCTCACCCTTTTTCTCTTTATAGGGTGTGAAATTTTTTAAAGAGGGTCCGTTTCCTTTTGGCATAGGTTGCCTCGTAAAGCTGATTATCTATCGATGAGGTGCTGCGCTTTCGTGCAGACACTTCGCTGTGTATCACACCAGTCTAGCAAGTCATAAAGGCGGGCGCGAAATTTTTTCCGGCGTGAAGTCTAATTGTCAATTCGGTGAATTCCAAGGTCTTTATTTTTAAATTTTTAACAGCTAAGTCAAGACCCGTTATTCCAGCGTTTCACTGATCTGATGAAAGCTGTTAAAACGCCGTTCGCTGATGGCACCATCTTCAACGGCTTGCTGAATAGCGCACTGGGGTTCGTGTAAGTGTTTGCAGTCACGGAATTTGCAGCGGCCAAGGAAGGGGTGGAACTCAATAAAACCATCCATGAGTTGCTGCTGGTCAACGTGGCCCAGGCCAAATTCGCGAATACCGGGCGAGTCAATAATGTTACCGCCACCGGGGAGGTGGAACAGTTGTGCGGTGGTCGTAGTATGCATGCCCTTGCCGGTGCTTTCCGATAGCGGCCCAACCCGTGCCCCGACCTGTGGCAGTAACTGGTTTACCAGTGACGTTTTCCCTACACCGGACTGCCCGACAAAAATGCTGGTGTGCCCGCGCATGGCCGTTTTCAGCTCGTCTAAGCCGGTTTCTGATTGCGTGCTGGTGGCAATAATCGAATAACCAATGGCGCTGTAAATGCTTTGGATTTCCTGCGTCCAGGCAATCGCGTCTGCGCTTTTAAGATCGGCTTTATTTATCAAAATGGCAGGTCGAATACCAATATTCTCCGCCGCGACCAGATAGCGGTCAATCAGGCCAAAGGGGGTGCGGGGTTCGGCGGCAATAACCAGAAAAATCAAATCAATATTCGCGGCTACAGGGCGCAAATTGCCGCGCGCATCGGGGCGGCTCAGCTCGGAGTCACGCTCAGTAACAGCAACGATCACGCCCCCTTGGTCAATGGCAGGCCGCCAAATCACGCGGTCGCCCGTGACAATGCTGCCCAGATTGGCGCGTAAGCGGCAGCGATGCAATTCGCCATCGTTGCTCTCTACGTCGACCTGTGAGCCGTAGTGAGCAATGACCAATCCCTGCTGCTCGTTACCCAGCTCACCGTGGGACAGGCTTTCCTGAATTTGATCTTCGCGGCGATTGGCGCGCTTTTCGCGCTCCTCTTGAACCTTGTCGATGCGCCACTGCTGGCGGCGGGTGAGTCGTCGTTTTGCCATCAGTTGTGCATCACAAATAGCACTAACAGAGTCGAGGAAATCACGCTAAACTGCCTTGCAATTGAACCATTATAAATTTATCTGCCAAAAGGTTTTACTATGTCGAATGCCGATCATCTAATTTGGGTCGACCTGGAAATGACAGGTCTTGAGCCGGATCACGATACCATAATCGAAATTGCCACCATAGTCACAGACTCTGACTTGAATGTGATTGCTGAGGGCCCTGTTTTTGCGATACATCAATCGGCAGAAACCATGGCGGGTATGGATGAGTGGAATACCAATCAGCATGGCGGCTCCGGTTTGACGCAGCGTGTGCTGGATAGCGATGTCAGCATGGAGCAGGCAGAAGCGGAAACCATTGCCTGGTTGGAGCAGTATGTTGCAGCGGGGAAATCGCCGATGTGTGGTAACAGCATCGGGCAGGATCGCCGTTTTATGGTGAAGTATATGCCTAAGCTGGAGGCGTTTTTCCATTATCGCAATTTGGATGTGAGTTCGGTGAAGGAGTTGGCGCGGCGCTGGCGGCCGGATGTGCTTGCTGGGGTGAAGAAGAATGGTTCACATTTGGCGTTGGATGATATTCGGGATTCGATTGCTGAATTGCAGCATTATCGGGAGACGTTTTTTAGGTTGGATGACGATTCATGAGAAGCTTCTTTTGTCATAAACCGGTTGCTTTACGTATTTAAAGAGGGAAATAGATTTTTATATGGTAAAGGGAATTTGGTCAGATACTCTGCTTAAGTGGGGTGGCCGTTTAGCTTTTCTTGTTATCGCGATTTATAGTTTCAGCATGTTTATTTTTCCGTGGTTTAACGGGGGCTGGATATATGTGCAGGATGTTTGGGATAGGTGGCAGGGCTTGAATGTAGGTATGTTAGCTTTTGCCTCAAGTGCCACTGCATTTAGCATTTCAAAATATAATGCAAATAAACAACGGGAGAGAGAGTTTTTAGCTGCTAAGGCCTTTCTTCCCGCAGCTTATAGTGAGCTTACTGAATATTTTAAGTCTAGCGCCAGAGTTCTTCTTGAAGGCTGGAATGCAAGCACAGAGAGAGTGGTTGAGAACTGTATTAGACATGCTAAACCTGAGGTAGGTGATTACTTATCAAGAATCTTATTCCGGTTGCAGGTTCATGATTCAAGATTGAGAAGTTTTGTTGAGGAGCTTTGTGGCAGAAAGGGGTTTGAACCAGATAGGTACAATTTAATTGCTTACATGTACTCTTTGGGAGAACTTCAAGCACTTATAAACAAAAACTTTGAATTTGCTAGAAATACAAGCGAGTTTGACCCTTCATATTTGGATTGGGAAAGTTTCTCAAATGCATATGCAAACTTGGGTATTCATATTGAGCTTATATATGTTGACGAGACTTTCGACTTAGAAAAGTTTACTAAGCGAGGGATAGCCAGATGAAGCGATTAAGGAATATTGCTTAAATGCTTTTTCTCGGTTTCTTTTGAGAATTTATTTCGCTCTTTTCAGCGAGTTAAGGCTTTTGGGCGCCCAAAAGCCTTAACAATCCAAAACCGCCCCTGCAGCTTGGTCGCTTCGCGACTGCCCTGCGCGTTTCGCTTTCAAATGGGGGCTGCGGAACTCGGCTTCGCCTCAGACAGTCCTCGCCCTTTTTCCATTTGAAAGTTCAATGCTCGGCTGCGCAGAAGGGGAATCATTTGGTGCAAATAGTAGGCTACAGAAAATACGAATAAACCTGAGCTCCAGATGAGATAAAAACTTCGTCATGCCGGACTTGATCCGGCATCCAGTTTTTGGTGGCTATGGATTCCGGGTCTTCACTTCGTTGCGCCCGGAATGACGGGACGGTTTTTATTCTCTTGGAAATCGCCGAGCAACGGAGAAAAATAACGGTACGCAGTAGCGAGGATTGTTTGAGACTTTTAAAGATTGAGTATCTTTAAAAGGTGAGTTCCGCAGCGGCCGTTAGTTTTCGAGTAGCGCAGGGGATCGGCGCAGCCGACGATGGACCAGAGAGGCCGTTTCTTTTGGTTCGTTTTCTTTAGGCGTAAAGAAAATGAACTCGCCCAGCAGGGTGAAACAAAAACTCTAATGTTGGCCCCGTGCAATAAATCAGCGTGCTATTCGTAAAAATGGACTCCGTTTTGTTGGCTGGAATGCTGTTTATTTTGTTAGCACCAGACTGGCATATCTGATTCCCCTTAAAGCGCAGCTGAGCATTGAGCCTTCAAATGGAAAAAGGGCGAGGACTGTCTGAGGCCGTTTTTTGGCCGAGTTCCGCAGCCCCCATTTGACAGTGAAACGCGCAGGGAATCCGGCAACGCCGGACAAGTGACAGGGGGCGCCAGGGATTGATAAGGGAGGCGCGACGGCCTCCCTTATCTCGCCAAGTAGGCGAAATGAGATATAAGAATAGATATCGGAGCTATCGGTCAGAGTGTCGTTCCAGTGCCCATTCAACATGCTCTCTAACCACCACCGAGGGGTAATCAACCCTCATCTTGAGCGCCTCAATCACCGGAATACTCCCCGGCGCATTCCCCAGCGCTACCGCAATATTCCGCAACCACCCCTCATAACCACTCCGCCGAATCGCTGAACCGGCAGTGCGCTCCAGAAACTCCTCCTCACTCCAATTGAAAAGCTCAATCAACTGAGCCGTGTCCAGTCCGTGACGTGGCTGAAAGTCATCCTCGCTGGTGGGTTTGGCAAAACGGTTCCACGGGCACACTGCCTGACACTCGTCACAACCGAAAATACGATTGCCAATGCCGGGGCGTAAATCCTCAGGGATGCTGCCCTTGAGCTCAATGGTCAGGTAAGAAACACATTTTTTGGCATCCAGCACATAGGGGCTGACAAAGGCGTTGGTGGGGCAGGCGTCGAGGCAGGCGGTGCACTTGCCACAGTGGTTTTGTGGCTCAGGCTGGTCAATGGGCAACGGCAGGTTGGTATAGATTTCACCGAGGAAGAAGTAGGAGCCTGCTTCACGGCTCATCAGCATGGTGTTTTTGCCGATCCAGCCCAGCCCGGCTTTTTCTGCAAGGGCGCGCTCCAGAACCGGCGCGCTGTCGACAAAAGCGCGGTATTGATAATCCTGGCCTTCGGGGGTGAGCTGTTGAGCGGCGTGATCAATTTTTTCAGCCAGTTTGGATAACCGTTTGCGGATCAGTTTGTGATAATCACGGCCCAGTGCGTAACGCGATACGCGGGCGTGTTCGGCGTCGGTGGTGCTTGCATTCTCGCGGGCGGGAACAGAAAGGTAATCCAGGCGAACGGAAATGACGCGCGCGGTGCCGGGGATTAATTCGGCTGGGCGGCTGCGTTTGGTGCCGTGTGAGGCCATGTATTCCAAATCACCGTGCAGCCCCTGATTCAGCCAGGCCTGGAAATGCTGTTCATGCTCGCCAAGGTCGACATCGGTAATGCCGACCTGTTGAAAGCCCGCCTGCTTACCCCAAACTTTTATTTGCTCGGCAAGGCTGGGTAGGTTGTTGGGACTGTCGTTATTCATTTGGTGAACTGCGTGGTTGTTCAGGTCTGACGTAGTCTATAGGATAATACCGGGCATGTGCCTGATGAGCTACTTTCAATGAGAGAACACGACACGATGAATGGCCAAAAAGGACTTCCCGGGCAGCTTTTTCGCGCCGAACAGGTGCGAGAGCTGGATCGTTGTGCAATAGAGGACTTTTCTATTCCTGGCATTACTCTGATGCGGCGGGCCGGGCAATTTACCTTTGACCAGCTGTTGGCGCGTTGGCCGAATGCGCACAAGTTAAGCATTTGGTGCGGTGGTGGCAATAATGGCGGTGATGGCTATATCGTGGCAGGCCTTGCGCGGCAGCGTGGTATGGATGTTCAGCTGGTAGCCTTGACTGAAGAGGGGCGATTGACTGGTGATGCGGCGCTAGCCTGTCAGTGGGCTAAGGGTTGCGGTGTGGTTTTTACGCCCTATACAGAGACCCTTAATGTTGCGGGTGATGTGATTGTTGATGCGCTTTTAGGGACGGGGCTTGAGAATCAGGTGCGAGCGCCGTTTAGCCATGCTATTGCACACATTAATCGTAGCCGTGTGCCGGTTGTAGCGGTTGATGTTCCTTCTGGCCTGAATAGTGATTCAGGAGCCATCATGGGCGAGGCTGTGTGGGCTCAGCTAACCGTTTCGTTTATTGGCTTGAAACGAGGGCAGTTTACCGCCAAGGGACTAGTGTGTTGTGGAGACGTTGTTTTTGATGGTTTGGGTGTTCCTGCAGAAGTATATGAGCGCGTTAAGGCGGAGGTGGTCCGCTTTGGTGGCGAGAATTTAGCGCCAGCTTTCCCTCCGCGACAGCGTGACGCACATAAGGGGCATTTTGGTCATGTGCTGATTGTTGGTGGAAATATGGGTTTTGGTGGCGCTGTGATGATGGCAGCCCAAGCGGCTGGCCGTGTCGGCGCTGGGTTGGTCAGTGTAGCAACACGGTCTGAGCATGTGACAGCACTATTGGCGCGTTGCCCGGAAGTTATGGCTCGCGGCGTTAATGACGGAAAGTCGCTGGGAGTCTTGCTTGAAGGTAAGGATGTTATTGTGGTCGGACCTGGGTTGGGCCAAGACACCTGGGCTCGGCAATTACTGGAACAGGTGCTAGCAACTGACTTGCCATTGGTTGTTGATGCTGATGCACTTAATCTTTTGGCAACGATGGGGGGGAGTCAGGATCGACGAAATAATTGGATTATGACGCCGCACCCAGGGGAGGCAGCGAAACTGATGCAGACGACAGTGCCAGAGGTGCAGGCTGACCGCTTCGCCGCTGTACAGGCATTGCAACAGTGCTATGGTGGAGTGTCGTTGCTCAAGGGTAACGGCACACTGGTGAAAGGCTTTACAGGACAGCCAATTGCACTTTGCTCCAGTGGTAACCCTGGTATGGCATCCGGTGGCATGGGCGATGTGCTGAGTGGCGTGCTAGGTGGGTTGCTGGCGCAGGGCTTTGAGCTTGAGCAGGCCGCATCAATTGGTGCCGTGCTCCATTCTACGGCAGCCGACCAGGCGGCAAAAAAAGGCGAACGCGGTATGCTGGCGACGGACTTGCTGCCCTATCTGCGTGAATTAGTGAATCCTTGTTAAAAGAGTTAATTGTAAGTGAATACGAACTTTCAAATTGAGCTTGTCGACGAACAGGCGCAATTAGACTTTGGTGCACGTTTGGCGACGTTGCTGTTGCCCGGGCTAACCATTTTTCTACATGGCGACTTGGGGGTTGGTAAAACCACGCTTTGCCGCGGTATTCTCAACGGTCTCGGGCATCGGGGTAATGTAAAAAGCCCGACCTATACCTTGGTTGAGCCCTATGAACTTCCCGGCCAGACCGCTTATCATTTTGATCTGTATCGACTCGGCGAGCCGACAGAATTGGAGTATATGGGCTGTCGAGATTATTTTGACGACGAAAGTATTTGTCTGGTGGAGTGGCCTGAACGGGGTGAAGGCGTGCTGCCGCAACCTGACCTGGATCTGGAGATTTTGGTTGATGGTCGCGGTAGGCGTTTGATATGTCGGGCAAACAGTGAAAAAGGGCGGGAAGTTGTGGCGAAACTGTGATTTATTATTTGTAAATTTTAATGATTAATACCTATTAATTCAGTCTGTTAGTGATTCTTTCTCGACATTTTTTTAAGGCTGAGCTACATTTCCAATACTGATTAATTAGCGCCAACTAAAACGATGCGACTGATGCGAAACTGGATGACTGTGCTGTTTGGTCTGCTGCTGTTGGTTGAGCAGGGTTTTGCGGCGACCAAAATTGAGGGGGTGCGGGTTTGGCCAGCGCCGGATAATACGCGCATTGTGTTTGATGTTAGTCAGCGCGCTGAGCATCGCATCTTTAGCCTTGAAAACCCCAGCCGCTTGGTTATTGATATCAGCGATGTAGCGGCTAACCCACGCCTTGATGCGCTGAAACTCCCTTCCAAACTCGTTAAACGAGTACGCCATGCTACCCGCAATGGTAATGATCTGCGGGTCGTGCTCGATCTGAGTCAAAAAATTAAACCGCGCAGCTTTGTGTTGCCTGCTAACCAGCAGTACGGTGATCGGTTGGTGGTTGACCTTTACCCGGCTCAGCAAAAGCAGGCTGAAAAGCCGCAAGTGGCCAAGCAGCAAACCGACGGTCGTCGAGATGTTGTTGTAGTGATTGACGCCGGGCATGGTGGCGAAGATCCGGGGGCATTAGGGCCTTTTGGTATTCGCGAGAAAACCGTAGTACTGGCCATTGCCAAGGAATTGGAAGCGCTGTTTGCCCGGCAAAAAGGCTTTAAGCCGAAAATGGTTCGAACGGGTGATTATTACGTTGGCCTGCGTTCGCGTACCGAGCGGGCGCGAAAAATGAACGCCGATATTTTGGTGTCGATTCATGCTGATGCTTTTAAAAGCCCGAAAGCTAATGGCGCTTCGGTGTATACACTGTCCTCTCGCGGAGCCTCCAGTGAGGCCGCACGTTGGTTAGCGGAGTCAGAAAATAATGCTGACCTTGTGGGCGGTGTTGGGCGAGTGAGTCTTGATAACAAGGACAGTATGTTGGCGGGTGTTTTGCTCGATTTATCACAGACGGCTTCGATGCGTGCCAGTGTCAGCACCGGTGGGCAGGTGCTAAGCGAGTTGGGACGTGTGACCAAGCTGCACAAGCGGCAGGTTGAAAAGGCAGGTTTTGTGGTGTTGAAATCGCCAGACATTCCCTCGATTCTGGTGGAAACGGGTTTTATTTCCAATCCGGCCGAGGCTAAAAACCTCAATAGCAAAACGCATCAGCGCAAGATCGCAAAAGCGATTTTTAATGGCGTAAATAAATATTTCACCAAAACGCCGCCGCCGGGCACTTATTTAGCCTGGCAACGTCAGCAGCGGGATCAAGTTAGAGAATACCGTATTGCCAGTGGCGATACGCTGTCGGGCATTGCCGCGGAAAACAATATCAGCATGGCAAAGCTGAAAAAAATGAACCAGCTGAAGTCCGATAAAATTCGCATCGGACAGGTATTGCGCGTCCCCGCGTCGTAACCATTTCCCTTCTTCCTTTTTGATTTTTCCGGTGGTGGCAGAGAGCGCCATCCGCTACTATTCGGCTACTAACTTCTGTCATTCTGCTTGAGATATTCATGTCCCGTATTCACCTTTTGTCTCCGCGACTCGCAAACCAGATTGCTGCTGGTGAGGTTGTTGAGCGCCCGTCCTCTGTTGTTAAAGAGTTGCTCGAGAACTCGCTGGATGCGGGGGCGACGCACATTGAAATTGATATTGAAAACGGTGGCGCGCGCGCTATTCGTATTCGTGATAACGGCCAGGGTATCGATAAGGAGGACTTGGCGCTGGCGTTAAGTCGTCACGCGACCAGTAAAATCGATAGTATTGATGATCTGGAGGCTGTCAGCAGTCTGGGTTTCCGAGGGGAGGCGCTGGCCAGTATTGCTTCGGTGGCGCGAGTGACGCTGACGGCCAACACTGAACACCAGAATGAAGGCTGGAAGGTGGAGTGCGAGGGGCAGGATATGCAGACTCGCCTGGAGCCTGCGCCCCACCCCGTAGGCTGTACCGTTGAGGTGCGAGACCTGTTTTTTAACACCCCGGCGAGACGTAAGTTTCTACGCACCGAAAAAACTGAATTCAAGCACCTGGAAGAGGTTGTTAAACGGTTGGCGCTAAGTCGTTTTGATGTTGGCTTTGTGCTGCGTCACAACCAGCGTGTTGTTCATAATTTACGCGCGGCCATCACGAATCATGAGCGTGAGCGCCGCGCCATGATGGTGTGCGGCTCGGCCTTTATGGAAAACGCCGTGCACCTGGATATGGAGCGTGCCGGTTTGACCCTGACGGGGTGGGTCGGTTTGCCAGCCTTCTCGCGCAGTCAGGCCGATTTGCAGTATTTTTTCGTGAATGGTCGGGTCGTTAAAGACAAGCTGGTGACCCATGCGGTGCGTCAGGCCTACCGAGACGTGCTTTACCATGGTCGTCACCCTGCTTATATTTTGTATCTTGAGGTGGATCCAGCCTTGGTGGATGTCAATGTGCACCCCACCAAACACGAGGTGCGTTTCCGGGACGGACGCACGGTGCATGACTTCCTGTTCAGCACGCTGCACCGGGCGCTTGCAGAGGTCCGTCCGCAGGATCAGATGGAGCAGCAGGCCAGCGTTCGAGACTTGGAGGCAGAAAACCGTTTACCGCTTGAGACGCAAATCCATCAGCAGGCACCGATGAATTTGCAGATGGCGGCGGAGCCAGCTTCAAACTATGCCCCCTATACGTCGACTAATCCGACTGTTGGGCAAGTGCAGGAGCAAATGGCGAGTTATCAGCAGCTGCATCAAAGTGTTGATGCGTTGGTAGCGCAGGTAAATACAGCTACCGGTGAGGTTGAGCCACAAGCGATACCGCCGTTGGGCTTTGCGGTGGCGCAACTGCACGGCATTTACATCCTTGCTGAGAACGAGCAGGGGCTGGTTGTGGTGGATATGCATGCAGCCCATGAGCGCACCACTTATGAGCAGCTCAAACAGGCTTTTGATTTGCAGGGTGTCGTTGCGCAGCCGCTACTGGTGCCAGTATCGATTGCTGTGAGTGAACGAGAAGCCAGTTGCGCCGAAGAGTTTCAGCAGACCTTTACGCAGCTTGGTTTTGTGGTGGAGCGCGCTGGCCCCGAGTCGCTCTTGGTGCGGCAGGTGCCCACTATGCTGCGTAACGCAGATAGCGAGCAGTTGGTACGAGATGTATTGTCGGATATGTTGGCGCAGGGCAGTAGTGACCGTATTCGTGAGCATATCAATGAAATTCTCAGCTCGATGGCTTGCCATGGTTCCGTGCGCGCCAATCGTAAATTAACTATTCCCGAGATGAATGCCTTGCTACGGCAGATGGAGGCAACAGAGCGTAGCGGGCAATGTAATCATGGTCGACCCACCTGGACGCAGATGAGTATGTTTGAGTTAGATAAACTCTTTCTGCGGGGGCGATAAGAATGTCGAAGCCAAATTTGCCGCCCGCCATTTGTCTGATGGGGCCCACGGCATCGGGTAAAACCGATTTGGCCATTGAGGTTGCCGAGCACTTGCCCTGCGATATTATTAGCGTTGATTCAGCGTTAATTTATCGGGGAATGGATATTGGCAGTGCCAAGCCTGATGCTGAAACCCTGGCGCGAGCGCCTCATGCTTTGATTGATATTCGGGATCCGGCCGAAACCTACTCGGCAGCGGAGTTTCGTGCCGATGTCATCGACTTGATGCAAAGCAGTGTGGCGAAGGGGCGAATCCCTCTGTTGGTGGGCGGCACCATGATGTACTTCAAGGTGCTGCGCGAGGGGATTGCTGATATGCCGGCTGGCGACCAGGCTGTGCGGGATCAAATTCAGGCCGATGCTGACCGGTTGGGTTGGCAGGTTTTGCATGAAAAGCTGCAGCGGATTGATCCAGTGGCTGCTGAAAAAATACACCCTAACAACCCCCAGCGTTTGATGCGCGCTCTGGAAGTTTATGAGATTACAGGGGTTCCGCTGGGCGAACACTGGCAAAAGCAGGCGCAAAGTGTTGAGGATTTGCCCTGTCAGCTGCATCAATTTGCCATTCTTCCCGATGATCGGGCGGCGCTACATGCGCGAATTGAGCAGCGCTTCCGGCTGATGCTTGAGCGGGGCTTTGAAGCGGAGGTGCGAGCTTTGTATACGCGTGGGGACTTACATAAAGACCTGCCGTCAATGCGTTCTGTGGGCTATCGGCAGATGTGGGAATACTTTGAGGGGAACTTAACCTACGAGGAGATGGTCTTTAGGGGCGTAGTGGCAACACGTAACCTTGCTAAACGCCAGCTCACTTGGTTGCGGGGCTGGCCAGACGTAACTGTATTATCCGTCGGAGAGCAAAAAAATCTTGATAAGGTCTTGAATATTGTTGGTTTTCCCTCAATATAAGAGGTTAAGTGTTAAAAGATTTGACACTCAATGTTAGATAAACCGGAAGTAGATTAGCGGTTTGACTGATAATAAAAATATAAATTGGGCAGGAGAAAGTACATGTCTAAAGGTCAATCTTTACAGGATCCGTTTTTAAACGCTTTAAGGAAAGAGCGCGTACCGGTTTCAATTTTCCTTGTAAATGGTATTAAATTGCAGGGGCAAATCGAATCCTTTGATCAGTTTGTCGTATTGTTAAAAAACTCAGTTAGTCAGATGGTTTACAAGCACGCGATTTCTACTGTTGTACCTTCTCGTAATGTACAAGTTGCTGCGGACGATCACTAAACGGTGATCGTTTTCCGAGGCCGAGGAGCCTCACTGTAAGTAATGAATTATATTTTTCAGCGTTTTCCCTTCTTTGTTACTGTTTTTCATTCCTTCAACCAATGCTTAAACGTCCTGTGTGGTGTCTTGGCCGGTGAGAGTGCTTTCTGCCAGAGGTTGAGCTCAGAGCGAATAGTCGTGGGTAGTCGTTTTGTTTTTTGAACGCCCGGATGCGGGTGAGCGCGCCATTCTTGTGCATCTGGAAATGAGCGACGAGGCTGAGCAGGAAGATAGTCGCGAGTTCAAAGAGCTGGTTGTGTCAGCGGGTGCGGAGCCTGTCGAAATGTTGGTGGCGCGACGTAGTCAGCCTAGCCCTAAATATTTTGTTGGTTCCGGGAAAGTCGAAGAGATTCGTCAGGCGGTGGTTGCTCATGAGGCTGAGGTGGTGCTTTTTAATCACGCCTTAACACCCACACAGGAGCGCAACTTAGAAAAAGAGTTTCAGTGCCGCGTACTGGATCGTACTGGACTGATTCTGGATATTTTTGCGCAGCGTGCACGAACTTACGAAGGTAAGCTGCAGGTTGAATTGGCGCAGCTGGAACATGTTTCAACTCGGCTGGTTAGAGGCTGGACGCACCTTGAGCGCCAGAAGGGTGGTATTGGTTTGCGTGGGCCGGGTGAAACTCAGTTGGAAACTGACCGGCGATTGCTGCGTGTGCGTTTGAATACGATTACTCGCAAATTAGAAAAAGTGCGAAAACAGCGTGATCAGGGGCGACAAGCCCGTAAGCGTGCGGAGATCCCGACGGCATCATTGGCGGGGTATACCAATGCCGGCAAATCGACGTTATTTAATCGCCTCACGGATGCCAGTGTGTATGCGCAGGATCAGCTGTTTGCAACGCTCGATCCGACCATGCGACGTCTTGAGGTGGAGGGTGTCGGTCCTGTGGTGCTGGCGGATACGGTAGGTTTTATTCGCCATTTGCCGCATAAGCTGGTGGAGGCCTTTCGAGCGACTTTGCAGGAGGCTGCTGAAGCAAGCCTGTTGCTGCATGTGATCGATGCAGCGGATGAAAACCGCGATGGCAATATTGAGCAGGTTAATGATGTATTGCGTGAAATTAAAGCTGACGAAGTGCCAAGTCTGCTGGTTTATAACAAAATTGATTTAATTGAAGATAAGCTGCCGCGCCTGGATCGAGATGATCAGGGGGTGCCTCGCAGGGTTTGGGTTTCCGCTGAAACGGGGGCGGGTATTGATCTGTTGCTGCAGGCAATAGGTGAGCGGCTTGCTGGTGAAATGGTTAATGAGGAATTATGTCTGCCAGCTAGTGATGGACGGCTGCGTGCAAAATTTTATCAGCAGGGCGCGGTTGTTGATGAGCGGATTAGTGACGAGGGTGAGTTTATCTTGCAAATTCGCATGTCGAGACAGGATTATGACCGAATTCTGGGTCGAAAACCTGAGCCGCTTGAGAACTGGTAGTAGGATTTTGGCGTAATTAGTGGTGTTGCTTTTTGTCGCGTGACAATAACGCGTGCAGCAACACTTGCAGGTAACAAGGAGCCTCTCTAAAATGCGGGGCTTGTCTGATACTAAGCTGTTAGCGTATTGCTAATGAGCTGGATGAATTTTTTAAATGTGCCCTGTGGCGAACTGATGGAGAGACAACATGGCCTGGAATGAGCCTGGTAATCAAAAGGGGCGAGACCGTGATCCCTGGAGTGATAAAGGCAACGGCAATGGTGGCGGTGGAAATGATCAAGGGCCGCCGGACCTGGATGAAGTGCTGCGCAAGCTTCAAGACAAATTAAGCAAAGCCTTTGGTGGCAAAGGCGGCAGCTCGTCTGGAGGTGGTGCAGGTAAAAAAGGTCCCGTTTTAGGTGGTGGCCTGATTACCTTTGTTTTAGTTGGCGTTTTAGTGCTGTGGGCGATTGCTGGTTTTTATACCATTGATCAGCAGGAGCGCGGTGTTGTGTTGCGTTTGGGTAAATACCTGGAGACCGTACAGCCTGGTCTGCAATGGAATCCGTTCCTGATTGATAAGGTGGCGAAAGTTAATGTGACGAAGGTTCGTTCACATGAATCGCGTGGCACCATGTTGACCGAAGATGAAAATATCGTCGATGTCAGCCTGGCTGTTCAATATATTGTGTCTAATCCCAAGGATTTTTATCTGAATGTTAAAGATCCCGAATTAAGTTTGTCGCATGCCACTGACTCGGCTTTGCGTCATGTGGTGGGTAGCTCTGAAATGCATGGCGTGCTGACCGAGGGTCGAGAGATTCTGGCTGTCGATGTGCAGGAGCGGCTGCAGGACTATATTGATAGCTATGGGGCCGGGTTGCGAATCAGTAAGGTCAATATTGAAAACGCCCAGGCACCACGTGAAGTGCAAGCGGCTTTCGATGATGTGATTAAGGCGCGAGAAGATGAAGAGCGCTCTAAAAACGAAGCTGAAACTTACCGAAACGGTATTGTTCCTGAGGCGCGAGGTTATGCGCAGCGTTTGTTAGAAGAAGCTAATGCTTATAAAGCGCAGGTGATTGCTGAGGCGCAAGGTGATGCATCACGCTTTACCAAGCTTTATGAAGAGTATAGAAAGGCACCTGAGGTTACTCGTGAGCGTCTGTATATTGATGCGATGCAGAAGGTGATGAGTGCTAGCTCTAAGGTGTTGGTTGATGTGGAAGGTGGTAATAACATGATGTATCTGCCATTGGATAAGCTGACGAATCAAGCCGCGGGTAATACTGCGGCTGGCGACGGTAATCGCATTAGCTCGAGACAATTGGATGACCTGACTAATCAGGTGATAAACCGAATTCGAGAGCGTCAGAATAACAGCAACTTAAGAGAGGGCCGTTAACATGCAGTTAAGAACGACATTTATCTTAGGTTTTGTGTTGGTGTTGGCGCTGCTTGCTACTCAGTGCTTATATATTGTGAGCGAGCGTGAGCGTGCGGTTTTGCTGCGTTTTGGTGAGGTGGTTGAGCCGGATGTTCAACCCGGGTTGCACTTTAAGCTGCCTATCATTAACAAGGTGCGTATTTTTGATGGCCGACTCCTGACGCTGGATGCGCTGCCCCAGCGCTATCTGACACAGGAGAAGAAAGCCGTGGTTGTGGACTCCTTTGTTAAATGGCGTGTGGCTGACGTGGAAAGTTACTATACGGCTACGTCAGGTGATGAGCAGGTGGCTAAACGGCTGCTGTCATCGCGTGTTGATACCGGTCTGCGTAATCAGTTTGGTGCGCGTTCCATGCATGAGGTGGTATCCGGTGAGCGTGATGAGTTGATGATTGTGTTGACCGGTAAGCTCAACGAAATTGCTCAACAAGAACTGGGTATTGAAGTGTTGGATGTCAGGGTGAAAGGTATTGATCTGCCCCCTGAAGTGAGTAGCTCGGTATTTAGCCGGATGTCGACCGAACGTCAGCGTGAAGCTCGAGAGCATCGAGCCAAAGGTCGAGAGCTGGCTGAGGGTATTGAGGCTGATGCTGATCGCCAAAAAACAGTGATCGAAGCAGAAGCTTATCGTGAAGCGCAGCAAATTCGCGGTGAGGGTGATGCGACAGCCGCGGCGATTTATGCAGATGCCTACAACCGTGACCCAGAGTTTTATGCTTTCTACCGTAGCCTGGACGCCTATAAGGCAACCTTTGGTAACTCCAGTGACTTGCTGGTGCTAGACCCCAATAGTGATTTCTTTAAGTATTTGAGTAATTCGAAGGGTAAGTAGCGAAAGCTAGCAAAGTTTGCGCAATCAGCCGGGTGGATGCCCGGCTTTTTTGTGTGTGCGATAGCCCTGTGGAGTGAAAAGATGTCCTTTTGGCATGAATTATTGGTGGCGGGCTGTTTGTTTTTAGTGCTGGAAGGGATAATGCCTTTTGTGGCTCCCCAGCGCTGGCGCAAACTGATAGAATTGGCGGCTCGAATAGATGATCGCAGCATGCGGGTCATGGGGTTGTGTTCCATGTTACTGGGTGTGTTGCTGCTTTACCTGATCAACTAACTGTTGTTAGTTGTGTCGGATGACAAGAGAAATTACATGATTGATTCAAATCGTTGGTTGCTTCCCGATGGCATTGAAGAGGTGTTGCCACCAATGGCGGGCCGTGTTGAAAGCCTGCGTCGCAACCTGCTGGACCTCTACAAAAGCTGGGGCTACGACCTTGTTATTCCACCCTTTGTGGAGTTTCTTGAGTCGCTGCTGACCGGTGTTGGTAGTGATCTTGACCTGAAAACCTTCAAAGTGACAGATCAGTTAACCGGCCGACTCATGGGCGTGCGTGCGGATATGACACCGCAGGTGGCGCGCATCGATGCCCATAGCCTTAAGCATCAGGGGCCTGCGAGATTGTGCTACAGCGGTAGTGTGTTGCATACCCGCGCAGCAAACATGCTGGCCTCGCGCAGCCCTATTCAAATGGGCGCAGAGCTTTATGGTTGCAGCAGTCTGGCGGCTGATATTGAAGTTGTCAGTCTGATGCTTGAAACGATTAAAAGTGCGGGCCTGAGCGATGTGTGCCTGGATATTGGCAATGTTGCAATTTATCGTCACCTGGTGGCGGCAGCCGATCTTGATAAAGCGCAGGAAAACGTGTTATTTGCTTTGTTGCAGCGTAAAGATAAGGCAGAGTTACGGGTGTTCCTGAAAGATCAGGTGAGTAACGCAACAGCGGCCAAACATCTGTCGGTACTGGCTGACCTGCATGGTGACAAGGCGGTGCTTGAACGGGCCCGAGAAGAACTCGTCGGTGCGGCTCCAGAGGTGCTGGAGGGTATCGAGTCGTTGCTTGAAATGGCTCAGGCTGTTGAGCAGAGTTTCCCGTCGATTCCTCTGTATTTTGATCTCAGTGAGCTGCGTGGTTATCAATATCACACCGGTATCGTATTTTCGGCCTACGCACAGGGGCATGGTCAGGCGATTGCCAAGGGCGGTCGTTATGATGATATTGGTCAAGTGTTTGGGCGTGCACGCCCGGCTACCGGTTTTAGTACAGACTTGAAAGCACTGATTGACGTAGTGGCGGCTGATGCTGAAGAAGCAGCTGTGGTTATAGCGCCAGCAGGGTACGAGGCTTCGCTACTTGAGTTGATTCGTGATTTACGTGAAGCGGGCCATGTGGTGGTTCGTGCGCTGGCTGGCGATGTCAGTCAGGAAGGGCAGCATCAAGCTAGCCAACAGATTATTCAAAAAGATGGCCGCTGGGTCGTCGAAGATATTTAACTTGCTAAAGAGCGTTTGCAATGGGTAACAACGTTGTTGTACTGGGCACCCAGTGGGGTGATGAGGGTAAAGGTAAAATTGTTGATCTGCTGACTGATCAAGCCGAAGCGGTTGTTCGCTTCCAGGGTGGTCATAACGCCGGCCATACGTTGGTGATTGAGGGTGAGAAAACCGTTCTGCACCTGATTCCTTCCGGTATTTTACGTGATAACGTGCTGTGCCTGATTGGTAATGGTGTGGTGTTGTCGCCAACGGCTTTGTTGAAAGAAATGGCTGAGCTTGAGGCGAAGGGTGTGCCGGTTCGTGAGCGACTGCGTTTAAGTGGCGGCTGTCCGTTGATTCTGCCCTACCATATAGCCCTGGATCAGGCGCGTGAGCGTGCCCGTGGTGCGGCTAAGATTGGTACCACTGGTCGTGGCATTGGTCCTGCTTATGAAGATAAAGTAGCCCGACGTGGATTACGGCTGGATGATTTGATGAATCCAGAGCGTTTTGCTGAGCAGCTGAAAGAGGTGATGGAATACCATAACTTTGCACTGACACAGTATTACAAAACCGACGCGGTGGATTATCAAACGGTTCTGGATGAAGCGTTGGCGCAGGCTGAAGAGCTGAAGCCGATGATGGCTGATGTGACAAGCATTCTTCACCAGTATCGCGAAGAAGGTCGAGGCATCATGTTTGAAGGTGCTCAAGGTTCATTGCTGGATATTGACCACGGTACTTACCCATACGTAACCTCATCAAACACAACGGCTGGTGGCACAAGTACTGGTAGTGGTGTGGGTCCTCTGTATTTGGATTACGTGCTGGGTATTACTAAAGCCTACACGACCCGTGTTGGTTCAGGCCCATTCCCAACCGAACTATTTGATGATATTGGTGAGCATCTGGCGGTTAAGGGCCATGAGGTGGGTGCAACGACTGGTCGTGATCGCCGTTGTGGCTGGCTGGACCTGGTGGCTTTGAAACACTCCATCCAAGTGAACAGTGTGTCCGGTGTGTGCTTTACCAAACTGGATGTGTTGGATGGTCTGGAAACTATTCGTGTTTGTACGGGTTATGAAGGGCAGGGTAGCGGCGGATTTAGTGCTGATAGCATCGCTGATATCACCCCTGTTTATGAAGATTTACCCGGTTGGACAGAGTCGACGATCGGCGCTAAAACGCTGGAAGAGCTGCCCGCCAATGCGCGAGCTTATATTAAGTATGTTGAAGAGAAGCTGGGTGTGCCGATTGATATTATTTCCACCGGTCCGGATCGCGCAGAAACCATTACGCTGCGCCACCCATTTGCCTAGACGCTCTGCTCATGCGACAGGTAACGGCGTTTAAGTCATCCTTAAGCTGCTCATATTACTCAATATGACGGTGCGTTTTGGATGATTTTGCTTTGTTTGTGATCGCCTGAATGAATTTCAATAATCTGCTAAAAGGCTACTTTAAAAGCGATGACGGCTCAGAAGGCTAAGATACAACGTACCGGTGTTCGCATCGGTAATCTGCTGGTTGGTGGTGGAGCGCCGGTGATTGTGCAATCCATGACCAATACTGATACGGCTGATGTGGCGAGCACTGTTGCGCAGGTCGCTGAACTCGCTCAGGCGGGTTCTGAGCTGGTTCGTATTACCGTCAATAATGAAGAGTCGGCGCAGGCTGTACCGCATATACGTGATCAGCTTTTAGCGCAAAATATTGATGTGCCACTGGTTGGTGACTTCCACTTTAACGGCCACAAGTTGTTGAGCCGTTATCCTGAGTGCGCTGAGGCGCTTGCAAAGTACCGTATTAATCCGGGTAATGTCGGGCGTGGTAAAAAGCGTGACGAGCAGTTTGCTACCATGATCGAGACGGCTTGCCGTTACGATAAGCCGATTCGTATTGGTGTTAACTGGGGTAGCATGGATCAGCCGTTGCTGGCAAAAATGCTTGATGAAAACGCTGCGCAGGGTAACCCCCGTTCGCTGGCGGAGATCCAGCGTGACACGCTGATTACTTCGGCCCTGCAGAGCGCGCAGGAAGCGGAAAACATTGGTCTAGGCCATGACCGCATATTGATCTCCTGTAAAACCAGCTCCGTGCAGGATTTAATTACGGTCTATCGTGAACTGGCTGCTCGTAGCGATTATGCGTTGCATCTGGGTTTAACTGAAGCAGGGTTGGGTTCTAAGGGGATTGTTGCTTCCACCGCTGCACTGGCGGTACTGCTTCAAGAGGGGATTGGTGACACGATTCGTATTTCTCTGACACCTGAACCCGGCGGTGACCGCTGCAAAGAGGTGGTGGTGGCGCAGGAAATTCTGCAGACCATGGGGTTTCGTGCCTTTACGCCGCTGGTAACCTCCTGTCCGGGCTGCGGTCGCACCACTAGTACTTACTTCCAGCAGTTGGCTGAAGATATCCAGGCTTACCTGCGTAATCAAATGCCGGTTTGGAAAAGCCAATACTCAGGTGTTGAAGAGATGACCGTTGCGGTCATGGGCTGTGTGGTTAACGGTCCCGGTGAAAGTGAGCATGCCAATATCGGTATCAGCCTGCCAGGTACGGGTGAGCGACCAGTGGCGCCGGTTTATATTGATGGCAAGCGTGATGTTACCCTCAAGGGTGATCATATCGCTGATGAGTTTCAGGCCATTATCGACAACTATGTCAAAAGTACTTATCAGCCAAACTCCTGATTATTGTCTATCGCGCTCGATGATTATAGTCGGTCGAGTGGGTGCTCGTGCCTGAGTGGCAGGCGCAGGATAGCGCCAGCTTTACGGATCAACAGTACCAGCAGTATATTCTTCAGGGTGTGTCTCGCACCTTTGCCTTAACCATTCCTCAGTTGCCCGGTGATCTTGAGCTGGTAACCGGCAATGCCTACCTGCTGTGTCGAATCATCGATACTATCGAGGATGATGCGACATTAATGGCGGGGCAGAAGTTGCACTTTATACAGCGGTTTTTGGCGGTTCTTGAGGGAGCGGATAATGCCGCTGACTTTTCCCGCGAAATAGTTCCGGTCTTGGATGTTGATTGTCCTGGGGCGGAACAGGATTTAATGGAAAATGTTGATCGGGTGGTTCGGTTAACCTTTGGTTTTAGTTCGTTGCAGCAGCGGAGTCTGCTACGTTGTGTCCGGCAAATGGCGGCCGGTATGGTGCATTTCCAGGCAGTGGAAAACCCCTTTGGGTTGGCTGATATGGCTGAGCTGGATCGTTACTGCTATCACGTTGCCGGCGTGGTTGGTGAGATGCTCGCCGAGCTGTTCTGTGACTACAGTGATGAAATGGCGTTACAGCAGACGCAGCTCATGGCCTTATCGATTCATTTTGGCCAGGGCTTGCAGATGACAAATATTCTCAAGGATGTGCGAGAGGATATGAGTCGTGGTGTGAACTGGTTGCCCGCTGACCTGTTTGCGCAACGGGGTGTCAATTTGCAGGATCTGCCAAGAGTGTTTTCAGAGCCGGATTTTGCCGAGGTGATTGGCGAGCTGATAGCCGTTGCGCATGGACATTTGCGAAGGGCGCTAGAATACACGCTGTTGATTCCACGATCGGAAAAAGGCTTGCGACGTTTTTGTCTGTGGGCGGTTGGAATGGCAATGTTGACCTTGAAAAAACTTAATGCTGATCGTCATTATAATGATCCCGCTTCGGTCAAAATCACCCGTGCAGACGTCAAGCGTATTGTTGCGCTTAGTAATGTGGCCGTGTCTCAGGATCTGCTGGTGAAGGGGCTGTTTGCCAGTCTCGCGCGTGGCTTGCCTGCGCCTGCTAATATGCCTTTGTGTGCCAGTGAAATGGCAGTTGAGCTGCTGCCGAGTGTCGCCAGCTAAGCGCTAAAAATAATTGTTTTTGGGGTGTTTTCGGGCGGCTTTGTTGGTGCTGAAAAGCAGATAAAGTAATTGAAAATACTGGAAAAATCCCCTTAAAACCGCTAAAGTTCGCGCCCTTGAATAAACAGCCAATTGTTATTGGTTTGGGAATCGCTGAGAAATTTCTATGGATAAAAAAGTCGCCATCATCATGGGTTCGCAAAGTGATTGGGAAACCATGTCTGAAGCCTGTCAAATGCTGGATAATGTTGCTGTGCCTTACCATGTTGAGGTGGTCTCGGCGCATCGTACTCCCCACAAAATGATTGAATTTGCAGGTGCTGCGAAGGATGAGGGCTATCAGGTGATTATTGCTGGTGCCGGTGGGGCTGCTCACCTGCCTGGCATGGTGGCTGCTTGTACAACATTGCCTGTTTTGGGCGTGCCCGTGCAAAGCAAAGCGTTGAAGGGCATGGATAGCCTGCTGTCGATTGTGCAAATGCCGCGAGGCGTTAGTGTGGGAACGTTGGCGATTGGCGCTGCGGGTGCTTTTAATGCCGGGCTGATGGCGGCGCAAATTATCGCTTTGCAGGATGCTGATCTTTCCAGCCGTCTGGAAGCGTGGCGACAAAGCCGTACCGATGAAGTGTTAGCGAACCCAACTCCCGGATTATAAGGCGCTTTAAAATTATGAAACCTGTTCTTGTTGTTGGTGCTGGCCAGTTAGGCTTAATGATGGCTGCCGCTGGTGCACGTTTTGGTATTCCTGTTGATCGAATGGATCATGTGACGGGGGAGTTGGTGCCAGGGACCTCTAACCTGCGTTTGACGATGCCACTCGATGAGATCGAGCAGCGTTATGATATTATCACTGCTGAGCTGGAGCACTTGGGTGATACGCCGCTATTAAACAGTGTTAAGGCCACCAAATCCTGGCAGAACGCTGCCGCCTTTGAAATCCTCCCGACCCGTGAAAAACAAAAGCAGATGCTTGACGAGCTGCAGGTTGCGACCGCACCGTGGCAGTTTCTGAATAACCAGGATGACCTGCTCAATGCTCATGCCGAGTTGGGTGATAAGCTGGTCGTTAAAAGTATTCGTGATGGTTATGACGGCAAAGGCCAGTGGCGTCCGGTTGCCGGGCAGCCACACGATATTCCTGCGGAAGCTTTTGGTGGTTTGATTGCTGAGGCGATGGTTGATTTTTCTCGCGAAGTGTCTTTAGTCGGTGCCCGGTTTGCCAATGGAGAATACTACTTCTTTCCTCTCACTGAAAATTATCATCACGAAGGTATTTTGCGTTATAGCTTGGGACCTGCGCCAAAAACCGAGGGCTTGCAGGCGGATGCGCAGGCTATGCTGAGCAAGATCATGGAGCACCTTGATTATGTTGGTGTGATGGCGATGGAGTGCTTTCAGACTGAGCAGGGCCTGATTGTTAATGAGCTGGCGCCACGTGTTCATAACAGCGGCCACTGGACACAGGCTGGTTCAGATTATAGTCAGTTTGACTTGCACCTGAGTGCGCTGACAGGGGCGGCTGTACCGCATCAGCCAAAGCGTTTTCCTGTGACGGTGATGTTAAACTTGATTGGTTGTGAGTGGAATGCTGAGTGGCAGGCGCTGCCCGGCATTCAGTGTTACTGGTATGGTAAAGAGCGCCGTGATAAGCGCAAGCTGGGGCATATTAACCTGTCGGCGTCGACGGTGGATGAGCTGGTCGCGCACTGTGAAGGATTGATGCCTTACCTCGATGAGGAGCATAAAGGTTTTCTGGCAGAAACTATGGCGTTGCTTAACGCTTCATAGCCTGCCTTCTGGTGGAGGCTGCTCTGCCAATTGTGACTGTTTTACGCGCAGAATCTATGCGATAATTGCGCCCAAATTTACCGGTTGATACGGATCGTTAAGCCAATTCAGATTCACCCATCCCACACGGGCAATGGATGAGGCTGATTGGCTTATTTTCGTTTATCGGCCGCTTGATGAGCCCAGTGTAGGCAAAGAGCTGATTATATGTGTGGTGTGATAGGAGTTATCGGACCTAAGGTTCCGAACGATACCAATTTTACCGATGAGCTGGTGGCTTCCTCCAGTCATATTAAATCCAAAGTGCCCTTCTGGGCAGCCTATGAAGCCTACCGCGGTTTATTGACGCTTCAGCACCGGGGCCAAGATGCTGCAGGTGTATTGAGCTTCGATTCTGACCGACAGAAGTTTTTCCAGAAAAAAGAGCTGGGCCTGGTGGCGCAGGTTTTCGAACAGGAAGACATTGAGTCGCTGGTTGGCAATATGGCCGTTGGTCATACGCGTTACGCAACCGTTGGCGGTGATGGTAAAAATGATCTGCAGCCGCTGGTGACGGGATTCCCGTTTGGTGTCGGTATGGTGCATAACGGCAATCTGGTGAATTACCATTCGTTGGTTGAGCATCTGAACAAAAATCTGCATCAGCAGATGCTGACCAATAATGACCTTGAAGTTCTTCTTAACCTCTGGTGTCACTCTATTCTTTCTCAGCGTGGTTCCGAGCACGGTCCTTTCCATTTTGAGCATTGTGTTAATGCTGCCAAAGCTATTCTCGATGTGGCGAATGGTGCCTATGCGGTGGTTGGCTTGATGGCTGGAGCCGGTCTGTTTGGTTTTCGTGATCCGGGCGGTATCCGACCGCTAGTACTGGGTCGTCGAGAGCGTGCTGGCCAGCCTGGCGTTTATGATTACTGCCTGACCAGTGAAACCTTGGCGCTGAACTTTCTTGATTACACTTACGTGCGTGATATTGCCCCCGGTGAAGTGATCTTGATTACCGAAAAGGGTGAGGTACATTCGCAGGTCGTGGTGGATCGTAAAAAGAAAAGCCACTGTATGTTTGAGTGGGTTTATTTTGCCGGTGCGGAAAGCACCATTGAGCAGAAATCAGTTTATGGTACGCGCCTCAACCTAGGCCGCGTATTGTCGAAAAAGGCACAGGCGTCCATTGATGCCAAGGCCATTAAACCGGATTTTGTTTGCCCCGTACCCGATACCAGCCGAACGTCGGCGATTGCGCTGGCCGAATCTCTAAATCTGCCCTACCGAGAAGGTTTGATTAAAAACCGTTATATCCAGCGTAGCTTTATCCTGGATACGCAGGAAAAGCGAGAGAAAGCCGTCGAATTGAAGTTAAGTCCGGTTAAAAGTGAAATTCAGGGCAAAAATATACTGCTGGTTGATGACAGTGTGGTACGCGGTACCACCAGTAAGAAAATTATTGAACTGCTGAAACGTCATGGCGCTAATGAAGTCACGCTAGCGATCACTTGTCCGCCGCTACGCCACGCCTGTTTTTATGGCATTGACTTTCCGGCGGATGAACAGTTGATCGCCAATGGCCGTACTACCGAAGAAATTGCCGAGTGGGTTGGCGCCAATCAGGTAATTTATCTTGACGAGGATGACCTGGTCGAGGCGATTGAGGTGCCTGAACTTTGTATGGCCTGTATCAATGGTAAATACCCAACTTGTACCGCTGAGGCGGAAGAGTTTCAGCGTCGACGTAGCGAACATAAAAAATAACCCTGATTCGTTTTAGGCTTGTCGATGGCGCCTGAGCCGTGCCAGAACGAGCTTTGTATTTAAATGGAGTACGCATGTTCCCGGTATTACACATTGGCAGTGTAAAAAATATTCTCGGTGTGGCAGGGGAATCGCCCTACCTGTTCCATTTCAGTGACCGTTTTTCGGTATTCGACTGGGGTGCGATGCCCGATGAGCTGACCGATAAAGGTAAGGCGCTGGCGGTGATGGCAGACTTCTTTTTTCGCCAGATGGAAGGTGCTGATACCTGGCAGAAACTGGATTTGCCTGCCGCATTGAAAGAAACCCAAACCTACCAGGATTTTTGTACCAATGGTTTGTCTCACCACAGCCTGGGGCTGTGCGATGAAGCGGGTCATGCCGTCGCTGAAGCGACGCCCTACCTGAAAGTTGAGCCGGTGGCGGTGCCCGTGCTGCCGTTTAAGGACGGCGAGTACGATTATCAGGTCTATGAAGGACAGCCAGTAAAAACACTGGTGCCGTTGGAGGTTATTTTTCGCTTTGGGGTGCCAGAGGGTTCCAGCCTGTTGCAGCGTACCAGCGATGCCGACTACTGCCGTGCGATTGGGTTGACGGATGCGCCGCAGCCGGGAGAGCGTTTCGAGCAGCCTATTATTGAATATTCCACCAAACTGGAGTCCAGTGACCGTTACATCAGTTATGCCGAAGCACAGCGCGTAGCGGGTATGAGTGATGCAGAATTCGCGACGCTGCATGAAACGGTCACACTGCTGGCACTGCACCTGAAAAGTATTTTTGCGCGCTGTGATGTAGAGCTGTGGGATGGCAAATTTGAGTTCTCTTTTGCGCCTGAAAAGAATGCCGACGGCTCACGTAAATTCTGGATTGTTGACTCTATTGGCCCTGACGAGCTGCGCTTAACCTATCATGGCGTACAGTTGTCGAAGGAAAATCTGCGTCGTTTCTATCGTGATAGCGAATGGCATCAGGCGATTAATCTTGCCAAACATTTAGCGGCCGATCGTAGCATTAAAGAATGGAAGGGTATCTGTGAAGGCGAGCTAAACTCATCGCCAGAGCCCTTATCGCCAGAGGTGAAAGAAGCTTCTGAGATGATGTATAAAACCATTGCCAACGAGTTGAGCAAAGTCTGTGATGGCCGAGAGAGCTTCCCCGGTGCGTGGGATTTCGATACTTTGATCCATAAAATGTAGGTTCGACTGAATAATGAATGTTTTAGTAGTGGGTTCCGGTGGCCGTGAGCATGCCTTGGCATGGCGGCTTGCTGAAGATCAAAAAGTCAGCACAGTAACCGTATGCCCTGGTAACGCAGGTATGCAGGAAACCGGCAGTGTTAATGTACGACCTGATGTTAAAGCTGATCCCGAGAGCGTGCTGGCTCTGGCTCAGGAGTTAAAGCCTGAACTGGTCGTGATTGGTCCTGAAGCCGTGTTAGCTAAAGGGGCTACAGATCTCTTGGAGGCTAATGACTTTGCGGTCTACGGCCCTTCGCAGGCAGCGGCAGAGCTGGAAACCTCAAAGATTTTTTCCAAGCAAGTGATGGCCGATAATAATGTGCCAACCGCCGCCTCTAAATCCTACGATGGTTATCAGGCTGCTATGGATGACCTGGATAACTGGGATTTTGATCGGGGTGTGGTACTGAAGTCCGATGCGCTGGCTGAAGGCAAGGGAGTGGTTGTGACACACGACCGTGCTGAAGCTGAGGCGGTGCTGTATGACTTTATGGTTAACCCGGAAGTCAGCGTTAAAACCGACAGTATTTTGATCGAAGAAAAACTGGTGGGCAAAGAGGCCTCCGCGTTTGCGTTGTGTGATGGCGATGATTATTTCTTCCTTGGCGTAGCCTGTGATTACAAACGTGTAGGCAATGGCGATGAAGGCCCCAATACCGGTGGAATGGGGTGCTACTCACCAAAAACCTGGCCTGGTCCGGTGGTTGAAGAGAAAGTCAAAAAACAGATTGTTGAGCCGATGCTGAAAGGCATGAAAGCGCGTGGCACACCGTTCAAAGGCACCTTGTTTGTCGGTTTTATGGTCGATGAGCAGGATGTCAGTGTCATTGAGTTTAACGTGCGCTTTGGTGACCCTGAAACCCAAACGCTGATGCCGCTGGTGCAGGGTTCTCTTTACGATCTGTTGTATGCCTGTGCGACGGGCACCTTGGCTGACAGCAAGCCGGATGTGTCTCTGTCTGATTTGTACTCGGTACACGTGGTACTGGCGAGTGGCGGCTACCCTAGCATTGACGCGTCGCCGCTGGATACTGGTAATAACATCGAAATTAGCGGCACCTTTGACGATAACTGCCACCTGTTTTATGCCGGCGTAAAGGAAAGCGAAGGCCAGCTGGTGAACTCTGGCGGTCGTGTTTTAGGTTTAACGGCGCTGGGCGATAGTCTTGCCGAAGCCCGCCAAAAAGCCTACGCCAACTTTGGCAAAATTTCCCTCAAGGGTGCGCACTGGCGTACCGACATTGCAGATATATAAGGAAGCTTTGAACGAATCATAACTCATTTTTCACAGGTTAAAACTGCCCGCTTTTTTGTTGTGAATTTTGCTAATAGCTCACTATTAGCCGCAACTCACGCCTCAAATCGGACAGTTTTCCCTCAGCGAAAAATAACTTCTATTCATTCGCAGCTACCTAACGAGGAAACATCTATGAGCATTACCTATAAAGACGCCGGTGTAGACATTGAAAAGGGCGATGCCCTGGTCGAAAAAATTAAACTGAAGGTAAAGTCTACCTACGGTGACCGTGTACGCAGCGGCGTGGGTGGCTTTGCCTGCCTGTACGAAGTGGGTGATCGCCTGCTGGCCGCCGGTACTGACGGTGTCGGTACTAAGCTGGCGCTGGCTAAAAAGCTTGATAAGCATGACACTATCGGCATCGATTTAGTCGCCATGTGTGTGAATGATATTCTCTGCACCGGTGCGCAGCCGTTGTTCTTTATGGATTATCTGGCCACCGGTAAGCTGGATGTGGATACCGCGAACCACGTGCTGGACGGTATTGTCGAAGGCTGTCTGCAGTCTGAATGCGCGCTGATTGGTGGTGAAACAGCCGAGATGCCGGGCATGTATGGCAATGGTGAATATGATCTGGCCGGTTTTGCGGTTGGTGAAGTAAAGCCGGCCGATGTGCTGGATGGTAGCCGTGTTAATGAAGGTGATGTGCTGATTGGTCTGCCCAGTTCCGGTTTCCACTCTAACGGTTACTCGCTGGTGCGCAAGCTGATCAAGGATGACGAAACGGCGTTGATGCAGGCAGCACTGACACCGACCAAAATTTACTGGAAGGCGATTAAAGGTCTGTTGGAAAAACAGCTGCTCAATGGAGTATCCCATGTCACGGGTGGCGGTTTGCTGAATATTCCACGTATCAACGAAGGTTTTGCCTATCAGATTGATTCGCTGGATTTCAGAGATCAGGCGCCGGCCTTTATGTTGGAAATCGCTGCTCGCGCGAATACCGCCGATAAAGAGTTATTCCGTACCTTCAACATGGGGGTTGGATTGGTTTGTATTGTTTCAGCAGATAAAGCTGATGAGGTAACGCAAGCGCTAAAAGAGAGTGGTGAACAGCCTGTCCGCATGGGGCACGTTAAAGCCGGTGCTGGTGAAGTGTACTTGCCGGATGGCACGCAGGTCTAATGTATAGGCACTCGTTCTGATTGTTACCTAATAAAAGCCCTCGCCTGTGAGGGCTTTTTTGATTTATGTCTATTTTGCTTGATTTTATTGGTCTTGGTGCTTGCATATAGGCTGTTTTACTTGATAAAACAAATGAGAATAATTACTATTCATGCGCGTTCGTGTCCTTCATTTGACACGCTTTTCTTGACCAACAGGTAATGAAACAATGAAACGAGTGATTCCTGCAATGATCCGCAGCTTGGCAGTTTCGCTGCTGGCAGCAACTGTTCTAGTAGGTTGTGGTAAACAGTCAGATGATGCTTCATCGGACACCGCTGAAGCTGTTGAGCCAAAAACTAAACCGTTGATTGTTTACTCCTCTCGCGCTGAACACTTAATCCAGCCGGTTTTTGATCTGTATACCGAGCAGACGGGGACTGAGATTCAGTTTATTACCGATAAAGCAGGTGTTTTGATTGAGCGCTTAAAGCAGGAGGGTGAGAGCACACCTGCGGATGTGTTTATCACGGTTGATGCAGGTAACCTTGGTTACGCGGCTGCAGAGGGCTTGCTATTGCCGCTCGAATCAACAGTGCTGGAAGCTAACGTGCCTGAGCATTTGCGTGACGAACAAAACCGCTGGACGGGATTGTCATTACGTGCTCGCACGATCGTTTATAGCACTGAGCGAGTAGCGCCAGAAGAGCTAAGCAGTTATGAGGCGCTGGGTGATGAGGCGTTTGAAGGTTTTTTATGCCTTCGTACCTCTAAAAAAGTATATAACCAATCGCTGGTGGCGATGTTGATTGCCGAGCATGGTGAAGAGAAGACCCAGCAGATTGTTGAGTCCTGGGTAAATAATTTAGCCGTTGCTCCGCTGTCCAATGACACTAAAGTCATGGAAGCGATTGTTGTCGGGCAATGTGATGTTGGTATTGTAAATACCTATTACTATGGGCGTCTAAAGGCGAAGAACCCTGATTTGCCGTTGGCGCTGTTCTGGCCAAACCAAGAAACTGAAGAGGGCGCCGCAAAAGGGGTGCACGTTAATATTAGTGGTGCTGGTGTGCTTAAATACAGCAAGCAACCTGCTGCCGCCCAAGCCTTGGTGGAGTGGATGGCATCCGATGATGCGCAGGCTATTTTTGGTGGCGTGAACCAGGAGTACCCCATTAATCCGGCTATTCCTGTTGATCCTGAGGTGAAATCCTGGGGTGAGTTTAAAGCCAGCGAGCAACCGCTAAGTCAAGCCTTTGAGCTACAGCCAGCAGCCGTTAAGTTGATGGATCGAGCGGGTTATCATTAATCCCGTATTGAAGCGATAGTTGAGCACTTCACCTGCTAGTAACCCCGTACTGGTGAGACGCCCCGGCGACTCCACCAAGCTGCGTAGTGGTGGACCAAGTTTTTCACAGCGCCTGCTGTCAAGTAGGGCGCTGTGGCCTCTTTTTCTATTGTTTTTGAGTTTACCAACCTTGTTGGCTTTGAGTAGTGTGCTGGTATCGCTATTCCACCTCGACACAGAAACCCTGTCTCACCTGTTAAAACACCTGTTGCCAGCGGCATTGGGCAATACTCTGCTGCTGGTGCTTGGTACCGTTATTTTATCAGCGGTTGTGGGCGTGACGCTGGCATGGCTGACGGCTGTGTGTGATTTCCCCCTGCGACGCTTTTTCTCTTGGGCACTGCTGCTGCCGATGGCTATTCCTGGCTATGTGATGGCCTTTGCGTTTGTTGGGTTATTTGAGTTTTCAGGCCCGGTACAGGCTGTATTACGTGGTTGGTTTGGCTCCTCAAGCTGGTTTCCGAATGTCTATTCCTTTGGCGGTGTCACTCTTGTGATGTCGTTAGTGCTGTACCCTTACGTTTATCTCATTGCGCGAAATGCCTTTCAAACACAGGGACGTCGCAGTATTGAGGTGGGACAGTCGCTGGGGCTGTCGCCTGTAAAAAGTTTTTTCCGTGTGTCCCTGCCAATGGCTCGACCCTGGATTGTCGGAGGTGTGCTGCTGGTGGTCATGGAAACGTTGGCCGATTTTGGTACCGTAGCAACCTTTAACTACGACACGCTAACGACGCTCATTTATAAATCCTGGTTTAGTCTGTTTTCTTTGCCGGCGGCATTGCAGGTAGCATCGGTGCTGCTGCTAGCGGTGGTCATTATCATGGTGATTGAGCGCCGTAGTCGTGCGGCTCAGCGTTACTCTCAATCTCAGCATGCGAGTCTGTCATCATCGCGCTTTGTGTTAAGTGGTAAACGCCGCTGGGCAGCTGTTGCTTTTTGCACGCTGGTATTTTTGTTTGCCTTTGTGATGCCGAGTTTGCGCCTTTTAACCTGGGCGATGCCGAATTTGGCGACGGATTTGAATAGCCACTTTTTTGGATTTGTTTGGAGCACCCTGTCGCTGGCAACTTTTGCAATGCTGCTGATTGCCCTGTTGGCGTTGCTGTTGGCATACGGCGCACGGATTAATCAGTCGCTACCAACTAAATTTGCGGTTCGTACCAGTACGCTTGGTTATGCGCTACCGGGCACCGTGCTGGCGATTGGCCTGTTTGCACCGATTTCTCTGGTGAATCACTGGCTTCAGGATGCCGGTATTCCGGCCAGCTGGCTGCAGGGCACATTTCTGATCATGCTAATGGCCTATGGCGTGCGTTTTATGGCCGTGGCCTACTCGCCCATTGAAAATAATTACCTTCGCATCACTCCTTCCATTGACGATGCTGCCCATAGTCTGGGGTTGACCGGTCTTCAGGTATTAAAGCGTGTGCATCTGCCAATTGTTCGTCGTGGCATTTTAACGGCCATGGTGTTGGTGTTTGTGGATGTGATGAAGGAGTTGCCGATTACTCTGATGACTCGCCCGTTCGGCTTTAACACGCTGGCAGTAAGGGTGTTTGAACTAAGTTCTGAAGGGCTTTGGCAGCGTGCGGCATTGCCCGCACTGGCGATTATGTTGGTGGGATTGATTCCTGTCATGTTACTGATTAAAAAGACCGACAAAAATGACTAATCCTATATGGTTGAAAGTGTCTGACGCGACGGTTGCGTTTGGCTCATCACATGTCTTATCGGGCGTCTCTTTTGAGCTAGAGAAGGGTGAAATTGGCTGCCTGCTGGGCTCCAGTGGTTGTGGTAAAACGACATTACTGCGTAGCATCGCAGGTTTTGAGAAGTTGACCTCTGGTGAGATTGTTATCAATCAGCAGGTTTTGACCGGTCCTGGCAAGCATGTGCCTGCAGAGCAGCGCAATGTTGGCATGGTGTTTCAGGATTACGCACTGTTTCCGCACTTAAGTGTGTTGAAAAATGTCATGTTTGGCCTGCGTGAAAACGCTCAGAGCAAAGACAAGGCGTTAGGGTTGATCGAACGTGTTGGCCTGGCTGACAAGGAAAACCACATGCCTCACCAGTTATCCGGAGGTGAGCAGCAGCGCGTCGCACTGGCGCGTGCGTTGGCGCCAGAGCCGGTGCTTTTGCTGCTGGATGAGCCTTTCTCGAATTTGGATGTGAGTCTGCGAGAGCGCCTGGGGCATGAGGTGCGTGAAATCCTCAAAGAGACTAGTACCACTGCGCTGATGGTAACCCATGATCAGATGGAAGCCTTTGCCATTGCCGATAAAGTGGGGGTCATGAACGGCGGACAGATCGAGCAGTGGGCCAGTGCCTATGATATTTATCACTGCCCTAATAGTTTATTCGTTGCTGGTTTTGTCGGCCAGGGTAGTTTGATTGAAGGCACGTTGCTGGATTGTGGTACCGTTGAAACGGTATTGGGTATTTTTAAGCAGGAAGAGAGCAACTGCTGCGCTCCATCGGCGGGTTGTGATGTCGGTAAAAAAGTTAAGGTTTTATTGCGACCTGATGACATTATTCATGACGATGATAGCCTGCTGCAGGGGGTGGTACGGAAAAAGGCCTTCCGTGGCGCTGAGTTTATGTATTCTCTGGCGTTGCCTAATGGAGAGCATATTACCTGTATGGTGCCCAGTCATCACGACCACCCGGTCGGTGAGCCGATAGGGATAAGAATGGAAGTCGATCACGTCGTAGTGTTCGACCACTAGACGGCCTCAAAGAGCGTCATTCTGCGTTTCTCGGCGCTCATTTGGTGATACCAATCTTCGCTTCTCGTGCCTTGCCTGACACGCTTTGAGGTTCCTCTTCATTTAAAAGGAAAACTTCTCTCCTTGCGCCTTGTCTGAGACATTTCTAGAGGCGGCTAGATGCTCTGGTTTCTCGAGCTCAGCTGCTCGATAATTAGTTTTATTTTCAACTCCTTAATTTGTATTGGATGATTTGATGGATATAAATCCACAGCTTTTATTTGTTGCCCTTGGTGTATTGGCACTGATCACGCTTTTTTTAATTATTTCGTTTAGCAAAGTCCGTAAACAGTGCGCTCAGTTTGAGGTTGAGAAAGCAATATTGAATGAGTCCGTTGAGCAGTTGCAATCTGAGCGACACGACTTGACCACTCAGTTGCATGATATTCAATTACAAAAGCAGCAGTCCGACACACGCCTGGAGGAAAACACCAAACAGTCGGAGACCCTCTGGCAGCAGCTTAAAGACAATAGCCTGAAAACTGAAAAAATTCTTAAAGCTGAGCGTGAGCAGCAGGAAAGCAAGATGGAGGCATTGCGTGCCGAGTGTGCTGAACTCCAGCAACAGCAGGCCCGTCTTGCGACAGAATTGAAAGAACGTGATGCCAGCCACGCGCAACAGGTTAAGCAATTCGAAGAGCAGAAGTTGGCGTTAGGTAAAGAGTTTGAAAACCTTGCCAATAAAATTTTTGAGGAAAAAGGTAAGCGCTTTTCCGAAACAAGCCAGAGCACCCTGGATCAGATGCTTAAGCCTTTTCGAGAGCAAATTGACGGATTCCAGAAACGCGTCAATCAGGTGCACGACGAAACGCTCAGGGGGAATGCGAGTCTGGATGCCGAGATTAAAAAATTACTCGATACCGGCCTGAAAATGAGCCAGGAGGCGAGTAATTTAACCTCCGCGCTCAAGGGTGACTCCCAGCAACGCGGTGCTTGGGGGGAAGCTCAGCTGGAGCGGACGCTTGAAATGAGTGGCTTGGTTGAGGAGGCGCATTACGAGAAACAATCCTCTTTTAAAGACCAGGAAGGTAAGCAAAAATACACCGATTACATTATCAAGCTACCGGATAATAAGCAGATTATCATCGATAGTAAGGTTTCGCTTGTTGCCTATGAAAAGGCGGTGTCGGCCAGCTCGCCGGAAGAAGAACGGTTGGCGTTGGATGAGCATGCCCGGGCGGTTAAGGCGAAGATCGATGATCTCGCCAGTAAGGATTACACCAATTTGATTGGCATCCGTAGCCCCAGTTTTGTATTGATGTTTATTCCTGTGGAGCCGGCTTATATTGACGCGCTAAAGCACGATAAGAACCTGTTTGGTTACGGTTACGATAAAGGCATTGTGCTGGTTTCACACACGACGTTAATACCTATCCTGCGGACCGTGGCGAACCTGTGGATGATGGAGCGTAGTAATGCTGAGGCGCGGGAAATCAGCGATAAGGCGGGCGATATTTATAATCAGGTCTGTGTTGTTGCAGAGAACTTGCATAAGCTTGGCACTTCGCTTGGCGCGGCCAGTAATCACTATAACAGGACTGTTAATTCGATGATGGGGCAGCGAGGGCTGCACGGCAAGGTGGAGCGCTTCAGTGCCTTGTCCAGCAAGGTTAGTAAAACAATGCCGGAGCTGGAACCCAGGCACATTGATTTTGAAAGTGATCGCTTAGCATTAATTGCCGAGCCGGTTCCTGAGAAAGAAGATCAGCCGGAATTAGTAGTTGAGCATCCGCTGGACGCTGAGCAGAGCGCTGAAAGCGAGATTAAAGCGAACGACTAATTGTTGATATCGACGGCTTTTGCCCTGAATCACAGGGGCTGCGGTTGAATGGCGTCGTAGAGATGAGCTCGAGAGAGCTTTGCGGAGCGGTTAGAAAATTCAACTGGCCCGGGGTATTTCCCCAGGCCGGGACTGCTCCGGGCCAGTTGATAAAGGGTCAATCAATAGTGGCTAATACTAGTCACGCATGTTTTTCTTTTGAGGGTCGTACATTGGCATGGCGGATACGGTCGCGGAGAAGCTTTGCCCTTCAGACGTTTTTACCTCCAGTTCCGTGCCAGGCTCGCTCAGCTCTGGCTTTACGTGCGCCAATGCGATGGATGCCTGCATGCGGTGTGAGTAGCCGGGTGCGGTGATGACGCCGACTTCTTCACCATTGTGGAACAATGTGCTGTCTTCCGGTGCTGCGTCGTCAAGGTTGCAGAGCAGGCCAACCAGTTTAATTTTCTCTTGACCTTTACTTGCCAGCGCTGCCTCTTTGCCGCGGAAATCTTTGTTTTTGCCGACACACCAAGGCAGGTTGATTTCCCACGGGGTCGTGTTTTCGTTCATATCGTAAGGGTAGAACAATAGACCAAACTCGATACGCACCTTGTCCAGCGATGCGAAAGAAGCAGGCATGACTCCGGCGTCTTTACCCGCGTCCAGAATTTTGTCCCAGATTTCACAGATATTTTCACGGGCTGCATAGATTTCGTAACCGCGCTCACCTGAGAAGCCGGTACGAGAAATGATCACTTCGTGGCCCAGCATGGTGGTGGTTGTTTGACCGAAAACGCTCATGGGCTCGATGTCAGCTTCCACCAAAGGGTTTAAAACACCCAGTGCGGCAGGGCCTTGCAGTGACATGGAAATAATGCTGTCGTCCAGGGATACGGTCGCATCTTTGCCTGCAGCGGATGCCTGCAGCATTTCGAGGCCTTCGCCGCCGCCGTGTACGACCATCCAGCCACGCTCGCCCATATTGTAGGCGATGGCATCGTCAGTCACTGTACCTTCTTCAGTCAGGATTAGAGAGTAAGCACACTTGTCGGTTCCTACGTTAGCCAGGTCTCGGCTACAGGCGTGCTCAACCACGGCTAAGGCGTCGGGGCCGCGAACCCAGGTTCGTTTTAAGCCGGCAATATCGGTGAGTGTTGCTCTTTCGCGGTAGGCATCGTGCTCGTCGCAGGGGTCTGAGCTGTAAGACCATGCGGTGCCTACACCGTTAAAATCTTCTAAGTCAGATCCTAGAGCGCGGTGGCGTGAGGCCAGCGGTGAATCAGGACGTTTAAATTGAGCCATTAGGTTTTCTCCTATTACTTTTGCGGCTTTATTGACTCGAGTTGTATTGGCTGACTGTTGAGGTTAGACCTTGGAGTACGCCAATCAATGTGAGACGTTCGCAAATGAATCCTTTAAAAAAGTCGAAAGGGCACTCTAATCCAGATTACGGAGGCTGTGTATAGGCCTAATAGCCATACTCCCTTGAGAGAACTCAGGGTATATCGTTAGGCGGTAAAGGTGGTTATTAGTGGTATGGCGTTAATGTGGCTGACTTTTCGTGCGCAGCTATAAACAGGTTGAGCGGTTGTTCCGGGAGAGGTAGGCGAGGGTGGTTTCGTTGATCTGGTGTGGGTAATTATTTTTTGAGGAGATTTAAACCAGCTGGCCTGAGCGAACCCAGGCCAGTTGGTGACAGAAATCAAACAGCGTTATTGATTAGTCACGCATGTTTTTCTTCTGTGGATCGTACATAGGCATTGCAGTCACAGTGGCTGTGAAAGTTGTGCCGTCTTCTGCTTTTGCTTCCAGTTCTGTACCTGGTGCGTCCAGGCCTGGTTTAACGTGGCCCAGTGCAATAGAAGCGTTCATGCGGTGAGAGTAACCAGGGCAGTTGATAACGCCCACTTCTTCGCCGTTGCTGAACAGTTTAGACGCTTCTGGTGCCGCGTCATCCAGACCACAGATCAGGCCAACCAGCTTGATCTTCTCTTGGCCTTTCTTCGCCATACAGGCGTCTTTGCCACGGAAGTCTTTGTCTTTACCAACACACCAAGGCAGGTTGATTTCCCATGGAGTAGTGTTTTCGTTCATGTCGTATGGGTAGAACAGCAGACCGAACTCAAGACGTACTTTGTCCAGAGACGCAAAAGATGCTGGCATGATGCCTTTGTCTTTACCCGCTTCCAGAACGGCATCCCAAATTTCAGGCATGTTTTCGCGAGAAGCGTAGATTTCGTAACCGCGCTCACCGGAGAAACCAGTACGAGAGATGATGACTTCATGGCCCAGCATCGTTGTCGTTGTTTGGCCAAATACACCCATTGGGTCGATGTCAGCTTCAACCATTGGGTTGAGGATATCGATAGCCGCAGGGCCTTGCAGAGAGATAGAGTTGAAGCTGTCATCCAGCTCAACAGTAGCATCTTTGCCTTCAGCAGACGCTTGCAGCATTTCCATGCCTTCACCGCCGCCATGAACAACCATCCAGCCTTTGTCGCCCATGTTGTAAACAATAGCGTCGTCAGTCACGGTGCCGTCGTCAGTCAGGATTAGCGTGTAGGCACATTTGTCAGTACCAACATTGCTCAGAGTACGGCTACAGGTGTGGTCAACAACGGCAAATGCGTCAGGGCCACGAACCCATACTTTTTTCAGGCCAGATACGTCAGTCAGAGTGGCGCGCTCACGGTAAGCGTCGTGCTCGTCATTTGGGCATGAGTTGTAGGACCATGCAGTGCCTACGCCGTTCCAGTCTTCCAGGTTTGAACCAAGTTCGCGGTGGCGAGAAGCCAGCGGTGAATCAGGGCGTTGAAATTGAGCCATAGTGTTCTCCGGTTACTTTTTATGTGTCAAAAATAGAGCCCGTCGATAATCAACAGGACATTAGAATTTATGTACTGATTTATGAAGGTGCTTAAGAAAGCATGCTTTGATTTGCACTTCAGGCCCGTACTCGACCACTGGTTATACCTTTCGGTATAACAGCCATGTGGGGGTTGTTTTTGGTAATTCAACCTATCAAATGGCTATCAAAATCTTTTTTAGAAAAAGACCGAGCGAGTATTCTAAAGGACTTGGTGATGGATTTAAATCAATCCTAAGGTCGTACCTCCTAAGGAGTGGCTACGGGCGATGCCTTTCTGTGATGTATTTCTACCACGGGCTCTTTTGTCTGGTTCGTATAAAGAGGCCTGTATTTTGTTCTATCAGCTTCCTCTTATTTCTCTTGTTGTTGTGTATAGGTAATGCTTTTAGGGCGAAAACGTTGGGTGGGGTGATTTGGTTTTTATACGTTAAGGTTCCTGTCAGGTTGAGGTGTTTTAATCCCTGCTATGTCAAACAGGCATACGCTTTGAATCAAACCAAGGAGAACCTAGATGAAAATTCTTAATATCGTTACCGTGACTGCGGCTCTATTATTTGCTGGCGCTGCTGTTGCTGGGCCGCAATGTACTGAGGCTTCGCAGACCGAATGGATGCCGACGGAAACCATGAAACAACGGCTGATTGATCAAGGTTATACGATTGACCGGTTTAAGATTACCGACGGTAATTGTTATGAAATCTACGGCGAGGACAAGAATGGCGTCAAGGTAGAGATTTATTTTAATCCCGTTAGCGGTGATCCCGTGAAGGAACGTAGAAATGACTAACACCCTGAGGACCAGTAGCGCGACTCAGAATGGCCGGGTCAAGGTCTGGGATCCGGCGGTGCGCATCTTCCATTGGAGTTTGGTGGCAGCTTTTGCTGTCGCCTACGTCACTGCAGATGATGCAGATTTTGTGCATCAATGGTCAGGTTATGCAGCGCTGGCGCTGGTGGCCTTTCGTGTGCTGTGGGGCTTAATTGGTACCCGGCATGCGCGCTTCAGTGATTTTGTTCCGCGGCCTGCTAAATTGATCGAATATGTGAGGCTAGTGTTGCGGGGTCGGGAGTCTCGTTACCTTGGTCATAATCCGGCGGCCGCGATAATGATTCTGTTTCTATTGTTGGCAGTTGGCATGATCGGTGTCAGCGGCTGGTTGCTGACCACCGATTGGGGCTGGGGTAGCGAGGTGCTTGAGGATATCCATGAAACGGCAGTTAATATCACTCTTGTGGCAATAACGTTGCATGTTTTTGCGGCGATCTATGAAAGCTTCCGGCATCGGGAAAACCTTGTCCGTTCGATGTTCACGGGTTATAAGCGAGCGCTCACCCATAAAAAGTAGAGCTGTTCGGGGCCGGGTGTAAACTGATGGAGCGCAACCTGTTCTAAGTCACCCGTGATCGAGTGTTATTTGGTATCAGGTAATCGTTAAATGTAACTTGTCCAGCGGCCTCGAATTCAATTAATCAATGCTGAAAAATCTACATATACCTCAACGCCATCGTCTTGTTCAGGCGCTGGAGAGTTAAATGACATGGTGGCGCCTATGCCGGTGACAATTGCATCGGCAATGGCTAAGCCTAGTCCTGATCCCTGAACAAGAGGGTTATACCTGACAAAGCGTTGTCGCAGCTGAGAGAGTTTATCAGCAGGAATGATTCTCCCTGCGTTGATAATGCTTAACACGCCCTGAGGTGAAAAGCTTATTGCTACAGGCTGGTTTTTCGCGCCATGTTTGATGGCGTTATCAAGTAAATTTCGAACCAGTATGGCAAAAGCGTCGGGGTCGACAAAGGACATAAACGTGTCGTTTTCTGGCAGCGATACGTTAATTACTGCGGCAGTGGGCGATCGCCTTATGTCTTCAATAATCAGCTTTAGTAGATCAATAAGGTCGTGCTGCTCTGTTGATAGCAGGCCTGCACCTTCCGCCTTGGCCAGCTGCATTAACTTTTCTGAGAGGCACGATAAGCTCCGCAAGGAAGACTCAATTTTACTTAGCTTGTCTTTCACTGCTTCTGTCGAGGGCTCCTGTTGCAGCCTCTGGATTTGCGCCAGGGCTGTGGCAATGGGGGTTCTTAACTCGTGGGCGCTGTTGGCTGTAAAGGAACGCTCTGATTCAAGGGCTCGCCGGAGGCGATCTAATAGATTATTGACTGACTCTGCGATGGATAGAATTTCAGTTGGCAGGCCATGTACGTTGACGGGAGAGAGGTCCCCGCTACCGCGGGATTCAATTTCATCTCGGTAGGCGAGGGTTTGACGCAAACTGCGTCGCACAAATGACCAGGTGCCTATAAAACATAAAGGGACAAGTAATGCCAGTGGCCATAAGAGCGAGACGGCTATTTCGAGTGTTGCGGCCTGTCTTTGGGTTAACGGTTCAGCAACGGTTATATACAGAGTGTCTTGTACCGCAGAAGCACCATAAAACCGGTGGGTTGGGGATGAGCTAAAGCCCTCCAGTAATTGCGTATCAAAAACTGACGGATCAGCATTATGGGATTGCAGTAAAACCGTTCCGGCTTTGTCGCGCACAAGGTAAGTAAGTGGTTCGTCATGGGCTTTGAATGCCGCTATGCTTTGTGGCGGTCCGGGAACCTCTCTGTTGAGAATTTCAACAACAGCGAGAGGCATGATGCGTTGTGCTGTTTCCGCCAGTGCGCTATCAAATAGCTCATTGAGCTTGTTTTGTGCAATAAGGACGGCGCTTAATAGTGCTGCAATCCAAAATAAAATCACACCAAGGGTTAGGCCAGTGCCAAGTGTTGCCTGAAGGCTTTGGGGGAGTTTCATCAGCAGGGCATCCGGTAGCCCAGACCACGGACTGTCTCTAACAGATCCCGCCCCAGTTTCTTGCGCAGGCGGCTGATATAAACTTCGATGGTGTTGCTTTCAATTTCGGTTCCGAACGCGTACAGGTGATCTTCTAGCTGTGATTTTGAGATCAGTGTGCCGGGGCGTTGGATGAACGCTTCAAACAAGGCCCATTCCCGTGCTGTTAAGTTGATGGACGTTCCGGCTCGGGAAATTAAGTGCTTGGATAGGTCGATCTCCAATGGTCCGATTTGAAGCAGAGGGTTTGGATTTCCCGCATAGCGCCTTGAAACGGCGGCAATACGGGCGGAAAGTTCGGACAGGTCAAAGGGTTTTACCAGGTAATCGTCGGCGCCAGCATTTAGCCCTTTTATCCGGTCAGAAATTTGGTCTCTGGCGGTTAAAATAATCACAGGAACTGTTTTACCCGCCTTACGTATTTTTATTAATAGTTCGATACCGCTTCCGTCAGGAAGCATGAGGTCAAGCAGAACCAGATCGTAATGGGTCGAGTGTAGGCTTGTTTCGGCATGGGAAATCGTTTCAACCCAGTCAACCGCGTGACCTTCGGCGGTGATTTGGTCCTGTATGGCCTCACCTAAACCGACAGTATCTTCTACCAATAATATACGCACTTTTACCCCTGCACTCTTTCCGAGCAAGTAGTCATTTAACACGTTGCAGATAATAAACTAAAGGTGTCTGTGCTTATATTAATGCTTTCCTGTGTTTATGTTTTCGCAACCGGTTTTGTTGGCGTTTATATAACTGGCTCATTGGGTGACTTCGGGGGGATGTAGGTGCAGCCTAGAGGGCGAGGAATCGCCAGCGTGACGAAGGCAAAATGTGCGGCGCTAAAATAATATGACTTTCAGCTTAATGTCAGGAAAGCGATTTAGTATAAAGGCTAAATAAACAGGAGGTATACCATGAAAAATAAGATGATAGCTGTCGCGATTGCTTCGTTTTTTGTTAGCGGTGCGTTGCTGGCTGGTGATGACTGCGTCGACCCAGTCGCAGAATGGCAGCCTAAGGAAGAACTACGTCAAATGATGGAAAGTAAAGGCTGGCAGGTTAACAGAATCAAGGTCGATGATGGTTGTTATGAGGTCAAAGGTTTAGATCGGGATGGACACGAAGTCGAAGGCAAGTTTTCCCCTGCGACGCTGAAAATAGTCGAGCTTGAAATCAAATTTAATGGCTCAGAGGACGCGTCTACGTATTTGGACAAATAATTTTTGGGTGAGGACAGGGCTGATTTCGGTAAATAAAATGCTCGAAACTAAAAGCTAAGTGGCCTGTAGTGATGGCTGTTAATCAGGCGAAGCCTAGTGACTTTGGTGAGTGCAAAAAAAGGCCGGTTTCCTAACAAGGGATGCCGGCCTTTTAATGGTGGATGATAATAAAATCAGATGCTTAGATTGACTTCAAGGAGAGGAAAGGGCCTTTTTTTCCTTCGGTACGCTCTGGACCGCTACAAAGAGTTTTGCGATCGAAACAACCCTGAAGAAGTGTCGCATGGTCGAGCGCGGAGGCGATGCGACTTCTATCATCAAGGCTTGCTTGCAAAGTGCTTCTTCTGATTATTTGAGCTGCTCGTAAGACAATGGGTGTTTTGGCTATATCGACCGTTTTTACAATCGAAGCAAGAAGCGTAAACTAGCCTGGTAACAAGCATTTTTCGTAATTGCGTGATCGTCAAACAGGGACGCCCTGCGTTTTAGCGGGACATGCCGTAAATGAAAACTCCCGTTTCATAGGGGATGGTCGTTGGAATCCCGTTTAGATGAGACCCAGAATGAATAGGCTGACGGTAGATATGGAGCACCCTTGGTCAATATCAATACAGCGGCCATCTGTTAGAACTAAGCGGCTGTCGCTAGCGCATAATGAAAGTACATATAGTTAAGTGACGGTAGGTTCTATGCCAAACTCAAAACCCGAAACTAACGGTCCTCAACCAAAACAGATTCGTGAATCATATATCGCTTGGTTTTTCCTGCTGGCGCTGGCGTTTATTTATTTTGATTTCATACAGCCAAGCAAAAACATTGAAGTTATTACCTACAGTGAATTAGTGCAGGCCGTCGAAGATAATCGTATTCGTCAGGTTGATATTCGTGGCGTTGATGTGAAGGGCTATTACCGTAACGAGGCGCTAGAGCGGCCACAGTTTAAAACTACCTTACCGGCTTTTGTGGACAGCGATATTTTGCTGCTGATGCGAGAACATGAGGTGGTGGTTAATATTAAACCGGACGAATCGCCACTCTGGTTGACGGTTGTGACCGGTTTCCTGCCCTGGCTATTAATCATTTTCTTTTTTTTCTATGCCAGCCGAGCTATGCAAAACCGCATGGCCGGTGGTGGATCTGGCGGTATTTTTAATTTTTCACGTTCCCGGGCCCGGCGTTATGAGCGTAGTGATAGTGGCCCGACCTACGACGATGTGGCTGGGCTGGAAAGCGCTAAACAGGATCTGCAGGAAGTTGTCGACTATCTGAAGTCACCTGCAAAGTTCCAACGCCTGGGCGCTAAAATGCCCAAAGGTATTTTGATGATGGGGGCGCCCGGAACCGGTAAAACCTTGCTGGCTAAAGCGACAGCCGCAGAGGCAGAGGTACCATTCTTTTCAATTAGTGGGTCAGAATTTATCGAGCTTTATGTGGGTGTTGGTGCGTCACGCGTGCGCGATATGTTTGCCAACGCGCGTAAAGAGGCTCCGTCGTTAATTTTTATTGATGAAATCGATTCTGTGGGGCGGGTGCGCGGCACCGGGCTTGGCGGGGGTAACGATGAGCGGGAGCAAACGCTTAATCAAATTCTGGCTGAGATGGATGGCTTTGAACCGGAGGAGGTCGTTGTTGTGTTGGCGGCGACTAATCGTCCCGATGTCCTTGATCCGGCCCTGTTGCGCCCCGGACGCTTTGATCGCAAAGTGATTCTCGAGTTACCACAGAAAAAAGCACGCCGTGAGATTCTTCGGGTGCATACTCGTAAAACGCCGTTGGCTGATGATGTTGATCTGGAAAAAATCGCCGCTATGACGGTCGGTTTTTCCGGTGCTGATATTGAAAACCTCGTTAACGAAGCCGCTTTGCATGCGGCGCGTACGGATGCTTCGGCATTGACGGATTTGGATTTTCTTTATGCCCGTGACAAGGTGGTGATGGGCACTGAGCGCAAAGACCTTATCAATGTGAGTGAACGTGCGCGTATTGCCTGTCACGAATCGGGGCATGCGTTGACTGCTTTGCTGCTGCCGTATAGCGATCCGGTGCAAAAGGTGTCTATTGTGCCAAGGGGAAGGGCGCTTGGCGTAACAGAACAGTTGCCGACCGAAGATCGCCACAATATCGATGAGCTGTATTTGAAGGAGCGATTGCAAATATTATTGGGTGGCCGTGGCGCTGAAAAACTGATTTACGGCAATATCAGCTCCGGTGCTGCCAATGATTTAAAAGAAGCGACCTCGCTGGCCCGCAGCATGGTGGTTAATTGGGGGATGAGCGAAGAAATGGGGCCGCTAGGTTTTCGTGATGGTGAGGCGCACCCCTTTTTGGGGCGTGAGCTGGCCGAGCCGCGCAGTTATAGTGAAGCAACGGCTCAGCTCATTGATCAGGAAATACGCCGGCTGTTACAGGAGGCCGAGGCAGCGGTCTTGCAACTGTTAGGTGCGCATCGAGATAGTTTGCAAAGGTTGATTGATGACCTGCTTGAACACGAATCGCTGGATCATCAACAGATTTTGGCGCTGCTTGATGAAGATAAACCCCAGCACATTAAAGAAAGCTAACTAGCGAGACCATGTCCTATCTGGCCGGGCTTGTTCGCGCGGGCATTGGTTTTATCTGCGAAGATTATGCGGAGTTGCTGGCTATAGACGCCATTTCTGGTCTGTTACTTGATGCGTAGCTTACGTAACCGTTTTGAAATCACACTATTTAGTCCATAGGAGGCAAGTTGATGCCAACTTAAGGCAGCTTAGCTGCTTCCTGTGTTGGATAAGTGTTACTTGTGAGCGGCTGTTATATCTATGGGGTTTTAGATCTTATTGTTTATCTTTATCGTTCGATCGCTTTATAGTGGCTAGCTATTCAATCTCGATGTTCCAGAGATTGCCGGTTTAGGCAGTTTAAGGGTTTGTTTTTTTCTGAAATAGCTTTAGTTTGCTTGAGTTCATTGGTTGGTGGGCTCAAGGTGTGTTGAAATTTCTATAGTTTTAAAGGATGTAAGGATGCCAAAAGTAGGTGTAGCGCCGATAAGAAGAAAGGCGTTGATTGATGCAACAATATCGACGCTCCACTTATCTAAGCTGAGTGATCCCACGCTTGCTGAAATCAGTAAAAGGGCGGGGCTTTCAACGAGTATTGTTAATCATTATTTCAAGAGTAAGAAGAAGCTTTTGGAAGCTACAATGAGAGAGCTTGCCAGTGGCTTCATTGGTGAGGTGGCTCTTCGGACATCGGCCGCAAGCACCCCGCTTGAGCGCATTAATGCTGTGATCGATGGGAACCTGGCTTCCTCCCAATGTGTGCCTGAGGTGATGTCAGCCTGGCTATGGTTCTGGGCAAGAGTGCCGGTTTGTAAGGAGTACGCAGAAATTCAACATGCTTGTGATCAGCATGTTGAGAATGAGCTAAGGATCGCCGTGAAAGAGCTGGTTTCCGATGAGGAGGTGGAAGATGTTGTGCAGGGAATCGTGGCGATCATGTATGGTTTATGGTTGCGTTATACGCATAACCCCAAACTAATTAATGTAGAAAAAGCGCGCCGTATCACTAAAGATCTTGTTGCTTGTCGAGTGAGCCAGAGCCAGCCTGTAAGTTGAGTATAAATTAGTACTACGTAATCCCCCCCAACAATAAGAGTTGCTCTCTGTTAGTGCAGCTGTAACTTCCCCCCTCTTTATAAGCTCTTTGACGGCAATGGTTGCTGCAAATATCTCGGTCCAAGAGGCAGAAGACGTGACACACCTGATTGTTTGTGAGGTTATGGGAAGCAAATAAAATGGCTTGCCCTAGCATCTAAGACGTCCGGAGTTTGCCTCGACGATGCCGGTTCTAACCGTTTTCTCTGGTACTAAATAGCGGTGGCGTAACGTATTTACCTGATTTGACTGTTTGATGATTTCTTGCAAGAGCTTTTCTAGTTAAGTATTTGGCGACATCTCTTTCTTACCCCCCCCCCCCTTTTTTTTTCTGTGTGATTTTCCTCTTTTGCTAGCAAGTCCTCGAACTCTGTTTGTAGTGCCCAAAACTTTGGAAAAAGGGGGTGGTGGCGACCATAAAATATGATTTAGCGGGGCAATCGGTAAAGTATGTGTGTCTGTATTAATATTGTACGTTTATACAAATATATTGGTATTTTTTGACTATTTAGTAAGGGTGATCAAAGAAGTATTTTCATAGGTCTGCCTTTATTTCCGTTAAAAGTTGCCGGAAAACGGCCTGTTGACTTATTTGCTTTGCTAAATAAAGAAAGGTAGTTGACGTGCGTTTTTTTTAAATGGTTTAGGTTTATGTTGTTGAAATATAATGAGATTTTTTTTGATTGTAAGTGAGGCTGTGGACTTGGGTTTTAGGTCATATAGTTCTGGGTGGAAGAGAAAATAAAATCGTCTGTGGGCATAACTAAATAGGTATTGATAAATTAGAATGGTTGTATTTTTTATTGTACAGCCATACAATAAAAATATTAGGTGGTGTGTGAGGATCATTTTTTGATGGCCTTCCATGTTTATCAGTAGGTGAATGTTAATCGATAAGCTGTTTAAGGCAGCTGTTAGCTTTTTAATGGAGGGCGATATGAGTGAAGTGGGGCGAACGAAAAACTTGGCAATGCTGGCCTGTGCGTATGCTGGGATTGTGTGGGGGTTGTTTTGGATTCCCTTACGGGCAATGGATGAGGCGGGTATCGCTGGTGCCTGGGCAACGGTATTGTTTTATGTCGTCCCTTTGATTATTTTGCTGCCCATGCTGATTTGGCGCTGGCGCCAATTATTAGCTGGCGGTTTCAATTTGCATCTTACCGGTATGATTTCTGGTCTGTCGCTGGTGCTTTATGCCAATGCAATCATTAATACCGAAGTGATGCATGCCATGCTGCTTTTCTATCTGATGCCCGTGTGGAGTACATTGCTGGCGCGCGCGTGGTTAAAGGAGCCGATTACCGGTGCTCGAATGTTAGCCATTGTGCTGGGCCTTGGTGGTATTTTTGTTATTTTTGGCGTTGAAGCAGGTATCCCTTGGCCCAAAAATACCGGTGACTGGATGGGGTTGTTTGGCGGTATGTTGTGGGCTGTGGCTTCCGTTCGATTGCGAGATGATCAGGTCAACAAAGCGCCGGAGCATACCTTTGCGTATTTTGCCTGGGGTACGGTGGCAGCTCTCGTGATTGCCCTAATTCCTTTGGAAGGCTCGTTTTCAGCGCCATCAATGGAGACCGTTACCAGCAATTTGCCCTGGTTGATTCCCGTTATTGTCGCAATTGTTATTCCCTCTGGTTTTGCGGTTTTCTGGGGAGTGCCTCTGTTGAGTCCGGGTATCGTAGGGTTATTGTTCATGACTGAAATTAGCATTGGAGCTGCGTCGGTAGCTCTGTGGGCGGGCGAGCCTTTTGGCGTGCGTGAAGTGATTGGTATTACGCTAATTACGGTTGCAGGGCTTGCAGAGTCAATACCATTGCCTGCGCGATTCAGGCCTGCTACTGCCAGTTAAAAAAGGGGGAAGGTAGGCTCGCTGTGGCTTACCTTCTTGCTATCTCAGCGGAAGTAATTTGCCCGATAGTCGGAGTTAAGCGCGGCGGAGGTCGCTTGACGGAATATATAGGTCATTGGCTTTATAAGGATTAAGTTCAGGTGTTGCTCCCCTGAACTAGGTGGTATTGGCCTAGAGCATCTGCGATGCGCATCACAATAACAAGCAAGGGTGTAGCCAATCCTCATGGCTGTGGAATAGGCAATATCAGTTATTCAGAGTTGGTGGCGATTCAACTATAAACAGTGCTTTGTGTTTTTAATGGTTTTGCTGCGAGTGCGGAGTGAATGTTTAGCTCATGGACGTGGCAGCTGATAAGAAGCGTTTAGCGCGCAACGAAGGTGTAGCAGGAAGAGAGTTGCTGGATGTGCGTGCCCATTTCTTGTACCCACACTTTGTACCAATGTTGCTGTTCCGTCCTTCTTGATTAAAGCAAAGTTAGCACACATAATAGCTGTATATTTATACAGGTGTTTGTTGTCGTGAAAATTATCCCTCTCGCCTCCCATGAAAGCGAGTCAGTATTCCATGCTCCGTATTTCTTATCTCATGTTCAGGCAGGTTTTCCAAGCCCTGCGGATGATTATATGGATAGGAAGCTTGATCTAAACGAGCATCTTATAAAGCATCCGGCGGCAACATTTTACTGTCGTGTATCCGGTCACTCCATGAATGGGCTTGGTATTTTTGATGGAGACACCCTCATTGTTGATCGCGCCATTACCCCTAAAAACGGAGATGTTGTCCTAGCTGTATTAGACGGCGAGCTAACGTGTAAAAAGCTCGATATTCAAGGGAAGAGGTTGCTTTCTGCAAATGATAAATACCCTCCGATTCCGATCAAAGAGTGGGCTGAATTTGAGGTGGAAGGGGTCGTCACCAGTTCCATTCGTTATCACAATGTTTGCTCTCGTTGATTGCAATAGCTTCTATGCAAGCTGTGAGCAGGTTTTTCGCCCTGGTTTGAGAGGTAAACCAGTCGTTGTGTTGTCTAACAATGATGGTTTCGTTGTGGCGCGCTCTAAAGAAGCCAAGGCTTTAGGTATTGGAGACCTTCAGCCGTTCTTTAAAGTTGAGCATCTATTACGAGAAAACAATGTCGCTATCTTTTCGTCCAATTATCCGCTGTATGGTGATTTATCCAACCGTGTCATGAGTACCTTGCAGGGCTTTAGCCCTCATATTGAGGTCTACAGTATTGATGAAATGTTTTTATCCCTGAAAGGCATGCAAGGGGATATGGGTAATTATGGTCAGGAGATAAAGCGCCGCGTCTGGCAAGACACAAGAATGCCTGTGGGGGTGGGAATTGCGCCGACTAAAACACTGGCAAAAATGGCAAGCAGGACAGCTAAGAAAATACCAAAGCTTGGCGGTGTCTGTGTGCTTGATGAGCCGCATAAATGGGAGTGGGTATTACGGCGTGTCCCTGTAACTGCGATCTGGGGTGTCGCAAAACGTATGGCGGCAAGGCTTGCGGAGCTAAATATCCACTCTGCATGGGACTTAGCCCGTGCCAATACAAAAATGGTTAGAATGCGTTCAAATGTTTGCCTTGAGCGCACCATTGAAGAGTTAAACGGTAGACCTTGCCTTGAGCTGGAAGAGTTGCCACCTGCCAAGAAACAAATCTATTGCACTCGATCATTCGGGAATAAAGCGCGAACTCTAAAGCCAGTATTGGAGGCGGTATCACTTTATTCAGCGCGCGCAGCCGAGAAATTACGGGCGCAAAAGCATCTCGTTTCAGCCATGCATGTATTTATGCATACATCGCCTTTTGAGTCTAATTACCACTCGGTCAGTGATGTCGCGCAACTGCCGTACCCAACCGACGATACAAGGCTGATAACTTCTGTCGCTCGAAAGACAGCAACAAGACTCTACAGTGAAGGTCATGCGTTTTTAAAGGCAGGGGTGGGGTTGATTGAAATTGCTGACAGAAAGCACTACCAGCTTGACCTATGGCATAGAGGGCAGCCTGTAAAAACCGATAAACTCATGGCGATCATTGATAAGATCAACTCAGAAGAAGGCAGGGGGACTGTTTTTTTAGGCGCGCAGGGAGTGAGCAAGCCTTGGTATATGCGGCAACAATACACTTCTCCCCAATACACAACTAAGTGGTCGGATATTCCTTGTTGTGTTTGCTGAATAGGGGAAAGGAGAGTTTTGGCTAATGTGCTTTGTGGGTAGTGAAGCTGTTATATTACAACTTACATCCACTTTTGATTTTTAATCATTGGGTTTAAAAGTGCCAGTGCGTCCATTATGAGGTGATTAAAGTTTCTTGGGAGTAGGCACAAAAAAAGACCGATTCCTGATCAAAGGATGTCGGCCTTTTTTTTTGGATGCAATTGCTAATTAAAGCAATTGCTTATGTATGGTGCCCAGGAGAGGACTTGAGTAACCCCCCACTGAGAGCCATGATTCAAGAGCTTCAGCGATGCTTGATAACCGACTTTGTACCAAATTGTACCAAACAAGTTTTAGTCATTCTATTTGGTTATTCGCTAGAAACTTCAGGGTTTATTGGATCGTCCTCGCTGGCTTCACCCAAGAGTGTAAACTCGGTCTTGATCGCTTCGGTTGCTTTGTTTACGAAGTCCTCTTCTAGAATAAGAAATCTTTTCTTCTCGCCTAGGTTCAAATTGGTGACAAAGGCTCTGGTTGAAGATGGGTAGCTGCATTTGATTGTTTTGTTCGAGGATAAGTCTCTCAGTTCGATTTTCCCTCTCTGACTTAGCATTTCAACTTCTGCGTTGACAATAAGCCTTTTAGTGTCCTGTAGGTCGATTATCTCGAGCTGGTTTAGTTTGTCTTCAACAGCCCTGAGGTTGGCTTTCCAGCGTAATGTTTTATCCATGGGACTATCCCATTGGATGTCAGCAGACATTTCATTTTTGTTTAAAGTTCTTAGGACTTCTATCAAGCTATTAGATGCTTTGATTCCAAGTTTATGTAAATGGGTGTGCGCCTGATCTAAACTCTCGGAGTTGAGGGCAGAGAAAACTTCGCATAAGGCAGTTTGGAGAAGAGAGTCTCCCGTTAAATCTGGAGATACATTCCCGGAAATGGCTAAGCGGCTTGATCCAAAGCTCAGCCCAGACAACCTTAAATCGGTTTCTTCAATTATTTCAGGGGAAACCCCGCGGAGGGCTTCTTCGCCGTATTTGATTTTATGGACAGACTTCAGAAAAAGGGTTGATAGATTCGATGCTAGGGAGCCAAGTATATCTAGAGGAATTGAACCGTTATCAACACGAAGGCCCGCTAGCCTAAAATCTATTACCTCTTTGTTTCTCTCTCTTTGTAATAAACGTAACTCTTGCTCAATCTCAGAGATATGCTTTTCCCAAGATAGCATGCTGAACTTCGCTGACTTGCTGTCAGGTTTGTCTTTGAGTAAAGCCTTGTCTTTTTCTAGTAGGCGTCGCGCTTTACTTAGTTTGTTTTGTAAGCGTTGCATCTCAATCATGTTAAAGCTCCACCCTTACTATCCCTTTAGGGGTGCTCTCGTCTCTGAAAAAACCGAAGAGGCCGCGCCAATAGGCTCTACCCTCGATATTGTCTTGAGAGTCTGTAGTCCAGTAGGTATCACACTTGTAGCGGACTTTAGCTCCTTTAAGCTCAGAAAGTATCTGTTCCGCAATGATGGAGTCTAGTGCCTCAAGGTTTTCCGAGTTTAATATTAGAACCAAGTCAATATCATCAGGTTCAGGCTTTTCAGTAACGAATGAGCCATCAATCCAGGCTGAGGCTTTTAAGCCCAAGCTACTTAATCTATTGAGCAGTGTGATCAGGTTCTGAAATAAATGTCCTCTGCGGTTATTAGTGAATGGTGTTACACATAGAGCACTAACATCTTCAAGAGTCATGTCATGGAAGCCTGCTTCAAGTAGAGCAGGGTATTCTTTTTTTAATGGCACCTAATCTTTCCTTGATCGAGTTTTATGGTTGGAAGCTTAATATTCCTATGCTCTTGCCCAATTGTAGCAAAATGGGTAGAAGATAGTATTTTTAAGTCGCTCTAAACAAGCTGTGCCCACACCCTCATTGACTCATTCCACCTGTAGCGTCTGTGAGGATTCTTTGGGTCAATCCAAATAACACCATCTCTTGGCCTCTGAGGACGATTCTTGGCCTTAGTCACCATTGCTCTCTTGGGGCCATCGTTCTCACCATGCAACCTGTGATTGCGTTTTCTCTTGATGCTTAGTTTCTGATACCTCTGGATAACCTCAGGGATGATAGTAGGGCGTAGGTTTTGACTTTGTGCATAGACAGACTTGCCGAAGGCTTTACGCGGCTTCAAGGCCATGTCTCCATGTTTATCCATGAAGTGTTTGCCCCTAACCACTTTCCATTTACCAGGCAGTGAGCGAGTCTTGAATAGCACACCCCCAAGTTGTACGTATAAGAACTCATCAGAGTTACCAAAGCGTTCTCTGAAGGCATATTCTTGATAAGAAAGCACAGCTACTGTTCTGGCTACAAGCGTGACTTCAGGCGTGTCTTTGTTTTTCAGGTTATATAGGTATTGGTTGAGCCTGAACTCTGTAGTCTTGGGTGTTCTTGAGCGAATGTAAGGGTCGTAGGGTTTGCTGTTAGCCATTTGCTCATTGAACCATTGAGACAGGAGTTGTATCTCCTCTGGGTGCTTTTCACATACATCCTTGGCAAGTCTGAGCCAATCCTTGAGTTCGTTGCTCTTCAGGTTGCCTCTTGTGGGGTGGCCTGTTCTGTTCTGGTGTCTTGCGTGTCGTTGGCAGTAGCGGCTGTATTTGTAAGCGGGGGTGTAACAGCCTGTGACTTCGCATTGATTATTAAGATTGAAGTTGTTTAGCATTGATTAAATTTTAGTCACCTCGTAGTTGAAGTTGGGGGGCAGGCGTCCCGTTCGGACAGATATGTCCATCATGTAAACTCATTAGGGACACCTGAGGCTATCAGTTAGAACTCAGGGGCGAACTCTTCGGGTATTTCGTCTCGCTCAATGCGTTCTTCTTCGGCTAGTTCTTCTAGTGCAGCCACGAATGATTGTTTGTTGTATTGATTTAATAAGCTACCCAGCTTGTCTTTGATATGCGTTATTTCAGCTAAACGTTTTGCCTCTTCATCTTTACAAGAAAACTTACCTTCTCGCCACCATTCACCTCTAGCGTATTTCCAGTGTGGGTAGCCTGTTATTGGGTCACAGGCTTCTTTGGGAAATTCTGACTTCCACTTGCCATCATATTGTTTGGCTTTGTGTATCATTTTCCCTACGGTGGATTTGGTGGCACCTGTTGAGGAAGCTATTTTTCTAACTGAGTAATGCTCAGGTAGCTCTCTGGCTCCCCCATTCGTTAGATTAAGCAATATCTGCCATGCGGCCTCGCTGCATTGTTCTCTGTGCATTGGAAGGGCTCTGCCTTCAGCGTTTGCTGTTCTTGCTCTTAAATATGCTCCTTTCATGTCCAGGTTGCAGATAATTACGGGTATCTCTTTTCGTTTAGCCTTTTGGTACGCCTTCAGTCTGTGGTGACCATCGACTACTGTTAGGTTTCCCTCAAGCTCAGCTACATCAATAGGGTCTAGTTCTTTTTGCTTTGATGACTCCAAAAGCTCTCTGAGTGTCTGGATGTGGTTCTCGCTTTTCTTTTCTTCTGGGCCTCTGTGTTTACCTGTGACAAGTCGTAGGTTTCTTGGTTGTAGGTTTTCGTTTGTCTTAATGCTCTCGATGGGCACTAACGTTATTTCCATTACTGGCCTTCCTTCGGCTGCTTGTAAGTTGTTCAGTTAAAAGTTTTTCAATGAGTTGGCTGGGCTTCAGGTCTCTCTCAACAGCTTCAAGCTTCACTTGAGTCCAGAATTCAGGTTTCAGCCAAAGGGATTTTCTTATGAGTTTCATTTGTTGTTTCCTTGGTGTTTCTTCTTAAGCTCCGTCTTAATTGTTTTTGTTAGTTTCTTCTTAAGCTACGACCTAATTATTTGAGGTAGCTTTCTGTATAAGCCTCGACCTAATTATTTCCTACAGTTGATAGTCGATGTAGGTCTGTAACACTTCTGCTTTAGTGATGCCCAAGTAGCTCATTGTTATCGCTGGAGTGGAATGGTTGAGAACCTTGGCGATCATCTCAATTGGAACCCCGTCAGAATACATGGCCCAGCCTCGAGACTTGCGCATTGAGTGAGTCCCAAGCTGTACACCCATGATCTCACCGACCTCCTTAAACTTTCGTGCTACAGAGACACGTGAGACAGGCTTGGGGGATTCACTGGCTGTCCTGTTGCTGTGCACTTGAAACAGGTAGGTATCATCAAGGTTTGCTTTACGCCGACTCTCAATGATTTCTAGGGCTGTCTGGTTGATCTTCAGAGTACGCTTCTTGCGAGTCTTCTTTTCAATGGTGTGGTACTCGTGGCGTTCAAAGTCGATGGCATCGTATCGTATCTCCAAGAGGTCGCTAATACGTAGTGCAAGGTTTACACCGATACGCCAGAGGTCAGCGTAGAGGTCGCTGCCGTGCTTTCTGAGGTAACGCTCTACATCCCTGACTTCTTCCTTGGTCTTTACTGCTTCTACCTCATTCATTCAATGTAACTCCTGTTGTTATATTGCATGGTTTTGTTACATAGAGTAAGCGCTGAACATGCGAAGTCAAGTATTACGGGGTGTTTCTAATTAACAGAATGTTATTGTGTTACTTTGGATGAAGCTCTGACTGTCATTGTAGTGGTTTTAGTTCATGTTGCGGTATGAGCTATTTTTGGTAAGCGTCTGTGTGATTACATCGTTGATGCTCTGAGGGGCAGGGGGGAGCGTGAGGCACTTTAAATATTGATTGCCCCCTCAGATTTTTGTGGTGAAATAAACGTGCATCATCAACCTTGCTGAATATGGTAGTTTGAACTTGATCGCTTATGACACCATGCGGGTATCTATCAATAAATAACTCAGATCATGCCCTGCTCATTGGTATAAAGTTCGTGCCCCAACGAGTTATCTACAGCTTTGAAAGCTTTAACTTCTGCGAGTGTCATTTGCGGTGAAGAGGCGCCGCGCCGAATGTAGGCCTCGTTTTTGTGTCGCAGATAATTCAAGTCATTGGCTTTATGGACTTCAATAACCAACACAAACAGTTCGTTTTGCTCTATCAGGTAGGCAGTGAAACACTGGTTCTTAATCAGCGACTCTTGCAACCTTTTAGTAACCGCTTTTAAATAGCGCTCTACTCCTTCTCTAGGCTCGCATTCGTAAGACTTCTGGCATCCTTCATTGATACCGATAATACGTGTATCGTCATTGACGCCAATAAACAGCTTGCCTCCTTGATGGTTGGAAAAAGCACACACCGTTTTATCGATTTCCCATACCTTATTATTCTTTTTAGCGGCCAGTTCAATATACGGCTTAAACTCACAATGCTCGCTCTCCCCTCCAGAAATGATTTGTAATAACTCGGTCAGGTCGCTGTCACCTGTTTGTGTGTCGTAGAGGTATTCCCACTCAGATGTGGAGCGATAGTCGATGACTTCGTTACTGTCAGTTATCAGCCAAAGCTCCATGTCGGAGGCTTTCTCATGCTCAAAGGCGAATGTGTCTTCGGGGTTTTTTAAGGTCACAGGTTTACCATCAATGGCACCGACAACCGAAAGCTTATCTGTGGTTCCGCAGTGGAAGCGAATATCCCGATTGGACAGTGTGAGATGCCCACGCTGGTCGGGGATTTTGATAGATAGCTCTCCTTTTCGAGCATCACTGGAGCCATGAAATCTGTCTAGCCCAAGAAACTCTCTTACATACTCGAATGCAGATGCATGAAAGTCCATGTCGTGTGCGATTAATTTGCTCTCGTCACAATACACATCAGAGCTAAACCGAACAGAAAAACACCTCTCCGGAAACGAATCTCTGCTTGCATGGCTTGGGGTCAAGGACTCAGTCCAATTGAGGTTGTCTTTTTTCGGACCAAGATTGGGTAGATCAGCTATAGGAAGGTAACCATCGTTGTTGAGGCTATACATCAGCTTAGATAGCACTATCCCATCAAAGGGGCGGCACACAAACTGGAAGTTCGGGTATTTGTGCCAGCAAGCTTGGTGTTCCTTGTCAGAACCGAGTTCCTCAAATGTCAGTACTCCCATTAGCAGAGACCACTCGTTATTGTTTTTTGTGAGGACATACCGAAAGACGCCTGGTAAGGGGGCATCTATATCAACCAGTTGCGCTATACGTTCAACGAGTTCAAGGTTCCTGAGGTTTGTGATTTTTGTTAATGGCATAAATGCGTAAAAAGTAATGGAGTAAGGTTGCTGTTATTAATTAATCAGGTGCCTGAAATAGAATGAAAGTAACCCCTAAAGTTGTCTTCTTTGGGGCGTTATAACTCATAGTTTACGAAACTGTTCCACTCGCTGATAGCTTCTTCTGCTGCCTCTTGGTGTCTTCTGGCAGCATCGTTTTGTTCTTCGACAAAGTCACTGATACAGCGCTTGTAGTCTTCAACCTCACTTTTGAACGCTTCTACTTCCCACTCGTTATTGAATGAGTAGGGCTTTGAAGGTTTGTAGCAAGAATGGGAGATAAAAAAGCTATCAGCTGAAGCTGTGGAGTTCGCAAACAGGCATCCAGCAAGTATAAAAAGGGGTAGCTTGAGCTTCATGTTCGTTCCTTGAGGGTTTGGTTGGTTGCTATCTGTAGAGGTTGTGTTTCTTCCATCCATTTGTAAGGTGATTAAGGTCTAGGCCGTTGAAGTCTAGTTTCTTAATACTTTCAAACAATGCTTGGGTGGTGTCTCCATGGTCATAAATCTTTGTGGCCCCCATTAGTTCGCTGTAGCCTTTTTCGTGGCCTACCATTTGCTGTAGGTGCCTGAGGTCAGTACGAGAGTTCAAGGCGTTAGTGATGAACGTGTGGCGAAACGAATGTAATACTTTGCCCTCTGCCTTGAACGATGGGGGGAGTTTTTCCTTGTAGCGACCATACCATTTTGAAGCGTATTCGCCTTTAGTGCGGGTTCCTAATTGAAACCCAGGGAATACACGTTCTTGCTGTGCTTTGGACAGTTGATCTATGTATTGCTTGAAGCCTAGTTCAAGTAGTTGGGGGTGGATTGGGAAGGTTCTTTTTCCTGCTTTAGTTTTCACTTCTTGGTCGTGTTCTTTGTCTTCCTTTACGGTTGCGGTCAGAAAGCCCTCGATAGTCTTAACGTCTTCGAGGCGCATTTGTATCAGTTCACTGACTCTGGCACCTGAATAAAGAGCAACTAAAGGTAGCCACCAGTGGGAGGCGGTAGTTGTGGCTAATCGTGAATAAGGTGAGTCCATATAAAGAGGGCTGTTGAATATAGCCTCCAAGTCTTTGTGGGTGTAGGGCGGGTAGCTCTCACTTTCATATGTGATTGTTACCTCATCGAAAGGATTTCGCTCGACGACTTCCTTCGCTTTCAGCCAGTTAAAGAAGCTCTTTAGCGTGGTTAGCTTCTCGTCGATGGTTGAGCCAGAGATACACTCTCTAGGGGGTACGTTGAGGGCGAGTAACTCCTCTTTGTTTTTGTCTCTGTAGGCTTTTATCTTGTTACGATGCTTGGGTATTTTCTTGAGTGTATCCCTAAATTCACAGGCTTTGTCGTAGTTGACTCTAGAGGCCTCAATATCGCCGATTATATAGGTTAAATCCCTGACGGCTGTGCGATATTCAGTGAGGCTTTTCTCTTTTATGTTCTTACTTGCTTTGAGGCTATCTAGCCAGCTCTCAGTGTAGTGGCTGATAGGTTTGGCTGAGACCGTTTGAGAGCCTGTCTGTTGCTCTGTAGTGATAGTTTTAGGAGTGGCTATATGGCTTTTCTCTCTTGTCATGTCACGGCCTTCAGCAAGGCTTAGAGCATAGGTGTTTAGCTCTACGTAGGCGCGGGTGAGTTCTCTACACAGCTTTTTGAATTCCAGGCTTTTGGTTGGGATGTTTATGCCAGCGTTGACTAGTAAATCTTGAGCGTGATTTCTGGTTGTCTTGTCGAACTCTGAACGCTTTAGATTATCGTTATGCTCAGACCGAAGTATTACCGCTGCTTCAAAATTTGCGGTGTTCCTCTCAGGGCATAAAGGGTTAGTCAGGTGTAGTTCTTCAATGTGTTCACGTGTTTCATTCACGTGCTGTCTGACTAGTTCCCTGATTTTATCGTCAGTCAATTCCATGTAGGTTAGTAGGTGCCGTTGGAGTAATTGCTCAAGGTTGACAACTATAGATCGTGCCTTTCGTTTTGCAATAGACAGGCTGCGTGTCTGAAGGGAATATTTTAGTTCGCGCGTTGTAACGATTGATTGAAATCGTTTAGGGATTGAGTAGCGGAAGTAATAGCCTGAGGGGCGTTGCTGGATGTAGTTAGCCAAAATCTTGTACCCATACTTTGTACCAATATGAGTTATCGAACGTTTGGCTGAAGTGAAAACCCTATGAATAAAGGGTTTCAGAAAATAATGGTGCCCAGGAGAGGACTTGAACCTCCACGCCCTTGCGAGCGCACCTGAAGCTAACCCTGTACAAGTCATTAAATGATGTCGGTATGGTCTAAATAGGCATAACCTGTTGTTAAATAATAATATATTGCTGTGATCTGTTGTGCGCTTTATATCGTTTAATACCTTAAACTAGAATTTTAGTGGGTCCAACTTGGAAAATTAAAAGTGACACAAAACGGCATTATGAATCCCTACCCGTTTGCTGGGGAACCCTCAGTTGTAAATATTGCCGCTTGGGGTAATCAGCAAACGGGTAGGGGGGCAGCTGTGCCTTTTAGCTTTTGTATGTCCCACGAATCGGATAATTATTCTCGGGGTTTCTGATCCATTCCAAACCGGACGCAAGATGTTCAAGTTCTGGACGTACAAAGGGGTTGTTTGAAATATCAACCACATGCAAATGGCCTTCTTCATTGACGATGAATAAACCAGGCTCTGCAAATTTATGGTCCGTTTCTTTTTCTGAGCGCGGAATGGAAATATAAACGCCAAGTGTTTCCATTTGCTTGAGCGTCAGGCCGTGATAAATGGGAAAACTGACATCAAGCTTTTGAAGGTGGTTTTCTAACTGTTCCTTGCTATCAGCAGATACGGCGACAAGGTCGACCTTAGTCTCAAAAAGCCGCTGTTTATAGTTTTCAAGCTGATTCAGGTATTTTGTGCAAAGTGGGCAATGACGACCGCGGTAGACAACGATCATTTGCCAATCCGTGCCATCCGCAGGCCGACCTAATGTCACCTCTTTTCCATCCAGGGATTTTACGCTGATGGCCGGGAAGGTATCCCCGGCCATAAGTTTTGTTAGGCTCATTGTTTATCTCCTGAAATTACGCTGTCTTTTGCTTGGCCAGTTCCGGTGAGGTTTGCAGACCCCAAATACTATCCTGATATTTTTTTACATCCTCAATGAAGCTTTCAGGGAATACACTGCGGAACTTATGCTCATTCTGTGGGATTGTTTCAACCATGAAATCAATCATGTCTTGTGGATCTAGCTGCAATTCATCGCCAGCGAACAAGTCCTGTACGTCACGGACCGGTTGTTCCGCGGTAAAGTTTTTCGCGGGATCGTACCATTGGTCGAGCGTGTCATACATGCGGTCGTTAAAGCCTGTGCGGAACGGACCCGGATTGATCGTCGCTATCTGGACGCCTGTGCCTTGCATCTCTTCGCGCATTAATTGCGCGATTGCTTCCAAAGCGTGCTTGGAGGCCACGTAAGGCGCCAAAAACGGGAAGGTCGTAAAGCCCGCGATAGAGGATGTAAAGACGATTTTTCCATGGCCGCGCTTGGCAAAAATGGCGGCGAATCCTTGTGCCAGTTCCAGCGTATTGAAGACATTCACTTCAAAGACGTGGCGGATACGGTCAACAGGTATTTCTGCAACTGGGCCAGTTTCTCCCGTTGCTGCGTTTGGGCAGAAAATATCCACCTCTTCGCCGTATTTGCGTAGAATGGTTTCGTGGTCATCTTTGTTGAGATAATCCAGCTTTTCAACAACCAGCTCGACTCCGGCTTGCTTCGCATCTTCCATCAACAGGCTCACTTGTGGCCAGTTTTCAACGGTCGCGATAATCCTATGGCCATTCTTAGCAAGGCCAAGCGCGGTTCCACGTCCGAGGCCGGAGCCTGCACCTGTAATCAGAATTGTTTTGCTCATGATAATATCTCCCTTGGTGTGGGATGTTTCTAAATAATTTGGGGTCGCGATAAACGACAGGCTCGCCTTCGAGAACGTCTTTCATCAGTTCAATGGCATGCCTTAGATGCGGAGTTTTCCGGTGCCTGGCCTCCCCCGCATTTTCCTATTTCTCGTAGGAGAAAATGGTGTTCGTGCGATGGTTTTCGTCATGCACAAAGAAATATTCGATCGCCCCCGGTTCTTTGCGTGTTGCTTCTGCCAAGGGTTCCAGTGTGGCTTTTAAATCGTCCAGTCGGCCTCCTTTGGTCTGCAAGACAGCAATCGTGTAGATGTTTTTACTCATCTTTAACTCGCTCTCTTTAAAAGCTCAGGGTTGCCAAAAAGGTTTTCCAAATGCACATCAAGGCGTTTGAAATCCTTTTCAACATCAGCATTTTTCATCACGTCGAAGCACGCAAAGGTCTCCAATGGCTCCATGCCAAAGAAGCGGAAATTCATATGCATCGGGAAGAAGAGGTCATCCACGCTTTTTCCCTGGAACAAATATTCCGATGAGTCGTTAAATGCTTCTTGCGGCGCATTGAAGGTCAAGGACATCATGTATTTCTTTCCGGTCAGGGTGCCGCCTGCCCCATAATTTTCCTTTGGCGCTTCAGCTGATCGCCCATCACCGTTACTGAGGGCTCCGCCCATGCCAGCGGTATAAACTTCATCCATGTATTTTTTGAATGACCATGGCACCATCATCCAGTTAACAGGTGTTTGAAGTATGACGACATCCGCCCATTGGTGTTTGGCAAGCTCTTCCTCGACATCGTATGCATCCTGCGAAATCGTCGTTTTGATGTTGTAGCCTTTCGCTTTGAGATAATCCTGCGTCTTTTCAAACAGCGTGTTGTTCAGCCGTCCTTCGGCAAAGGGATAATATTGATGGCCGTTAATCATGAGAATGTTGTTCATAAAACCTCCGTTTGGCTGTGTTTTGTAGAATGTAGTTTTATCTGGACTTTGCTGCCCTGCAGGAGCTCACGACCATGGGGGCTGTTAAAGTCTTGCTCTGGGCCCACTGGTACCACCCCGGTAGGGTTTATGGTGGTGTGACTGCGGTAGTAGTGATCTTTGATATGAGCAAGATTCACAGTCTCTGCTATCCTTGGTCTCTGATAGAGCTCACGAACATATCCGGCAAGGTTCTGATAATCCTCGATCCGCTTCAGGTTGCATTTGAAGTGACCGTGATAGACCGCATCAAACCGGATCAGGGTGGTAAACAGTCGCCAGTCTGCTTCGGTGATTCGATTCCCGAGTAGATAGCGTCGAGAGGATAGCCGCTCCTCCAACTGGTCGAGGGTGTCAAACAGGGGGTAGACCGCTTGCTCGTATGCTTCCTGGGTAGTAGCAAAGCCAGCCTTATAGACGCCATTGTTAATTTGGTCGTAAATCCAGTCATTAAGTTCTTCAATCTCGGCCTGCAGATCCTTCGGATAGAAGTCGCCCGGTATCGCTCCCAAGTGGTCGAAGGCACTGTTGAGCATGCGGATAATTTCT
>Ga0209273_10000291_pt1 | contig 75279 bp, 66 predicted proteins | sample tdAd471_FD_187126 | JGI IMG/M metagenome (GOLD analysis project Ga0209273, IMG submission 187126) | Marine sediment microbial communities from the Atlantic coast under amendment with organic carbon and nitrate - tdAd47.1 (SPAdes)... | ecosystem: Environmental > Aquatic > Marine > Coastal >...
AAGGAAGTAGAAGCCAGTTCCATGTAGGTCGTTCGTTCCCGACTTGAGCGACAGGATCACCAAACCCGCAGAGGACCGTCCGTATTCAGCCGAGAAGCCGTTGGTGACGACCTTGAACTCCTGCAGCGCATCAACGGAAGGCTTGACGACCTCTTTCTGGTTGCCCTGGGAAGCAATCGCCTGGTTGTTGTTGTCCATGCCGTCCAATGTGAAAGCGACTTCCGTGCCGCGTTGGCCGCCGATTGAGACGCCCTGGCCGCGCGAAGGCGTCGTGCCGGACGAGATCGCCGCCAACTGGAGGTAGTCACGACCGTTCAACGGCAGATCGACGATCTGGCGATTCTCAATCACCTGTCCAGCCGATGCTTCCGACGTTTGCAGCAGCGGCGCCGAAGCCTCGACCTCGATCACCTCTGTCACGGCGCCGACTTCAAGAACGACGTCGAGCTGACGCACGTCGCCGATCGAAAGACTGATGCCTGACCCCGAGTACGACTTGAAGCCTTCGGACTCGGCAACAACCAAGTACTCTCCGATCCTCAGCGGCGACGATCGAAAGTTCCCGCTCTCATTCGTGGTCGCCGTGTACTCCGTGCCAGTCGCAAGGTGAGCGAAAGTCACCCGGGACCCTGGAATCACAGCTCCTGAAGCATCGGACACCGTGCCGACGATCAGTGCAGTATCTTGTTGCGCGGACATCGTGCCCACGAACAGAAGAGCCGACAAAAGCGCTATCGAAGCGCTTAGACGCAAGTGCATACCTGCTGCCTCCTAACTCTGTTTTTCAAACGGAGGCGCAGTCTCTTTACAAAGATGGACGCCCCTAACCCGGAGGAATTTATAGCAAATTGAAAAGCAAAGAAAACACCACCACTGGACCGTGCTGACGATATTTATCGTTAACAATTCGAGCGAGCGGTAACCTCACAAGCGAACTAGCCGCCGATCGATTCTCGATAGGCTGGCTTGGATACAATCGTGGCCATGCGCGTGCTCACCTGGATTGTTCTAGGCTGCCTCTCTGCGGCAGCGGCGGATTGGCCTCAGTGGCGCGGCGCGGACCGGCTCGGCGTCTGGTCCGAGTCCGGCATCCTCGACGCCTTCCCCCCCGAGGGCCTCTCCGAATCCTGGCGGCTCCCCATCCAGCGCGGCTACTCCGGTCCGTCCGTCGCCGATGGCCGCGTCTTCATCACCCAGTACGAACCCAACAACGAGGGGCGCGGCGGCCGCGAGAGCGCCGTCGCGCTGGATGAGCAAACCGGAAAGGAACTCTGGCGCGGATCCTGGGACGTGGATTACGCTGGCCTCCAGTACGATCTCGGCCCGCGCGCGACTCCGACCGTCGACGGAGACCGCGTCTACATCCTCGGCGCCGTGGGGGACCTGTTCTGCCTCGACGTCAGCGACGGCGCAGTCCTCTGGAGCCTCGACTATCGCGACGACTTCTCCGCCGAACTGCCCGCCTGGGGCTTCGTCGGCGCACCGCTCGTCGACGGCCCGCGCCTCATCACCCTGGTCGGCGGCTCCCCCAACGCCAAAGTCGTCGCCTTCGACAAGCTCACAGGCAAGGAGCTCTGGCGCGCGCTCGATTCAGACTCCGAGCCGGGCTACGCGCCGCCCTTCCTCATCGAGAGCGGCTCGCAGCCGCAGCTGATCCAGTGGACCCCCCAAGCCGTCCACGCTCTGGAGCCGCAAACCGGCCGTGTCTTGTGGTCGCAGCCTTTCAAGCTACAGGCCGGATTGAGCGTCGCAACCCCGGTCCTAAGTGAGCACGGCTTGCTGGTCTCGTCGTTCTACAACGGCTCGCGCATGTACCGCCTCGACCCGGACAAGCCCGCCGCTGAGCTGATCTGGAAGGGCGCCTCCGACAGCGAGATCCAAACCGACGGCCTGCACTCTCTCGTCACCACCCCCGTCGTCGTCGGCGACTATGTCTACGGGATCGGGAGCTACGGTCACCTGCGTTGCCTCGACGCGCGAACGGGCAAGCGCATCTGGGAGACCACGGAGCTGACGGGCGAGAACGCCCGCTGGGCGTCGGGCCAGATCGTGCGCCACGGCGATCGCTTCTTCATCAACAACGATCGCGGCGAGCTCATCCTCGCCCGGCTGACTCCCGAGGGCTACCAAGAACTCGACCGCACCCAGCTCCTCGAACCGACCAACCCGTCGCGCCGACGCCGCGCCCTCGGAGCGGTCCTGTGGACCCATCCCGCCTACGCCAATCGCCACCTCATCATCCGCAACGATCACGAGATCGTCCGCTACTCTCTCGCTGCACCATGACCCACGCGCGAAGCGACGACCCCCTGGAGGACGCAATCGAGGACCCCATGGCAACGGTGCAGGCCGCCGCCCTGCTCCGCCAATCCGGCAGTCATCAGACGGCAATCGACCGACTCCGTCGATTCCTCGACGGTCGCCAAGTCACCGCGTCCGCGCGCGTCGAAGGCTACTTCGAACTAGGACGTTGTCTCGACGAGCTCGGCCGGCGCCGCGACGCACAGGCCTGCTTCCGCCGCATTCTCGCCCTGAGCGACGATTGGAACCACCGCGAACGCGCCCGCCGACTCTACCGCTTGGGCGCCGCCTAGTTCTCCGCCACGATCCAGCCCTTCGGCGCGATGCCCAAGTCCGTCGTCAACACGCCCCGGAACCAATAACGCGGCACGATGGTCATTTCCGGGTCGCCCAAATACGCCGCCCACCAGCTGAACGTACTGTTGGTCGCCACCAGGCCTCTTGATTCGCGCATCAAGACGAACTCCTCCAAGGGGCCGTTGAGAAAGTCCGCCGCCAGGACGCTCTCGGTGTCCAGCAGTCCCGACTCCTCGCGCAACCATTTCGGGTCATCCGTCGCATAGACCGTGTTCATCTCGTTCAGCTCGCTGCGCAAACGCACCAGGCTCTCACGGAAGTAGTCAAGCGGCGTCACGCCGTGTAGCTCGACCCCGGCAGGTCTCAAATAGTCGCCGCGGCGAATGTGGACGGCGAGAAACTCCCCCCAATCCGGCCGGACCCGACGCAACGCCGCGCGGACGTCGAACGGTTGTTTGAACTCGAACTGCCGCCGCAACTCGTCGCGATATTCGTCAAAGTACCGCGGCGACTGCCAATAGCCGTGATAGAACCGTCTTGGATCCGCAAGGTACTCCGCCCGGTAGCGCGCCATGGCCGATTCTCGATGCACGCTCAGTAGCTTCCCGGCCCGGTCGGGAAAGCGGCGCAACAACCATCTGGCCGGAGCGCTGTCCATTCGCACCGGCCTCCGCTCGGCGGAAAGCGGCAGTTCAATCTGAAGACGGTCAAGCTCAAGAGCCCGCGTATCGGGCAAGCGATAGTGCCACGTATTGAGCGCGACCTCAGATTGAGTACGTTGCTTGAGAGCCCAGGCAAAAGCGTACTGAAACAGTTGATTTCCAAAGCCCCCACGGACAGTCACCAGTCTCTGCTCGCCCGCCATCTATACCTCCAGTATCCCCGTGATCCCGCCGCGCTGGGAAGATCCTCGCCGCTACAATAGCTACATGCCTTTGCCCCCCAAACTCAGCACCGAGGAGATCGCGTCGGCGATTGCGGGACTCGAAGGCTGGGACCTCCAAGACGGCAAGCTACACCGCGAGTATGCCTTCGCCGATTTCACTCATGCGTTCGGGTTTATGGCGGCTGCCGCAACACGAATCGAGGCGGCGAACCATCACCCCGAGTGGTTCAACGTCTACGGCAAGATCGTCGTCGATCTCGCCACTCACGACGCCGGCGGCGTCACCCAATACGACGTCGACCTAGCCCGTACGCTGGAGTCGATCGCCGGCAAACTGCTCTAGCCCATGCGCAAAACTAAAATCCTCTGCACGCTCGGCCCCGCGTCGAGTTCGGCGGAGACCATTCATGCCCTCGTCGATGCGGGCATGAACGCCGTCCGCCTCAACTTCTCGCACGGCGCCCACGCCGAACAAGCCCAGCGCGTGCGGCTCGTCCGCGAGGCCGCGCGCGACGCCGATCGCATGGCGCCCATCGTCGCCGACCTGCAAGGGCCCAAGGTGCGCACCGGCAAACTGGAAGGCGGAGGCCCCGTCCCCCTCGCCGCCGGCGAGCAACTGCGCCTCACCCCCCGCGAGATCGTCGGCGACTCCGGCATCGTCTCCATCGACTATCACTCGCTCGCCTTGGACGTGAAGCCCGGCGACGCTGTTCTGCTCGCCGACGGCGCCGTTCGACTGGAAGTAAGCCGCGTCGACGGTGAAGACGTGGTTTGCGAAATTCTCAACTCGGGCGCACTCGGCGAGCGCAAGGGAGTCAACGTCCCCGGCGCCGAGATGCGCATTCCCTCGGTCACTCAAAAGGATCTACGCGACCTTCAATTCGCCGCTTCGCTCAACGTCGACTACATCGCGCAGTCGTTCGTGCGCACCGCCGAAGACGTGCGCCGCGCCAAGCAACTCATCGCCCGCGAGGGGTCGACCGCCCACCTGATCGCAAAGATTGAAAAGCCGCAGGCGCTGGAGAATCTCGACGAGATCCTAGCCGTCGCCGACGGCCTCATGATCGCCCGCGGCGACCTCGGCGTCGAACTGAGTCCCTGGCAAGTGCCGGTCGAGCAGAAACGAATGATCGAAGAGGCGGCTCGCTGGCGCAAACCCGTTATCACCGCCACCCAGATGCTTGAGAGCATGATCCACAACCCCCTGCCGACCCGCGCCGAGGCGTCCGACGTCGCCAACGCGGTGTTCGACGGGACGGACGCCGTCATGCTTTCGGCTGAGACCGCCGCCGGCGACTACCCGGTAGAGGCGGTCGCCATGATGGCCAAGATCATTGAGGCGGCGGAGACGCGCGCCTCGCACCCCAACCTCGATCTCGGTCCCGCACCGTGGCAGCAAGACGACTTCTCAGTCGGCGTCGCCCACTCCGCCGCCCGGTTGGCCGAGAGTCTGGGCGCGAAATACATCGTCGTCTACACCGAGACCGGCTACTCGGCGCAGCTCATCTCCAAGCACCACCCGACTTGCTCGACCTTAGCGCTGTCTCCTCACCCGGAGGTCTGCCACCGGGCCAAGCTTCTGTGGGGAGTTCGCTCCAAGATCATCGCGGCGCCGTCCAATCTCGACGCTCTCGTCGATTGCGTCGATGCGCTGTTGCGCGATCTCAACTGGGTCGATCCAGGCGACCTGATCGTCTTGGTCGCCGGCACCCCGTTCGAGGTCCGCGGCCGTACCGACCTGATCAAGCTGCACCGGATCGGCGGCGGCTAACCGAGCTCGAAATCGACGATGACCGGCAAGTGGTCACTCGCCGCCTTCGACGCCATCAGACGACAGGTACGTGCTTCCAGCGCACGCAGCGGTCCGCGATAGTAGATGCGGTCCAGCGCCCCGCGCGGCGAAAACGAGGGGAAGGTGCGCATCCCTCCCTGGTAGTCGTCGCGCTTCTGAGTCGCACACCGGAAATCCAAAATCTCCCAGAAAATCGGATGCAGCAGCGACCTCCAATCGTTGAAGTCGCCGCCCACGATCGTCGCTTCATCCACGCCCAACTCAGTGAATTCAGGGGACCGAGTCAACTCCCCGATCTGGCGAGCGCGCTCTTGCGCTGAAAGTCCCAAGTGCAGATTGAACAGCTCCAGCCGGTGCGGGTGCCCGGCGACCTTCTCCGCCTCGATCGTCGTGTGCTGGCAACCACGTCTCTTGCGCGTGTCGATCGTGAGGTCGATGTTGCGCTCCCGCAAGATCGGGTAGCGGCTCAACGTCGCGTTGCCGTATCGTCCCTTGCGTAGGGATACGTTGTGCCCTACGGCATAGTGCTCGAAATCGAGCATCACGGCCAACTCACGGGCCAAGTCCAGCTCGCGCGAACGCGGCGCCCCCTCATCCACCTCCTGCAGCAACACAATGTCCGCCGCGTGGTGCGCAATAATCTCGGCGATGCGGCCCGGCCGAAACCGGCGATCGACTCCAATCGCTCGATGGATGTTGTAAGTGAGCAGGCGCAGCCGCAAAGGGACGACCTCGTCGCCTACTATTGTTTCACCGCCGCTCGCATTGTGGCGCGTCGTCCATGGACTTCTACGGTTGGATTCTTCTGGCGGTCCTCGCCGCCGTCGAGGCGGGCAGACTGCTTGCCGCTCTGTTGCGACCGGATCCGGGCGTCGTCGTCAACGCCGGCGAGCCGGCTGCGTCCGATTCCCCGGAGTTCCTCCAAGTCCTCGGCGCGCATACCGACTCGCCGGCGGACCGCTGCGCCGCCGTGACAATGCACGTCGACGGCGAAGCCTTCTACCAAGCCCAGCTCGACGTCGTCGGTGAAGCCAAGCGGTCCATTCACTGGGCCGCCTACATCTTCCGCCCAGGTCCGACGAGCACTCGCTTCATCCAAGCCCTGGCGGACAAGGCCCGAGAGGGCGTCGAGGTTCGCGTTTTGCTGGACGCCTTCGGCAGCCTCCGCAGCCGCCGCGCAGATTTCAAGGCCCTCCTCGACTCCGGCGGCAGAGTCGAGTGGTACCACCCGCTGCGCTGGCACACCTGGCCGCGCATCAACCACCGCAGCCACCAAAACGTCCTGGTCATCGACGGAGTGCGCGGATTCCTGGGCGGCGCCGGCGTCGCCGAGTGCTGGACTCCCAGGCCGTCCAAGCCAGCGTGGCGCGACTCGGTTTTCGAACTCCAGGGCGGCGCCGTCGCCGGGCTCCAGGCCGCCTTCGCGGAGAATTGGCTGGAAGCGAGCGGAGAGTTGCTTGCCCGCCGCGCCGACTATCCCCCGCCTCCCGCCGAGTCGGGTCCGCAGACCCTCATCGTCAACTCTTCACCCACCCGCGGCGGCTCCACGCGCGCACGAACCTTGTTTCAATCCCTGATCCACGCCGCGCGGGATCGCATCTGGATCGCGACTCCCTACTTCCTGCCCGACGCCTCCGCCCGGCGCGAAATGGTCCAAGCCGTCGAGCGCGGCGTCGAGCTTCGCGTCCTCGTTCCCGGACGCCACGCCGTTCCCTTGATGACTCGGCGCTGCAGCCGTCGCCACTACGGCGAGCTACTCGCCGCCGGCGCGCGTATCGACGAATATCAGCCGACGATGATGCATGCTAAGACCATGGTCGTCGACGGCTGCTGGTCCGTTTTCGGGTCCACCAATTTCGATCCGCGATCCTTCGGCATCAACGACGAGATCAACGCCGCCGTGTTCTCCACCGAGACCGCCGCGCAACTCGAAGAACAGTTCCGCCGCGACCTCGCCGCCGCACAACCCATACTCTACGACGATTGGAAAAGACGCCCCCTGTGGGAACGCGCCAGCGAGCGCCTGAGCGCGATCTTCGAGCGCCAGCAATGACTCGTTCAGCCGCTGAGCCCCGTCACGCGACCCGCGCCGTCGTACTCGATGGCAATCGCCGCTCCGTCCGCGTCGAGGCTCCGCCGTCCGGCGTCAAGGACCGCCGTCGTCCAAACCGTCTCTTGGACCGTCGCCAACCGACCTAAGTAGTCGGACGGAGCCGCTTCCCCAGCACCGATCGCGCGCGCCGCATCAATAAAGTCTTCGAAGGAGCGGTACCCGTACCCCGCCTGCCCGGCAAAACGGCCTTGCGCGTCGGGCGCGTATTTCATGAACAGCGGATTCGCCGACCGATACCCCTCCGCGTCGGTCGCCAACGTGTAGCCGCGATGGGCCTGGTCCACCGTCACTTCGCCGCCGTGACCCATGTAGAAGAACCTCTGCTGCGAATGCACGTCGCTCTTGGGCGCGATCCACGACGACGTGTAGACGCCGGATCCACGGTTGCCCGAATCATTCAACCAGTCGACCAGAAGCGTAATCGTATCCTCGGCGGGGATCCCCTTCGCTTCCGCCGCTCCGGTCGCCGCCGACGCTCTCACCGAGACCGGCCGCGCGAAACCGGCCGCAGCCCAGCAGTGGAAGTCTACGTGGTGTGCGTTCAGGTAGTAGCTGATGTCGGACGACTTTCCCGCCCATGCACGAAACGTATCCAACTGCGACTTTGGTTGCGACATATAGGACTGGAAGAAGCTGAAGTCGCCCAGCTCGCGGATACGATCCCGCGCATCGACGTAAATCGGGTCCCAGCGCTTGTGCACCTCCATCGCGACCAACACGTTCCGAGCCTCGGCCGCTCGCAGCAGTTCCAGGTGCTCGTCCAACTTCTGCACGATCGGCTTTGCGACCAGGACGTGACAACCACGCTGGACGGCCGCCGCCGCGATCTCAAAGTGCGTATCGTCAGGCGTAAATACGACCACCGCGTCGCCCGGCGAGAGTTCGCCAAGCGCCTGCAGGTAGGCTTTCGGATCGCGCTCCGTGGAATCAGACGGATATGTTTGAAAATGCGTGTCGAGGCCGCCGTAGACGTCTCCTATGCCGCGCTGAACGTGTGCTCGAATTCCAGGAAACTTGGTCCCGTTCGACCCCGCCATCAGCAGTCGTCCAACCTTGCCGCGCCGCCGCAGGTCAAACATCGTCAACGCTACGACGCCGGCCCCTTTATCGGAGTCGGCCGCCGAACCATGCACGTACCCGGTCGTGTACTCGCCCGTCCCCGCCATCAGGACGTCCACCGTCGTATTCGCCATTAACGGCTACGTTACCGCAGGGCTTGTCGGGATCGCTCCGGCGACGGGATGCTAGCCTCAACCTGTGCGCGTCATCCTTCCCGGCGGCAGCGGCCAAGTGGGGTCAATGCTCGCCCGATGGTTCCGATCCCGCGGCGATGAAGTCGTGATCCTCAGTCGACGGGCCGTCCCTGAGCACGGAGTGCTGGCCTGGGACGGCCGGACCCTCGGCGACTGGGTGCAGGCAATCGACGGCGCCGACCTCGTCCTCAACCTAGCCGGACGCAGCGTCGACTGCCGCTATACCCGATCGAACCTCGACCAGATGATGCGGTCGCGAGTCGATTCCACCCGCATCGTCGGCCAAGCCATCGCACAGGCGACCCAACCCCCGCCCCTCTGGCTGCAGATGAGCACCGCGACCATCTACGCGCATCGATTCGACGCGCCCAACGACGAACAGACCGGGGTCATCGGCGGGGCCGAGCCCGACGCTCCGGAGTACTGGGGATTCTCCATCGAGATCGCCAAGGCTTGGGAGCTCGAACAGGAGCGTGCGGATACGCCGGACACACGCAAGGTCGCCCTGCGCGCCGCCATGGTCATGAGTCCCGACCGCGGCGGCATCTTCCACGTCCTCTCGCGCATGACTCGCCTCGGCCTGGGAGGCCCGATCGCAGGCGGCCGCCAATACGTTTCCTGGATCCACGAGCAGGACTTTGTGCGCGCGGTCGACTTCCTGATCGACCACAAGGACATCACCGGACCTGTCAATTTGGCTGCGCCGAATCCCCTGCCGCAGCGTGACTTCATGGTGGCGCTGCGGCGAGCCTGGAGAACGCCCATCGGACTCCCGGCCGCTGCGTGGATGGCCGAAATCGGCGCCTTCTTCCTGCGGACCGACACCGAACTGCTGCTCAAGAGCCGCCGAGTCGTGCCCGGCCGTCTCCTGGCTGAAGGCTTCACCTTCGACCACCCGCAGTGGCCCGAAGCCGCCGCCAATCTAGTCGAATCGCTCAGCGCCCGGTGACCCAGATCGGCGAACTCCACGCGATCTGCTCGTCCCGGTCCGCCTGCCGAACTCGAACGTAGTAGAAGCTCGCCTCGTCGCTGTCCGGCGCCTCGTTGTCGCGATAGGTAAATTCCACCGTCTTCGTGCCCGGCTGCTGCGTGTAGACGCGCTCGTTGTTCTTCACAATCTCCACGTCCCCCAGCACGTCAGTACCCTCAATTCGCACCTTGAACCGGGGCGCTCCGGCGACCGTCGCATCCGACCCCATCATGTACTCGTCGTCGCCGTCCACCAGGCGAAAGTCGACGATGATGTTGTCCGTCGCTCCGTAGGTCCGCCGTGCCCGGATCGCATCGACGAGCGCCTCGCGCGTGTTCTCCTCGGCCAGGATCATCGAGTACGCAGTGTGCACGCCCAGGTGATCCGAACTCGCTTGCACGCCGAGCCGGAATCCCTTTTCCCAGGCCACGTTCACGTAGCCCTCCGGTTTGTAGCCGCCGAACTGCTTGGGGACGTCGTCGGGGGGAGCCGCCCGCCAGCAGTCGGTGCACTCGTAGCTCGTCCGGTCCGATTGATAGATCTCCACAACCGGCTCGACCTCGGGATCATAGTCCGCCCAGTCGGTTCCCATCGAGGTCCCCGACGTATGCGGCATGGCGATCGCCTTGTACTTCCGCAGATAGGCGAAGAACCGCTCCGGTCCTTGGCGCGTGTACGCGAAGCCCTCTTCACCCGAGTTCCACTCGTAGTGTTGGTAGTCCAAAATCGGCGCGCCGCGATAGGGGAAGATCACGTTGCGGTGACCGTTCGGGTACTTGATCGAGCGCTCGTATCCGACCAGCGGCACAAAGGCGCTGCCGACCCGATAGACGTCGGTGAACTTCTGGCTGCGCCACCAGTCGTACTCGTCCGCCACGCCAAAGTTGTGCTCGGTGATCGCCAGGAAATCGAGCGACGCCGCATCGAGCGCGTAGCGATAGGTGTCTTCCGGCGGGCCGTCGTTGTAGCCGTCCCAGGAGATATCGGTGTGCCGGTGCATGTCGCCGCGGAAAATCTGGTACTTCTTCCCGCCTGCCTCATATGCATACTCTCGAATCCTTCGCACGTCTTCGGCCTCGTTGGGATGGACGGCTTCATCGGCGGCCATTTCACGAGCCGGACGATTCGGGGGCTGCCGCGCCGCCTCCACCGGAGGGAGACGAAACTCCCCGAGGCTCACGCCGCGCGCAGTCCCGGCGATCTGCGGGATTCGCGCCGCGAACACGTCCGGCATCATGTTCACGAAGTCCCGAAAGTTTCGGCGGTCCGTGGGCCACGCCGCCGTCAACCGTCCGTCGGCGTCGCGAGCAAAGTCGACCCGCATGTCCGTCCGCCCGGTGGAATAGGGGAGCAACACCGGCGTCGACCACTGCTCTCCATCCAGATACGAGGCTTGGAGTTCCCACAGCGCATGGTGCGCCGGAGTGCGCCAATAGACGTTGTGCTGGGCGGGCCGACGATGCCGGAAGAAGCACCAAACGCGCCCCTCGCCATCGACCGCCAACCGCGGGTACTCAAAGAAGTTGTTGCCGGGACCAGGATCGGGCAACGCCTCGGCCAACGATGCCGGCGCGCGCAACCTGCCGCCGTCTAACACGGCCATGCGGATCTCACGCGAGTTGTAGAGTCCGGTTGCGTTCGCCCGGATGTGGAACGGGTAGCCCCAGTCCTTGCCCCAGTTCACTCCTGACTCGTGCCACGCCAGCCAGAGACGATCCTGCTCGTCCACCGCCAACGATACGTACGCTTCAAACCGAGCTGTATCGGCAACCGCGCGCTCGGTCTGCCACTCGCCGTCGACGCGGCCCCGCAACCGAATGTCGTAACCGTTGTCGCCGTACTGGTCCCAGCCCACCCACACGTTGTCTTTGGAATCGATCGCAATCGCCGGCTCCCACGCGTTGCCGCCCTCGCCGCTCACCCGCCGTTCGGCGCTCCAACCCTCTTCCGGCTGATAGCTCTTGTGGAAGATGCCTGCGCGGCTGTTCCGGAAACCTTGCCACGTCACGTGAAGCCGGCCTTCGGAATCGGTAGCGACCCGGTGCTGCGTATCCGGCTGGGACGCCTTCGTGAGCCGTTCGGTGCGCGACCAGCTCTCGCCGTCAAAGCTGCGCGCGAACAGATCCCAGTTGTCGTTGACGCGCTCGGACCACACCACCCAGACCTTCCCCTCTGAATCCTCCGCGACCGCCGAGCGATACACGTCGCCGCCCTCCGGGCTCACCGCATACGGACGCGCCGTCGAGGCTCGAAGCGTTCCCGGCGCCAACTTCTCAGCGAAGATCCGGTCCCCGCCCTCTCCGTCGAATCCTTGCCAAGCGACCCAGGTCGCGCCGTCTTTCGTCACGGCGATCGACGGGTAGTCGTTGTCCGTCAGCCGTTCGCTCGGCCCGCCCGTATCGCCTCGCCCGACCAACGTCGCGATCGCCGAATCAGACACCTGCGCCCGCCCCCCCAGAAACGCCTTGGCGCCTGCAGCCGGAATCTCCCCCAGCCGGAACGTGAACTCGCCCTGCTCGGTCGATACCGTCGCCTCCGTCGCGGCGGAGCCCCTGAGGTAAAGATGAAATCGCGGCGTCAGGTACGTCCCTTCTTCCAAATCGACCAGGATGTCGACGTCGTGATTGCGCCGGTTGAAGGGGAACGCCGGACGCGTCGCCATCGCCCACGAGCCGGACGGATTCGTGCGGTCTCCGGCGCCCATCTCATAGCCGATCAGCCGGACCAGTTCTCCGTTCCGCACGTTGATCGAGCCGCTCCAATCCATCTCCGCTCGGTCGCCGAGCCCCAGCGTGACGAGCAGGGCGCGGTTCGACTCGGCGGGTGGATTCTGGAGGGTCGTCTGCGTGGAGGACTGCGCAAACATCAACCCTGTGGTGAACAGAGCAAGGACGGCAAACTTCATGGCGACACCAGTATAGAGGCGCTAACCTATCCGGTGATGTCGCTCTCCCGCCGCTCGTTCCTCTCGGCCGTGGCCGCCCCGGCCCTGCTGCCCGCCCAAAGCCGCAAGCCCAACATCATCTTCATCCTCGCCGACGACCTCGGCTACGGCGACCTCGGCTGCTTCGGCCAACAGCGTATCGCCACTCCGCATCTAGACCGCATGGCCGCCGAAGGAGTCCGCTTCACCGACGCTTACGCCGGGTCCACCGTCTGCGCCCCGTCCCGCTGCTGCTTGATGACCGGCTTCCACACCGGCCATGCACTCGTGCGCGGCAACGGCAACCGCCCGCCGCTCGACGAGGACGTCACCGTCGCTGAACTTCTCCGCGACGCCGGGTACCGTACCGGCTGCTTCGGCAAGTGGGCGCTGGGCGAAGCGCACACGCCCGGCCTCCCCACGCGCCAAGGCTTCGAGCGCTTCTACGGCTTCTTGAGCCAAACCCACGCCCACACCTACTACCCGACCCACCTGTGGGACGACGAGCGCTACGCCCTCATCCGAGAAAACCGCGGCGCACGCAAAGACGCCTACTCGCACGACATCGTCATGGATCGCTGCCTCGAATGGATCGACGACGTCGCCGGCGACGACGACCCGTTCTTCTGCTATCTGGCCCCCACGATCCCGCACGCCGACAACGAGCTGGGACGCGACACCGGCGACGGCCAACCTGTCCCCGACTACGGCCAATACGCGACCGAGCCGTGGCCCAACCCCGAAAAGGGTTTCGCTGCCATGATCACGCGCATGGACCGCGACGTCGGTCGACTCTTCGACCTGCTGCGCGAGAAGGGAGCGGATTCGGACACGTTGGTCCTATTCACCTCCGACAACGGCCCTCATCGCGAAGGCGGCCATCGCCCAACCTATTTCGAGAGCCAGGGCGGGCTGCGGGGGATCAAGCGAGATTTCTACGAAGGCGGCATTCGCGTCCCGGCCATTGCGCGTTGGCCGGGCAAGATCGCCCCGAATCGCGTTTCCGATCACACCTGGGCGAATTGGGACTTCCTCGCCACAGCCTGCGACGCCGCCCAGATCCGTGCGCCGAAGAGCGACGGCCTCTCGTTTCTCCCCGAGATGCTCGGGCGAGATCAAGACCAGCACGAGTACCTCTACTGGGAAATCACCATCAGCGGCAAGGCCATGCAGGCGGCCCGCCTCGGTCGATGGAAAGGCGTGCGCTACGGCGCCGATGCTCCCATCGAAATCTACGACTTAGAGAGCGATCTATCGGAAAGGAACGATCTCGCCGGATCGAAGCCCGAGCTGGTCGAACAAGTAAAGCGCGTATTTAGCGAGGCGCATGTGGACTCGCCGCACTTTCCGCTTGAGGTTCGCGGCTGAGCCCTTGATATCCGAGGGCCAGCACGGCTAAGTAGGCCGCCAGCACTTCGCTGTCGCCGAGCGTCAGGTCGAAGCAGCCGACCACCAGCACGGCCAGCGTACAAGCCGCCAGTCCGTGCAATAGAAACCGCTCCTCCGACCGCCCTGCCGATACCGACTGCAGCCCTCGTCCGGCATCCCAGAGCACTCGCCCCAGCCACCACAGCAGCGCCAGCAGCGCCGGCAGTCCCCGCTCGGCCGCAAAGTGGATGTAGATGTTGTGGAGATGCCCGTAGTAAGCCGGCGGCAGCGCTTCCATCCCTGGAATCTCTTCCGGCATATACTGCTCGAACAGAGGCCCGACCCGCTGGGGACCGACGCCGAAAACGGGTCTGGCTTCAATCATGCTCGCGCCTGTTCGCCACATGATCAGGCGCGCCTGGTTCTGGCTCAAATCGCCGATTGAATCCACTCTCCTGCGCATCGACTCCGGACTGCTCCAGTAGAGCAGCGCCGCCGCGACCGGCACGAGCCACAGCAGTCGGGGCTTCCAGACCGATGTCAGGTACAACCCGACGACGATCATCGCCAGCCAAACACTGCGCGTATAACTCAAGGCCAAACCAACGGCCAACACGGCGGCTAAAGCGACCCAGAGTACCCGCCCCCTCTTCGCCGCCGGGCAGAACAGCAGGAAGCACAGAAGCATCACCCAGATCAGCAGCGCCGCCTGACTGAACGTCATCCAGTGACTAAAGAATCCCGTGATTCGATCCGGCGCATAGGACAGCAAGAAGTCTTCGCCGGCCGCGCTCGCCTCGTACCATTTCTGCAGGAACTGCGCGATCCCCAGCGTTGCCAAGACGCCGCCCGCCACAAACCAAGCTTCCAGCAGCCGACGCGCCTCGCGAACGCCCGGAAGCAGCGTGTAAAGGAGCGGCAGGAACAAGAATACGTAGAACTTCTTGAGCTGCGGCCAGGCCGCGGCCGGTTCCTCGGAAGCTGCCGCGGAAACCAACGTCCAACCCAGAAACGCGGCGATCGGAACGGCGGCGGGCGGAACACGCCAGCGCACTCGAGACACGAGCGCGAGCAGCAGCGTCGCGCCCAACAGAATGTGCGAAACGGCGATCGAGAAGAATCCCGTCAGGGACGCCGAAAACGCCGCTACGCGCGCCCAATTACCTTGGCTTCGGGGAGCACCCACGGCCCCCTAGTATTACGCAGCCGCGAGCAAGGAACTCAAGAAGGCGTTGGGTTACGCCCCGACCGGCTCGGCCTTCGCCTGCGACCTACCGGCCCGGCGCATCGGCTTGAGCTTGAAGTAGCCCTTAGCAAGCTGCGGCTTGATCTCAATCGCCTTCTCGAAGTGGCCGACGGCGGCCTCCTCGTCGCCTATCGCCTGGAGAGCCACCGCTAGGTTGAGCTGGGCCTCGGCCAGGTCGGCACGGACCGCAACGGCTTTCTTGTAGAGCTCAATAGCTCCTTCATGGTTCTCCGCCTTTTGCTCCAGCAATCCGGCGTTGAACAGCACTTCAGCCGAATCCGGCTTGAGTTCGGCGAGCTTCGAGTACAGCGAGCGGGCTTCGTCGTACTTCTTGCTGACGATCGAGACGGACGCCAATCCGAGCATCGCCTCGCTGTCGTCAGCCTTCAGTTCCAGCACCTTGCGGAAAGCCTCCTCGGCCCCCTCGTGCTCCTTCATCCGCAGCCGGGCGATGCCGCAATTCAGCCACGCCTCAGACCAGTCCGGTCGATGTTTCACGCAGCGTTCATAGAGCATGACGGCCTGCTTGAACTGACCGTTCTTGTGCAAGGTCGTCCCCAGACGGAACAGGGGCTCAGGCGAACTCGTCGCTTCAGCGACCCGGTCGTAATAGCCGGCCGCATCTTCCCACTCCTCGCTGCGCTCGTGCATCACCGCCAAGCTGTAGAGGGCCGGGAGCGAATCCTCGTCGAAGGTCAGGACCTTCTTGTAGAGTTCCTGGGCGCGATCGTTGTCGCCGTTCTCCTGGTGGCAAGCCGCCAGGTTCAGGTGCGCTTCGATAGATTCTGGACTGCGATCCACGGCCTTTTGATAGGCCTTGGCGGCATCCTTGAAGTCCTCTTGACGTTGAGAGGTGAGGCCCAGGTTGTACCAGCCTTCGTAGGATTCGGGAGAGAGCTCGGTCATGCGTGCGTAGTGCTCTCCCGCTTCGCTGAGCTTGTCTTGACGATAGAGGACATAGGCCAAGCCTTCGTGCGCCTGCGGGTTCTCCGAGTCCAAGGCGAGGAGTTTCTGAAAGCAATCCTCCGCTTCGCTGAAGCTGGCGCGCTTGACGTAGACGCCGGATAGATTGGTGAGAGCTTCCAGCGATTCCGGATTCTGCTCGAGGGCCTTTACGTAGAGTTCGATCGCTCGGTCAAAATCGTCGGATAGCTGGTAGGCGACGCCGAGCCCAAAGATCGTCGGATAGGAGTCGGGCTCGCTCTCCAGATGCTTCTCGTAGGCTGCGCGCGCTCCGTCGGCGTCCTTGAGCTTGAGGCAAACGCCTCCCAGTCCAAGGTAGGCCTCCGCCATCTCCGGCGACGCATCCACGGCTGCTTGGAAGGCGGCTTTCGCTTCCTCGAATCGCTCTGAGGCTTCCAGCGAGAGGCCGTAATTGAATTGAGCGGCGGCGTTCTCCGGATCTCCCTCCAGCAACTCGCGGTAGGAATCGATCGCCTGGTCGTACTCGCGCCGCTCCAGATAGATCTGGGCCATCGCGGTCGACACTTCCACGGCGTCTTCGCCCGCAGCCTTCGCTTTCGCGAGCCTTTCCAGCGCTTCGTCGAAGTCGCCCTGAAGGTAGGCGCGCACCGCGGACGCGTAGAGCGGCGCCCCTTCGCCCGGTTGCTCGTCGAGCTCCGCGCCCAAGAGGTCTTCACCCTCGAATGGCTCGACCGGCGCCTCGGCCGGCGTCTCTTTGTCCTTGATGTTTAGGTCGCCCAAGATATTCATGGTGTTTCTCTCGTTAGAGCGATTCGAATCCCTCGATGTCGGCGAACCAGTCGCCCTCGTCGTCCGTTGTGGTTTCTGGACGCTCGTCTACTACAACGTCCAAGAACAAGCCTGCCGGCTCAGCGGGTTCGCCGGGCGCCGCACTTGGAATCTCGTCTTGTCCCTGCGCTTCGATCAGAACCGGATCGGTCGCCTGAAGGCGGTAGCGCCCCTGGAATGTCGGGACCTGATGCTCGACGTCGGCCAGTCTCCCGTCCGGCAACCAGCCAGTGAAGGAAGGCGTTGGCGCAACGACGTCCGGCTGAGTCGCCGGGAAGCTCTGCTGTTCGGAGCCGCTGCCCGCAAGAACCGCCGCCGGGAACATCTCGCGCGCTGGGCCGTCCACGGCGGACTGCGCCTGAGGGCGCAACGGCTGGAGGCCGCTTCCATTGAGCAACGGAGATCCGCCCTCCAGACCCGCATGGACGGAAGTCAGGAGGTCTGCGGGCGACGCGTCTACGACAACACGTTTCCACTGTTCGAGATCGCCGTCCGCACCGTCCAGAAGGGCGTTTGGCCGTATTCCGGCCAGCACCATCGCAGGCTTCAGCTTCGGCGCCTTGCGTCCGCCTCGACCCTTACGCCGCTTCGGGCGGGAGCCGTTGAGCTTTGGCGGCGCTCCCGCGTCCTCGGCCGACTCCGCGCCGCCGGGCTTCACCTGGACGGGAGAGTCCGACAGCGACTGCTCAATTGCTTCGCGCGTCAACTCGCTCGACGCGCTGTCCGGGTCGTCGGCTGCCGGGAAAGCGACCACGTCCGCAGGCGTTTCGCCCGCCTCTTCCGAGACGGTCTCTACCGCCGCCAGCATGCTTTCCACAAACTCGTCATCGGTCGGAACGGCATCCTCGCTGGGCGGCTGGACCGCGGCTTGCACCGCTTCCTCAAAGTCGTCGTCCGTCGGGGCGTCCGGAGCGTCTGTTTCGGACTCGGCGTTGGCGGCGCTCAGTTCTCCCAGCTGCGCCTCGATTTCTGCGTCCACCTGGGACTCCAGGTCCGATTGAATCTCCGCATTCCAGTCGCTCTCGCTGACGAGGCGATCCAGGATGTCGGCTTCAATCGCCTCCCCGCTGAGATCGGCCGCAGGCTCGTCTGTCGATGGGGCAGTCTGGGCGAGTTCGCCGAGAAGCGCCTGCTCGTCCTCGAAGGTCGGCTCGGGAGGGGCCAGCATGGCTTCCTCCAACTCAAGCTCCTCCGCCGAAATGGCCGGTTCCTCCTGCTGAGCGTCTTCTCGCGCGCGCAAGAAGTCTTCGAGCGATCCAGGATCGCCCGCCGAGTCGGACGCATCGATCGCCGAGGGCATCTCGGGCTCGGCCGCCGCCTCCGGCTCCGGCGAAGGGCCCGCGCCCTTCGATGCAATCGCACGCAGCGCCGCCAACGCCGCCTCGGCGCTCTGGGTCTCCAGTTGATCCGCCGGAGGTCCGTCGTACCCGCCGAGGTCGTGGTCGCTGCGCGCCGGAAAGGCCGGGTCGTCGTTACTCTCGTCGCCGAAGAGCGCGGACAGGTCCTCGCTCGGACCCGATTCCGCCAGTTCGCCCATGTCTCCGAAGATATCCATCTCAGAGTCCGAACTCGCTCCTTCCACGCCGACAAGGTCCGCCACGGCGTCCATGTCGTCAAAAGATGGTGCGTCGATCGGCAATGGTACAGAGCCGCTGTTCTCGTCCGCTTCCTCGGTCAGCAGCCGGTCCAGGGTCTGCTTCTTGTACTGTGCGGCATGCTCATCCGAGCAAAATTCGCTCTTGGTGCGCCATGTCCGCAAGCGGGGGATCTTCTCTTTGCACAGCAGGCAGTACATGTTGCGATGGCGCATCCTGAGGGTGGACGCACTCTGGGTCGCAGCCTCCTAGGAGGAGTCGGCCCATTCGCATTCTGTGCCAGCGGGGGTGGCATTGCGATCCGCCCCAAACCCTAGTCAAGGGAGTAAGAATACGTAGAACCGCTTCGCCATACGGCGCACAAAATTCTCTAACCGACTGAAATGAATAGTCTTCGGAGCAACACTCGGAAACCGCCAAGAGCCGCGACCTGCGACCAGATCGGCCGACAAAGTACTATTGCCAAGACATAGGACGCAGAGAGCGGCGGTCCCTGGCTTGGCCAGGTCCGCCGCTCGTTCAAATTCTCAGCTGTTTCCGGTCCCGTTTACTGGACGCGGTCGGCAGGTAGATCCCGCAGAAAATCGTCGACCAGGCGCCGTTGCTGGGCCTCGTCCATCTGCGACTCCACGAGCTTGGAAGCGGCCTGGATGGCGATCCCGACGGTCTCTCGCCGGATCTCCTCGAACGCATGGCGCTGTTCGACTTCCAGTTGCTTCAAACCTTCGGCGACGATCTTCTGGCGCTCCGCCTTGGCTTCGTCCAAGATTTTTTCGCGCAGCTTCTCGCCTTCGAGCTTGGCCTGCTTCACCATCTCGTCGGAACGCCGGAGCGCTTCCTTCGATTCCTCTTTGGCCTGCGTGATGGCCTTCTCCGCCTCCTGCTGAGCGCGGTCGGCACGGGACAGGGCATCGTCGATGCGCTGTTCGCGATCGTCGAGCGAACCCAAAAGGGGCTTCCAGGCAATGCGGTGCAGGACGAGCAAGGTGATGACGAAGACGACGACCGTCCAGATCATCAACCCCGGCTCGAATTGCAGTAAAGGGTTTTCCATGACGCCCTGCTTAGGTCGTGAAGATGATGACGAAGCAGACCGCGAGAGCGATCACGGCTACGCCTTCCAGCAAGAACAGCGGCAGTTGGAATGCGGCCGTGATGTCCTTCGCCGCCTGAGGTTGACGTGCGATCGATTCGGTCGCCGCCGCCGTCAGCTTGCCGATGCCGATCCCGGCTCCGATCGTGGCGATTCCGGCGCCCAATCCGGCGCCCATGTAGTGCAGCGTGCTCCCGCCGCCGTCTTGCGCCATCGCCATCATCGGCGTGGCCAGCAAAATGGCCGTCAGCAGCAGCAATTTAGTCGTGGCTTGCATCTTGAGAAGCTCTCCTTACGTTCCTACGTTCAACTCGGATCTCAATGGTCGGTATGGAGGCCCATACCGATGAAAATCGCGGACAAAAGGGTGAAGACGTACGCCTGGATAAAGGCGACGATGATCTCAAGGATCGTAATCGCCACCGCCAACGGGACCGACAACAGCCCCATCCAAACGCTCTTGAAAACAAAAATGAAGCTCAGCATGACCAGGATCACGATGTGTCCCGCCGTCATGTTGGCCCCCAGTCGAATCATCAGCGCGATAGGCTTGACGAAGAGACTCAAAACTTCGATTAGGAAGACCAGCGGCACAATTGCCGTCGGGGTGCCCGGGGGGCCCGCCATGTGCCCAATGTAGCCGCCGAGCCCCTGGCCGATGACGCCGCCGATGATGATCATCGCCAACGTGATCAGAGCCAACGTGGCCGTGACGTTGAGGTTGCTCGTCGCCGTATACGAACCGGGAATCATCCCCATCAGGTTGCAGGTAAGGATGAAGAAGAACAGCGTGCAAAGGAACGGCGTCAACTTACGGCCCCAACGCTTGCCCATGGCCGGGTAGGCGACCTCGTCGCGAATATAGACGACCAACGCCTCAAGCGCGTTCGTGACTCCTTTCGGCGCGCCGGTCAGCCGCGACGATCGCATCGCCATGCCGAACAGCAGAATCAGCGCCGCAGCCGAGATCAGCATCATCAGGACGGCCTTGCTGATGCCCCACTGTCGAGCGAATTCGTTTTCGAGGGGGGCGTTGACGATGTGATGCATGATCACGCTGGAGAACGATTCGTCGTGCTCGCCGCCATGTTCCTCGCCATGCGCTTCGCCGTGTTCTTCACCGTGGTCGCCGTCTTCGGCGTGCGACTCTTCCACATGCGCGGCCTCCGGCGCAGGGGTCTCCGCGCCGTGCTCTTGGGCGAAGCCCAGGCCCACCGCCAATAGAAGGCTCAGTAGAATGCGCGCCGTCATTTCTTGCGCCGTTACCTCTTGTCCATGAATCGCTTGTAGCGAAACCCTTCAAACACCTGCGCCGCCAGATAGGTGCCCAACAGAGCCGCTACATACGGCTTCGTCTCCACCCACCCGCTCGCCGCACCCACAATCAGAGCCGCCAGCATCCAGACCGTGCGCAACGCCATGCCGACGAAAATCACCTGCAACGCTTCGACCTTCGGTCTGTTCGACCACCAGCCAAGCAACGCCTCGGAAATCCCCGCTCCGCACAAACCCGCTGCGAGGCCCGTCAAGACCGCGCTCATCACCCGATGATCCTCATCACCTTCGCCAGGTTGTAAAACCCAACGACCAGCCCGACGATCAAACCCGTCACCGCCGCCCCGGGATTCCAGCCGAAGTACTCGCCTACCAGATACCCGATCAGCAAACAGCCGATTACGCTCCCGCTTAGCGTCCAACCCGCATCCGCCGCGCGTCCGCCGGCTCGAAAGCGCGCAATCGGGTTGCTCTTCGAGCGTTCCGACTCAGTTCGGTCGGCGTGGCTCACCAGAGAGTTCCTCCTGCGGGATCGAGATCGGTTCGGGGCGTGTTCGGCGGGGCGCGCCGGGCGGCTAAACCCGAGCAAAACCGTAACTTTGACGATAGCAGAGCCCGGCCGGACGGTTCAATACTTACTTGTTTCTCCAGAAGCCGCAGGGACGCCTCACCTGCGAGCAACCGCTCGCTCGACGGGGTGCCCGGTCCAAACCTGTACAACTTCTTGACAATACCTGGGCGGCGTTTTGCATTCTGCGTTCAACGGATCACAGAGCGCGTCCGCCCCTCGGCGCCGCCTAGTTGAGACCCAAAGAAGAAGTTGTAGAGGTTTCCATGTTTTCAAAGACTGTTCTGAACTACGCCGCGGTCGCACTGGCCGCATTCTCCTTCGTGGCTACTGCGCAAGCGCAGGACGCAAGCGTCCGCATTATCCACGGCATCCCCGGGCAGGACGTCAGCCCCGGCGTCGACCCCGCCCTGCCTGTCGACATCCTCGTTAACGACGCCGTCTGCCTGCTGTCCGGCTTCACCTTCGGTTCGATCTCCGGACCGTACACCCTTCCGGCCGGTACCTACGACGTCAAAATCTCGCTCGCGAACAGTCTGGACCCCTGCAGCAACTCTGCCGTCGTCGCTGCTCCGGTTCCGATTGAGGCGGGAGAGAACGTCAGCATCATCGCGCACCTCACCGAGTCCGGCATGCCCACCGCAGCCAAGTTCGTCAATGATCTGACCCCGACGGCCGACGGCGCCGGTCGCTTGATCGCGCACCACACCGCAGCCGCCCCGACCGTGGACGCGCTCGTGTCTTTCGGATTTCCGCGCCAAGTGGCGACCGTCCCGGGCGTATCTAACGGCGGGCAAGCCGCGGCCGACCTGCCCGCCGGCAATATCAACATCGGCATCGCCCCGGCGGGTGCGACTCGGCCCATCTTCATTCGTACCATCCGGCTCAAGCCCGGTCTGACGACCGTAGCCTACGCCGTGGGCTCGTTGGCCAACGGGACCTTCACGATCATCGTCGAGTCGATCGGAGGACTCCAAGGGCGTTCGATCGTCCTCTAGGCCCATCGATTCCTAGACCCCCAAAAAGCGGCGGCTGTCTCGTACTGGGGCGGCCGCCGTTCTCTTTTCTGCTAGTGAAAGCGGACGTCGAGTCCGAGCGCATCGTGGTCTGAAAGAGGCGGCGTCCTCCCTTCCCGGAACTCGTGCATCACCAGCGGTTTCATCGGATGCAGGCCGCGGACCGCGCACCAATCGATCTTGAGCGGGCACTTTCCGTCGTGATTGCGCAGGGACCAGCGGATGAACTGGAAGCACCACTCCGGCAGCCACTCCTTCAGAATCTTGTCCGCCTTCACATCCTCCACGTCGTAGGAGGTCGTGCGCACGTCGAGAGCATTGGAGTTGCGCCAGTCGAAGCCGCGGCTCTCCAGAAGCTCGAACAGCTCGCGCTCGAACTTCGTGTACGGCCGCAAGTAGTGGTTGCGAATCACGTTGTCGGCGCCCATGAAGACGCGCCGCCAAAACCCCAGGATGGCCGGAGTCGGCCCGGACGTATCAAAGGTGGAGGTATTCCAGTCGCCTCCCACAATGGCGGGCATCTCCGGATCCACAGCGTCCAAGACGTCGCGCATCTGGTCATGGCGATGCCGCTGTGTGGAATTGGCGTCCAGGTGCACGGAAGCCAGCGTTACCGGGCCCTGGGGCAGGTCCACATCGGCCAGCACGGCCGCCTGTCGGCCGAGCCGTTTCTCCCGGCCCCGCATCTTGTCCTTGCCGTTCTTCAGGGCGACCGGCCGCACGTTGGACAGCGGGTAGCGACTGAGGATCGCGTTGCCGTGCAGCGCCACGTCGTTTTCGCCGGCCATATCGTATTCAATGCCCGAACCCTTGACGAGGTTGATGTAGCAGGGCGCGAAGGCATAGTGCATCCCCAGCGCCTGAGCGAACTCCTGCGCAACGGCGTGGTTTCCCGAGCGCGCCATGCCGACGTCCGTCTCCGTCAACAGCAGCAAATCGGCGGACGATGCATAGGGGTGGGCCCTGAGGACCTCCAGCTGCTCGTCGAAGTAGACGCCGCGCTCAATGTTCCAGGCAAGGACGCGGTAGGCGTCTTTCTCTTCGGTCGGCCCGGACGAGTAGTCGCCCTGCTCGGGCGTATCGAGGACGAAGCGCACATCCTCGCGGATCTCCTGGTACTTCGGGTGGGCCTCGAGTTCGGCGGTTGACGACAGGCTCAAGAAATCGGGAAATCGAGGCTTAAGCCGCGTCCTTACACGCTCATAGATCTCTTCGGAGGTTACGCCGACATCTGCGGAAGTCTTCAAACCACCAGTCTATCGAGGCGCGCTCGCCCGCGGCTGAGACACCTCAAGTACTACCAGGGGGTACCGCAGGACTAGTCCTGTAGGGACGATCGATGTGCCGCAGAATCGTGACTCCCGCTCCATAGCCGAAACAGTCGATTTCAGTGCATTCTTGCCTTGAGAAAACGAGAGCGGGCAGACGCTCGCCGCCATCAGAGAAGGGAGACTTCAGTGCTTAACGTTACTTTCAAAAAACTTATCGCTAGGATTCATAAAGACGAGCGAGGCCAAGACATGGTGGAGTACGCCTTGCTGGCCGGCTTCATCGCCGTTGCAGCGGGCGCTACCCTACCGGGTATCGAGAACCAGCTCAGCATCATCTTCAGCAAGATGGCCAGCGTGGTCACCTTGGCATCCACCGCGTAGGCGCGCGTAGCGACTACCCCACCCAAGCAAGCCCGCGTAGCGGCCGCCACGGCCTGCGCGGGCTTGCGCTGTTCTGGGTTGCAATCGGCCCGACCGGTCGCACTCCAGCCGGGCTCCGCGCCTCACTTCGTTTATCAGTATTCATCCATTCGGGCATGACGCTCGCCGGGACCACGCTCAACGCCGACCGGTTCCGAGAGCGTCGGCAGATTCCCGACGCCGGCTCGACAAGCGATAGAATCTCTGCACGGTCCTACTGGAGCCGCCCGTTTTGCCGCTGCCATTGAAGGCTCCCGGCCGGACCCTTTCAGGACCCAGCGCGAGTTCAGACTAACGATGACCGAGGAACCGTCTGCGGACTTCTTTCGCGGGGCGGACGTCAAGCCCGCGATGGTCTTGGCGTTTGCGGCCATGCTGCGCTTCGCCGGATCACGCCGACTGCGCCGGTTCGCATCCCTGAGTCTAGGACGGCTCGCCCGACGGTTCTCGCGGGCGAAACGGGAGTCGGCCGAAGAGGCGATCCGGGGCGCGTTCGGCAGTTCCGTCGGCATCGACGAGATGGAGCCGATCCTACTCGGATCGATGACCGGCGTGTGGACCGAGTTGTTTGCGTTGGCAGGCGCTAAGTCGGCTCGTGCAGACTTTGAACCCTCCGAGATCATCGGCCTGGAAAGACTGCAATCCTCCCTGGCGCTGGGACGCGGAGCCATCCTTTGGGAGTCCAACGGGTTCGGACGCCGCTGGATCTGGAAGCGCATCCTGAAGGAGCAGGGATACCCCGTCGTCCAGGTTCACGGCCCTCTCAACCTGGGAGGACTCAGTTTGGCTGGCCCTAACCTCTCCCGCTTCGGCGCGAGTTGGCTGCGCCCGCTCGTCTACCGTTGGGAGGGCTACTTCGTCGGAGGCGTGATCCAGCTTGCGGGTGAGAGTTCCTTGGAGCCGCTGAAGCAGATGCGGCGACGCCTCCGCGACAACCAGATTGTTTGCGTATCCGCCGACGGGGAACTGGGCGACCGGCGACTTGACGTGGACCTGCTTGGCCGCAAAGCATCGCTCGCAACTGGGTTGACGACCTTGGCCCGCAACTCCAAAGCCCCGATTCATCCCGTCTTCTGTATTCCTCAAGCGGAGGGCGGCTGCAAAATACTCATCGAGGACAGTATCGATCCCGGCCTCACCGGCGACCGGGCTATTGATGCGGAGAGAGCGCTTTCCCAATTCGCCGCGCGCCTCGACTCGCAAGTGCGAGCCCGGCCGAGCCTCTACCGCAACTGGCATCAGATCGCCCGTCATCCAAGAATCCCCTGAACCGCGTCTGGTGCGCGCGGTCAGAGATATTACGGGAATTGAGGCTCAGGAGCACATTGCTGGTACGCAAGTACCGAGGTCCTAGGTACCCCTAGGTGCAAGCCCCAATTATGCAGAAAACGAGTCCATATAAAGCTTCTTTATATGATCGAAAGAGTCGCTGTCGGCAGATGCCGGAAAGCCTTCACCATGGCTATGCTGCTGGGCGCCGCATGGATCGGACAGGGTTCCGCGCGCGCTATGTTGATCGAGGTAGACGGGGTCCCCCTGGAGGAAATCTCGGTGCCCGGCACGCGCGGCAACGCCATCGCGGACGGCTACGATCTGTTGAATGACGCGATTCCGAGCAGCTTCAGCAGCAACTTCCTCGTGCTGGGCGACGAGACGAAGTCGAGCGACCCGATCCAGATCTCGGACATCCCGTATACCAGCATCGGCGGGCTACTCTATTTCGCCTTTGTCTACGATCTACAGGAGACCAAAAGGAACGAATCCGTCATTATCGACGACGTCACGATATCGGTCCCCAACGGGACAGAGATCTGGAGCACCACCGAGCCGATCCTGCTGAACTTTGAGAACGGAGGCGTTACGACCAATCTCACGCTGAAACCGCTGGGCAACGGTGCGGATATGGCGCTCTTCATTCCCGTAAGCGCCTTCGCGGGCTTTGGGCTCAAGGGCAGCGATTCGATCATCTTTACCTCCACGCAATCCCTCTCTCACAACGGCAACGACGAGTGGATTCTGACCGACGGCGGAGTCGTCCGGCCCGGCTGCGACGGGACGCAGGAGGAAGGGACCGAGTGCGCTCCGCTGGAGAAATTTGATCCCGAAGACGACGTGACGGCTCCGACCCCGCCGGTGCCGGAGCCGTCCACCGTCTTCCTGCTGGGAGCAGGCTGCCTCTTCCTCGCAGTGACGCGCTCGAGACGCTAGAACAGCGACGTTTGCGGCGCGCGTCGCAGACAACCGCTAGTCGTTGCGGATCGGATCTGCGGGGTTCCATTCAGGATGGTAGGCGTAGCCCTTACGCTCCTTGGCCCGGGCGGGGTCGTAGTCGGGATTCGGCAGGGCGGGCGTGGCCTGGACGCTTTGGCGCCATTGGGCTAGTTGCCGGCGGAGTTCCTCCGCTTTTTCCGGCATTTCTGAGGCTCGATCTTCCGATTCAGCCGGATCCTCGGCGAGGTTGTAGAGTTCGATGTGATCGTCCTCAAAGAACTCCATCAGCTTCCAGTCTCCCTGGCGAATCGTACCGGTCGGCGTCGAACCGGCGTTGGCGTAGTGCGGGTAGTGCCAATAGAGCGTATCGCGCGTCCACGTTTCCGACTCGCCGCGCAAGAGCGGCATCAGGGATTCGCCGTCCGTCGTGTGACCTTCGGAGTCCGAGGCTTGGGCGGCCTCCAAGAGAGTTGGGTAGAAGTCAATGCTTTGGACCGGCCTGCGTTCCACCGCTCCCGCCTCCACCACGGCGGGCCATTTGATGATCAGCGGCTCGCGCACGCCGCCCTCCCACAGGTAGCCCTTGCCTGAACGGAGGCCGCCGTTGAACGCCAAGCTGGGCACGCCGCCGTTGTCGGAGAAGAAGACGATCATGGTGTTCTCCGTGAGGCCCAGCTCGTCGAGCTTAGCCACGAGAGCGCCCACCGATCGGTCGACGCCTTCCGTCATCGCGGCGTACTCCGCATTGTTGCGCCCGGTCGGGTCTTCGCGGTCCTCGTAGCCGTCGATCAGATCCTGCTTGGCCTGGATCGGGGTGTGGATGGCGTAGTACGGCAGATAGAGGAAGAACGGGTTCTCTTGGTTCTCCTCAATGAACGTCACGGCTTCCTGAGTCAGTCGATCGGTCAGGTAGTCGCCGTCCGTCGCGCCGGGAACTTTCACAAAAGGGTGCGGCGCGAACATCGACCTGTGAGCATTCCAATGGCCTCCGGCGAAGCTGACGTCGAAGCCGCGGTTCTCGGGAGCATAGTCGCCGCCGCCCAGATGCCATTTACCGATTGAGGCGGTGGCGTACCCGGCGGCCTGGAGCGGTTCTGCGATGACCGCTTCGTCCAAAGGAAGGCCGAGCGGCAGTTCGGCTTGGAGCAACTGGGCGTAGGGCAAGACGTTGCCGGGCAGGTACTGCGTCACCCCGGTCCGCGCGGGCCAACGACCGGTTAGGATACTGCCGCGAGTCGGCGAGCAATTGGGCGCGGCGGCGTAGGCGTCGGTGAAGCGCATGCCGGCGGCGGCAAGTCGATCGATGTTCGGAGTCTTGTGATAGGCGTTGCCGTAGGCGCCGACGTCGGCGTAGCCCATGTCGTCGAGCAGCAGGAAGATGATGTTGGGCCGCTCCGCCGACGGCTCAACCGCAGGCTGTGAACAGGCCGCCAGTAGGAAGGCTGTACAAAGTAGAACTCCGCGCCACATGGCGCGGAGTCTACCAAAGCCACCGTAATCCCGGTTTAGGCGAGTCCGTGCTTCGAGAGCGGAAGATCACGAATGCGCTTGCCGGTGGCGGCGAAGATCGCGTTGCACAACGCCGGCGCGAATGGCGGCACGCCGGGCTCGCCGATCCCGGCGGGCGGATGGTCGTTGCTGCCGATCATGAACACGTCCACTTGCTGTGGGGCCTGCTTGATGCGGGCGACCGGATAGTCGTGGAAGTTCGATTGGTCGATCTTTCCGTCCGTAGCCGTGATCTCGCCCATCATCGCCAGGCTGGCGCCGAAGACGGCTGCGCCCTCGAACTGCGACTGGCAGCGCTCAGGGTGCACGGTCAGCCCGGCGTCGGCGGCCACCCAGACTTTGGGGATGGTCACCTTGCCCTTGTCGTCCACCGCGACCTCCACCACGTTGGCGACGTAGCTCAGGAACGAGCGATGCCCCGCGATGCCGAGGGCGTGACCTTCCGGCAGTTCGCGCTTGCCCCAGCCGGACTCGTCGATCACTTTTTGGATCACCGCTCGTAGGCGACCGGTGTCGACCGGATAGTCCTCGATGGGGCCGCCCATGTTGGGATAGTCCACGCCTTGGGCGGCGAGATCGATGTGACGGTCTTCGCCCAGGACCTCCAGCAAATACTCGGCCGGATCGCGCCCGGCTGCGTGCGCCATCTCGTCGACGAATGAGTGGATGGCGAAGGCGTGATAGATGTTCGCCACCGAGCGCATCCAACCGATGCGTACGTGCGCGGGAGCGGGTCCGTTTTCAGCGCGGTGGTTGGGGATATCGAACGGAACGTCCGAAAAGCCCATGCCCATCTCGCCTGAACTGGCATACTCGGTCCCCTCGGCAAAGGTGGACCCGATGGGCGGGAAGACCGAGCGCTGCAGCAGGGCCGAAGGTTTTCCGTCCGAGCCCAGGCGACCCTTCATGTGGACCGCGGCGACGGCGTGATAGTAGTCGAACTGGATGTCGTCCTCACGGCTCCAGGCGACTTTGACCGGCTTGCCGAGTTCGCGGGAGAGCAGGGCGGCTTCGCAACAGTAGTCGGGTTTGGACTTGCGCCCGAATCCGCCGCCGAGGAGCGTGACATGGCAAATGACGTCGGCCTCTTCGATGCCCAATGTGGCGGACACGGCTTGCTGCACGGCTTGCGGGTTTTGGGTCGTCGCCCAAAGCGTGACCTTGCCGTCTTTGAAGTCGGCGACGGCTGCGGGCGGCTCCATGGCGGCGTGCGCCAAATGCGGGACGTAGTATTCGGCTTCAAGCACCTTGCCGCCCTTGCGGAATTCGGCGTCGACGTTGCCGACGTTGCGAACGATTTTCCCTTTCTTGCGCGCGGTGGCCTGCAGGTCGCGTTTGTAGGCGTCCGACGAGTAAGCGGCATTGGGGCCCAGGTCCCACTCGATCTTGAGCTTCTTGCGGCCCTCGAACGCCGACCAGGTGTTGTTGGCGATGACGGCCACGCCGCCGAGCGATTGGAAGCCGTGCGGCGGGGTGAAGGCGGCCAACTCGACCGTCTGTTCCACGCCCCAGTGCGCGAGGGCCTCGGAATCGTCGACGCTGACGAGCTTGCCGCCTAAGACGGGCGAGTGTTCGACGGAGGCGTACACCATCCCCTCGAGCTTGGCGTCCTGACCGAAGACGCCGGAGCCGTCGAGAATGTCGTCCAAGTCGTCGACCGGCACCGCATGACCGACATAGCGATACGTAGCCGGGTCCTTCATCCGCAGGGCGTCTTTGGCGGGAACCTCCAGCTTGGCGGCGTCGGTTGCGAGTTCGCCGAAGCCGAGGGATTTGCCGTCGTGCGTGACCTCGTGGATACCGGTTTCGACTTCGTCAACGGGCACGCCCCAACGGTCGGCCGCGGCTTGCTCCAACATCATGCGGGCGGCGGCGCCGGTTTCGCGCATGACGTGGTAGAACCAGCGAATCGAGCGAGAGCCGTCGGTGTTCTGATCGCCGTACTTCTTGTCGCCGATCGCTTGCTGCAGGACGCACTTGTCCCAATCCGCGCCGAGTTCATCAGCGACGACCATGGGAAGCGAAGTCTTGGAGCCGGTACCCATCTCGGAGCGGTGGGCCACGATGTAGACGGCGCCGTCGGGCTCGATCCCAACCCAAACATCCGGGCTGAAGGTCGCTGACTCGGCGGGAATATCCTTGGGATTGAAAGCCTCCTCCGATCCGCCGCAGCGGACGCCGAGCACCAGTGCGCCGGCGGAGAACATCGTGCCGAGGAAGCCTCGACGGCTGACGTTTTGAATGCGTTCAGACATCAGGCGATCTCCTTGGCGGCCGAGTGGATGGAGGCGCGGATGCGCTGGTAAGTTCCGCAGCGGCAAATGTTGCCTTCCATCGCGGCGTCGATGTCGTCGTCGGAGGGCGAGGAATTTTCAGCCAGCAGGGCGGCGGCTTGCATCATCTGACCGCACTGGCAGTAGCCGCACTGAGGCGTGTTGTGTTCGCGCCAAGCGTTCTGGACCGGGTGGTCGCCGTTCTCAGAGAGCCCCTCAATCGTCAAGACTTCCTTGCCTTCGAGGCCCTCGACCGGGGTGATGCAGGCTCGCGTGGCCGTGCCGTCCAGGTGCACGGTGCAAGCGCCGCACAGGCCCATGCCGCAACCAAACTTGGAGCCGGTCAGGCCCAAGATGTCGCGCAGATACCAGAGCAAAGGAATTTGGGGGTCGCCGTCAAACGTATGTTCGACGCCGTTCACTTTCAAAGTAACCATGTGGGAGTGCTCCTCGAACGTCTCTCGGCTACGACCGTTGATTCTGGAGGAAAGGCGTTCACGCTGCCGAGCGCAAGTCTAGGGTAGCCGAGAACAGAAGTAAAGCGGATGTAAACGATGTTTAACTCAGGCTTGACGCCGGGACCGCAACTCAAAGCGGTCGGGAGGAGTTTCAACCTGTAACGCGGCAAGCACCGCGCATTTTTAGAAACGAGGCCAAAGGAAACTCTCCCATGAAAAAGATCGTATTGACAGGAATCCTAGCGTTGGCGACGGCCGCCCTCCTACCCGCACAAGTGGACGGCGACCGCGAGCGCCCTGAGCCGAATTTGGACGACGTGATTGCGCACCTGGGTCTGACCGAGACGCAAGTGGCGTGCTTGGAGTCCAACCAGGAATCGGCCCGCGAGTCGGCCGCTCCGTTTGTGGAGGAAGGTCGCGACTTGCGCAGTCAGTTGCGAGCCGCAACGCGCGCCGGTGAAGATACGGCTGCCATCCAGGCCGCCTTGGCCGCGGTCGGCGAGAGCCTTCAGGCAGTCCGCTCGAGTCACGTAGCAACCGCTCAGTCCTGCTTGGACGCCGGTCAGGCGGGAGCGTTGGCGGAACTCGTCGCAGCGGAAACGCTCCGCAGTGAAGTCCAGCAAGGCACGCGCCTGTTGCTGATTGAGCCGACCGAAGAACGCTCCGGCGCCGGACAGGCCGGACCGAGCCGACGCAACAACGGTCGCCGCGGCGGAGGCGGGCGGTAGGTCGTCGATCGCGACGGAAGGATTGAGAAGGGGGCGTCCGCAGCATGCGGGCGCCCTCGCTTGTTCCTAAGGCGCCGCGACCGCTGGCGCGTCGGTGCGCGAGGATTGTCTGGCGAGTTTGCGTTCTTCGGCCGTCTGAATCAGGTTGGCCGCGTCGGAAAGCAAAGATACGGCCTGGAGCACGTCGGGATCGAGCGTAGCGTTGACCCGCGCGCCTTGATCGACGTCGAAGGCAGCGGTGTAAGCGGCGGTGCGCAACATGCGTCGAATGAATCCGCGTTGGCGCGTGAACTCGCCCTCCTCGACCGTGAGGCTGCCAGCTTGGACGAAGCGCTCGAAGCGCTCAAAGACGTCGTCGTCAGGATCCCAGCCGGGCAGGATCTCATCAATGATCGTGGCGGCGAAGCGCTCAAAGGTCCTTGAGCCCACCAGGTTGGTTTGGAAGGCATCCAGCTTGGAGCCGACGAGCGGAACGTCGGGGGTGATGCCGGCGCCGCCGTAGACCCGGCGTCCGGAATCGGTCAACTTGACCTCGTTGGGTTCCGGCGTATAGCCGTCGCTGCACGGATCCGCGTAGTAGCGGACGAGATCGGCGTCCTCATAAGAGCGCTGAATCAGGCGGCCGCTGGGAGTGTAATAGCGGGCGGTGGTGAGCACCATGCCGGTATCCTGCGGCATCTCAAAGACGCTCTGGACGAGGCCCTTGCCGAAAGTCCCGGCGCCGGCGACGAGGGCGCGGTCGTGGTCTTGGAGGGCTCCGGCGACAATCTCGGACGCTGACGCCGAGCGACAATTGACCAGTACGGTCATCGGATAGAGCGGGCCGCGTCGGCCTTCCTGGGCGCTGTATTTGCGCTCGCTCGATCGGCGGCCCCGATGGGAAACGACGGTAGCGCCTTGATCCAAGAAACGGCCCGCGACATGAACGCCCGCGGTGAGCAACCCGCCGCTGTTGTCGCGCAGGTCGAGGATCATTCCCGAAAGACGTTCCTCATCGAGGGAATCCAAGGCGAGGTCGAGTTCGTTGGAGGTCGTTTCGCCGAATGAGGTGATCTTGACGTAGCCGATGCCTGGCTCGATCTCAAAAGCAAGAGGGATGGTCGGGCGCGGAATGTTCGCTCGCACGAGGTCGACCTCGATGGAACTTTCCAAGTTCTGCCGGGTCAGGGTGAGATGAACGGTACTTCCTTCCGGCCCTCGGACCGCGTCGGCAACCTGCTCGACGCTGAGATCTTCGGTCGTTTGGTCGTCGATTCGCTCGATGACGTCGCCGGGCCGGATTCCGCGCTGAAAAGCCGGGGTGTTCGGGAAGGGGAAATCGACGATGGTTTGTTCGCGGAAGCTGCGGATCTGCATGCCGACCCCGGCGTAGCTGCCGCGTTGCTCCTCGCGCAGGGCGGTGAAGTCCTTGGGATCGAAGAACTGCGAGTGCGGGTCGAGGACGGTGAGCATACCGGGCACCGCGCCCTCGTAGACGCTGTCGGCCCGGTCTACCGGATCGGACAGATTCTCCGCGATGATGTCCAGCGTGCGTTGAAAACGCTCGGCTTCGGTGTAGGCGGCGGGACCAATGGATACCCCGCCGAAGCGCCCGAGTTGTTCTCCGAAGCGGTCGCCGACAGCAGCGCCGAGTCCGATGACGAGGACCGCCGTGAGGCCGGAGATGGAGCGGGATGAGGACACGGGGAGAGGGAGGCTTTCACAGTATAACGACGCAGGCAAGCGGCTGGGACCCGGGGGATCGCCTGAGGAGCGTCGTAGGGTCAGATGGATCTTGACCATGACTGGTCATATCGGCTGCGAGGGAGGGGGCGTCGGGCGATGTCAGGTTTTTGTCATGGTACTGACATATTTCGGGGTTTCAGGGGGCGTAAGTTGTTGAAAACGCCGTCGGGATGTCGCGGGCCTGACGCGGTTTCTGGCGTAAGTGGTTTGTTTTCAGTGCCGGGTCAGGTTGGCAGAGGGAGACGTTGATCCGCTGACCGTTGATCTGGGAAGAAGAGCGGTGGAAGTTGTGGATATTGAGGTACTTGAGGGCGAGTTGGTTTGAGCTGTCCGCTGACGGTCGCTCGGCTGTCCGGAAGAGAAGGCGGCGCGGTGGGTGTTGGGACGGAGTTGTCCTGGTGACAGTCCACACGCGCTGGGTTGTTGCCGTGGTGGAACTGGCCTTGATGGGACAGTCACCGGGGTCGGCTGTGGTGGGGCAAGAGAGGAAGAACCTTCGAGCGGAACTCGAAGGCGGCACGGCGGAGCCGTGCGCTACGGGGGAAGAAGAAGGAGCATGCGGACCGGTCTGCGTTGCCCGTGCCCTTGTCTCAACGATCGATGGGATGGGGCCGGACATGCTCTTACACAGGTGACCTGATTTTCGGATCTTGCGATCCGTCGGGCTCTGAAGGTCGTTGCCGCTGGGGAGTCGATTCTGATCTTCGAAGACGCTCCGGGGCTCACGTCTCCATTCGGCCCTCGGAACTTGCTCTCAGGGTAGAATGCCGGTGCAAGAGAAGAAGGGAGTGAGAAGGGGAAGTTGTTGTAGGAGAACGGGTTGCAGGCGTGTGACTGGCTGTTTTGAAGTTCGTCTGTGGAGCCATGGGCTCCCGTGCACGCCGGGGGCGTGCGCCACGTCAGCGGTCGCGGAACTCTTCGTACCAGTTTTCGGTGACGTGAATGGCCGGCGGGAGGGTCGGCTGGTCGTCGTCTTCGATGCGCTCGCGGGCCAGAATGCGGCCGTCGGGGGCGATGTCGTACGGTACGCCCCTCCCTCGGAGCGTAGGGTTCGCGGAAACGACACGAGCCCCGCCAATCTGGATCTCGTCCTCCGCTTCGATCTCTACCGCCGTTAGCGTGCCGCGACTCTTATAGAACAGCTCTTTGCCGTCGGGACTCCATTCAGGCCGGCAGCCACTGTCGAGAGAGACCTGCCGCCGGTCGACGCCGGACGGGAAGCGCCGGAGGTAGACTTCGTAGTTGCCGGATTGGTCCGAGCAGTAGGCTAGGTAGTCGCCGCTAGGAGAGATCTTGGGGAGGTGCTCTTGGCCTGGAGTCTCGACCAGCGGCTGAACGGAGTCTTCCCTGAGGTCCCGGAGCCACAAGTCCGGGGAGCCGCCTGGCGGCGTCATACGAAAGACGACGTATCGGCCGTCCGGGGACCAATCGGGCTGGTCCGCCGCACCCGGCAATGACACGAGTACTTCGGGCTCGCCGTCAGCGGTAGCGTCGCGCACAAAGAGCTCGCGATTGGTCTGTTTATTCGCGCTGTAAACAATCCGCCGGCCGTCTGGGGACCAAGCAGGATCCTGCGGGACCCAATTTTCGAACGTGAGGCGCTGTGCGGCGGGGCGGTCGACCTCCTGCAGCCACAAAGCAATCGTGTTGTTGTGCTCCATAGTCGCGATGATCCAGTCGCCGGACGGGGATAGGGCAAAATCGCCGATGAAATCTCTGGCTCTCCCTGCGGATTCAAGTCTCGTTCCTGCCCGATCCAACCAGACGAGACCATACTTCGTTTGGTCGTCGAGCAGGTCGACAAACACTAATGTTCCATCAGTCGAGACGGTGGGACCGGAACCGTCCTCCGCAATGGGGAACGGCTCGCCTGTGATTTCTAGCGATTCGAGCGAGAAGGGAGCGGCCCGCAGTCCTGGCTGCGTGGTCACCGGCTGGTAGACGAGGAATCCCTCTTTCGTATACTGCGGGCCGCATCCTTCCACCAGAAAGCGCGTCTCGTTGGTTTCCTGATTCCAAACGTAGATATTCTGTTCGTCCGGCGTTCCCACGCAGAACAGGACCGCGGGAGGACCGGAGCCGCGGGGCAGGTAGCGAGGTTGAGCGTTCCCCGGCCCTTTGGGGTCCTCAACACGATCCAGAGCAACCACCGCCTCGCCTCCGGAGGCGGGAACCTCGTGCAGTAGGGGCGATAGGTTCGAGCCCGTGCTCAGAAGAATCGTTTCTCCATCGGGACTCCAGGCGCCGCCGCCATAGTAGAAGCCTGGGAGTTCGGCCACGACGGTAGGCGGTCCCCCGTCGATACGGATCTTCTTGAGCTGGTCGCCCGTATAGAACCCGACGTACTGGCTGTCGGGCGACCAAAACGCGTGTCTCGCTGCTCCCTGGGTTCCGGGCAGCATCCGTGCTCGCTCGGAATCCATCGGCCGGAGCCAGAGCGATTGGGAGCCGTCCTCCGTTGCCCTGTAGACGATCCAGCGTCCGTTGGGCGATACAGCGGCACGGCCGGGCAACCGAGCGCCAAGGCCGTCGGGCGTGACAGAAAACCGGCGGACTGGCCGCTCGGGCTCTTCTGCGGTGAAGTGCACGTAGGAGATGCCGAGAAACGCCAAGGCGGTAAGAGCAAAAGCGACCATCCATGGGGTCGCTGTCCGAGTTGGCGCCGCGCTCGCCGGGGGAGTCGCCACCGTGGACATCACGCGGGAGGAGCCGGACACTTTCGTCTTGCTCACGGCTCGCAGGTCGATCAGGAAGTCAGCTAGCGATTGATAGCGTTCGTCGGGTTGCTTGGCCAGGGCCTTGTTGACGGCGACCTCGAGTTCCATCGGAACGCCGGTGCGTAGAGACGTGATGGGTTCTGGTTGCTCGTTGAGAATCGAGTAGAGGATCGCCGAGTCGTACTCGCCCTTGAAGGGGCGCTCGCCGACGAGCATTTCGTAGAGCACGACGCCTAAGGCCCAGACATCGGTGCGGTGGTCGACCTCCGCGCCTTGTGCTTGCTCGGGGGACATGTAGGTCGTGGTGCCTAATGTCTGATCGGCTTTGGTGAGGCGGCTGGCTTGCTGAAGCTGGGCCAGACCAAAATCCATGATCGTGACGTGGCCCTTCTTGTCGACGAGGATGTTTTCCGGCTTCACGTCGCGGTGGATGACGCCGCGGTCATGGGCGGCTTGGAGGCCTTCGGCGATCTGTTGGGCGATGGCTAAGGCTTCGTCGAGGGGGAGCGGGCCGCGGGCGATCTTCTCGTCGAGGGTTTCGCCCTCGATGAGTTCCATCGCGATGAAGGTTTGGTTGTCGGCCTCGTCGATTTCGAAGACGGTGCAGACGTTGGGGTGGGAGAGGGCGGCGGCGGACTTGGCTTCGCGGTGGAAGCGTTTGCGGACCTCTTCGTTGCCGAGGAGGTGGGCGGGGAGAAATTTGAGGGCGACTGGGCGGTCGAGCTTGGTGTCTTGGGCTTTGTAGACAACGCCCATGCCGCCCTCGCCGAGCTTGGCGAGGATCTTGTATCGGCTGATAGTGCTGCCGATCATCGTTGGGAAGAGTGTAGCGTCCCAGCCGCTATCGTTCGGGCAGAAACTTCTCCTCCCAGTTCACGATCGTTCGGACGGCAAAAACCGACGCCTTCATCGTTCGGCCTGTTCCGCCGGGGGCTTCCGTAAACAGGAAGCGGTCGCGGTCCAGCGTGACGTCGTAGTTGACTCCCAGCGGGCCGGGGGAAACTCGAAACAGGATCTCGGAGGCCCCCATCGAGAACTCCCCCTCGGTCGACACTTCCACGGCGGTGAAGGCGCCGCCCGGGCCGACGTAGTACAGCTCTTTCCCGTCTCGGCTCCAGCGCGGCTTTTCACCGCCTCCGGATGAGATCGTTGTCTTGCGGCCTCCATTCGGGAAAGGCTGGACGTAGATCTCTATTTGGCCCGACTCGTCGGACTCGTAAGCGATGTATCGGCTGTCTAGAGAGAGCCGGGCTCCGGTCTCGCCCACTCCTGGGGTGTCAGTGAACTTGTGAGGTTCCCCGGAGTCTCCGTCTGCCCGACGCTCGAGGAACTCTATGTCATGAGAGAGTTCCCCTTCTCGGGACGTATACACAATGAACTTGCCGTCGTGAGACCAGGCATAAGGCGTTTCCTCTCCCAGCCCCGATATAAGTGCTACAGGAGGGCGCGATCCGTCCGCCTGAGCAAGGACAATGTTTCCAGACGTGCCAGCTTGCGCGGATCGGAAGGCAACCTGGCTGCCGTCTGGAGACCAGATCGGCTTGTACTCAGATCCCGGTTGTTGGCTTAGCCGGGTACGCGTCTTGCGGACGAGGTCGAAGACCCAAACATCGGGATAGCCGTCCTCTTCGGCGGCATAAGCAACCTGCTTGCCGTCAGGGGAGAGCGCCATCGAGACGCCTCCGACGTCTACGCCGGTTCTCTCCACGACGTTCCCCGACCGGTCGACCCTTACGAGCTGACGGTCGTTACTACCGGCGGTCACATAGCTCAGCACGCCCGCATCCGAGACGGAGAACCCGAAAAAGCCGCTGTTGCCCCCCCACGGAGGAGATATGGGAAGCGCCACGGGGCCGCCCGAGAGCTCGAGCGTAGACAGGTCGAGCGGCTGCGCCATCAAAGTCCCTTCACGGACGAACAAGATGGATCCAGCCGACCCTCCGAAGCGTCTCGGCGAAAAGACGGCGTTGGATCTGTCCGGAAGCAGCCTGCGATGGACCTCCCCGTCGAGCGAGCCCAGGCGGATTCCACCTATTTCCTCTGAGGCGCGGCCAGCGTGATAGAGGAATCGGCGCCCGTCCGGGAGGAAAGACGGGAAACGGTGCAATCCATTGCCCTCTTCCAGTTTCGTGATCGGGACCGGGTCGCCGCCGCGGGCCGAGACGCTGTAGATGGCTCCGGTGGGAACGGGACTGAACAGGATCGTATCTTCGCTGTTCCATGACCCGCCGCGACCGTCCACGGCTTCCGCGATCGTTTGCGGCGGGCCGCCGGCCAGTGCGACTCTCCGCAGCTTTTCATCCGCGAAGTACCCGATTTGGGCGCTATCGGGAGACCAGAACGGATAACGGGCGCCGCGAGTACCTTCCAGTTCTCGCCATTCCGCTGAGTCGAGCGACCGGACCCATAACGACCCGGGCGGAGCCTCCGCCGCCGCGAGGTGTCGGCCGTCCGGCGAGACGCTGAGCTGGCCCGGGCGGCCGCCATTCGGCAGAGGTCCGGTGGAAAGCTCGACCACAGGCAGGTCGGGCGGCGGCGTCTGGTTGAAGTAGGCGAACGAAACTGCCAGCAATGCCAGCGTGACGGCTGCTAGTACCCCAAGCAGCGGGTGTTGGTTGGAACGAAGTGTGGGGCTGGTGGAGGTATCGGGTGCTGACGGCGCCGAGGCCGAGGGAATGATCGTCGAGCGGCCAGACTTGAGTTTGACCGAAAGCGTACGCAGATCGACGATCAAATCGCTGGCGTTCTGGTAACGATCCGCGGCGCCTTTCGCTAAACACTTCCCGACGCAGATTTCCAACTCCATCGGGACGCCGGTGCGAAGGGCGGTGATCGGCTCGGGTTGCTCGTTGAGGACCGAGTAGAGGATGGCCGAATCGTACTCGCCTTTGAAGGGGCGCTCGCCGACGAGCATTTCGTAGAGCACGACGCCTAAGGCCCAGACATCGGTGCGGTGGTCGACCTCCGCGCCTTGTGCTTGCTCGGGCGACATGTAGGTCGTGGTGCCTAGCGTCTGGTCGGCCTTGGTGAGGCGGCTGGCTTGCTGGAGCTGCGCCAGCCCAAAATCCATGATCGTGACGTGGCCTTTGGGGTCGACGAGGATGTTTTCGGGTTTGACGTCGCGGTGGATGACGCCGCGGTCGTGGGCGGCTTGGAGGCCTTCGGCGATTTGTTGAGCGATGGCAAGGGCTTCGTCGAGCGGCAGGGGGCCGCGGGCGATCTTCTCGTCGAGGGACTCGCCCTCGATGAGCTCCATGGCGATGAAGGTTTGGTCGTCGGCTTCGTCGATTTCAAAGACGGTGCAGACGTTGGGGTGCGAAAGGGCCGCGGCGGACTTGGCTTCGCGGTGGAAGCGTTTGCGGACTTCCTCGTTGCCGAGTAGATGGGCGGGGAGGAACTTGAGGGCTACGGGACGGTCGAGCTTGGTGTCTTGGGCCTTGTAGACGACGCCCATGCCGCCCTCGCCGAGCTTGGCGAGGATCTTGTATCGGCTGATAGTGCTGCCGATCATTCAGGGACGATTCTACCGTTTTGCGGCGTGCGGTTTTGGAGACCTTCGAGCGGAGCTCGAAGGCGGCACGGCAGAGCCGTGCGCTACGAGTTCAGAGCGGTGCGTATGAGCAACAGGGAGCGGACCTGGCCTTAGGGTGGAAGTGTCTCTATTTGAATAAGTTATGGCCTGATACGGAAACCGACTACCTACTACCCGGGACCTTCGCTCCCTACGACGAAATGGTACTAGGGTTCTATTGTGCAAACGGGGGATTGGCCTTACTATCGCCACATAGTGAGTCTCGGACTACGCAGTCTTATCAGCGGATTATTTGATGCGGGGCAGAGAGCCGCCGTCATGAGGGGCGGCTCGGACCGGCGGCGAAAGGACCGTGTCGCGGCGGACCGGGAGGTCCGTTTGGAATGGCGCGAAGGCGATGCCTGGCGGGTCGAGCCGGTGGATGCACTGGACTCTTCGGCGACCGGGCTGGGCGTCTTGATGGAGACTCCGCTCCAGGTCGGAACGACGATCTACGTCCTCGAACCCGACCAGCAGGCCGTGCAGGCGCACGTGTGCAACTGCGAAGAGGTCGGCGACAGCTACCGTGTGGGGCTGGCCGTCATCCGCAGGGAGCGAAGGCGGGTGCAGCGTTCTGCAGCCGGAGGGCACGCGCACGTCCGCTGGACAGGCGGCGACGGAAAGACTCTGGAATGCGAGGCTGAAGTCCGGAACGCGAGCGACGGCGGCCTGCAGTTGGGTCTCGACCAGGCTGCCGAGGACGGATCCGTACTGCGCCTTACGGGCGAGCAGGTCGAATGCATGGGAACGGTGCGTTACTCGATTCCGCACGGTTCCAGGCACTTGGTGGGCGTGGAATTGTTGGGCGAAGCGTTCGACGTCAGCCTCGACGAGTAGCGTCGCCGCTGACGCCCGCGCAACTGGCAGCCATTCGTCTTTCGCGCTCGGATCGAGGTAGCGACTCGGAATCCAAGCCGTGCGATCGAGCGATCTACCTAATTCGATTCCGCGCCGATGCTAATGCGTCCGCCCTATTGTGGGTTTCCCGCTGTGCGGCCGATATTTCTAGGTGGACTCATGAAACTCTCAAAACTGCTGAGCTGGGGTGCGCGCAAGGATGACGGCGGGGGCCAGGCTCGTGAATCGACCGGATCCTCGACGCCGTTCTGGAGCCTAGGCACGACGAAGGAGCCCAAGGTTGCAGCGCCCAAGCTGGATGGGGCGGCGCGTGTGGACTGGGTTGAAGACGGTCAGCCGCGGCATCAGACTCTCGTCGAATTCTCCGAAGGCGTCGCGCGGTTGCGGACGGCCACGGGACCGGCGGCCGGCGCCGGAGTGTGGGTGACGCCGCAGGGCGGCAGGCCGCTGGCAGCCAGATTGACGGATCGCCGCGAAGAGGACGGCGGCGTGCGACTCGAGGTCGCACTCGACTGCGTGAACAACGACCTGGGCGGCGCGGGCCGAGTCCGCATGCAGGCCATCGGCGCCGACGCCGCATTGACGACGCAGGCAGTACGAATCGTCGTCTCGGATACCCAGGGTGCGATTGACGTGGCGTCGACTCTCGCTGTCGACCCGGGCGTGCTGGTCTTGTTGGAAGCGCGAGAGTACGGCTGCCTGGGAGTGGTACGCGGGTCGCGGCCGGAAGGCGAAGATTTTGTGGTTCAGGTCGAGACTGTGATGCAGGCCCGGGCGCTTGAGGCCGCAGCGTAGATCGCGCGCCCTCCTACTAGACCGACTCAGCGATTCGGCGGGCTATGGCTTCAGGAGGCTGGAGTGCGTCCACGTGCAAGTCGGCGTGTGAGTAAGCCTCGCGCCGAGAATCGAGAAGGGCGTTGAAAGAGGCCTGGTCTTGCGCCAGCGGGCGATGGGTTTCCGCTTGAACACGCTCCCATAGGGCTTCGGCCGGAGCATCGAGCCAGACGGACAGTCCGGCATCGGCGGTGGCCTGCCGATTCCTCTCGAAGGCGAAGGCGCCGCCCCCGAGGGCCACGACGCGGGCCCGACCGCAACTGACTTGGTCCGCTTGGGCGCGCAGCGCGTTGTGTTCGATATCGCGAAACACGGCTTCTCCCTGCTGCTCGAAGACTTCGCGAATGGAACAACCGGCCAGGCGCTCGATCTGTTCGTCCAGGTCCATGAAATCCCAGCCGAGGATTTCGGCTAGAAGGCGACCGACGGTGGACTTGCCGGAGCCCATGAAGCCGACGAGGTAGATGCCGGGGGTCTTCTTGAGTTTTTGATTCATTCCGGTGGCTGCTTTCCAGCTTGGTTCATCCGCGTCATTCGCGCAAAGACGATGCGCGGGAAGAGACGCGCGGCGAGGACCAGCGCCCATCCCATGCGCGGGACGACGATGGTCCGTTTCCCTTTTCGGACGCCGCGGACGATCGTTTCAGCGCATTGGTCCGGCGTGATCTTGAGCGGACGGTGATCGCGGACGGAGGGCGGGATTTCGCCTGCGAGCGCATGGGAGGAGAATCCCGTCCCAACGTATCCCGGACAGACTTGGACGACATGGATTCGCTTGTCGGCCAGTTCCATGCGGAGTGCGTCCGAGTAGGCATGGAGGGCGTACTTGGAGGCAGTGTAGATCGTCTGCCAGGGGAGCGGAACCTTGCCGCCGATGGAGCCGACGTTGACGATCGCGGAGCCGGGCGACATGACGGGGACGGCTTGGCGAACGAGCTCGACCGGAGCGAAGAAGTTGACCTCGAAGAGGAGACGGACATCGCTGGGTTCGGATTCGTGAGAGGGACGATAGAGCCCGACCCCGGCGTTGTTGACGAGGACGTCGATGCGTCCGAAGCGGTCGCGAACGGCGGCGGCGAGTTCGCCGAGGCGGTCGACTTGGGAGAGGTCAAAGGGAAAGACGGCAACCTCGGTGTCAAGGCCGGCGGCGACGGTTTGGAGGTCGCTCTCCGAGCGTGCAGTGAGGGCCAGAACGGCGCCTTGGGAGGCGAAGCGACGGGCGCAAGCGGCGCCGATTCCCGAGGACGCTCCGGTGATCCAAACGACTTTGCCGCGGAGGTCCAACGTGGGCTTTCGATCGGTTGACCCGAGGGGGCCGAGCGGGGATCATCGTAGCATGTCGGAGACGAGCGACCTGCTTCCGCTGTTCCCGCTGGAGCTGGTTCTTTTCCCGGGCGCCGAACTTCCGCTGCACATTTTTGAACCGCGGTATCGGCGGATGGTGGGGGACGCGATGGACGCGCGCTCGGAGTTTGGGATCGTCACGGCCAAGGGCCAGAGTCTGAGTCCGATCGGTTGCACGGCGATCGTGGAGAAGGTCGTGAAGCGGCACGACGACGGGAAGTTCGACGTGCTGACGCGCGGGGTACGCCGGTTCCGTACGGTGGCGCTCGACCAGAGCGAAGAGATCGTCCGGGCTCGCGTGGAGTATTTCGACGACGAGCCGGGGGTCGCGTTGGAGCAGGACGAAGTACGGGCGCTGTACGAGCTGGCGATCAAGGCGGCGACGCTGGCTGGGCATCATTTTGAGAAGCCGCTCGATACGGATAATTTGCAGCCGAGTTTCCTGGCGGCGGCGGAGTTGCCGTTCGATTTGGCGTTCAAGCAGAAGCTGTTGGCGTTGCGGAGTGAGACGCAGCGGGCGGCGGAGATGACGACGTTCTTGGAGGCTTGGATTGAGAGGCAGCAGGCGACGGATCGGGCGCGGGCGCTGAGTATGCGGAATGGGAAAGGGCCGCATTAAGGGGAAGATGGACGGGCGGGTGCTCTTGCTTCGCAAGTCGCCTTGGCGGCGGGACTGAAGTCCCTTTGCGGGCTGAAGCCCGCGCCACACGGAGTCCGCTAGTTGAGGTAGTAGGTGCGGTAGAGGGTATCGCGTTGTTTGGGGACGAAGCCGGCGTCGCGGATCATGCGGCGCAGGTCCTCTTCGGTGGCCGAGTGCTGGGCGCCGGCTTGGCTGACGACGTTCTCCTCCAGCATCACGGAGCCGACGTCGTTGCCGCCGAAGCGGAGGCCGAGTTGGCAGACCTTGAGGCCCTGGGTGACCCAGGAGGTCTGGATGTTGAGGATGTTGTCCAGATAGATGCGGCAGATAGCCAGCGTCTTGAGGAATTCGACGCCGGTGGCTTCTTCGGGGACCTTCTTGCCCAGCGGGTTGTTGACCGGCTGGAAGGGCCAGGGGATGAAGGCCGTGAAACCGCCGGTCTCTTCTTGCAGACGACGGATGGTTTCCAGGTGATTGACGCGATGCTCGATGGTTTCGCCGCAGCCGAACATCATGGTGGCGGTGGTGCGCATGCCGAGCTGATGCGCAGTGCGATGGACGTTGATCCAGTCTTCGCTGCGGCACTTCAAGCGGGCGATCTTGACGCGGACCTCGTCGTCGAGAATTTCCGCGCCGGCGCCGGGGATGGAGTCGAGGCCGGCGGCCATCAGACGCTCTAGGGTTTCGCGGATGGAGAGGTTGGAGACGTTGGCGACTTCCAGCACCTCAGGCGCGGAGAGGCAGTGGAGGTGGATCTTGAAATCCTTCTTGAGGCGCGAGAAGAGATCTTCGAAATAGACGATGTCGAGGTCGGGGTTGACGCCGCCCTGCATCAAGACGCCGGTGCCGCCGAGGTCGATGGTCTCCTGGATCTTCTTCGCGATCTCTTCATAGGGGAGCGTGTAGCCTTCCTGGTGGCCCATGGGACGGTAGAAGGCGCAGAAGGTGCAGTACTCAGTGCAGAAGTTGGTGTGGTTGATGTTGCGATCGATGATGTAACTGGCGACGCCTTCTGGGTGCAGCTTGGCGCGAAGGGCGTCGGCGTCCATGCCGAGACCGATGAGGTCGTCTGAGTGGAAGGCGTCGAGCGCCTGTTCGGGAGTCATTGCGCGGGGCATGGGGCTGGATCGGGTCTTTTAGGTGAGAGCGGGTACGGCAAGGAAGTTGGGGGTGCGGCCGGGTTCGACGATGCCGAGGTCGCCGGCGGCTTTCAAAAAGTAAGCCATAGCGCGTCGTTCGTCTTCGCCGAGGGTATAGGAAATGCTGCGGGTGACGTAGTCGCGGACGAGGTCGGGCGAGAGGCCGAGACGGGGAGCTTCAGCGGCCACGATCTCGTCGATGTGAGCGGCGCCGTAGGCGGCCGACTCTTCGAAGATGGCTGCAAAGCGGGGATCGGCGGAGGAACGTTTGGCGGCCCAGACGGCGAAGACCATGGGGAGGCCCGTGGTCTCGACCCACTCGACGCCCATGTCGTAGACGTGTACGGGCTGACCGTCGTACTCGGTCATTTCGGGATCGAGGTGGAGCGCCGGGTCGCCGATGATGAGCGCGGCGTCGGCGACTTCAAGCATTTCGGTGAGCTTGGGGGGGTAGGGCCGGACGCGGGGGAGGATGCCGAATTTGCGGGCGAGCAGCGTCTGGGTCATGACGACCGAGGTGCGCGAACCAGTGTCGGCCGCGAGGGATTCGATCTCCTCAAGCGGCTTCTTGGAGACGATGAGGATGCTGCGAACTGGGCCGGTGCAGGCGATGGCCGAGCCGGGGATGACGACGAGATCGGGCTGGCGGGCTAGCTCGATGACGGGGACGAGGCCGATGTCGGCGGCGCCGGAACGGAGAGCATCGGCGCACTCGGCGGGGAGGTCGAAGCGGAGATCGACGAGCCCCTGCTGCGGGCCGCGAGTGAGGCCCCACACCAGCGGAGAGGTGTTGAGGTAGCTGACGGCGGAGACTCGGGGGAGGGCGCTCATCGCGTAAATGACTAGTTTATCAACGGACAGAGTCGTGGGAGCCCGCGCATAGGGCGAGGTAGGTTTCCACTCGATCGGAAGTCCACGTGGGCACTCCGCATCCGAAGAAGTCGAAGTCCTCGGTCCAAATGGGAGAGTCGAGCGTCAAGGCGACGGCCAGTACCGGCCAGTCCTCTTCGTCGCGACCGGCGAGTCTACGACGGGCCTCTAGCTCTTGTCCTCGATAGGCGGCTGGTTCCACTTGGGCAATGACCGATGAGAGTGAAGCCAGAAAATCCAGGAAGTCCCGTTCAGGCAAACCGCGACGCGTCAGGATGAGGGGTAGGTGTTCGGCTGCCTCTTCGAAGGCTGTATTCGGGGCGAGGAACTCCACTCCGCCGGCATTAGCGGACCAGCAACTGCCGGACCTTGCGACCCAAGACGGCTCGGATCAAGATATTGGCGTCGAGGATGAGCACGCTCAAGCTTTGGACTTGCGGGCCTTCGAGCGGAGGATTTTGAAGTCGTCTACCAATTGGTGGTCGGTGAGTCCAGCGGCTTCGATGAGTTCGTCGAGTTTTTGACCGGCTGTTCGCAACGCCGTCAGTTCTTCTTCAGACGGCTTGGGTCGAGTGGGTACATAGACACCGATGGTCGCCCCGTGGCGTGTGATCGCGACGGGTGTTTCCGATTCGAGGTAGTGGGCGAGGTTTTCCCGGAACTCGCGAATGCCGACTTTGCTGGAGTGCATTTTTGTGTACACGATGATAACACATCGGATCGTGCTGCTAGGCTCTGGGCGATGCGGACGCTGCTTGCTGTCGGACTCCTGTTGCTGGGCGCTTGTGGGGCGCCTCCGGATGAGATCGTGCCCGGGGTGCGATTTCTGTCCGGCCCCGTGAACGGGTTGGCCGTGGATGGACGGGTACTGTTCTACGGGGACGCGGGGACGGAGATGCCGGGGGTCGATGCGTTGTTCCTGACGCACCATCGGCGGGACGTGTTGGCGTACGCGGATGTGGGTGCGGGCCAGGTGACGGCTCCGGCTGAGGAGCGGGCGCTGTTTGCGGAGCCGGAGGTGTACTGGGCGGCGTATCAAGAGAGCCGGATCCATGACTATGCGCAGCAGTCGTCCAAGGTGTTGACGGAGCCGATGCGGGTGGACCGTTGGGCGGCGGACGGAGATCGGATCACGCTGTTGGACGGAGCGCTGGAAGTCGAGGTGCTGGCGACGCCGGGGTATACGCGGGGGGCGGTCAGCTATCTGCTGGAGAGGGGCGGGCGGCGGATCGCGGTGACGGGCGACCTAGTCTACGGCGACGGCCAGATCCTTGACCTGTTCAGTTTGCAGGACGCGATTCCCGAGGCGGACACGCGGGGATACCACGGCTACGCGGCGCGGGCGGCGGACGTGATTGAGAGTCTGCGGAAGATCTCGGCTTGGGAGCCGGACGTGATCGTTCCTGCGCGGGGCCCGTTGATCGAGAACCCGCAGGTGGCGATCGGAAAGCTGATTGCGCGCCTGCAGGAGCTCTTTCAGCTGTACTACCGGACGGATGCGTTGCGCTGGTACTGGGGGGAAGACAATCTGCGGGTCCGGGCGCGACGAGTGCTTTCCGATGCGCAAATCGAGTGGATGCCGACGGCGCGGGAGTTGCGCGAGATTCCGCCGCGCTGGATGCACAAGTTCGGAACTTCGCGGCTGATTGTTTCAGACACGGGGAGCGCGTTCTTGATTGACTGCGGGAGCGAAGACGTGATCGAGCGCATCCGGGACCTGCAGGTGCGCGGGGTGGTGAAAGAGGTGGAAGGGATCTTTGTCACGCACTATCACGACGACCACACCGATTGGGTCGAGCGGATGGCGGAAGAGTGTGATTGCCCGGTCTATTCTGGGCCGGAGACGGCGGATATTCTGGAGCGTCCGCTGGCCTACAGGATGCCGGCGCAGACGGATCAGGCGATTTCGGATGTCCAGGTCCTAAAGCAGGACGAGGTACTGGAGTGGCGGGAGTATCGGCTGACCTATACGTACTTTCCCGGGCAGGCGCTGTTGCACGGCGGGCTGCGATTGGAGCGCGAGGGTGGTGAGAAGTATTTCTTCATCGGCGACTCGTTCAGCCCCACGGGCCTGGACGACTACTGCATTCTGAATCGCCACTTCTTGCATCCGGGGCTGGGGCACTTCCGGTGCCTAGACGAGATTGAGGCGGCGGGTCCGGAGTATTGGCTGGTGAATCAGCACATCGAGCCGATATTCCGTTATTCGCCGGAGCAGCTCGACTTTATGCGCGAGACGTTGGAGGGCAAGCGGAGGGTCGCGACGGAGTTGCTGCCTTACGACGATCCCAACTTCGGGTTGGATGAGCAGTGGGCGCGGCTCTATCCCTATGAACAAGCGGTCGAGGCGGGCGAAGAGTTTGAGATGTGGGCGCTCGTGTTCAATCACTCGAACGAGGAGCGGACGTTCCAGGTGACGCTCGATTTGCCTGAGGGGTGGGCGGGTGAGCCGGAGTTGGAGTTGACGGTAGCGCCGCGAACCGAGGGGCGCGCTTCGACGAAGGTTCGGCCCTCTGACGGAGCGCGTGGGTTGGCTGTGATTCCGGCGGATGTGGCCTGGGGCGAGCGCGTGCTGCCGTCGTGGGTGGAGGCGATGGTGGAGGTCGGAGGCGAGTAGGAGCGGTGTCGGCTGGGGTTGGTCGGTGTCGGCCGGGGTTGGCTACACTGGTCGATTCGTTATGAAACTGAACATTCTAGTGCTGCCGGGAGACGGCATCGGTCCTGAAGTTACCGCCCAAGCGATGAAGGTGCTGGAGCACGTCGCGAAGAAATGGGGGCATGAGTTGTCCATTTCGGAAGGGCTACTGGGCGGCATCGCCATCCATAAGACGGGGGGGCCCTTCCCGGACGAGACGCGCGAGAAAGCGCTGGCGGCCGATGCGACGCTGCTGGGCGCGGTCGGACTGCCGGAGTTCGACGAACTGCCGCCCTCGGAGCGGCCTGAGAAGGGGTTGCTGGGAATCCGCAAGGCGCTGGACGTATTCGCGAACCTGCGGCCGGTGGCGGCGTACGAAAGCCTGATTGACTCCTCGCCGCTCAAGAACGACATCGTGGCCGGAACGGATATTCTGATTGTCCGGGAACTGACCGGCGGCCTGTATTTTGGGCAGCCGCGCGGCGTGAGCGAGGTCAACGGAGAAGAGACCGCGGTGAACTCGATGGTCTATCGCCGGTCGGAAGTCGAGCGCGTGACGCGGATGGCCTTCAAGCTGGCGCAAGGGCGGCGGAAGAAGCTGACTTCGGTAGACAAGGCCAACGTGCTGGAGAACTCACAGATGTGGCGACGCATCGTCACGGAGATTGCACCAGAGTTCCCCGACGTGGAACTGGAGCACGTGTTGGTCGACAACTGCGCGATGCAGTTGATCCTGCGGCCGTCGTCGTTCGACGTGGTCGTGACGGAGAACCTCTTCGGCGACATTTTGAGCGATGAAGCTTCGGTGTTGGCTGGATCGATTGGGATGCTGCCGTCGGCGTCGATCGGCGATCCGCTGCCCTCGGGCGCCTGGCGCGGACTGTATGAGCCGGTGCACGGCTCGGCGCCGGACATTGCCGGAGAGAACAAAGCGAATCCGTTGGCGGCGATCGGTTCGGCGGCCGCGATGTTGGACTACAGCTTCGGTTTGAAGGAAGAGGCTCGCGCGATCGAGAAAGCGATGCACGCGGTGCTGGATTCGGGCAATGTGACTGCGGATCTGCGACCGAAGGGTACGCCGGCGACGACGGAGCAGGTCGGACAAGCTGTCTGTGACGCGATCGGTTGAGGATTGGGAGCGCGGAGTCCTGCGAAGGTGGGCGCGGCGGTCCGACCGGAGATGCTTCGCAGGTTGCAACAACGCAGCCTTCACGGTCGCGGCACCGTTGTTGGGCGACGAACCGTTGTGGTTTGTCGGCGTTGCGTCGCGGCGCCGTTGTTGGACGGCGGCCCGTTGCGGCTAGCCTGGTCTACGGATGGAGAGGCCTAGTTCGTTGAGGTTGCGGACGGGGATGGTGTTGGGGGCTTCGCACATGAGGTCCGTTCCCTTCGCCGTTTTGGGGAAGGCGATGACGTCGCGGATGGTGGTTTCGCCGACTAGGAGCATGATCAGGCGATCCAGGCCTAGGGCGATGCCGGCGTGCGGCGGGGTGCCGTACTCTAACGCTTCCAGGAAGAATCCGAAGCGGTGCTTGGCTTCTTCTTCGGTGAAGCCCAGGGCTTCGAAGATTTGCGACTGGATGTCTTGGCGGTGAATACGGACGGAGCCGGAGCCTAGTTCGACGCCGTTGAGCACCAAATCATACGCGCGGGACCGGCAGTCGGCGGGGGCTGAGCGCAGTTTGTCCATGTCCTCCTCGTGCGGCGAGGTGAACGGGTGGTGGGAGGACTGCCAGCGCTCGTCGTCCTCGTCCCAATCGAACATCGGGAAATCGGTGACCCAGAGGAAGCGCAGGTCGGCGGGGTCCATGAGGCCGTGGCGGTCGGCGAACTTGCGGGCGCACTCCATGCGGAGCGTGCCTGCGGCTAGGAGTACGTCGTGGTCGGGGCGCGGGCCCTTCGGCTTCTCGATCGCGGTGGCGAGGAGGAGGAAGTCGCCGTCCTCGTAGCCGGTGCGCTTGCGCAGCTCGGGCATAGACTCGGCGAATTTCTTTTCGAGGCCCTTCGGGTCGTCAAAAACTTTGAGGTTGCGCTCGGCGGCGAAGGGGCGGAACTCTTCGCGCTCGCGGCGGGAGAGTTGGCCGACGTTGGGGATGCGGATGGCGACGAGCGGCGTGCCGTTGTCGAGATCGGCAAAAAGGTCGTTGACGCGTGCGAGCGGCGGGAGGCGCAGGTCGGGTTTGTCGGAGCCGTACTGCTCGATGGCGTCGGCGTAGGTGAGGCGGGGCAGGGGGAACTGCTGCTTCTTGGCCTCGGCGGTTTCCAGCAGTGTGGCGACGAGAGTCTCGATGACGCCGAGCACGTCCTCTTCGCGGGCGAAGGACATTTCGAGATCGATTTGGGTGAACTCGGGCTGGCGGTCGGCGCGGAGATCCTCGTCGCGGAAGCAGCGGACGATCTGGAAGTATTTTTCGTACCCGCCGATCATGAGCAACTGCTTGAAGAGCTGCGGGGACTGGGGGAGGGCGTAGAAGGAGCCGGGTTGGATGCGGCTGGGGACGAGGTAGTCGCGGGCGCCCTCGGGGGTCGAGCGCGTCATGAAGGGCGTCTCGATTTCGAGGAAGCCTTGTTCGTCGAGCGCTTTGCGGACGGCGAAGTTGAGCTTGTGGCGCAGCATCAAGTTGCGCTGCATACGCGGGCGGCGCAGATCGATGTAGCGGTGTTTGAGGCGGGTCTCTTCGCCGACGTTCTGTCCGTCGTCATCGTCTTCAAGGACGAAGGGAGGCGTTTCGGAGACGTTGAGGACCTTGAGGTCGTCGCAGGCAATTTCGACTTCGCCGGTATCCAGGTTGGGGTTGATGGTGTCGGCGTCGCGCTTGACGACTTCGCCTTCGACGGCGATGACGAATTCGCTGCGGAGGTTTTCAGCGAGCGCGTGGGTTGCCTTGTTGCGCTCGGGGTTGAAGACGATTTGGGTGATGCCGGTGCGGTCGCGCAGGTGGATGAAGATGAGGCCGCCGAGGTCGCGGCGGCGATGGACCCAGCCCATGAGCTGCGCGCGCCGGCCGACGTCGGCCGGGCGCAAGTCTCCGCACATGTGCGAGCGCTTGAGGTCCCCTAGGAAATCAAGCGTCACGGTCGATTCAGTTTCGGTTGCCATCCTCGGATTCCTTGGAGTTTTCTTCTTGGTCTTGCGCCAGGTATTCGCGGCTGAGGCGGACGTAGCGCTGGGCGTTGTCCTGGATGCCGGCGAGCTCTTTGTCGGTGAGCGGTCGGCGCACCTTGGCGGGCGAGCCCATGACGAGGCTGCGCGGCGGGATATCTTGGCGTTCCAGGACGAGCGAACCGGCGGCGACGAGGCATTCCTTGCCGACGACGGCGCCGGAGAGGACGGTGGAGCCCATGCCGATGAGCGTGTCATCGCCGATGGTGCAGCCGTGCACGGTGCAGGAGTGTCCGACGACTACGCGCTCTCCGATGAGGAGGGGGGCGTCGTCGTCGACGTGCAGGCAGGAGTTGTCTTGGATGTTGGTCTCGTCGCCGATCTCCACGCGAGCGATGTCGGCGCGAATGGTGACGTTGGGCCAGACGCTGATGCGCTCGCCGAGGACGATGTCGCCGATGAGTTGGGCGCTGCGATCGACAAAGGCCGACGCGGCAGCCTGAGGCCGCTTTCCACGAATCGAGCGAAACATGACGGTTGGAGACGGGCGGAGACCGAAAAGGCCCGTATTCAGCCAAGATTAGCATGTTGGGGGCCTAGGTATGCGGGGTTGGCGGGGTGCAGTGGGCAGGGTCGGCGGCGGAAGATGTGGGTGCTTCAGCGGCGGCAGTTGCCGGTGACAGTCAACACGCGCTGGGATGCCTCCGTGGCGCTGAAGCCTGGATGTGACAGTCACCGCAGGCGACAGCGTCGCGCGCGATTCTGGTCGGCTGACAATACTCTTACAATCTCCTTGCGAGCTTCTGACCACTGGCGGAGGGGCTGGGCCTAGTCTCAGGGACAAGGAGCTTGAAAATGATGTTCAAACGCGTTCTTGTCCTGATTGGGTGCTTGACGGTTTCTGCGGCTGCGGCTGACGTGGCGGCGCTGGACGTGGAGATGTCGTCTCCGCTGGTGCTGGCTGACGGCGCGCGGACGGCTTACTTGCGGGTGGAGTTGCGGGGGCTGAACCGGCGCAGCTCCGAGCGGGCGCCGGTGAACGTGGCGATTGTGCTCGACCGGTCGGGATCGATGCAGGGCGAGAAGATTGCCGAGGCGCGGCGCGCGGCGATTGCGGCGTTGCAGCATCTGGATCGCGACGACATCGTGTCCGTGGTTACGTACCAGTCGACGGTGGACGTAGTGGTTCCGGCGACGAAGCTGCATGATCGGCGGGCGGTGGAGGAGGCGATTCGGCGGATTGGCGCGGATGGGAAGACGGCGCTGTTCGGCGGGGTGAGCAAGGGGGCGCGAGAGCTGGAGAAGTTCTTGGATGAGAACCGCGTGAACACGTTGCTGTTGCTTTCGGACGGGCTGGCGAATATTGGGCCTAGTTCGCCGGGTGAGTTGCGGCAGTTGGGCGCGTCGCTGGCGCGGCAGGGGATCTCGGTGACGACGATCGGGCTGGGGCTCGATTACAACGAGGACTTGATGACCGGGCTGGCGATGGCGAGCGACGGGAATCACTTTTTTGTGGAAGAGGCGCGGGACTTGGAAACGGCGTTCTCGAAGGAGTTCGGCGGGGCGGTTTCCGTGGTGGCGCAGGGTGTTCGACTTCACATCCGTTGCGCGGAGGGCGTGCGGCCGGTGAGAGTGCTGGGACGCAAAGCGCAGATATCCGGACAGAGCGTGCATGCTTCCATGAACCAGTTGCTGAAGGACCAGGCGCGGTACCTGATGCTGGAGCTGGAGATTGATGCCGGGGCCGATGGACGGGTGCAGCGCGTGGCCGACGTGGAAGCGCGGTTTCGGAATCTGCTGGACGGTGGAGATCAGACGCTGATGGATAGCGCGGTGGTGACTGCGACGTCGTCCGCGGCGGCTGTGGAGAATCGTCGGAATCGCGAGGTCAACGTGGAAGTCGTGCGCCAGATTGGCGCGGAGCAGAATTTGGCGGCGACGGCGCTGCGCGATGAAGGCAGAGTGGAAGAGGCTCGCAGGGCATTCGAGAGCAACGCGCAGTATCTGCAGAGGAACTACGTCGTCTTGCAGGACGAGGAGTTGCGCAAAGAGGCGGAGAGCAACGTGCGCGCGAGCGAGAATGTGGAAGACGACGCTGAGTGGAAGCGCGAGCGAAAGGTACAGAAGCAGGGGCAGTACGCCACGCAGCAGTCGATCGCGCTACCTTCGGCAAAGACGAAGGCCGACCCGAAGAAGTAGGACTTGAAACCGAAGCTCATCGCAGTTCTAGCGCTGATCGTTTTGGCGCCCCTGGCCGTGGTTGCATGGCTGGGGGCGAAAGCTGTTCAGGACGAACAGTCGATGCGAGAGTTCGGATTCCGCGAGCTGATGCTGGGGCAATTGCGGGCGGTGGACGCGGTGATCGTGGGCTCGGTGGACGCCTATCGCGAGCGGTTGCTGGCGGAGATGACGCCTCCGTCGCAGGATATTGCTGAGCTACGTCAGCGCAGCCGCGAATCGGCCTACGCAACACAGTTCTACGTTCTGGGAGCGGATGGGCGTCTGGTTTATCCACCGGTCGCCGAGGCCGGGGATTTGAGCGAAGACGAGCGGGAGGCACTGAGGCGGACGCAGCGGATTTGGGATGAGGGAGAGTTGTCGGTTCGGGCGACGCTGACTGGCGACGCTGTTTCGGGCCGGTCCCTCTCGAGCCTGGCTGTGGCCGACGAGGCGCGGTGGCATACCTGGTATCGAGACCGGGGACTGCAGCTACTGTTGTGGCGTCGTGCGGGGGACGCGATTCAGGCGGCCGAAGTCAACCGGACGCGATTCATGGCCGACTTGATTGCCGCGTTACCGGAGACGGACGGGCTGGCGCCGGAGTTGGCCGAGGGGCAGGTGCGACTGGTGGACTCGGCTGGCCGGACGCTCTATCAATGGGGCGCGGCGGAGCCGCCGGAAGAGGCGGCCCCGACGGCGACGATGCCGGTGAACGAACCGCTGGCAGCATGGCGGCTGGAGTACTACGCCTCAGGCTCTTTGGCGGGAGCGGCGCTCGGCGGCGGGCCGTGGTGGAGCTCGGCGGCGACTCTGGGGTTGCTGGCTGTGGGGGTGCTGGGTTTGGCGCTCTATTTCTATCGCGAGCAAGCGCGTGAAATGCGAGAGGCTGAACAGCGGGTGAGCTTTGTGAATCAGGTGTCGCATGAATTGAAGACGCCGCTGACGAATATCCGCATGTACGCCGAGCTGCTGGACGAAGATGTCCGGGCGCGGGAGGATCAACGGTCGAGCCGGTATCTCGACGTGATTGTGTTTGAAAGCCAGCGGCTGAGCCGGCTGATCGGCAATGTGCTGAGTTTTGGCCGCAGTCAGCGGGATGCGCTGGATTTGCACCCGAAGCCGGGCGTTGTGGACGAGGTGATCGGGCGTGTGCTCGAGCAGTTCAGGCCAGCGCTGGAGTCTAAGAAGGTCCAGGTTGAATTCCAGGCGGGTGCGGGAGAAGAAGCATCCTTTGACCCGGACGCTCTGGAGCAGATCCTGGGGAATCTTGTGGGCAATGTGGAGAAGTACGCGGCCTCTGGAGGTTTGCTCCGTGTCGGCTCCAGCCAAGACGGCGGCCGAATAGAAATCACGGTCGAGGACGAGGGGCCCGGGCTGTCCGCAGGCGAGGCGCGGAGGGTGTTCGAGCCGTTCTATCGCGTTCACAATCGGTTGACTGAAGGCGTTAGCGGAACCGGTATTGGACTGGCGATCGCACGCGAATTGGCTCGGTTGCACGGCGGCGATTTGGAGTTGGCGCCTAGTGAGCGAGGGGCTTGCTTCCGGCTGAGAATGGAGTGTCCGCCGGGCGGCGCGAAGGAGGCCGAAGATGCGCGTACTCGTAGCTGAAGACGATGCCAACATTCGCGCCGGACTTGAAGACGTACTGGCGCGAGAGGGGTACGAGCCTTTGGGGGCCGCCGACGGCGCTGAGGCGTTAGAGATCTATCGGCGGGAGTCGCCGGACTTTGTCTGTCTGGACATCATGATGCCGGGCATGGACGGGTATCAAGTTTGCCGGGAGATTCGTCGGGACGACCCGGACACGCCGATCATCTTCATTTCCGCGAAATCGGAAGAGGTCGATCGAGTGGTCGGGCTGGAGTTGGGGGCGGACGACTTTATTCTGAAGCCGTTCGGCGTCAGCGAGGTGCTGGCGCGCATCCGGGCGGTGACGCGGCGCTGTTACAGCCAGGCGCGGCGTGAGGACACGCCCGAGCCATTCGCGATGGCCGATTTGGAGATTCTGCCGACGCAGTTGCGGGCGCGGCGCGGCGAGGAGCTGATTGACTTGAGCTTGCGCGACGTGAAGATCTTGAGTCTGCTCCACCGCATGAGCGGGCAGGTGGTCGACCGGCAAAGAATGTTCAACGAGTGCTGGGGCATGGAGCATCTCGCGAACAGCCGCACGCTGGACCAGCAGATCTCGCAGCTCCGCAAGCGAATCGAACACGATCCGAAGAGCCCGAAGATCATTCGCACGGTGCACGGCGTCGGCTATCGCTACGACGGATAGCTCCGCTATCCTGCGCTTGCGGGCTTTGCCCGCTGCTGTCGTCGCTTCTGATGCTCTTTCCGCGCGAGTTTATTGAGACTCACGGCACGGCCTTTCCGGCGTGGTCGCTGGAGGACTCTCGCGCCTATGCTCGCGATCTGTCGCGGGCGCATTACGAAAATTTTCAGGTCGTCAGCTTTCTGCTGCCGAAGCGCCTGCACCAGGATTTCTTCCATGTCTATGCCTTTTGCCGTTGGGCGGACGATTTGGGCGACGAGATGGGAGAGCGCGGGCCGCGGTTGCTGGCTTGGTGGCGGGCTGAACTAGAGGCGATGGTCGACGGGCGGACGCGGCATCCGGTGTTCGTCGCGCTAGCGGAGACGGTGGAGCGGTACGGAATGGAGCCGAAGCCGTTTCGGAATCTGATTCACGCCTTCCAGCTCGACCAGGTCGAGACGCGATACCGGACTTATCAGCAGGTGACAGACTACTGCGTCTATTCGGCGAATCCGGTGGGCCGTTTGGTCCTGCACTTGGGCGGGTATACCGACGCCGGGCGGCGGGCGTTGTCCGACAAGACCTGCACGGCGTTGCAGCTCGCGAACCACTGGCAAGACGTTCGGCGCGACTTTGAGGATCGGGACCGCATCTATCTGCCGGAGGACGTGCTGGCGAAACACGGCGCTTCGCACGACACGGTTGCGCGTGACCTGGAGGCTGGGACGGCGAGCCCGGAGTTGCGGGCGGCGGTGCGGGAGTTGGTCGATCGTACCGAGACGCTTTTCCACGAAGGGCTGCCGCTGTGCGATCAGGTGGACCGGCGGTTGGCGATCGACCTGGAGCTTTTCAGTCGCGGTGGAATGGCGGTGCTCGACAAGATCCGGGCTCAGGACTACGACGTGATCCGCGAGAGACCCCGGGTGGGCAAGTTCGACCGGTTGCGGCTGCTCGCGGGCGTCTTGCTTCGGCGGACGTTTGGGATTCGGGCGGCGCCTCGAAAAGCCGCCGCCGCGGGTGGGCCCTCATGACGCTCGAGCAGTCGTTTGCGCATTGCCGGCGGGTGGCGAAGGAGCGCGCGCGCAACTTCTATTATTCGTTCTTGTTGCTGGACCGCGAACGCAAGGATGCGATGTGCGCGGTATACGCCTTTATGCGGTCTTCCGACGACCTGAGCGACGAGACGGCTCCGCCGTTGGAGGAGCGCAGGGCGAACATGGCGGCTTGGCGGGCGAAGCTGGACCGCGCGCTGGCGGGAGAGACGGGCGAGGATCCCGTACTCCCGGCTTTTCGCGCGACGGTCGAAAAGTATGAGATTCCACACGAGTACTTTTACGATTTGATTGACGGCGTGTCGTCGGATCTCGAGACGCGAACATTTGAAACCTTCGACGAGCTCTATCGCTATTGCTACCAAGTAGCGTCGGTGGTGGGGCTGACGATCATCCACATCTTCGGCTTCAAGGATCCACGGGCGCTGGAGCTGGCCGAGAAGTGCGGATTGGGATTCCAACTCACGAACATCTTGCGGGACGTGCGCGAGGACGCGGAGATGGAGCGTGTCTATCTTCCCGCCGAGGACCTCGTGCAGTTCGACTTGGACCGCGCGCAACTGCTTGCAGCGAGTCCGGAAGAGTTCCATGACGACCCAAGATTTGAGAAGCTGATGCGCTTCGAGTGGCAACGTGCCGCCGATTACTATGAGCAGGCCGCGCCCTTGCTGGAGATGGTGGATCCGACGAGTCGACCGGCGTTGTGGGCGATGATCGCGATCTACCGCGGCGTCCTGGGCCGCATCGATGCTTTGGGATACGACGTTTACGCAGAACGGGCTCGGCTTTCGTCGTTGGAAAAGAGTTGGATCGTTGTCCGCGCGGCGCGAGCGCGATGGCTTGGCGGCGCGTTGCCGTTTCCCGCCTAGATGTCTTCTGAGCGCAAGGTCAAGGTTGTTGGCGGAGGGCTGGCCGGGCTCTCGGCTGCGGCTGCGTTGGGGTCGCTCGGGTGGGAGGTGGACCTGCACGAAGCGAAGCCGTTCCTCGGCGGGCGCGCGACGTCGTTTCCGGTGCATCCGGCGGACCCGAACTCGGAACGGATCGACAACTGCCAGCACGTGCTGCTGCGTTGCTGCGACAACCTGATGGACTTCTACCGGCGAGCGGGCGTCGCGGACAAGGTGCAGTTCTACGACCGCATCTACTTCGTTCGACCGGGCGGCGCCGTGGACGTGCTGGGGCGCGGGCCCTGGCCGAAGCCGCTGCATCTGGCCGGAGCGTTTCTAAGATTGGGCTTTCTCTCGATGCGCGAGAAGTTGGCCCTGATTGCGGATCTACGGGCGATTGAGCGCGAGAAGGACCGTGCGGATCTGGATGCGATCACGATGGGGCAGTGGTTGGCGTCGCGAGGGGTCTCGCAGAATACCTATAAGCGATTTTGGCAACCGATCGTGGTGAGCGCGCTCAATGAAGAGCCCGAGATCGCCTCCGCCAAGCCTGCCTTCCAGGTGTTTTGGCAAGGGCTGATGGGGACGCGGACGAGCTACGAGATGGGTGTCCCGGCAGTGCCGTTGGCCGATCTATACTCGGCTGCGCTTGAGCAAGAGTTGGGAGCGAACGTGCGCGTCCACTTGCGATCTCGAGTGGATGAGATCCAACGCGACGAGACCACGATACTCGCGGTTCCGTTCGAGCGAGTTGCGTCGTTGGCGCCGGGGCTCAATCTACCGATGGGGAAGTTCGAGCACGTTCCGATTACGGGGGTGCACCTGTGGTTTGATCGGCCGATTACCGATCTTCCACACGCTTCGCTGCTCGATCGAACGATGCAGTGGATGTTTCGGAGAGGCGATTCGTATGTGCAGTGCGTAGTGAGCGCATCGCGCGACCTGATCGACCAAAGTCGGGAGCAGATCATTGAGACGGCGGTGCGGGAGTTGAGAGAGTTCTTCCCGGAGGCCGAGAAAGCGACGCTGGAACGGGCGCACGTGGTGAAGGAGGCGCGGGCAACATTTTCAGTGACGCCCGGACTGGAGGCTGTACGTCCACAGGCGACCCCTGCGCAGGAGAATCTCTATCTGGCCGGGGATTGGACCGACAGCGGCTGGCCCGCGACGATGGAGGGGGCGGTTCGCAGCGGCTATCGCGCGGCCGAGGCCGTAGCTCGGGCAGCGGGCGAATCAGAGAGCTTCGTTATTGATTGACGAAGGGCGATAGGTCGCCCGAAAACCCTTGATCTGCAACGGGATGGCTTGCTGCCGCATCCAATATCTGGGATACTCCCGGTGTTAGCTGGGCGAGTAGCGTAGACGAGGCTGATCCGCGGATGGCGGCCTCTGAAAATCCCCCGGAAGCGCGTAAATAGTTGATCTTGCGGCGGACCCGCGTGTATGCGGGAAGTTTCGGCCGAGGTCCATGGAATCCGTGAACCGATAGACCAAGGAGGACTTTGTGGCGAAGGAAGAAGGCATCGAGGTACAAGGACGGGTGGTTGAGAAGCACCCCGGCGGAATTTTCTCCGTCGAGTTGGACGACAAGCATACGGTGCTGGCGCAGATTGCCGGCAAACTGCGGAAGCACAGGATTCGTATCCTGACCGGCGACCGCGTGAACGTGGAACTTTCGCCGTACGACTTGACGCGCGGACGCATCATTTACAGGTATCGCAGCTAGACGGTCGTTAGACTGAGAATCATGGCAAAGGCAACTTGGAAAGGCGCAGTTCTGGCCGAAAGCGACAGCGGAGTCGTGGTTGAAGGGAACTACTATTTTCCGCCGGATTCTCTGAAATCCGAGCATTTTGAGAAGAACGACAACACGTCGGTTTGCCCCTGGAAGGGGACGGCGAACTACTACGACGTGGTGGTGAACGGCGAGCGGAATGCCGACGCGGCTTGGTACTACGCCGAGCCCAAGTCCGCGGCAGCCGAGATCAGGGGGCATGTTGCGTTTTGGCGCGGGGTTGAAGTGGAGCGGTAGACCGAAGGGGCTTGTTACACTCGGGCTCGCATGCGACGCGGGCTTCTACTTCTAATACTTCTGGCGGCCGGGCTTACAGCCGCTGAACGTCCCAATTTCATCGTCATATTCACGGACGATCAGGGGTGGGGCGACCTCGGAGTGCAAGGGCACCCGGATATCCGCACGCCGAATATTGACCGGCTGGCGCGCGAGGGAATCCGCTTTACGAGTTTCTATGCGGCGCCGTTCTGCGGGCCGTCGCGAGCGGCGCTGATGACGGGGACGTACCCGCCGCGCAATTCTCTGAGCTTCAACCACGGACCGAAGTCGAAGACGGGCATTCATCCCGGCGAAAGGACAGTGGCGGAGCTGCTTGGGGAAGCCGGTTATCGCACGCAGATGATCGGCAAATGGCACTTGGGAACGCTGCCGGAGTACCTGCCGCACCGCAATGGATTCGACCACTGGTTCGGCATCCCCTACTCGAACGACATGTGGCGCTACCACCCGAAGATGCCTCCCACGGAGGGAGAGGACGAGCGGATGCGCGCGGCGCGGGGGCGGGCCGACTACACCGGTTACGCGGGGCAGGAAAGCTACTACGACGTGGAAGGCGGACAAGGCTTTCCCGAGCCGTTGCCGCTGATGTTGGACGACGAAGTGTTGGAGCATGATCCGGATCAGACGAAGCTGACTTCGCTCTACACGGATCGGGCGCTGGCGTTTATTGAGGAGAACCGCCGCAGGCCGTTCTTTCTCTACATGCCTCACGCGATGCCGCATGTGCCGTTGTTCGTGTCACGGATGCGCGAGGGGCGCTCGATCCGAGGCCTGTACGGCGACGTGATTGAGGAAATTGACTGGAGCGTCGGGCGCATTGTGGCCAAGCTGCGCGAACTGGGAATCGACCGGAATACGATGATCGTCTTCACCTCCGATAACGGGCCTTGGCTGCAGTACGGCGTAGACGGCGGTTCGGCCGGCGCGCTGCGTGCAGGCAAAGGCACGAGCTATGAGGGAGGGATGCGTGTCCCGGGCATCTATTGGTGGCCGGGGAAGATCCCGGCGGGGCAGGTGAGTTCCGAGGTGGTTTCCAACATGGACGTGCTGCCTACGTTGGCGGCATTGGGCGGGGCGGAGGTTCCCAACGATCGCGTGATCGACGGTCACGACATTCGACCGCTGCTGTTTGGCGAACCACGGGCGCGTTCGCCCTATGAGCGGTTCTATTACTTTGCGGGGGCCGCTCCGCCACGGGTGCGCTTACGTGGAGTCCGCGACGGGCGTTGGAAGCTGCTGACGCGGCCGACGGAGGACGGCGAGTTGGAGCCCGAAGCGCTCTACGACTTATATGAAGACGTCTCGGAGAAGTTCGATCGGCAGGAACGGTTCCCGGAGACTGCAGCCCGCTTGCTGGAGGATGCCAAGAAGATGCTGGCTGAGGTACGGGCGCGCAGGCGACCGCTGGGGGGAACGGACTAGTTGACGCCGGTAGTGATTGACACGGACCCGGGGATCGACGACGTTCTGGCGCTGTTGCTGGCGGCGCGGTCGCCGGAACTTTCCATAGAGGCGGTCACCGTAGTTGGCGGAAACGTCGGTCTGGACGCTTGCGTGCGGAACGCGCTTTTGACGCTGGAGCGATCTGGAATGGAGACCCTTCCGCCAGTCGCCGCCGGCTGTGCGAGACCGCTGGAACGAGAGCCCCTCGATGCCGCCCATGTGCACGGCGACGACGGGCTGGGAGGCGTCGCCGATGAGTTCCCGGCGCCGACTACGGGGATCTCAGAGAAGGGTGCGGTCGAGCTGTTGCTGGATCTGATCGGAAGGAGGCCGGACGAGTTGGTTTTGGTCGCACTGGGGCCGTTGACGAACTTGGCGACGGCGCTCCGACGGGAGCCTGACACCGTGCGGCGATTGCGGAGAGTGGTGGCCATGGGCGGGGCGCTGCGTGTTCCGGGCAACGTTACGACGACGGCTGAGTTCAATCTCTACGCGGACCCGGAGGCAGCGCAGGAGGTCGTCGCGGCACGACTGCCGCTGACGCTGGTCGGGCTCGACGTCACGCACCAGACGGTCCTGCACCGCGACGTGTTCACCCAGCGGGCGGCAGCCTCCGTGGCGCCGGGAGCGCGATTCGCCCAGCGGGCGTGTGAGCACATCTTCGACTTCGGCGAAGTGCGGCGCGGTCTCGCGGCCGCCTATCTGCATGACCCGTTGGCGGTCGGCGTAGCGGCGGACCCGTCGGTCGTGGAATGCGAGCCTGTCCGCGTACGGGTGGAGACGAGCGAGCCGCGAGGGGCTCTGGTTGAAGACGCGGACGGCGACCCGGTCGACGTGGCGATCGGCGTCGACGCGGATCGCTTTGAGGGGACCTTTCTGGACCGGGTGTTGGGACCCGCCTAGCCGAACCCGAGCTCTTCGCGACAGAAGCGCAAGTCGGCCTCGGCGTCGGTTCGCTCGAGTTCGCGAGCCCAAGCCTTGTGCGCATCGGTTTTGGGTTGGATTCTGTCCGGCGGTTGAGGCGCCTGGTAGGGCCGGCCTTGCGAGGCGAGTTTTTCAAACCCGGCGAAGACCCAAGCAGGCACGTCGCGGTAGGCGTCCCAGAACTCGGGGCGGCGATGGGCGAAGGTCCGCGGCCCAGGGACGTTGATCATCTCAAGCGCAAAAGTGAGGTCGGGGCGTAGCTCCTGGAAGCGGGCGGCGAACTTGCGAATGCCAATATTGCCTTTGCCGAAGGGGACCCACATGACGTTCGCGCCCTCGGGAACGGACCAGATGCGGGAGTCGCGGATTCCGCTGGTGACGGCGATAGGGGCCAGCGCCTCCAGGGTGTGCAGCGGATCTTCAAGCGTCCAGGTTGCATTACCGGAATCGAGCAGAGCACCGACGTAGTCGGTTCCGGCTTCCTCGATGAGCGATCTGAGCTGGAGCGCCTGGAGATCTCCGGCGTGGTTCTCCAGTGCGATCTTGACGCCGGCGCGCAGGAAGTCGTCGCGGACGGCTTTGCAGCTGGCGATCGTATTTTCGATGTGCGCTTCGAGCGGAAGGTCGCCTGTACGCTCGTTGGCGCTGCCGAGATAGCAGCGCACGATCTTGGACCCAAGCGCCTGAGCGACGCCGAGCATGCGACGCAATTGGTCGGGGGCGCTGCCGTCTTCTTTCACAAAGCGGGTCGAGGTCGGGCAGATGGACCCGAAGCCGACTTCAATCTCAAGGCCCAGTTTTGCGGCGTGCTCGCGCACTTTTTGGAGGTGACCAGGTTCCGTGGAGCCGAGAAATCTTGGCTCGGAAAAGTGGCCGACTTGGGCGCCGTTGCGGGCTGCGAAGTCGAGAAGTTCAAAGGCCGACCAGCCTTGGCTGCGCAAACTGAAGAAGTCCAACCCGAGGCGATGGCGTGACTTAGACGGCGTTGCGGAGGCGGCCGCGGAGGAAGCGGCGGCGGCGAGGAAAGAACGTCGAGTCGCCATGTTCCGAAAGGATACCAGCGGGCGGTTGAAATGCGAATGTGACGGAGTTCACCGCGCGGCGTACGGCGCCAGGCTAGGCTCCGAGAAGCGCCCCGAAACGTACGCATTTTGGGAGCTTCCATGAGTAGGTACTCTTTAACCCTTCTTTTTCTTTTCCTGACAATTCCGATCGCCGCGCAGGAGGACCTGACCGTGTTGGATGCGGCGGGATTCCAACCGGCGACGTCGCCGGGCATGCTGTCGTCGGGATTCACAGACGCAATCGCGGACGCGATGGATGCGGCGGACTCGTTGCCGCTGCCGACGGAGTTGGCCGGGTTTTCAATCGACGTCGTCGACAGCGCGGCCGAGGCTCGTACGGCCGAGCTGATCGCCGTGTTTGACGGGCAGATCAACTTTCTCATTCCGAGCGAGACCGAGTTGGGCGAGGCGACGGTGAATCTGCTGTCCGCGGGCCAGGTGGTGGCCACCGGTACGGTTGCCGTGACGAGCGTAGCGCCGGGAGTGTTCACCGCAAACGGCACGGGCGAGGGCGTGGCGGCTGGGTTTGTACTGTTTGCCTCATCGAGCGGGGTTGAACAGCAGCTCCTGTTCGAGCCGGTCCCCGGTACGGAGAACTTTCGGCCGCTCCCTTTTGACATGTCCGACCCCGACGTGGACGTCTGGCTGATTCTCTTCGGCACGGGCTGGCGCGGAGCGTCGGATTTGAGCGAGGTGTCCGTGACGGTGAATAACCTGCCGGTGGACGTAACCTTCGCCGGAGATCAAGGTGAGTTTGAGGGATTGGACCAAGCGAACATTGGCCCTCTGCCGCGCGAGTTGGACGGCGCGGGCGACGTAGACGTCGAGGTGACAGTAGCCGGCGTCGCGGCCAACGTGATTGCGGTCGCCATCGGCGAGACCGCGACGCCTACCGAGCCGACGCTGACGATGATCGCGCCTGGCTCGGCGGCAACGGGCGAGACGGTGGAAGTCACGCTGACCGGGGAGAACCTGGCTGATGCGACGGACGTGACCGTGACGCCCGCCGAGGGCGTGACCGTTACGATGGTGACGCCGGCGGCGGGAGAGATCACCGCGGAGTTCACGATTGCTGAAGATGCAGAGCCAGGCATGCGGATGGTGCAAGCGGTTTCGGCCGCGGCGACGTCGAACTCGTTGGCGTTCGAGATCACAGACGCGAACGCGCTGAGTATCTCGGAGCTGTCGCTCCAGCCGCGTGTCTCGGCGGCGGGAGACATGACGCTGCTCTCGTTCGCGGGCGGATTCACGTTCGCGGCGCCGCAGGGGAATCTCGTCTTCACGGGCACGACTGCGACGAGCGCGCAAGTCGAAGTGGTCGTCTCGTCGGCATCGAGTGCGGAGACGTGCACGTTCTTGCTGAGCGGACCGCGGCTCAACCTGCCGGGAGTGACGGAAGGCGACTTCACCGTAGGCGCTGTAACGCCGGTCGCGCAGGATGACTTGCTTGAAGGCGAGGGCCTCCTCGCTGTGACTCTGATCGCCCCGGACGGCGAGCGCAGCAATACGCTCGAAACGGCGACGATGGCCGCGCCGCAGTGCGATCCGTCGGACGACCCGATTGAGTTCCTGATTCCGTAGAGAGGACGTACGCTTTCCAACACCGGCTCGTAGCGTGTATCGTTACAGCCTGTGTTGGAAGGTGAAACGATGCGCCGGAGAGCGCGGCGGGAGGTGCTGCGCTGTCTTGCCTTGAGTCCCCTGATCGCTGCGCTGCGCGGCGACGCCGATGAAGGCGAGTTGATCGATGCGGTCAGCGAGGCCATCAACGTTTTCGATTTTCGAGAAGTGGCTCGCCGGAAGTTGCCGCCCGCGCACTGGGGATACCTGGCTACCGGAACGGCGGGTGATGCGACGACTCGAGCGAACCGTTCGGGGTTTGACCGCTGGAACTTGAGGGTCCGGCGACTGGTGGACGTCCGGGAGATCGATCCTTCCGTAGAGATTCTGGGGGCGCGGTGGGCGTCCCCAGTGAGTCTGGCTCCGGTTGGGAATCAGCAGGCGTTCCATCCTGGGGGCGTTGCGGAAGCGGCGCGCGGCGCGAAGCGAGCGAATGCGCTGCAGATTCTGTCGACGGTCTCGAACATTTCGGTGGAAGAGGTGGCGGAGGCGCGTGGGGAGCCGGTCTGGTTCCAGTTGTATCCGACCGAGCGCTGGGAGATCACACGTGAGCTGCTGAGGCGCGTGGAGCGAGCTGGATGTCCTGCCGTCGTCTTGACCGTGGACGCACTGGGCAGCCATCGCGAGACGTTCATGCGTTGGGCCAAGAAGGACCAGCGCGATTGCAACGTTTGCCACAACCGCGATGCGCCGAACGATGTGTTGCGACGCAAGCCGCTCTTCGCCGATGTGGACCTAGCGACGATGGGGCGGCTGTCGCCTCTCAGCATGACCTGGGACTTCGTCCGGCGGCTGAGGGACGCGACGTCGATGAAGCTCGTGTTGAAGGGGATCGTGACGCGAGAAGACGCCGAGTTGGCGGTTGAGAACGGCGTAGACGCGATCATCGTTTCAAACCACGGCGGGCGCTCAGAGCCGAGCGGGCGCGGGACGATTGCATCGCTTCCCGAAGTCGCGGAGGGCGTACGCGGACGGATTCCGGTGTTGATGGACGGAGGTATTCGGCGAGGCACGGACGTCTTCAAGGCGCTGGCGCTCGGCGCGGATGCGGTCTCAATCGGACGGCCGTACTGCTGGGGGTTGGCGGCGTTCGGAGCGGAAGGGGTCGAAGCGGTGCTGCGGTTGGTGCAGGCCGAGTTTGCGCTGGCTATGAGGCAAGCGGGGACGGTCTCCGTCGACAAGATTACGCGCGCGTATGTGACGCCTGCCTGACGCACCATGGATTTCCTTACCGCAGCGCCCTACTGGGGCATTCTGTTGCTGGTTGCGCTCAATGCCTGGGTGGTTCGGCGGATGACGATACGCGTTCGCGACGAGGACCCGGATCAGTGAGCATTATTACGACTCACTGGCCCGTACTGCTGTCGATCGTGATCTACCTCGCGGGGTGTTTGGGCGTTGGGTGGTATTTCCAGAAAAAGGCCTCACGGGGCGTCTCCGAGTTCTATGTTGCAAAGAGATCCGTGCCCGGCTGGGTGGTCTCGCTGGCATTCTTTTCGACCTTCGCGAGTACGAATACTTACATCGGGCAAGCGGGACAGGCGTTTGCGGCCGGTTTAAGCTGGGCCTGGGTCGGAGTTTTTTGGACTATTTTCTGTATGGTTTCGTGGCTCCTTCTTGGTCCGAGGCTGCGGGATCAAACAGCGGGACTGAAGTCGGTTACGATTCCGGACTATTTTGATTTTCGCTATCAGAGTTCGTTGTCGAAGGCGACGCGGGTCCTGTCGGCGGTGACGATCGTGTTCGCGACGCTTTGGTATATGGCCGGCATCGCTAAGGGTTGCGCGCACCTGACAGAGGCCGTCCTGGGAGTTCCCTACGGGTGGGGAGCCGCTGCAATCATTGGATTTACCTGCCTCTATACGGTGATGGGCGGCATGTACAGCGTGTTGTGGACGGATGCGATCCAGGGCGTGATGATGTTCGCCGTCGCGATTGTGATGGCCGTGATTCCGTTTGTCTACGCCGGCGGTCCAACGGCGCTCATGGCCCGGATCGCAGACGTTTCACACGTGACGGCGGAGGGCGTGCCCATGGGTAGCGGACTGGTGACGTTCTGCTCCCTGGTCTCCTTTACCTATGTTTTAGGTATTGGCTTGTCTGTCGGTATGAAGCAAATTGCGGAGCCACGTTGCTTAGTTCGTTTCTATTCTGTGGATGATGCGAAAGGGATGCGGTTCGCGATGATCTGGACGCCGATTTTCCTGGGTATTTCTTTAGTATGCGTGATGGGTCTGGGTGCGTTGGTACACGGCATGGCGACGGAGAAGGAGGCCGCTTACCTAATTCATCATACGGATGAGGTCGTCGGGTTCATGCTGGCGAAGTTTGATAATGAGGCCGTGAGTGCGATTTGTATTACCGGGTTGTTCGCAGCGGGCATGTCGTCGTTGGCGTCAGTGATGTTGATCGTCGGGACGGCGGTGGTGAGTGATGTGTGGAACGTTTGGCGACCGATGGCGGCGGAGCGCGTGGTCGGTAGAACGAAGGCGGCAATTGTCGTCTATTGCTTGCTGGTGTTTGCGGTGACGGTGGAGCCGCCGGCGGGCGTGGTGGAGATGACGAGTTTTTCCGGAGCGGTCTTTGCGGCCGGATTTTTCCCCGCGATCTTCGGCGGGCTCTATTGGAAGTGGGGTACGGGACAAGGCGCCTTCTGGTCGATGCTGACGGGGATGGCGACGGCTTTGATTTGGCGGTTTGGGATTCGCTTCAAGGTAGACGGGCTGGCGGATCTGCACGAGGTGATTCCGGCGTTCGTGTTGTCGTTTGCCGTCTATGTGTGGGCGAGCCGGGCGACGCAGAATGATCGACCGAGCGAAGCGCATCTCAGCACTGTATTTGGCGACTAGTCTCTGGGGCTCTTGCTTCGCAAATCTCCTAAGACCGCGCACTCGCCTACGCGCCTCTGAGAGAGTTCGCTTTTTTTGAACTCGTGATGCGTCAGTGGAGTCTCTGGAATTGGAGGGACGCCATGCTTCGCAAGATTGGATTGGTCGTTGTTGCCGTTGGATTGCTGGTCTTCGCGCTATCGGCGCAGAATACAACCACCATCGAAGGGACGGTGAAGGACGAGAGCGGGTCGCTGCTCAAGGATGCTGTGGTGACGCTGTTCAATCCAACGACCGGGGTTGAGCGCACGGCTATTACCGACGAGGCAGGGCGGTTCGTGTTCAAGAGCGTCCGAGCGGGACTCTGGACGCTGACTCTTCAAGCTGCCGGTTTCGAAGAGGTCGTTAGGGAGCTGACGGTAGAGGCGGGGCGGGTTTGGAATGAGACAACCGTCTTGTCACTGGGTCCTCTGAGGGAGCCTAGAGTATTCGAGTTTGGTCCGCTGCCTGCTCCTTCGGTCAAGAAAGTGCCCCCGACGATCCGTGTACATGGCGTCGTGGGCGTGCCAGGCGGGAGCGCGGGTGGCCAGTTGGGCGGGGTTCTTGGCGGGATCATTGGCGGAGCACCCACCTCTACCGAGGACTACGCACACATCTCCGAGAACGGCTACCACGAGGCTGTGCGGACGCCGCTCTCGACGTTTTCGATTGATGTGGATACGGCTTCCTATGCGAATCTCCGTCGGTTCTTGCAAGACGGCGCGTTGCCTCCGAAGGACGCCGTGCGGATTGAGGAGCTGATCAACTACTTCCGGTACGACGATCCGACGCCGGGGGGCGAGACGCCGTTCTCGGTCACGGCGGAAGTAGCGCGGTGCCCTTGGAATGCCGGCAACAAGATCGCCAGGATCGCGCTGCGTTCGCAGCCTGTGGAGGCGAAGGATCTTCCGCCCGCGAATCTTGTTTTCTTGCTGGACGTTTCCGGGTCGATGAACAGTCCCGACAAGTTGCCTCTACTGAAGAAGGGGTTCGCCATGCTGACGGAGCAGCTGCGGGCCGAAGATCGCGTGGCGATCGTCGCCTATGCCGGGGCCGCCGGGCTCGTACTGCCCTCGACGGCGGGTTCGAAGAAGGACGTCATCCTCGCCGCTCTGGACCGTCTCCAGGCAGGCGGTTCTACCGCAGGCGCAAGGGGGATTCATCTCGCCTATGAGACGGCGCGGAAGAACTTCTTCGAGCACGGCAATAACCGCGTGATTCTTGCGACGGACGGCGACTTCAACGTGGGCGTTTCGAGCGACTCGGAGTTGATTCGGCTGATTGAAGGGAAGCGGGATGAGGGGATCTTCCTGTCGGTGCTGGGATTCGGCGCGGGCAACCTGAAGGATTCGAAGATGGAGCAGTTGGCCGACCACGGCAACGGCCAGTACGGATACGTGGACGGCGTGCTGGAAGCGCGGCGGCAACTGGTCGAGCAGATCGGCGCTACTTTGCTGACGGTTGCGAAGGACGTGAAGCTGCAAGTCGAGTTCAACCCCACACGGGTGGGGCGCTATCGGCTAGTGGGTTACGAGAATCGACTGCTGGCCGACGAGGATTTCGACGACGACAAGAAGGACGCCGGGGACATGGGCGCCGGGCATGTGGTGACGGCACTCTATGAGATTGAACCGGCAGGTAAGAGATCCTCGGACGACGGACTTCGCTATCAGGACCGAGAGACTTCGCGCGAGGGGAAGTCGGACGAACTTTTTCAGGTAAAGGTTCGCTACAAGGAACCGCGAGCGTTGGAGAGTCGGCTGCTGGTGGAGGTCGTCAGGGACTCGCAGCAGGCGGTCGAGGCGGCTTCCGATCGGCTACGGTTCTCGGCGGCGGTGGCGGAGTTTGGGATGCTGCTCAGGGAATCGGAGCATCGCGGCGAGGCGAGCTACGCCGCCGCGGCGGAACTTGCGGATGGGTCTCGTGGAGACGATCCGGACGGGCGGCGGAGCGAGTTGGTCTATCTGATCAAGACGGCTGCGCGGTTGGCGGAGGCGAAAACGGTGAGCGAGGCGCGCTGAGGGGCGGGCCTTGGTGGTTGCCGGGGACAGTCCACACGCGCTGGGTGGTCGCAGTGGTTTGGTTGCCTTGATGGGACAGTCCCCGCAGGCAACTCCCGTGCTTGGTTCTATTGGAGGAGGCCTAGGGAGGTCAGAAAACGGTCGGCGTGCTGGAGGTTGTCGACGTAGTCGTCGAGGGAACGGCTGCGGTTGAAGAACCCGTGGTTGCGGCCGTCGTAGGGAATGAGATCGACGCGGTTTCCGGCTTGTTGCATGAGGCGTTGGAAGCGTTCGACGTTCTCAAACGGGACCGTGGTGTCGGCGGTGCCGTTGAAGATGATGGTCGGCGGTGCGCCGGGGCGGACATGGTGAACCGGGGAGGCGTCGAGCTGTCGGGCGCCTAGCTTCTCCGCGCCGTAGCCTTTCTCGGTGGTGTCGATGACGGGGTTGAAGAGCATCAGTGCCACCGGCGCTTGGGCGGGCGAGACGTTGATGAAGGCCGTGGATGCGGCTACGTGCCCGCCGGCTGAGCCGCCTCCTGCGGCGACTTTGCCTGGGTCGATGCCGAGTTCGCTCGCATGGCTGCGGACCCAGGCGACGGCGGAGCGGCCGTCGGCCATGCAGGCGAAGGGGTCGACACCGTGGCTGCCTTTAGTGCGGTACTGGGCGCTGATGGCGACCATGCCGCGCAGGGCGAAGTAGCGGGCGTGCGGAAAGAACTGTTGCGGGTTGCCGCCGGTCCAGCCGCCGCCAAAGAAGAAGACGATTGCTGGGCGATGGTCGGTTGGTTTCCAGTCGGCGGGCTGGAAGACGTGGAGGGTGAGGTCGTCGCCGGGGACTTGTTTGTAGGTGATCTTGCGATCGGGGGCGAAGTCCGGTTGGGCGAGGAGCAGGGCCGGGAGGCAGAGTAGGGCAGCTATGCGAATGACTGGGCGGAGCACGCGCCTATTGTGCTCGATTGGGCGGCTACCAGTCGAGTTGGTCGCCGACTTGGAGGTTGCGGCGAGCGGCTTCTCCGGCGGCGAGTTCGAGGACGGAGCGGGAGACGGCGTTGGGGCCGTAGGTGGGGCAGGGCTGGCCGGGACAGGGCGGCGTGTCGCGGTTGATGAATATGATTTCGCGGTCTTCGTTGAGCCAGATGATGTCCAACGGGATGAGGGTGTTGAACATCCAAAAGCTCCAGCGGGCGGACTGGTTGAACAGGAAGAGCATGCCGCCGTTGGCCTTCAGAGAAGGGCGGAACATGAGGCCGCGTTGGCGCTCGGAGGAATTGGCGGCGAGTTCGGCTTGGACGAGGGAGCCGTCCGGGAGCGTGACGGGAGTGGAGGCGAGGTGGGGGAGGTCGAGGGAGAGGGGGACGCTTTCGGAATCGCGCACGACGACGAGGCCGGTTTCGGGGCCGTCGGTGGCGAATTGCATTTCGGCTGGGCGGGGGAGGTTCGTGAGTTGTAGCCGGGCGGCGGTTGTTGTTTCGTTGGCGTAGAAGGCGGGTGGGACTTCCAGGCTGGTTGCGCCGGGGGTGGCGCGACAGACGAACGACGCCGAGGGTTGCCCGCCGATGATGATGCATGGATCGCCGCCCGGGCAGTTGATGCGCGGAGCTAGGGTGACGAGGCGGTCGTCAGCGGGGTCTCCGCCTTGCCACTCCACCAGCAGACCGTTGGTGCGCGGAAACTCCGCAAGGGCGTCTTGGTTGGTCCAGAGAGGCGCTGGAGGTAGATCGAAGTCGGCGGTAAATGCGGGAAATCCGGGGCCGCCTTCGCTTTCTAGTCGGTACGGACCGGGGAGAAGTGTCACTCGCGGGTTCGCAGTGAACGACCGCAGTCCTTCGTCGTAGAGGAACCACTGGCCCGACGACGCGAGGGTCAGGTTCGACGGGCCAAGCGGCGCGTCGAGGCTGAACCGTTGTCCGGCGTCTAGCGGCGAGCCCTCGTACAGCCCCATGAATCCGTCGTAGGGGGGGCCGAATACCCCCAGCCTCTCACCCGAGTTCTCCTGAAGGGGCGCGCATGTCCCTCGTGGAGGAACCGGATAGCCGGTACGGAACGCCAGGAGGCCGGAGAATTCCCCTTCGCGGGTCGGTCCTCGGAACCCGGCGCGACCGTCGTAGCTGAACTGAACAGCGTCTCCCTCCCGCTCTGTGAATCGCGAAAAGAGCGCCCGTCCGGTCGGCTCCTCGACGAACGGTTTGGCGAGTTCGTCTTCCGCTTCCCAACAGGCTCTTCCGGGTTCGGCGATCGCTAGAGTCGCGACGTTCGAATAGAGCGATCCGTAGGCGGTTACCCAGACCGGCACAGAGCAGCCGAGCGGAGCTTCCTTGGGGACAAGTACGTCGATCTGGTCGAGTCCAGCGCAGCATGGGGCGCGGCCTTGGTAGAGGATCTGCGCCTCCTGGTCGCCGATCGTCACCGTGATTTCCGTCGGCAAATCTCCCACCGGGGGCGGCAGCGCATCGGAGAATTCGATTGGGCCCAGGCCGGTCGCCCAGAGCGTGATCCGGTCGCCGCGGGCCGTGGGGCTCTTCAAGTCTTGGCCTGCAAGCTCGGGTCGACCGTAGCTGGAAGTCGTGAACAGCCCCGGACTGGTGCGAACGACTTTGATGCGGTCGAGCTCGGTGCGTTCGCCGCCTTGGATGAAGGTCAGCGAGTGCTCGCCCACCGGTACGTCGGAAGGCATCAAGAGATCGAATCGAAAAAGGAAGAAATTGAGCGGAAAGGCTTCGTAGACGACGCCTTCGTCGGTTTCGATCTCGACTCGGACCCCGGACAGTTCCGGTTGGAGCGGAAACTCAGCGGCGGCGGCTGCGGGGGCGTGTAGCGACGGGTTGGCAATGCGGAAGATCGAACCTTGCGCGATGGCGCCGCCAGGAGCGGAGGACGGGAGCAAAGATGCGGAGTTGCCAGCTCCTCGGTCGTCGTAGGGTGACTGAGCTCGAATGGGCAGAGCGAGGAGAATGAGGGCAAGGAGAACGGCAAGGAGGCTGTGGACTCGGGCGGTTGCAGTTGCTGGGGACAGTCCACACGCTCTGGGTTGTCGCCGTGGTAATCGTCGCCTTGATGGGACAGTCCCCGCAGGCGGCCTTTGTGGGTGGGAATGGCGAAGAGACCGGGCTACTCGGGGAGGCTCTTGCCGATCTCGGTTGCCAATGCGTCCAGTTTCTCCCACGTGTAGATACCTGTTGAGTGGCTGTCGCTCCAGTGGATCTGGATGGCGTAGCGGCCTACTGGTTCTATCTTCGTCGGATAAGTGAGGATCGGCAAAGCGTTGTCTGTAATAATTCGCTCGCCGGTCATCTCGTCTTGGCACATGGCGCAGGGGCAGGCGAGGCGCAGGGCGCGCGCCGGGTAGACGATTTGGCGACCGTCGTCCCACTGGATCTCAATGTCGTGGGAGCCGTGTCGGCTGATTTTCTCGGGGCGCGGCAAGTGGCTCTCCGGAATGCGTTAGAAGTTGATCTCGACCGGTTTCTCGGCGCCGGCGTTGCGTACTTGGATCTCGCCGATCAGGCGGGCCGCCGCGTCGTGAAAGGCCTTCGAGGCGGGGGCTTCGGGGTCCTCCAGAACGATGGGGCGGCCCGAATCGGCGGTCTCGCGGACGGTGGTCGCCAACGGAATTTTTCCGAGTACGGGGACGTTCCACTGGCGAGAGAGAATCTCCGCGCCGCCGGAGCCGAAGATGAGTTCCCGCTCGCCGGTGGTGCGGGATTCGTAGTAGCTCATGTTTTCGACGACGCCGACAACGGGCGTCTTGAGCTGGTTGAACATGATGATCGCTTTTTCGGCGATATCGACGGCGACCGGTTGCGGGGTGGTCACGATGACGGCGCCCGCTAAGGCCACGCGCTGACAGAGGGTGAGCTGCACGTCGCCGGTGCCGGGAGGCAAGTCAAGCAACAGGTAATCGAGTTCGCCCCACTCGACCTGGTTGATGAGCTGATCGACCATCTTGGCCAGCATGGGACCGCGCCAGACGACCGCCTGGTCCTTGCGGATGAAGAAGCCTGTGGAGATCATCGGCAGGCCGTGGACGTTGACCGGAATCATGCCGCGGCCGCCTTGGGTCGGCGGCTCTGTGGCGCCGAGGATGCGCGGGATGGACGGACCGTAGACGTCAGCGTCTAAGATGCCGACGCGGGCGCCGGTTTGCTGGAGGGCGACGGCCAGGTTGGCGGTGACGGTCGACTTGCCGACGCCGCCCTTGCCGGAGGCGATGGGGATGATGTTCTTGACGCCGGGGATACCGCCCTTGTCGTCGACGGCCGGACCGTCGCTAGCGACCGTGGTGATGGAGAGCTCCGCGGCTTCCGCGCCGGCGGCTTTGAGGGCGTCCTGGGCCTTGGATGCGAGTTCGGCGCTGGCTTCGGCCGAGCGATGGATCAGCAGCTCTCCGGAAACGTGACCGTCGGCGACTTCGAGGTTGCGTATGAGGCCGAGCGAAAAGATATCCGACTCCAGCGCCGGATCGACGATGGTCTTGAGCGCATCGAGCGCTTGATCACGAGTGAGCATGTTTTTCTTGGGGTTCCGGGGCGGCGCTGGAGATGACGACCAGAGCGTCGACAAACTGATCCATCTGCTCTTCGGTGCGGATGAGGTCGTGCAGGGTGGTGGAGCTGAGGACTTGGTCGACGACGGTCTGCACGGCGCGCCAAAGGGAGCGTATGGAGCAGTTGACGGTGTGGTTGCAGGATTCTTCTTGGCCGGAGTATTTCTCGCAGAACTCGCCTTCGTAGAACTTGCCGCCGAGGACGGCCAGAGCCTCCGATGCGCGGATCTCCTGTGGCGCTCGCGACAGGTGGTAACCGCCGGCTTGGCCGCGCTCGCTCTCAACTAGGCCGCCTTCGCGCAGGATGCGCATCATCTTCGCGACGTTGGAGGTCGAGAGGCCTTCGGCCTGACTGATCTCGGGAATGGTCAAACTCGCATCCTTGCCGGCGGCGGCCAGGCGGAGGAGGCATCGGAGGCCGTATTCTTCTTGCGAGCTGAAGTGCATGGCGATCTGCTTCTCGGCGAGTAGTAAGTTAGAGGATGTTCAGTACGAGCTTGGCGGCGTCGTCCATCTTTTCGACGGTCCAGGGCGGGTCGAAGACGACGTCGACTTCGGCCGAACGGACGCCCTCAACCGCTTCGGTCTTCTGCTTGACCTCTTCCGGCAGCGATTGAGCGGCGGGGCAGTTGGGAGCGGTGAGCGTCATGGTGACCTTGGCGTCGCCCTCCTCGGTGACTTCCACGCCGTAGATCAGGCCGAGCTTGTGGATGTCGACTGGAATCTCCGGGTCGTAGATGGTTTGGAGCTGCTCAATGATGACGTCCTCGATCGAGGTCGCCCCCTCGGTTGCCGGGTCGGCCGGCGGAGCGGAGGAGGCGGGCTCGGCGGCCGCGGGTTCGTTCGTTTCTGACTCGTTAATTTCGGACATATTGGTCCTCTATTCGGTCTGGGCGGCTTCTTCAGCCTGGTCGAGAGCGTTCTTGAGGGTGTGCCAGGCGAGAGTGGCGCACTTGACGCGCGCCGGGAACTCGTTCACCCCGGCGAAGACGGCCATCTTTCCGAGGCCGACGCCGGCGTTGGCGGGGTCCTCCAGGCCTTCCGGGCGCGTGATGAGCGTATGAAAGGTTTGAAAGAGGTTCTCGGCCTGTTCGATGGTTTGACCCTTGAGCATCGAGGTCATGATGGACGCGGAAGCGGTGGAGATGGCGCAACCGGCGCCCTTGAACGCGGCGTCCTCGATCTTGCCGTCCTTGATCTTCAAGTAGAGCCGCAGCTTGTCGCCGCAGAGAGGGTTGAAACCGTCGGCGAAGCGGTCAGGGTCGTCGATGACGCGGAAATTGCGCGGCTTCTTGCTGTGATCGATGATCAGCTCTTGGTAGAGATCGCGCAAATCCGACATGACTATCCGAACATCTCCTGTACTTTCTTAACGGCCGCCACGAGTTGGTCGACCTCGGCGTGCGTGTTGTAGAACGCGAACGAGGCGCGGTTGGTGGCGGGAACTTCGAAGAAGTCCATGACCGGCTGGGCGCAGTGGTGACCCGCACGGATGGCGACGCCTTCGCGATCGAGAATGGTGCCCACGTCGTGCGGGTGAACGCCTTCGACGACGAAGCCGACTACGGACGCCTTTTA